>MRWG01000403.1_pt1 | contig 55086 bp, 57 predicted proteins | sample 1013341 | NCBI WGS metagenome assembly MRWG01 (sample SAMN06117577, study PRJNA244670) | biofilm metagenome | biome: Water; feature: Cathode Biofilm; material: Biofilm; isolation source: microbial consortium enriched at the cathode of a solar microbial fuel cell | place: USA: District of Columbia ...
ATCCGGGACCGACCGTGCGTCATTTCAAGCGATGAGCTTCCCGTAGGTCCCGGCACTCCGCCCGGCCTTCGCCGGGCGTCCGGCCGGGAGAAATACGGAGGGCTATTTGGTGGATGGTCGCCACTTCAGCCCCCCTCCCCACCCCGGAAAAGAGCCTCAGCGCCTCAGCTTCACCACCTTGCGCATGACGCTGGGCAGGGCCTCTTCGTCCAACCTGTCCTCGGCGGCCCAGTAGCCGTCTTCCGGTTGCCAGTCCGTGGCGGGAGCGCTTTCGCGCACGTCGAGCCGGAGTTCGAAATGGGTGAAGACGTGGCGCACCTCGCCGCGCGAGACCCAGTCGGCCTCGAAAGGCGGCGCTTCGTCCGGCGGTCCCTCCGCCCAGGGCGTCGAGGGCACTTCGACCATGCCGCCGAGCAGGCCCTTGTCGGGCCGCCGGCGCAGCCAGAGCCCCTGCTCGCCCCTGACCAGCCAGGCGGTACCGAGACGCACCGGTTTGGGCTTTTTCCTTTCCTTCAGCGGATAGCGCGTCATGTCGCCTTCCGCTCGGGCCGCACAGGCAAAGGCCCAGGGACAGGCGGCACAGTCCGGCGCGCGGGGCGTACAGACGGTGGCGCCGAGATCCATGATCGCCTGGGCATAATCGCCCGGCCGGTCCGGCGAGGCGATAGCGGCGGCCAGGCGGCGGATCTCCGGCTTGGCCTTGGGTAGCGCTATCTGGACCCGATGGAGCCGTGTGATCACACGTTCGACATTGCCATCAACGACGCTGGCCGGCTGGTCGAAAGCGGCGGCCAGAACGGCATTCGCGGTGTACTCGCCCACCCCGGGCAGGGCTTTCAGCCCGTCCAGCGTGTCGGGGAACGTACCGCCCAGTCCCTCGGCGACATGGATGGCGCAGGCATGCAGGTTGCGGGCCCGGGCGTAATAACCCAGCCCCGCCCATTCCCGCATCACATCCTCGCGCGGCGCAACCGCCAGATCTTCCACCCGCGGCCAGAGGTCAAGAAATCGGTACCAGTAGGGCGTGGCGTGCGGCACCGTGGTCTGCTGCAGCATGATTTCCGACAGCCAGATCGCATAGGGATCCGCGACGCGGCCGGCCGCGCGGTCTTCCGGACGGATCCGCCAGGGCAGCGTCCGGCCTTCCCGGTCATACCAGTCCAGCAGCGCCGAACGCAGGCGGGCCATATCCTGTCGCGGGGAAAGGGGGGCGCTCATCGAAACCTTCTGGACTTGCAGGCAGGCCGCTTCACGGCGAGAGTGCGCAGCATGAAGCGCAAACCGACCTCGTCAACACTGGAAGCCGCAGCCAGCGCCTATATCGGCAGCCGCCGCGGCCGGCGGGCCATCCAGCCCGCCCCCTCCGCCGGGCGGGCCGCCGAACGGGTGCTGAAACCCCTGACCCGGCAATTCGGCATCGGTGTGGAGCAGTTGCGCGAACACTGGCCGGAAATCGTCGGCAAGCGCCTGGCCGACTGGAGCACGCCGAAAACCGTCCAGCGCAGCGGCGGTATCAGCACGCTGGTGATCGAGGCGCGCGGTCCGGCCGGTGCCATCCTGCAAGCAGAGAGCCGCCGGATCCTCGAGCGCATCCGCACCCATTCCGGCGACCGGGCCCCGACCCGGCTGCGCATCGTGCAGGGACAGGCCAGCCGCGCCGCCGATACACCCGCGGCGAGCGTGAAAAAGCTGCAATCTTCTTCAAACACCGGCGAGACAGAGGCGACAACGCCGGAAGCGCGGCTATTGTCGGCGCTCGACCGGTTTTCCCGTGCGATTCACCGCCGGGACGAGCCGTAGCATCCAGGCATTTCCCGGGGGACACATGACACTGACACGACGCATCTTCACCGCCACCGCCCTGGCGGCAGCCACGGCGCTGGCCGCCTGCGGCAATTCTTCGGACAATCCGGGCGGCAGCGCGATGGCCGGAACCGGCCGCAGCCTCGGGTCGGCGGATGCGCCGGTGACTATGACGGAATATTCCTCGGTCGCCTGCGTCCACTGTGCCCGCTTCCATGACGAGGTGTATCCGGCGCTGGAGCCCTATATCGAGGCCGGCCAGATGCGCGTGGTGCTGCATGAGATGCTGAACGGCCCGCCGCAATTCGCCGTCGCCGGTTTTGCACTGGCGCACTGTGTCCCCGAAGAGCGCTATTTCGACACGATCGACGTGCTGTTCGAACAGCAGCAGGCGATTTTCAACACCGCCCGCAGCGGCGGCAATGTCCGCGCCCGCTACGTCACAATTGCCCGGTCGATGGGGCTGAGCGAAGCACAGCTCGATGCCTGCCTGAACGATACGGAGATCAACAGCGCCATTGTCGCCTCGCACGAGGCCGCGATGGCCAGCGGCGTCACCCTGACACCGAATTTCGCCTTCAATGGCGCGCTTCTGGAGGCACGCACCGCGCCGGGGGCTTCCCAGGCGACCTATTTCCTCGGCGGCGAACAGGTAGTGATCGATGGCGAGCCGCTGCCCGCCCGCCAGGACGGGGAGACGTTTTCGCGCCTGATCGACCATCTTCTGGCGCAGCCCGCCAGCGGTTGATCCTGAGAAACGCTGATCAAATCTGAGCGAGGTGGTGGCAACTGCCCCGCCTGAGCGGTTAAGCTGCGGCGAGACCGCACGGGACGGGGCCGTGCGGACAACCGGCAATTTCTCGGGGAGTGCCCTTTCGATGAACCTGACACGACGTGTGTTTTCCGCAGCCGCCCTGACGGCGAGCCTTGTCCTGGGTGCCTGCGGTGGCGGCGACGCGCCCGGCGAGGGCCAGTCCCGCTATGAGCGCGCCAGCGATCGCGGCATGGGCAATGCGGACGCGGCCGTAACGATGATCGAGTATTCCTCGGTCGCCTGTCCGCACTGCGCGGCCTTCCACGAGGAAGTCTTCCCGACGATCGAGGAAAACTACATCGAGACCGGCCGCATGCGCTATGTGCTGCGCGAGATGATCACCGGCTCGCCGCAATTCGCCATTGCCGGCTTCTCGCTCGCCCATTGCGTGCCCGAAGAGCGCTATTTCGACATGGTCGACCTGTTGTTCCAGCAGCAGCGCGCCATCTTCCAGGCGGCCCAGACCCAGGGCAGCGCCCGCGGCCAGTATCTCGCCATCGCCCGCTCGATGGGGCTGAGCGAGCAGGACTTCATCGCCTGCCTCAATAATGAGGAGATCAACCAGTCCATCGTCGCCGCGCATGACCGCGCGATCGCCGACGGCGTGGACGGGACGCCGCGCTTCATCTTCAACGGCCGCATGCTGGAAGCGCGCCGCGCGCCGGGTGCGACGGAATACACCTATTTCCTCGATGGCGAGCAGGTGATGATCGACGGCGAGCCGCTGCCCGGCCTGGCCGATGCGGAAACCTTCACCCGCCTGATCGACCATCTCCTCGCACAAGCCGGCGAGACCGCCGAATGACCGGCTTTCTCAACCGTATCGCCGGCGGGCTGGCCCTCCTTCTGCTCGCCGTTCCGGCAGCGCTGGGCCAGCATCCCGGCCAGGCCGAAACCGCCGACGACCACGCGCTGGGCGATCCCGACGCGCCTTTGCTGATCGTGGAATATGCCTCCTTTGCCTGCCCGCACTGCGCCCATTTCCAGGAAGCCGTGTGGCCGATGGTGAAGGAGGAGTTCGTCGATACCGGCCGGGTGCGCTGGGTATTCCGGCCCATGCTGACCAATCCGGTCCAGCTCGCCGCCGCCAGCACCATCCTGGCCGAATGCGCACCGGAAGACCGCTTTTTCGATGCCGTCGACCTGCTGTTCGCCGAACAGAGCAACCTGTTTGAAGTCGCACGTGCCGGCGGCGATGTGCTGGGTGTCTATAACCGGATCGCCGGCGCCGTCGGTCTCACGCCGGAAGCCTTCATGGGCTGCCTGCAGGACCCGGCGATGAATGAGGCGCTCAATGCGTCTGCGCAGCAGTCGGTCGAGTACGAAATCCCCGGCACGCCGGCCTTTCTGATTGGCGGCGATGTCCTGATCGGCACCAATCGCGGGGAAGGCCCGCTCTTCTACTATGGTGACGAACCCCTTATTCTCAATGGGGAAAGGGCTCCCGGCCAAATGGCCGAAGACTCCTTCCGCCGAATCATCCTTCACTTCCTGAACGAGTCCGATTCGGAAAACTAGAATCGCATCAGGAAAACGCCGCAATCCTCCGCTACAAGAGTGGGCAGGCGGCGCAATGGAGGTCGGGTGAAGTTCACACAGCTGAGGCTGGCCGGATTCAAATCCTTCGTCGATCCCACCGACTTGCGGATCGATCCGGGCCTTACAGGCGTGATCGGACCCAACGGTTGCGGCAAATCCAACCTGCTTGAAGCCCTGCGCTGGGTGATGGGTGCGACCTCGGCCAAGTCGCTGCGCGGCGATGGCATGGAAGACGTGATCTTCTCCGGCACCGACGCCCGCCCCTCGCGCAACCATGCCGAAGTCGTGCTCACCGTCGACAATGAGGACAAGCTCGCCCCGGCGCGCTTCAACGATGCCGACAGCCTGGAAATCACCCGCCGCATCACGCGCGGGGCCGGTTCGGCCTACAAGATCAATGGCGAGGAAGTGCGCGCCAAGGATGTCCAGCTCCTCTTCATGGATGCGGGCACCGGCGCCAATTCGCCCGCGCTTGTGCGCCAGGGCCAGATCTCCGAACTGATTGCCGCCAAGCCGCAGAATCGCCGCCGCATCCTGGAAGAAGCGGCCGGCGTGTCCGGCCTGCGCGCACGCCGCCACGAAGCCGAGCTGCGCCTGAAAGGCGCCGAAGCCAATCTCGACCGGCTGCAGGAGGTGATCGACGACATCTCGTCCCGCCACGGCTCGCTGCAACGCCAGGCCCGCCAGGCCTCGCGCTACCGCCAGCTCTCCGCCTCGATCCGCGCCCTGGAAGCCGCCGTCTGGCTCAATCGCTGGCGCGAGGCGGCGACCGCGGTCGACACCGCCGAGGCGGAACTGACCGACAAGCGCGACGCCGCCGAGACCGCCACGCGCGCCGCGGCCGAAGCCCGCACCCAGGCGGAAATCCTGGCGGCGGCCCGCGAACCGGCGCGCCAGGCCGAAGCCGAAGCGGCTGCAGCCCTGCGCCGTCTGGAACGCGAACGCGACCTGCTCGAGCGCGATGCCGCCGAGATCGAGCGCACGATCGAACGCCTGGAAGCGCGCCTGGAGGAGCTTGCCTCGGCCACTGGCCGCGAACGGCAGATCGTCGAAGATGCCCAGGCCAGCCGTGACGAGGCGGCCAAGGCCATTGCCGGCCTCGACGCCGAAATCGAGCGCGAGAGCGCCAGTCTGGAGGCCGCACGCGCAGCCGCCGAGACCACGGAGGAACAGCGCCTCGCCGCCGAGGCCGAGCTGGACGAGCGCGCCCGAGAAGCCGCCGACAAGCGGGCCGCTATCGAGACGGCGCGCCGCGATCTGGGCCGGTTCGAGACGCGGCTGGAGCAGATCGCCCGCGAGATCCATGGTGCCAATGACGAGCGCGAACGGCTGGAAGCCTCGCCCGCCCTGCACGAGCTGGAAACCGCACAGGTCGATGCCGAACAGGCCGAGACGGCCCTAACCGAGGCGCGCGCCCGGCTGGAGAGCGCCGAGGCCGAACGTCAGGCGGCCGACGCTGCGCTAGAGACCGCCGCAGAGACCTGGCGCGAAATGGCCTCCGCCCGCGACGGGCTGGAGCGGGAAGCCCAGGCTCTGGAAAGGCTGCTCGCCGCGTCGATGCAGAAAACCGTCTCGCCGGCGCTGGACGCGGTGCGCGCCCGGCCGGGCTATGAGCAGGCGCTGGCTGCCGCACTGGGCGACGATCTGGAAGCCTCGCTCGATCCGTCGGCATCGCGCCACTGGTCGGAAGCCGGCATAAAGGCCGAGATGCTGCCCGGCGGCTGCGTGCCCCTGTCCGACCACGTCGAAGCGCCCAAGGCACTGAAGGCGCGGCTGGATGCGATCGGCGTGATCAAGCCGGAAAAGGCCGCCGAGGCGGCTGCGAAACTGAAGCCGGGCCAGCGCCTGGTCACGCGCGACGGCGATCTGTGGCGCTGGGACGGGCTGGTCGCGCGGGCCGACGCGCCTTCCGCCGCCGTTGCCCGCCTGGAAAACCGCAATCGCCTGGAGGCCGTCCGCGCCGAGCTGGAAGACACGGCCGAAGCCCACGAATCAGCCCGTACGGCCGAGGCCGCCGCCCGCACGGCCGCGGAAACCGCCCGTGCCGGCGAACAATCGGCCCGCGCCGCGATCGGTCCGGCCGACCGGGCCGCGCGCGATGCCCTCGCCCGCGTCTCGTCCCTGCGCGAGAAAAGCGCCCAGGATGCCGCCCGGGCCACGGCGCTGAAGGAGCGGATCGAACGGCTGACTGCCGAACAGGCCGAGACGCAGTCCGGCCGCGAGGCTGCGCAGGCGGTTCTGGAAGAGGCCGAAGCCAGCGATGGCGATACCGAGGCCCTGGATGCGGCCCGCGAGGCCGCGGACGAAGCCCGCCAGGCGGCAGCCGATGCGCGGGCGCGGCTGGACGGTGTGCGCCGCGAAGGCGAGCTGCGCCGTCAGCGCCGCATGGGTTTCAAGCGCGATCATGATGCCTGGGCGGAGCGCTGCAAGGCGGCCGAAGCCCGCATCGCCGATATCGAGAGCCAATCGGCAGAGGCCGGCAAGGCGCTGGACGAGGCGCGGGCGAAGCCCGAGGTGCTGCAGGAAAAGATTCTCGCCCTGACCGGCAAGGTGCAGGCCGCCGAACGCGCTGCGGAAGAAGCCCGCGAGGCTGCCTCGACGACCGAAGGCCAGGTCAAGGAAGCCGACAGCGCCGCCCGCCAGGCCGAAGCCGCCGCCTCTGCCGCACGCGAAGGCCGCGCCGCCGCCGAAGCCCGCCTGAGCGGGGCGAAGGAACGTCTCAACGAGACCACCGAACGCCTGCAGGACGCGACCGGCGAGGCACCGGGCACGCTGTCCAAGCGGGTCGATGAGGACGAGATTTCCGAACTGACCCCGGACGAGCTGGAGCGCCGTCTGGACGAGGCCCGCCAAGGCCGCGAACGGCTCGGTGCGGTCAATCTGCGCGCCGACGAAGAAGCCGAGGAACTCGCCAGCCGCATGGAAGAGATGACGCGCGAGCGGGACGATCTCATCGAGGCTATCGCCCGCCTGCGCAAGGCGGTCGACGAGCTGTCCCGCGAAGGCCGCGCCCGCCTGCTGGAAGCCTTCGATGTCGTCGACGGCCATTTCCGCAATCTCTTCTCCACCCTGTTCGAAGGCGGCCATGCCGAGCTGCGGCTGACCGAGAGCGACGATCCGCTGGAAGCCGGCCTGGAGATCATGGCCTGCCCGCCGGGCAAGAAGATGGAGAACATGTCGCTGATGTCCGGCGGCGAACAGGCGCTGACAGCCTCGGCGCTGATCTTCGCGGTCTTCCTGTCCAATCCGGCACCGGTCTGCGTGCTCGACGAGGTCGATGCACCGCTGGATGACGCCAATGTCGACCGCTATTGCCGCATGCTGGCCGAGATGCGCCGGCTGACCGAGACGCGTTTCCTGGTGATCACCCACAATGCCCTGACCATGTCGCGCATGGACCGGCTCTACGGCGTCACCATGGCCGAACGCGGCGTTTCCCAGCTGGTCTCGGTCGACCTGGTGGGTGCGGAACAACTCATCGCCGCCGAATAGGCATTTTATCTTTCTATTTCAGCAAGTTAAATCGCCTGCACCCTTGCTTGACTTGCCGGGGGGCCGTGGATAGTGTGCGCGCGCCTGCGGGGGGCTGTTCTTCCGTTGGCAGACCGGACAGTCATGTCACGCAAAGACGAAAGCCCGCGCGACCCATCCAAAGCCGATCTGGACTCCCTGCAGCAGCGCATTGATGCGCGGCGCGAGAAGTACAGACCGAAACCGGATAACGCCCAGCGATCTGCCTGGCAGCTGGGGATGCGCTACGGTTCTGAGTTCTTTGGCGGCGTGCTGGTCGGCGGAGGTCTGGGCTTTGCCCTCGACCATTTCGCCGGCATTTCGCCCTGGGGCCTGATTGCCGGAACGATGTTTGGGTTTGCAGCCGGTACGCTGAATGTCGTAAGGGCTGCGCAGGAAATCAGTTCGGAGTCGCAGGAGCGCTAGGCGCACCGGGCTCTGCCGGAAGAATCGCGGCCCTGGCCGCAATAGCGATTGAAGAGAGGCCGGGCGTGGCAGACACCAACCCGATCAAGCAGTTCGAAGTTCACGAGCTGGTTCCGTTCGAAGCTTTCGGCCTGAATCTGGCCTTCACCAACTCCAGCTTCTTCATGATGCTGACGACGGTCCTGACCGTTGCGCTGTTCACGCTGGCCATGTCCAGCCGTGCCCTGGTGCCGAACCGCGCCCAGTCGGTAGCCGAGATCATCTATGGGTTCGTGGCGGACATGCTGCGCTCGACCGCCGGTCCGGACGCGCTGCGCTTCTTCCCGTTCGTCTTCACGCTCTTCATCTTCATTCTGGTCGCCAACATGCTGGGCATGTTCCCGTATTTCCCGGGACCGGGCCTGCACTCCTTTACCATCACCAGCCACCTGATCGTGACCGTGGCCCTGGCGATGCTGGTCTGGCTGACCGTCATTATCTATGGCGTGTTCAAGAACGGCCCGAAATTCCTCAAGCTGTTCGTACCGTCCGGCGTTCCGGGCTACATCCTGCCCTTCGTGTCGCTGATCGAGGTGATCTCCTTTATCTCGCGTCCGATCAGCCACTCGGTGCGTCTGTTCGCTAACATGCTGGCCGGCCACATCCTGCTGAAAGTCTTCGCGGGCTTCATCGTGATGCTCGGCGCCGGTCTCGGCGTGGGCGGCTATGTCCTCGGCATCGCACCGTTCGCGATGACGCTGGGCCTGACGGCGCTGGAGTTCCTGGTCGCCTTCCTGCAGGCCTACGTGTTCGCCATCCTGACCTGCATCTACCTTTCCGACGCTCTGCACCCGGGTCACTAGACCGCAGACGTCACAGTCCAACCCAACCAACTGCCAGACATATCCTCGAAGGAGTTTTCAAATGGAAGAAATGGGCAAATACATCGGCGCCGGTCTCGCTTGCCTCGGCATGCTGGGTGCTGCTGTCGGCGTGGGCAACATCTTTGGTTCCTTCCTGCAGGGTGCCATGCGCAACCCGTCTGCGGCTCAGTCGCAGTTCGGCAACCTGATCTTCGGCTTCGCCGTGACGGAAGCACTGGGCATCTTCTCCCTGCTGGTCGCGCTGATCCTGCTGTTCGTGGCCTAAATCATACCGGAGGCGGCCGGCTCGTCCGGATCCGGCCGCTCCCGTTTTCGCTCCACCTTTCCAAGGGAGCCCGCGTCCCATGACGCATGCACCGCATTCTGACGTCGCACAGCACGCGGCCGAAGCAGCGCACGGCGCTGCGGAAGCTGTGTTCCCGCCGTTCGACCCGACCTATTTCGCGTCCCAGCTCTTCTGGCTGGCGATCTTCTTCGTGATTCTCTACGTCGCGCTCGATCGCTTTATCCTGCCGAAGATCAAGACGACGATCGAAGACCGTCGCGACCGTATCGCCGACGATCTCGATGCTGCTGCCCAGGCCAAGGCCGATGCCGAAGCCGCGGGTGAAGCCTATGAGAAGGCATTGGCCGAAGCGCGTGCCAAGGCACACGTGATTGCGGCCGATACGCGCAAGGCGCTCGATGCCGAGATCGCCAAGGAGACGGCTGAAGTGGAAGCCGAGCTGGCCTCCAAGCAGGAAGCCTCCGAGGCTGCCATCCGCAAGGCCAAGGACAAGGCGTTCGCCGAAGTCCGCGGTATCGCGGCGACCGCCACGGCGGCCGCTGTCGAGGCGCTGGCGGGTGTCGAGATCACCGAAGCCGATGCCGGCAAGACGGTGGACGCCCTGATCAAGGCGAAGGAGGCATAAGATGACCCTGTTCGCTGAAGACGCCGCTCACGGTGCCACCAGCCACGGCCCGGCCCTGTTCTCGGGTGAGTGGTTCGCGGCCCAGCCGTCCGATCCGACCTTCTACGCCTTCCTGGCCTTCATCGCCTTCTTTGCGGTGCTGGGTTATTTCGGCGTCCACAAGACCATCGCCAAAACGCTGGACGACCGCGCCGACGCGATCAAGTCGGAGCTGGAAGAAGCAAAGCGCCTGCGCGAGGAAGCCCAGGAAATGCTGGCTTCCTATCAGCGCAAGCAACGCGAAGCCGAGGCCGAGGCCGAGGCCATCATCGCCCAGGCCAAGACCGAAGCGAAGACGCTGAAGGCGGAAGCGCGCAAGGAAATGACCGAGCGCCTGGAGCGTCGCACGGCCCTGGCCGAGCAGCGCATTGCCCAGGCCGAGGCCCACGCGGCAGCCGAAGTGAAGGCTGCCGCGGCCGAGCTGGCTGCCAGCGCGGCCGAGGAAATCCTCAAGACCAAGCTGAAGAAGACCGATCTGAACAAGATCGTCGATGCCGACATCAAGGCCGTTGGCGAACAGCTGAACTAGGCTCGTTCGAGAGAGACAGTATGAAAGCCCCGCCAGCCTCGCTGGCGGGGCTTTTATGTTTCATCTTTGATGCTTTGTGGCGAAAATTCCGTCTTAAGTATCAAAATTGAATCTTGCCTTGCCCAATGACTCGAATATGATACATTAAACCCGAATTGAGGCTTAATGTATCAGAAATGAGCGATAATACGCCCCTTCAAACCATGCCGATCGACGTTCTGGCGCAGACACTCGGTGAACGTCTGGAAGCCTATCGCATTGCGCGCGGGCTCAAACAGGCGGATCTGGCCGAGAAGGCCGGTATCGGCCGTGCCACGTTGATCCGTTTCGAATCCGGCGCGACCGGCACCGTGGACACGCTGTTGCGCCTGCTGCGCGCACTCGGTCTGGAGGACCGTATCCTGGACGTCATTCCCGACGCCAGCGCCAGCCCGCTGGATTCGCGCAGCGCCAAGGGCCCGCCCCGCCAGCGCGTGCGCGACCGGGACGGCTCCGACGCCCCCTGGACCTGGGGCGACGAGGCTGACGAGACATGACCCGCGCCGATGTCATCCTGTGGGGCCGCCGGATCGGCGCCGTGCTGTGGGACGACCGGCGGCAGATCGGTACGTTCGAATACGTCCCCGCCTTTACTCGCTCGGGCATAGAGGTCGCACCGCTCACCATGCCGCTGCGCACCGGCGTGTTCGAATTCCCTGCCCTGCCCCGCGATACGTTCAAGGGCCTGCCCGGCCTGCTGGCCGACAGCCTGCCGGACAAGTTCGGCAATCTGCTGATCGACCGCTGGCTCGCCGAACAGGGCCGCGCGCCGGGCGATTTCGATCCGGTTGAGCGGCTTTGCTATACCGGCCGACGCGGCATGGGCGCACTGGAATTCGAACCGTCCAGCGCCGCCCCGTCCGGCCGCGGCCGGCCGCTCGCGATCGACGCGCTCGTCGAACTGGCCGACAGGATGACCTCCAGCCGCCTGGAGGTGAAAGGCCGGCTCACCGGGACCGACGATCACCGGGTGATGGAGGATATCCTGCGCGTCGGCACCTCGGCCGGCGGCGCCCGCGCCAAGGCGGTTCTGGCCTGGAACCGGGAAAGCGGAGAGTTCCGCTCCGGCCAGCTCGACCTGCCGAACGGATTTGAACACTGGCTGTTGAAGTTCGACGGGGTCAGCGGCAATGCCGACAAGGAGATCGCCGATCCGCAAGGCTATGGCCGGTTGGAATATGCCTGCTACCGCTTGGCCGTAGATGCCGGGATCGAGATGAGCGAATGCCGGCTGCATGAGGAAGGCGGACGCGCCCACTTCATGACACGACGCTTCGATCGCGCGCCGGGCGGCGGCAAGCTGCACATGCAATCGCTGGGGGCAATGCGCCATTTCGACTACAACCAGCCCCGTGCCTATGCCTATGAACAGGCCATCGAGACCCTGCGCCTGCTCGGTCTGGGCCGCGCGGCGATGGAGCAGATGGTGCGCCGGGCGCTCCTCAACATCGTCATCCGCAACCAGGACGACCATGTGAAGAATATCGCCTTCCTGATGGACAAGGCAGGCAACTGGTCGCTCGCCCCGGCCTTCGACGTCGTCTACGCCTATAATCCCGGCGGGGCCTGGACGTCGCAGCACCAGATGTCGCTCGCCGGCAAAACCGACGGCTTCACCCTGACGGATCTTGTTGAGTTCGGCCGCTATGCCGATTTCAAGCCGGCACAGCTGCGCGGCATGCTGGACGATATCCTGCAGGCCGCAGCCCGCTGGGACCAGTATGCCAGCGAAGCCGGTATCCCGCGCGATCTCTCGCGCCGGGCACACAATGGTTTCAGGCTTGAATTCGAATGAGGGGCGGCGGAACTACTCCGCCGGCTCCTTCTCGCCGAAGGCGAAACGGACGCGCTTCCACACCCAGGGGAAGCGGCGCAGCGTGTTGGTGATATAGGTGTGCAGCGTCTTCGACGCGGCTGCCACCAGCACCAGGCCGAGCAGGCCCATGGGCAGGCCGATCGGGATGAAGGGCGTCAGGAAGCCCAGGGGAATGGCAAGCGCCATCAGCGCCAGTCCGACAGCGACGCAGACGGTGCGGATGATCAGCACGACAACCGCGCCGAAAGCATTCCGCTGTGCCCATCCATTGAGGGATTCATTCATCGCCGTGACCATCTTCCAACCCGTCCCGTTCGTGGGGTGCCGCGTGAGGGAGGGGCACCCATCGGGACAGACAACACTAAACGCGTAAACATGACCCCAATGCGAGACAAAAAAGCCGAAATTCAGGCAGTGGCCCGGAGTCTGCAGCGGGTTGTTGCATCTGCGCACCGGTTCTCACACCGGGGCGGCATTTCCTTGGCGGCTTGGGATCTTGCCGCGTGTTGCAGCGCACACTAACCGGCAGGACCGCCTGAACCATGGCTGCAGGCATAAAATAGTAACGCCCCCGCCGGATGTCAGCGGGGGCGTCGGTGTTTTTTCAGTGTCAGCCCTCCACCAGGGAAGGGCCGCGACATTCTGCCACGGGGCAGGTCTACTCCGCGGCTGCCGCCGCGCCGCTGTCCGGCGTCCAGCGCAGCACCGGCTGGCGGGCCGCACGGGTCTCGTCCAGACGCTTGGTCGGGGCGTGAACCGGCGCCGCCAGGAAGCGCTCGCTCTCGCCCGACTTTGCGGCCAGGGCCAGCGCCTCGAGCACGTCGACAAAGCGGTCGAGCCCGCCCTTCGATTCGGTCTCGGTCGGCTCGATCAGCATGGCACCGTGGACGACCAGCGGGAAATACATGGTCATCGGGTGGTAGCCCTCGTCGATCATCGCCTTGGCGAAGTCGAGTGTGGAGACGCCGGTATCCTTGAGGAAGCGGTCGTCGAACAGGGCTTCGTGCATGCAGCTGCCCTCGAAGGCCGGCGTCATCACATGTTTCAGCCGGGCGAGGATGTAGTTGGCGTTGAGCACCGCATCCTCGGCAACGCGCTTCAGACCGTCCGAGCCATGGCTCATCATGTAGGTCAGCGCACGGGTGAACATGCCCATCTGGCCGTGGAAGGCCGCCATCCGGCCAAAGGGCTCGCCCTCGGCTTCGGCGGCATGCTCGACCATCTTCCAGGTCTCGCCATCCTTGACGACATAGGGCACCGGCGCGAAGGCCGCGAGCGCATCCGACAGCACGGTCGGGCCCGAGCCGGGACCGCCGCCGCCATGCGGCGTGGAGAAGGTCTTGTGCAGGTTGATGTGCATCGCGTCGACGCCGAGATCGCCCGGGCGCACCCGGCCGACAATGGCGTTGAAGTTCGCGCCGTCGCAGTAGAAATAGCCGCCCGCCCCGTGGATCAGGTCGGCGATCTCGCGGATATCCCGCTCGAACAGGCCGCACGTATTGGGGTTGGTCAGCATGATGCCGGCGACATCATCGCCCAGCTTGGCCTTGAAGGCCTCCATGTCGACCCGGCCGGTCTTGTCGGCGGGGATCTCGTCGCACACGAAGCCGCACTGCACAGCTGTTGCCGGATTGGTGCCGTGGGCACTTTCCGGAACCAGCACGCGGCGGCGATGGGTCTGGCCGTCGGCATCCAGCTTGGCGCGGATCGCCATCATGCCGCAGAACTCGCCATGGGCGCCGGCCTTCGGGGACAGCGCCACGGCGGGCATGTTGGTCAGCGTCATCAGCCAGTGGGCCAGTTCGCCCATCAGCTCATAGGCGCCCTGCACGGTCGAGGCCGGCTGCAGCGGGTGCACATCGGCAAAGCCCGGCAAGCGGGCGATCTTCTCGTTGAGCCGCGGATTGTGCTTCATCGTGCACGAGCCGAGCGGATAGAGACCCAGATCGATGGCGTAATTCTTCCGCGACAGGCGCACATAGTGGCGCATGGTTTCCGGCTCGGCGAGGCCCGGCAGGCCGATCTCGCCCTTGCGCTCGAGACCGCCCAGACGGGATGCCGTGCCCCGGGGCTCCGGCAGGTCGACGCCGCAATGCTCCAGATTGCCGCGCTCGAAGATCAGCGGTTCGGCCTGGTCGAGGCCGCGGCTGCCCGAGACCGTATCGGCATAGCCGCCGGTCTGGATGTTTTCGGCCATGCGGGTGGGACGGCCTTGCGTGTTCATGCCCATCTTACAGTACTCCGCGCAGCGCTTTTTCGAAGGCGATGAGATCGCCATCCGTATTGGTTTCCGTGGCCGCCACGATCAGCAGGTCCTCGAACTTGCCGGGATAGAGCCGGCTGGCAGGAACGCCGCCGAGCACGCCGATCTTGGCCAGATCGTCGACCACCTGCGCTGCCGGCCTGGGCAGACGCAGGGTGAATTCGTTGAAGAAAGTGCCGGTGACCAGTTCCACACCCTCGATCGCCGAGAGGCGGTCGGCCAGGGCGCAGGCCATCTCGTGATTGAGTCGGGCCAGGCGGGTGATGCCGCGCTCGCCCAGCAGGGTCATGTGGATCGTCCAGGCCAGCGAGCACAGGCCGGAATTGGTGCAGATATTCGAGGTCGCCTTGTCGCGGCGGATGTGCTGTTCGCGCGTCGACAGGGTCAGCACATAGCCGCGGCGGCCATCGGCATCGACGGTCTCGCCGGCCAGGCGGCCGGGCATCTGGCGGATGAAGCGGCGATCGTCCTTGCAGGCGAAGAGGCCGACATAGGGTCCGCCGAAATTCAGGCCGACCCCGATCGACTGGCCCTCGCCCACGGCGATATCCGCACCCATGGCGCCCGGGCTTTCCACAAGGCCCAGCGAGACGCATTCGGTGAAGGCGGCAATCACCAGCGCACCCTTTTCGTGGGCGGCTTCGGACAGGGCACGCAGGTCGTGCAGGCGGCCGAACACGTCCGGTGTCTGGACGACAACACAGGCGGTTTCGTCGTCGATGGCTGCCATCACGGCGGACAGGTCGGCGACGTCCGGATCGGTGACCGAGATCTTCACGTCGGAGTATTTCGCCAGCGTCTTGGACGCTTCGACATAGTGCGGGTGCACGCCGCCGGCCATCACGGCCTTGTTCCGGCGCGTCACGCGGGCGGCCATCATCACGGCCTCGGCGCAGGCCGTCGAGCCGTCATACATGGAGGCATTGGCCACATCCATGCCGGTCAGGAGCGCGACCTGGGTCTGGAATTCGAACAGGGTCTGCAACGTGCCCTGGGAGATTTCCGGCTGGTACGGCGTATAGGCCGTCAGGAATTCGGAGCGCTGGATCAGGTGATCCACCGTCGCCGGGATGTGGTGCTTGTAGGCACCGGCCCCCACAAAGAAGGGCGCCTGGCCCGCCGAGATATTCTTCGACGCCATGGCGCCGAGCGCCCGTTCGACCTGCAGTTCGCCCTGCTTGGTGGGCAGGTCGATCAGCCCGTCCAGCCGCGCCGCTTCGGGCACGTCCTGGAACAGATCGTCGATGGAAGCGACGCCGATGGCGTCGAGCATCGCCTTGCGATCGGTATCGGTATGGGGGAGGTAACGCATCAAGCTACTCCGGCTTGGAAGTGTTGCCGGACGAGGCATCCGCCTCGTCCGAATTGCGGCTGAAATACATGGCGATTGCCGGCAGTGCCGCGCCGCCGCCGATCAGAAGGGCGAACCACAGCGCCGGGCTGTCCCGCAGTGCAAACAGCACCATCATCGCGACGAAAGCCGCGGACGGGATCAGGACAACCGGGCGAAGCAGTGTGCGCCACATGATCAGGCCGTGTGGTCCTGGTAGGCCGCCTCGTCCATCAGCCCGTCGAGCTGGGACGTGTCGGACACCTTGATCTTTACGAACCAGCCGTCGCCGGCCGGGTCCTCATTGACCTTCGCCGGTTCGTTCTCCAGCGCGTCATTGATCTCGACGATCTCGCCATCCACGGGGGCATAGACCTCGGAGGCCGCCTTGACGGATTCGACGACGGCAAATTCGTCACCCTTCTTCAGGGATTTGCCGACATCCGGCAGTTCCACGAAAACGACATCGCCCAGCTGGCCGGCCGCATAGGCCGTGATGCCGATCGTGGCGATGTCGCCGTTAAGGGAAATCCACTCATGGTCTTCGGTATAGCGGGTGGTCATGATTGTCTCCTGCCCCAGAATAAAAGCCTGAATAACGCCTGGCGGCTGCCCGTCCGGTTACCCGGTCCGCAGCATCAGCCCCGATAGAAGTTCGCCGTCACGAACGGCATTTTCACCACTTTCGCGGCCCGCGGCTTGCCGCGCACGAGGATGTCGACCTCGGTGCCGGGCTGCATGAAATCGCGATCGATATAGCCCATCGCGACCGGACCGTTCACGGTCGGGCCGAAGCCGCCCGAAGTGACGATGCCGATCACCTTGCCGTCCTTCGTCGCGATCTCGGCACCCTCGCGCGCCGGCGCGCCGGAGAGGGTAAGGCCGATCCGCTTCTGGCAGGTCTTCGCATCGATCTGCGCCGCGATCACGTCGGCGCCCGGAAAATCGCCGCGCTCACGCCGCGTCTTCGACAGCGCCCAGATCAGCGAGGCTTCGACCGGCGTACGGGTCTCGTCCATGTCATGGCCATAGAGGCAAAGCCCGGCCTCCAGGCGCAGCGAGTCGCGCGCTCCCAGGCCGATGGCCTCGACTTCCGGCTGGTCGAGCAACAGGCGGGCGATCCGCTCGGCATCGTCTTCGGGAATGGAAATCTCGAACCCGTCCTCGCCGGTATAGCCGGACCGGGAAATCAGCACCTGTGCGCCGTCCAGAGTGAAGACGCCGCACTGCATGAACACCATCTTGCAGGCGTCCGGGCACAGGCGCTCCATCACATCCTTCGCCGCCGGGCCCTGCAGCGCGAGAAGCGCGCGGTCCTCGATGCGGGTCAGCGTGCCCTTGCCCTTCGTCGCGTTCTCGATGAGCGCGAAATCATTGTCCTTGGTGGCCGCGTTCACGACGAGGAAAATCCCCTCCCCGTCCGGGCGCGACACCATCAGATCGTCGCGGATCCCGCCGGTCTCGTTCAGCAGCAGGGTATATTTCTGTTCGCCGGCACTGATCGCCGAGAGATCCGCCGTCAGCAGCGCTTCCAGCGCGGCCTCGTCGCCGATGTAGCGCGCCTGGCCCATATGGGAGACGTCGAACAGGCCGGCCTTTTCGCGCGTGTGCTTGTGCTCGCCCATGATCCCCAGCGGATACTGGACGGGCATGTCATAGCCGGCGAACGGCACCATCTTGCCGCCGAGCTCGACATGGAGCGCGTGAAGGGGTGTCTTGAAAAGCGTGCCGGTCATCGATCGGGTCCTTGCATGGGGGCGATCCTGCAAGCCCGTTTGCCTGCAAGCCTTCGCCCCCGCTGTCCCGATAACCTGAGAGATTCCGCAACCTTCCTCATGCCGTCCGATCACGGCGGAAGTTGCTTGCTCCGTCGGTGGGATGGAGGCGAGCCCCATCCACTTTCCAGCGTTTATCTCTCCCGCGGTCCTTCGGCCTGAGCGTTTCCGGGGCGGTTGCGCCTTCGGCGCCGGCGTTATTTGCCGGTCTCTCCCGCGGGGAGTTTGGTCTCGCAAGGCGCACACTGCGCCCGCCTCGCGATTGCGGCGGACTCTATGATTTCGCGCCCCGGAGTCAATGTCGCAGCGCCGTTAATCCACCGATTCCCACGGCGAAAAACAGGCGCCCAGACCGCCCTGCAGCAATCCCATCAAGCCGGCCTGCTCCTCAGCAGGAAGCGCTCCCGCTTCAGCAGCCGACGTATCGCGGGCCGCTTCCCAGTCGGGCAGCATGGAGCGATCCTGGATGGCGCCCTGGGAGCCGAGTGCGAAGAGGCGGTAGACCTGGGGCGTGGCGTTCTCCTGCAGATAGCCATCGAGACAGGAACAGAACGCGTCGTGGTCCTCGGGCACACCGCCGCTGCGATCGACCTGCTGGATGCGGCAGGCATGCTGCATCCAGGCGGAGTGATCGGCCGGATCTTCGGAGAAGGTCACAGGTTCGGACGTGACGAGAAGCGCGGCAAGGGCAGTCAGGATCATGTGAAAACTCCCGGTTTTCGCCACCCTACCCGATTGCCGTGCGGGCAACCTCCCCCGTTCGGGGGAGAGCGCTACATCCGTTCCGGCGCTTCCAGACCGAGCAGGCCGAGGCACAGCTCCAGCTGTTTCAGCGTCGCTTCGGCCAGAGCGAGCCGCGAGCGCTTCACGGCTTCCGTCTCGGCCGACAGGATCGGGCAGGCCGCGTAGAATTTCGAGAAGGCCTGGGCCAGCGTGAAGGCGTGGTCACAGATCGCGTTGGGCGCCCGGTTCTCGCAGGCCTGCTCCAGCGCCGCGCCGAAGGCATCCAGCGCCAGAACGAGATCGCGCTCCTCGGCCGCCTCGGCCGAAATCGGCCCCGGCTCGACGCCCGCCTCGGTCGCCCGGCGCATCAGGGATTTCACCCGCACCGCGGCATAGAGGAGGTAAGGACCGGTCTTGCCCTCGAAACTGGTGAACCGATCTAGGTCGAAGACATAGTTGGTGGTGCGGTAGTTCTGCAGGTCGGCGAACTTGATCGCCGCTAAACCCACCATACGCGCCACGCGGTCATGTTCTTCCGCGCCGACATCGGCGGCGAGACCGGCTTCCTTGAGGCGCTCATCCGCCCGTTCGATGGCGCTGGCGATCAGATCGGCCAGGCGGAAGGTCCCGCCATCGCGCGTACGCAGACGCTTGCCATCGGTACCGTTGACCGTGCCGAACTTGACGTGTTCCAGTGATCCTTCCGGTGCCAGACCCGCCTTGTCGGCGGCGCGGAAGACCTGTTCGAAATGGTCCGACTGGGCCAGATCGACGACATAGAGTGTCAGGTCCGGCCCGACGGTCTGCTTGCGGTCCAGAATGGTGGCCAGATCGGTCGTGCCATAGAGCGAGGAGCCTTCCGACGTCACCAGGATCAGCGGCGCCAGCTCCTTCTTGTCACCCTCCCGGGCAACCCGGACCACCCAGGCGCCGTCGCTTTCCTCGGCCACGCCGCGTGCCTTGAAGTCGGCTACCAACCCGTCGATCAGATCATTGACGTCGCTTTCGCCCTTCCACAGGTCGAAGTGGACACCCAGATCGCCGAAGTCCTTCTTCAGCGCTGCAACAGAAACGTCGATGAAATGGCGCAGCAGGGCGCGATAGCCGGCCCGGCCCGCCTGCAGCTCGGCCGTCGCACGGCGCGACTTTGCCAGCCGATCGGCGTCTTCCTTGGCCTTCTTCGAGGCCTGCGGATAAAGCCGCGCCAGATCCTCGATATCGACCGGCGGTTCGGACGGATAGCCGTCTGTGATCGCCGCATCGAAATAGGGCAGATCGGGCTGTTCTTCCTCCAGCTCGGTGATGAGGTGGCCCATCTGCAGGCCCCAGTCGCCGAGATGGATGTCTGAAATCACCGTGTCGCCGCGGAAGCGGAACAGACGCTGCAGGCTGTCGCCCAGCACCGAGGAGCGCAGATGACCGACATGCATCGGCTTGGCCACGTTCGGCCCGCCGAAATCGATCATCACCTTGCGCGGTTCGGAAACCTGCGGCGCGCCGGCGCGGTCGTCCGACGCGATCCCGGCAGCGCGGGCATTGATCGCCGCGGCGGCCGGCAGAAGGTTGATGAAGCCCGGCCCGGCAATCTCGGCCTTTTCGATCAGCGCATCACCGGCGATCCGGTCCAGCACGGCCTGGGCGATCTCGCGCGGCGGCTTGCCCGCCTGCTTGGCCGCCGGCATGGCGCCATTGCACTGGAAGGGGAAGCGTTCGGGGTTCTGCTTGGACGGGGTGACACGGCCCAGCTCCCGCGGAAGCTCGAGGGAAGCAAACGCGTCGCCCAGCACACCGCTGAGCTGTTCGGCAATAGAAGGCATGTTTCTAGTCCTGGCCGGCCGCCACGCGGAAACGCTGACCGGAGCGGTTGAAGGCGATCTGTTCCGGGGTCAGCTCGAAGCCGACAATGATCTCGAAGTTCACGCCCGACGTGTCCTCGTCCGCCCGCGGGATGGAAATCGCGTCGATCTCCTCGGTCAGGTAGACGCGGTCCTCACCGGCATCGAACTCGACACGGATCGGGAAGACTTCCTTGTGGATCACGTCGAAGTCACGGCGGGTAATGGCGACAAAATACTCATAGGTGCGCGCGTCTCCGCGGGCCGCGGGACCGCGGCCGAAGCCCATGTCGATCTCGAGATTCGCCAGGATCGGACGTTCGCCGTAATAGCTGCACAGCGAGCGCACGGCGAGAATTTCGCCGGTAAAGCCGACATTCTCGTAGGCCACTTCGCCGCCTTCCAGCTCGACCAGGCGCTGTGCTTCGTACAACGACAGGGCCGACGGGCACGGTCCGGCATTCGGTTCCGGAGACGAGAGGACATCGGACACCGACTGGCAGCCGGTCAGAAGGCCAGCTGTAGCAGCGAGGGCGGCGATGGACCGCACGTGACTGGAGAACGCCCGAGTGAAATACATTGTGCACTACCTGTCCTGGAAACAGACCCCGCCACTGGATAGCGGCCGGGCACTTTGTTAGGACGGTCATACGATGCACATGCGGCTTCCGCAACGGCATCGCTGAAGGAGATTGCGAGCCGATGAGCGCGCCCCGACCGCCACTCACCCTTCTCTTGACCGCTCCGCGCGGTTTCTGCGCCGGTGTGGACCGGGCGATCCAGATCGTCGAACGCGCCCTCGAGCGCTTCGGCGCGCCGGTCTATGTACGCCACGAGATCGTCCACAACCGGCATGTCGTCGAACGACTGGAAGCCATGGGCGCGGTCTTTGTGGAGGAGCTGGACCAGTGCCCGGACGACCGGCCGGTGGTGTTTTCCGCCCATGGCGTACCAAAACGCGTGCCGGCGGAAGCGCAGCGGCGCGAGATGATCTATGTCGACGCCACCTGCCCGCTGGTCTCCAAGGTGCATGTCGAAGCCCAGCGCCACTTCACCAATGGCGACGAGATCGTGCTGATCGGCCATGCCGGCCACCCCGAAGTCGTCGGCACGATGGGACAATTGCCCGACGGCGCCATCACCCTGGTGGAAACCGTCGAGGATGCGCAGACCTTCACACCGCGCGACGCCGCAAAACTCGCCTTCGTCACCCAGACCACGCTGTCGGTGGACGACACTTCGGCGATCGTCGATGTGCTGCAGGCGCGCTTCCCGCAGATGAAGGCACCGCACAAGGAAGACATCTGCTACGCCACCACCAACCGCCAGAACGCCGTGAAGGCGGTTGCCTCGCGGTCGGACATCGTCTTCGTGATCGGTGCGCCCAACTCGTCCAACTCCGTCCGCCTCGTCGAGGTCGCCAAACGTGCAGGCGCGCCGCGGGCCGAACTGGTTTCCTGTGCGGCCGATGTCGACTGGGATGCACTGGGCGAGATTTCCAGTGTCGGCATCACGGCCGGCGCTTCGGCGCCCGAGGACCTGGTACAGGGCCTCATCCAGGCATTCCGCGAGCGCTTTGACGTGACCGTCGAGCATGTCAGCGTGACCAAGGAAGACGTCGTCTTCAAACTGCCGCGTGCGGTAGCCTGAGGACGCCTGCGATGAGCGAGAACAAGACACAGCCGACCGGCGTTTCGCCCGCAGACTTCATCGCCTCGATCGAGCACCCGGTCCGCCGCGCCGATGCGGAGACCCTGCTGGAGATGATGACCCGCATCACGGGTCATGAACCGAAGATGTGGGGACCGGCAATCGTCGGCTTCGGGCAGTATCACTATCGCTATGAAAGCGGCCGGGAGGGCGATTTCATGCGCACCGGCTTCTCGCCGCGCAAGGCGAACATGGCCGTCTACATCATGCCCGGCTATTCCGATCATAGTGCCATCCTTTCCCGCCTGGGCAAGCACAAGACCGGCAAGTCCTGCCTCAACATCAACAAGCTGGCCGATGTCGATCTGGACGTGCTCGAGGAGCTGATCCGGGCCGGCCTGGCCGACATGGCGGAAAAATATCCCGAATGACCTTGATCGTGATCCACACCGACGGCGCCTGCTCCGGCAATCCGGGGCCCGGCGGCTGGGGCGCGATCCTGGAATGGAACGGCCACCGCAAGGAACTCAAGGGCGGTGAGCGCGACACAACCAATAACCGCATGGAGATGATGGCGGCGATTCAGGCGCTCGAAGCGCTCAAACGCCCCGGGCAGACAGTGAAACTGGTCACCGACAGCGTCTATCTGCGCGATGGCATCACCAAGTGGATCCATGGCTGGAAGAAACGCGGCTGGAAGACCGCCGACAAGAAGCCGGTGAAGAATGTCGACCTGTGGCAACGCCTCGACACACTGACGCAGAAGCACGACATCGACTGGCAGTGGATCAAAGGTCACGCCGGACATGCGGAGAATGAGCGAGCCGACGAGCTCGCCCGCGAGGGGCTCGCCGAAGCGCGCTAGCCGGCCGCTGCCAGTCCCCCAGTCCCGCGGTTGTCCGGCTCTGCAGACAAGGCCGCATCCAGCACACGGCGCACGCTTTCCAGATCGAGCGGTTTGGACAGATAGTCCGTCGCGCCGATATCGAGATAGCGCTCGCGCGCGCCGGCCGTTGCATCGGCGGTGACGGCGAAGATCGGCAGATCAGCCCAGCGCTCCCTCGAACCGCGGATCTGGATGATCGTGTCCTCGCCCGACATGACGGGCATCTGGATGTCCATCAGCACGGCGTCATAAGGCTTGTTGGCCAAGGCTTCGATCGCCTCCAGCCCCTCGGCGGCGGTATCCACCTCATGGCCCAGCGAGCGAACCAGGGCGGCAGCGACGACGCGGTTGGTCTCGACATCGTCCACCACGAGAATCCGGCCCGGCGCGACCGGTACGGCCGGCCGCTCCCCGCGCACATCATTGTCCTCGACGGCGGCCATCTCGGGTAGCGGCAGCTCGAACCAGAAGCAGGCCCCCTCACCCAGGCGGCTGTCGACGCCGATCTCGCCGCCGGCCTGCCGGACGATTTCCCGGCAGATGGTCAGGCCCAGACCGGTGCCGCCATGCTTGCGCGTTACGGATGCATCGACCTGTGCGAACCGGTCGAAGACATGTTCCAGCCGATCTTGCGGAATACCCGGACCGCTGTCCTGAACTTCGAACCGGATCCGGTCGCCTTCGGCCCGGTGTATCCTGACATCGACATGTCCAGTCTCGGTGAACTTGACGGCATTGCCGGCAATATTGATCAGCACCTGGCGCAGCCGGGCTTCATCGCCCCCCACAATGGCCGGCACATCGGCCGCCACATCGCAAGCGACTGCCAGACCTTTCTCACGCGCCGTCGGCTCAACCACGCGCAGCGCATCGGCCACCATGTCGTGCAGGTCGAACGGCTCGAAGGCCGTTTCCGCCATGCCGGATTCGATCTTGGAAATATCCAGCACGTCCTCGATCAGGCTGAGCAGGGCCCTGCCTGAGGATTGCAGGGTCTCGACATAGCCCGCCTGGACCCCGTCGAGGTGGGTCATCTTGAGCAATTGCGCCATGCCCAGAACGCCGTTCAGCGGCGTTCGGATCTCGTGGCTCATATTGGCGAGGAATTGCGACTTGGCTGCGTTGGCCTGTTCGGCCTCCTTCCGCCGACGGTCCAGTTCGCGAGCCGTGTTCACATCGTCTGTGATGTCGAAATTGGTGCCGGAGATGACCCGGCTTCCGTCATAACGGCGGACAATGGACGCGCTCACGCGGACATGACGTACGCTGTCGTCCGGCAGGACAATGCGGTACTCGAAGCTGGCCGGCCCACCGCTCTCGATCGCCTCATCCACGACTTCCATCACGTGATGGAAGTCGTCCGGATGCACACATTCGCGCCATTTCTGGAAGGTCATCTCCTCATCGAAACCCTCGCGCCCGAAGATTCGGTTGCAGGCTTCGTCCCACCAGAAGTGAGGTGTGTCGATGCCGAATTCCCAGACGCCCACCGCCGAGGCCTCCAGCGCCATGGACAGACGGCTCGACAGGGTCGCCATCTCCGCCTCGCGTGAACGGCGTTCCGTCACGTCGCGATAGGACCCGATCAGCTTGATCGCACGCCCGTCGGCGATCACCGGCTTGCCGACCACCTGCACCCAGATGTGGCGCCCGCCGGCCGTGACCATGGGGACTTCCATGTCCCAGCTGCCCAGATCGCCGATAAACCCGTCAACGCTTGTGCGCACGTCAGCGCGCGCCTCTTGTGAAATGAAGGAGATGAGGTCTTCGCGCGTGATCTCGCGATGCGGCGGCACTTCGAGTATACGGCGGGTGGTCGCGTCCCATTCCACTGCACCGGTCACAAGATCGACTTCCCAGCTGCCGATCCCGCTCAACTCGGTGACGGCGGCAAGCCGCGCGCGCGTGCGCTCCTCGAGCTCGACGAGACGCATTTTCTCTGTGATATCCTCGGCCGAACCGGCCATGCGGATCGCGCAACCGGACGTGTCCTGCTCGGCCTGTCCACGAACATGCAGATGCAGGTAATGCCCGTCCGCGTGCTCGAAACGGTAGGCAATCTCCAGCGGTTCGCAGGTCGTCCAAGCGTGCTGCAGGGCCTTGTAGACCCGTTTCCGGTCGTCCGGATGAATCCGTGACAGCAACAACTCCAGACCGTCTCGGGCATAGGTGCCGCGGTCCTCGGCACTGGGCGGACGGCCGATGATCTCGAGCAAGCGGTTCGATGTGAACAGCTCGTTGTTGACCAGATCGACTTCCCAGATGCCAGCCGTCATACCGGCGATGGCCAGGCTGAAGCGGCGCTCCGACTCGGCCAGGCGCTGCAGCGCGTTGTCCCGGTCGCGGGAAATACGGCGAGCGTAGATGATGTCGCCGATGGTCTGCAGCAGCGGTGAAATGTCCTTCAGCGCCGCGTCCGTGTATCCATCCGGCCGATTGGCCAGCCCCAGAAGCGCAACAAACTCGCCGTGCGAGTGGAGCGGGATACCGGCATAGGCGTTGAGCGGCGGATGGCCGGGCGGCAATCCGCCTGCTGCGGCATGCTCTGCCGGCGTGTTGGCGATGACCCGGTCACCTGTCTTCAGGCTGTAGCCAAACAAGGTGTCCAGATTGCGGAACTCAAGACCGCTCGCTTCGTTCGTCTCGTAGAACTCGCGGGTCTGTGCATTCCAGGAAATATCGGTTATCGCCCAGGTCTTGAGATAGGGTCGACCTGCATCCTGCAGCACTTCACCGATAAAGCCGTACTCGCTCTTGGTCAGGCGCAGCACCATCTCCAGCAGATCGTCGAACGCTTCGCGCTCGGCCCCCTCGCCGGAAATGAAAACACTCTGCACACGCGCAATCGCGGCAAGGACTTCATTGGCCGTCGCGATATCGGCGTTTTCCAGTGCTGGTGTGCTGTGACGGTCAGCCAATCCTACCCCCGGACAAGCGGGCGGCCTGTCATTGCGCGCCCGATTTTTACGAGCCTAGGGTCTGCGCGTTACGATGGATTTAAAAACGGGCATTGTGCATTTGCGTTGGAATACGAATATTCGCTGCGTTGCAACAAATACTTCGATCCACAAAGACAAAGGGCCGCGGCAGTGATGCCGCGGCCCCAGGCCGGCTTTGCCGTCCCCCGAAGACGGAGACTAGTTGCTCAGACGGAATTCCAGCTCGTAGGAATGACCGTCGGTCTGGGCCGCGGCCGGTGCGAAGCGCCAGGATTCGATGGCCGACAGGGCCGCACGGTCGAACACGCCGGCCGGCGTGGCTTCAGCGATCTCGGCGTTGACGACTTCACCGGTCGGGGCGACCGAATAGGTCACGCGCACCGAGCCTTCGATGCCGCGGCGTTCGGCGCCACGCGGATATTCCGGCGCAACGCGCTCGATCGCTTCGCGCTCCGGCGCGTCGGCAGCGGCAGCAGCACCGGTCAGGGCCACCGGGGCGGCGATCATGGAAAGGCACAGGCAGGCGGAGAGGATGTTCTTGTTCATGGTGTTTGTTCACTCAGCGAGGTTAGGTGCGATTGCGAGCGAACGTTTAGGGCCTGTGTCTTGCTACCTCGCTTCCGGAATTCCTAAATTTTGATCGAACCCGAAACTTTATGCAGTGGCCTGCGCATCGGATGCGGCCGCTGCCGGGGCGATCGTCAGGATCACACCGCGAACTTCGGTCACGAACCAGTGCGCACCGGCTTCCGGATCGGACCCGTCTGCCGTCTGGGCCGACCATTCCGTATCGCCATAACGCACTCGCCCTTGCCCTGCTGAGAAAGCACCAACCACGGTCACCCGCTGTCCGACCATGCGGCTCGACCGGTCGTTGAGACCGCTGTCCGATCCCGACTTCAGCGCCGGACGCACCCAGCGGTCGCCGGCCCAGAGGAGCGGCAGGGTCAGAACGATGAACACACCCAGCTGGATCGGCCAGCTGATACCGAAGGCCTCCATCGCGACAAAACCGGTCAGGAAAGCCGCGGCCGCCGGCCACAGAAGGTAGGTGGTGCCGGTGAGCAGTTCGGCGATCAGGACGACGCCGGCAATCGCCCACCAGGCCCACATATTCATGCGGTCGAAGACTGAAAAGAGGATATCCATGACAAAAACCTCCTATCGCCTGTCTGCTCAGCCCTGACCCTTGCGGGTCGCTTCGCTGATGGCGTCGTGCGCCGCCTTGCCCAGCTCGCCCACACCGGTGATCGTACCGATGATGTTGGAGAACTCGGCCGGAATGATGACGGTGCGCTGCTGTTCGCTGGTCGCCAGCTTGCCGAAGGCCTCGACGTATTTCTGGCCCAGGAAGTAGTTGATGGCGGACACATCGCCCTTGGCGATCGCGTCGGATACCAGCTGGGTCGCCTTGGCTTCGGCTTCGGCTTCACGCTCGCGGGCCTCGGCGTCCAGGAAGGCACTTTCCTTGCGGCCCTCAGCCTCGCGGATGGCCGCTTCCTTCTCGCCCTCGGCGCGCAGGATGGCGGACTGCTTGGCGCCTTCCGCCTCGAGGATCTCGGCACGCTTCAGGCGTTCCGCCTTCATCTGGCGCGCCATGGCCTCGGTGATGTCGACGGGCGGCGACAAGTCGCGGATCTCGATCCGGGTAACCTTCACGCCCCAGGGATTGGTGGCGGCATCGATCACGCCCAGCAGGCGCGCATTGATCTCGTCGCGCTTGGACAGGGTCTCGTCCAGGTCCATCGCGCCGATCACGGTCCGCACATTGGTCAGGGCCAGATTGATGATGGCGAATTCCAGATTGTCGACTTCATAGGCCGCGCGCGGTGCGTCGAGCACCTGGATGAAGACCACCGCATCGACAGACACCGTCGCATTGTCGCGTGTGATCACATCCTGATTGGGCACGTCCAGCACGCGCTCGCGCATATTCATCTTGTAGCCGATGGAATCGATGAAGGGCATGATGAAGTGAAGGCCCGGCTTCAGGGTCCGCGTGAACCGCCCGAAGCGTTCGACCGTGAATTCCCGCCCCTGCGGCACCGTCTTGATCACCGAAGCGATGATGAAGAGCGCCAGAAGGAAGAAGACGCCAATACCGATCAGACCGAAATCCATGCGGAACCCCTTTCTTGTTTGTCTTGCCGGCGGCCGGGCGGCGCCATGCCGCCCGCGCCGGTCCAGGGCAAATCCCTAGAGCTGACCGAGAATATGGTCAGCGGATGACACCTTGAACTCGCCGGGTGCCTCGACGTTCAGTTCGGACACGACGCCGTCCTTCACGATCATGGAGAAGCGCTGCGAGCGCGTACCCATGCCGAAGCCGGATCCGTCCATTTCCAGGCCGGCCGCCTTGGCGAACTCGCCATTGCCGTCGGCCAGCATCACCACGTCTTCGCCGGCATTCTGGGACTTGCCCCAGGCGTCCATGACGAAAACGTCGTTCACCGACACGCAGGCGATCGTATCGACGCCCTTCGCCTTGATCTCGGACGCTTTTTCGACGAAGCCCGGCAGGTGCTTGGCCGAGCAGGTCGGCGTGAAGGCGCCCGGCACTGCGAACAGCGCCACGGTCTTGCCCGCGAACACATCGTCCGTCGACAGCTTCGTCGGCCCGTCTGCCGTCATCGTCATGAAGCTGGCTTCGGGAAGGCGATCTCCGACCGAAAGGGTCATGTCAGTTCTCCTGTGAGTTAGTATTCATGCAAACACGCACGGCAAGATAGCGGGAACCTGGCTGGACGCATCCCCTCTTTGCGGCGAACATGGCAACCATGGACCGTGCGACCGACACAGATGTGGACGAGAGTTTCCTCAACGGCAAGCTTCTCGTCGCGACGCCGAGCATCGGCGATCCGCGCTTCGACCGCGCCGTGATCCTGATGTGCGATCATGCCGCCGATCACGCGATGGGGATTGTCATCAACAAGCCCGTCGAAGGCCTGCGCATGCCGGAACTGTTCCAGCAGCTCGACATCGCGGGCGGCAAGGGCGCGCCCGACCGGCCGGTCCTGCTGGGCGGTCCGGTCGACCGGGATCGCGGGTTTGTCCTGCACTCGACCGACTTCCACGCCGAGGAGTCCACCCTGCCCGTCTGCGACGGCATCCTGCTTACCGCTACGCGTGACGTGCTGGAGGCGATTGCGTCGGACCATCCGCCGCGGCGCAGCCTGATGGCGCTGGGCTATGCCGGCTGGGGCGCCGGCCAGCTGGAGAACGAGCTGGCCGCCAATGCCTGGCTGGTCACGGATCCGGATGAAGGTCTGATCTTCGACACCGAGGATGCCGGGAAATGGGAGGCCGCTCTTGACCTGATCGGCGTAACGCCCGAACACCTCTCCATGATATCCGGCCACGCCTGAGCCACCAGACCTCCCCGTAACGAAAAGACCGAACATGAATGCGCACACCGTTGAAAGCGGCGAATTCGCCGGCTGGCACTATTGGCCGACCGATCCTTTCGAACAGGCTGCCGGTCCCTTCTTCTATCGCCATGTCGATGGACAGGCGGTCTGTGCCTTCCGGGTGCAGAAGAAGCAGCTGAACGGCATGGGCATCATTCATGGCGGCTGCCTGATGAGCTTCGCCGACTTCGCCCTGTTCGGCATTGCGCATGAGGAGATGGGACCGTCCGGCTATGGCGTCACGGTCGCCTTTACCTCCGAGTTTCTCGGCAGTGCGCGCGAGGGCGACTACATGGAAGCGCGCGGCGAGGTGTTGCGGGCCGGCGGCTCGCTGATCTTCGTGCGCGGGGTGATCACCGCCGAGGGCAAGCCCTGCCTGAACTTCTCCGGCACGATCAAGCGGCTGCGCGAACGCTAGGCCGCCGGCGCCGTGCCCGATCTCCTGATCCTCATCGCCGCTGCTTTCGCCGCAGGTGTGCTGAACACGCTGGCCGGCGGCGGCACTTTCCTCACCTTCCCCGCACTGGTGCTGACCGGCATGCCGCCCGTCGCTGCCAATGCGACCAGCGCGGTCGCCGTCCTGCCGGGCTATGCCGGCGGCATGGCCGGCTATCGCCGCGAACTCGGCACTCTGCCCCGCGCGCAATTGCTGCATCAGGCCGGTACGGCGCTGGCCGGGGGACTCGCCGGAGCCGGCCTCCTGCTCTTCACGCCCGACACCGCCTTCACGCGCATCATCCCGGCCCTGATGCTGGTCGCCACACTTGCCTTTGCCTTCGGCGAAAACCTGCGTGTCCGCCTCGCTGGAACGAATAAGACCGGCCCGCTCGCGAATACGGCCGGGCTGTTTCTCGTCTGTGTCTATGGCGGCTATTTCAATGGCGGGCTGGGCATCATGCTGCTGGCACTGTTTGCGCTGCAGGGCATGACCAGGCTGCACACGATGAACGGGCTGAAGACCGCTATCTCGCTGATCGTCTCGGCGATCTCGGTTACCGCCTTTGCACTGGCCGGCCTTGTCGCCTGGACACCGGCACTGGTGATGATGGCCGCAGCGACCGCCGGCGGCTATCTCGGCGCACCATTGGCGCGAGCCCTGCCAGAGAGGGTGGTGCGCACGGTGATCATTGCGACCGGCGCCATAATGACGGCAATCTTCACGCTGCGCGCCCTGGCCTAGATGCCCGGTGCAGCGAACCGTCCGGCAATACCGTTGGCGACGGCATCAACGGCCGCGTCCGGCGACAGGGCACCGGCATAACGATAGCCCTGAACGAACTGGCAGCCCATCTCGCGCAGGCGATCCGCTGCCTCGGCGCTCTCGACACCCTCGGCCACGACTTTCATGCCGAAGTGTGTCGCCAGCTGGATCACCGATTTCACGACCGTTCCCGCGCTTTCGTCAGCGGTCATGGCGCGGATGAAATAGCGGTCGATCTTGACGACGTCGAAGGGCAGCATGTCGAGACGGGCGAGCGAGGAATAGCCGGTGCCGAAATCGTCCAGCGCAAGGGCGATCCCCGCCTCGGACAGACGCTTCATCGCACCGGCCGCCTGCTCCGGATCGCGCATGATCTCGGTTTCCGCGATCTCCAGCTTGAAGGCCCCGTCGGGCAGCTGCGCTTCCTTCACCGTCGCAATCAGGCGGTCGCAGAAAACCGGGTCGACGAGTTCTGAAACTGTTGCGTTGGCCGCTACAAAAAGCGACCCAGATGCCACATGTGCGGTGCGCCAGGACGACAGGTCCGCGACAGCACTGCTGCGCACCTGATCGGAAATGCGCTCTAGCAGGTCGAGATCCTGGGCCATGTCGAGAAAATCATCCGGGGCCAGCACGCCCAGCCCGGGACGGTCCCAGCGCGCCAGCGCCTCGAAACCCGCCAGCCGGCCCGTCGAAAGATCGATCACCGGCTGGTACCAGGCCAGCACTTCCCCGTTCTCGACGCCGTTGGCGAGGGCATGTTCCTCGCTGATCCGGCCGGCTCCATCGGCGGTGCTGCCGGCCGGTGTCATCAGACCCTCAACCCGGCCATCACCATTGCGTCGGCCGAGCAAACGGACATAGGCGAGCCGCCCCTTGTCGCCGATCAACCGCAGACGGATATCAATGTGCTCGCGTTCCAGCGCCGCCGTCAGGCGCGACTGGTCGGCGGGACCGAGGCGATCGAGAAAGCCGGTCCAGTCCAGCTCCGCCGCATCGAGGCCAAAGCGGGCGAAGTCGCCAGTAAAATGCACCCGGCCAGCAGCCGTATCGCAAGCGAAGGCGACCGCGCCGGCCGCTCGTGCACCGGCCTCGAAGTCGGTTCCCGTCATGACCGCGGATCGGTCGAGAGGATGGCGTAGCGCTCATGGTCGCGCCATTCCCCGGCGATATTCAGATAGGCGCGGGCGAGCCCTTCATGGGTAAAGCCGACAGCCTCGAGAAGCGTGCGGGACGCCGTGTTCGCCGGCTGACAGGCCGCCTCGATCCGGTGCAGGCGCAGCTCGTCGAAGGCAAAGGCCAGGACCCGGCGCACCGCGGCCCGGGTATGGCCCTGGCGCACATAGGGGCTACCGATCCAGTAGCCGATATCCGCACTCTGCAGAACGCCGCGGCGGACATTGTTCAGGTTGCAGGCGCCCAGCAGAACATTGTCGCGGGCACGCATCACAAAAAAGGGATAGCCGGTTCCGGCATTGCGGTCCGCGTCATAGCGCTCGATACGGCGGCGGAAGGCGCCCTTGGACAGCTCGTCCTGGGTCCAGGCGGGTTCCCAAGGCTCGGTGTGCGCGCGGCTGGCGCTGCGCAGGCGGGCCCAGGCTTCATAATCCTCCAGCTGCGGCATGCGCAGCCGGATGCCTTCGCCGATCAGCGGGTCGTCCCACGGGGTTTCGCGCCAAACTGCCACCAGTCCATTCTCCCGTCCGGGCGGCTTGTTATCCGCCTTCTCTCTACATCATTCGACCGGCGTGCGCCGCATCAAAGACGCAGCCGGCCACGCGCGACGTGGAAAGCTGCGTAGACACCGACCAGTGCGAGCGCCAGCCCGTACCAGGTCAGCGCATAGCCCAGATGCCGCGAAGGCGGGGTCTGGGCCAGGCTCTGCGGCAGGCCGAGATCGGCTCGTGCCCACACCGGGGCAATGCGCGCCGGATCGGCGTCCAGCGCCGCAGCCATGGCGTCAACATCGAAACGATACCACTGATTGGTATCCGGATCGTTGCGTCCGCTGAAAACGCCGGCCGCCGGCAGGGGTTCGATACGCCATTGCGAGACCGGCGTGCGATCGCCGCGGATCAGGGTTTCAAACCCGGTTTCCACGAAGACCAGCCGGTCCGGCTCTCCGGGCTGGCAGGCCGGCACGGCCATCAGACCGACGCGGGCCCAGCCCGGCGCGTCGCGCAGCGTGTAGACCCTGAGGGTCTCCCCCGTCAGCGGCGCGGGGCCGGTGACACTCGGTCCGAAGTCGCCTTCGAATCCGTTGCACAATGCGGCCTGGAAGCTCGCCACCTCGCCGCGAGCCTCGAAGGCATCGATCCGGTCGGCCTTCCAGGACATGCGCTGCATCTGCCAGGTGCCCAGGGTGAGCAGCAGAGCCAGCGCCGGCAGGCTGAACAGGGTGAGGAGCGGCAGCGGTCGGAAGTGCGGCATGGGATGCCCGGTCCCTCCGGGAAGCTTGAATGTCTGCGGCCGGAAGGCAGCCCGTCTAGTCGTCGAGCCGGGCTTCCTGGGCGTCGTGTTCGAACTGCAGCGCGAAGAGCAGTCCCTTGATCGGCCGGAGCAGCAGGATTGAGACGACAGGAATGAAGGGGATCTGGAATATCAGGTGCACCCACCAGGGCGGCGAGAAGGCGACCTCGACCAGCAGGTAGAGGATGACGGCGAGAAAGCCGACGATGAACATCACGAAGACGGAGGCCCCGTCGCCCACATCCGCCTTGTCGAAGTCGGCGCCGCATACATCACAGCGCGGCGCGATCTTCAGGAGGCCATCGAACATGGCCCCCTCCCCGCACTTCGGACAGTGTCCTGAGACGCCGGCCTGGAACGGGGAGGGTTTGGTCATGACGGTCCGGCCCCTAGCCGAATGTGACGTAGACGAAGGCGAACAGGAAGAGCCAGACCACGTCAACGAAGTGCCAGTACCAGGCGGCGGCTTCGAGACCGAAATGCTTCTCCGGCGTGAAGTGGCCGGCCAGCAGGCGGAACAGGCAGACCGCCAGGAAGATCGTCCCGATCACCACGTGCGCGCCGTGGAAGCCCGTCGCCATGAAGAAGGCCGAACCATAGAGGTTGCCGCCATCGGCGATCGAGAAGGCGAAGTGCGCTTCCATGTATTCGACGACCTGCAGCGAGGTGAAGCACACACCGAGAATGACCGTGAAGATCAGACCCAGCGTGGCACCCTTACGATCGCCATGCTGCAGGGCGTGGTGCGCCCAGGTGACCGTGGTCCCCGAAAGCAGCAGGATCAGGGTGTTCATCAGCGGGATGTGCCACGGATTGAAGGTTTCCACACCGACCGGTGGCCAGGTGCCCAGGCCCTGGAAATCGGCGGCCAGCGTTGCACCGTCCCAGCCGGCACGCACTTCATGGAAGATGGCGTATTCGAAGAAGATCCAGAACCACGCCACGAAGAACATCACTTCGGAGGCGATGAACATGATCATGCCGTAGCGCAGGTGCAGGTCGACGACCGGTGTATGGTCACCGCGGCGCGATTCCTTGATCACGTCGCCCCACCAGCCGATCATCGTGTACAGCACGACGGCAAAACCGAGCAGCAGGCCGCCCCAGGAGCCGTCGCCATACATGAAGGCCAGCGGGTGATCCGCGCCGACCAGGCCCTTCATATTGCCGACCGCACCCACGGCCAGCAGGAAGGCACCGAGCGAGCCCACAAACGGCCACGGGCTCGGATCAACCAGGTGATAGTCGTGCTTTGCGGCATGCCCAGCCATCGCGAATCTCCTGCGATTTCAAATCAGCCCCTTGATGCGCCCTGATTACAGGGCGGGGCGTCAAGGTTCAATGCTAAGGCGCGGCGTCGGACGAGGCCGCATCCCCCTCGGTTTCAAAAAACGTGTAGGACAGGGTGAGTGTCGTGATGTCGTCCAGCCGGCTCTCCTCGTCGAGCAGCGGATCGACAAAGAACAGCACCGGCATTTCGACGCTTTCACCCGGTTCCAGGGTCTGTTCGGTGAAGCAGAAACATTCCAGCTTCGAAAAATAGGGCGCGGCCTTGAAGGGCGCGACATTGTAGGTGGCCACACCGGTGATCGGGTGGTCGGACGTATTGGTGGCCGTGTAGTAGGCCAGCGCCGTCTCGCCGATCCGCACCGTCATCGAACGCTGCACGGGATGGAATTCCCAGGGCAGGTCGCGGCTGATATTGGCATCGAACAGCACGGTCACTTCACGATCGAGGATCTCACCGGCTTCGCCCATGGCGACCGTTGTGGTGCCGCCATAACCGGTGACCTTGCAGAACAGGTTGTAGAGCGGCACGGCCGCAAAGGCTGCACCGACCATCACCACCGCCGTGGTGCCGGCCATCAGCGCGACGCGCGTATTCGGGTTCTGCCACAGGCGCTTCATCCGGCTGCTCCCGCAATATTCTGGCTCAGACGCACAACCGTGATCAGGAAGACCGCGACCATGAAGGCAACCAGCCCCCAGGCAATATAGACATTGCGGCGCTTGCGGGCCTTTTCCTGTTCCGGCGTCAGACGGACATGCTCGCCCGTGGCCTGGCCTTCACGATGATGGAAACCAAAATTGTCGTCGCGATCGCTCATCCCGTCACTCCCGGAACAGCGAAATAGGCGCCCAGCCCATGTTCGGCAATCAGCGCTGCAAACAGCGCCGCCAGATAGCCGATCGAATAGGCGAAGAGATCGCGTGCGGCCTTGTCGCCGGCCCGGACGGCATAGAGCTCGCCCTCTTCGGCAGAACCTGCTTCACCGGCCCGCGACGCGAAGACGCGCCAGGCCAGCAGCATGAACAGCGAACCGCCGCCCAGCGAGGTCGCGGCATAGGCCAGACCGCCCAGCCCCGTCAGAACGGGCGCACCGGCGAACACGACCATGACGATCGAATAGAGCAGGATCTGCAGCCGGGTCGATTTGGGCCCCTTGGCTACGGGCATCATCGGCACGCCGGCCGCGGCATAGTCGCCGGACTTGTAGAGTGCCAGCGCCCAGGAGTGCGGCGGCGTCCACAGGAAAATGATCATGAACAGGATAACAGCATCGAGCGAGACTTCGCCCGTCGCGGCAACCCACCCGATCATGGGCGGGAAGGCACCGGCAGCCCCGCCGATCACGATATTCTGCGGCGTCGAGCGCTTCAGGATCATCGTGTAGATGACCGAATAGAAGAAGATGGAGAAGGCCAGCAGGCCTGCTGCGAGATAATTGCTCGACAGCGCCATCAGCAGGACCGACAGCACGGCCGCGACCACGCCGAAACCGTAGGCGTTCGACACCGACACCGCGCCACGCGGCACGGGCCGCTTGCGGGTGCGCTTCATCGTGGCGTCGATATCCGCGTCATAGGCCATGTTGAGCGCACCGGCGGCGCCAGCGCCCATGGCCACACACAGGATCGACATGAAGGCCAGGAACGGGTCCATGTCGACCGGGGCCGCGACCAGACCGGAGAAGGCGGTGAAGACGACCAGCGTCATCACCCGCGGTTTCATCAGGTCGAAAAAGTCGCGGGGCGAGGCTGTCGAAACAGCCCCGCCCTCTGCGTGCGTAACGCCGGTTTGGGTCAGCGTGTCCAACATGCCACCTATTTGATTTTCGGCAGCTCGTTGAACTGGTGGAAGGGCGGCGGAGAGGACAGGGTCCACTCCAGCGTCGTGGCGCCTTCGCCCCACGGATTGGCGTCTGCCTTCCGGCGGCGCACCATCGCATCGATGAGCACCAGGAAGAACAGAACCATACCCACCAGCATGATCAGGTAACCCACCGTGGACACGTAGTTCCACAGGGCGAACCCGTCGGCATAGTCGACATAGCGGCGCGGCATGCCCTGCAGACCCAGGAAGTGCTGCGGGAAAAAGATCACGTTCGCGCCGATGAAGAAGAAGGCGAACTGCAGACGCGCCAGGATCGAGTTGTACTTCACGCCGAAGATCTTCTCGAACCAGTAGTACCAGCCGGCGAAGATCGCGAAGACGGCACCCAGCGACAGCACGTAGTGGAAGTGCGCCACGACGTAGTAGGTGTCGTGCAGGGACTGGTCGACGCCGGCATTGGCCAGAACGACGCCCGTCACACCACCCACGGTGAACAGGAAGATGAAACCGATCGCCCACATCATCGGCGTGCGGAATTCGATCGAGCCGCCCCACATCGTCGCGATCCAGGAGAAGATCTTGATGCCCGTGGGCACCGCGATCACCATCGTGGCCGCAATGAAGTAGGCCTTCAGATCAACCGGCATACCGACCGTGTACATGTGGTGCGCCCACACGATGAAGCCGATGAAACCGATCGCCACCATGGCGTAGGCCATTCCGAGATAGCCGAAGATCGGCTTGCGCGAGAAGGTCGACACGATGTGCGAGATGATGCCGAAGCCCGGCAGAATCAGGATGTAGACTTCCGGGTGACCGAAGAACCAGAACAGGTGCTGGTACATCACCGGATCGCCACCGCCCATCGGATCGAAGAAGGTCGTTCCGAAATTGCGGTCGGTCAGCAGCATGGTCAGGGCGCCAGCCAGGACCGGCAGCGACAGCAGCAGCAGGAAGACCGTCACCAGCACCGACCACACGAAGAGCGGCATCTTGTGGATCGTCATGCCCGGAGCGCGCATGTTGAAGATCGTGGTGATGAAGTTGATGGCGCCCAGGATCGAGCTGACCCCCGCGATGTGCAGAGACAGGATCAGGAGGTCCATCGCCGGGCCGTTATGACCCGAGGTCGAGAGCGGCGGGTAGAGCACCCAGCCACCACCGAAGCCGTGATCGCCACCGGCACCCGGCACGAACATCGACATCACCGCCAGGATGAAGGCGAAGGGCAGCAGCCAGAACGAGATGTTGTTCATCCGCGGGAAGGCCATGTCCGGCGCGCCGATCATCAGCGGCACGAACCAGTTGCCGAAACCGCCGATCATCGCCGGCATGACCATGAAGAAGATCATGATCAGGCCGTGCATCGTCGTGGCGACGTTGTAATTGTGCTCGTTGCCCCAGAAGCCGTTGTTGAAGACCTGCAGGCCCGGCTCCATGAGTTCCCAGCGCATCAGGCCGGACAGGGCACCACCGATGATCCCCGCGAAGATAGCGAAGACCAGGTACATCGTGCCGATGTCCTTGTGATTGGTCGACAGCACCCAGCGGCGCCAGTCCCACATGCTCGGGGTGTGATCGTCGTGCGTAGCGGCGTCAGCAGACATGGTTCAGCCCATCCCTAGTCGAGTTGCGCCAGGCGCGTTTCCCGCGCGGCGGAATATTCAGCAATCACGGCATTGGCCTCGTCCGAACCCGGACCGGCCTCGACCCAGGCGTCGAACGTGTCCTGCGACACGACGTGAACCTCGATCGGCATGAAAGCATGGCGGATGCCGCACAGCTCTGAACACTGGCCGTAATAGGTGCCCTCTTCGGTCACCTGGAACCAGGCTTCGTTGATACGGCCCGGAATGGCATCCATCTTCGTACCGAAGGACGGCATCGCCCAGTTGTGGATCACGTCAGCCGCAGTCACCTGCAGACGAACAACGGCATCAACCGGAACGACCAGCGGATAGTCGACCGACAGGTTGCGCAGCTGGCCTTCGGACAGATCCTCTTCCGCGACCATCGTGGAGATGTATTGCGGCACTTCATGGTCGGGATACTCATAGCCCCAATACCACTGATAGCCCGTCGCCTTGATGGTGAAGTCGGCTTCCGGAATCTCGTCCTGGAAGTACAGGAGCGGGAAGGAGAAGACCGAGATCACGATCAGGATCATGACCGGCACCGCCGTCCAGACAACTTCGAGCAGCGTGTTATGGCTGTTCTTGCTGGCTTGCGGATTGGCTTTGCGGTTGTAGCGGATCATCACCCACAGAAGCAGGCCCATCACGAAGATCGTGATCGGAATGATGATCCAGAGCAGGATGTTATGGAAACTGGTCACGCGTTCCATGATCGGCGTGACGGCCGGCTGAAAGCCCAGATGGCCGTCCGTCGGCTGGCCGGGCGTTGCGAGTGCGCCGGCAGCGGCGGTTGTCCAAGTAAGCACGAGTGCGGTCAGGAATCGCATGGCTTCCCCATACAAGTCAGGCATTAAGGCAGGAATCCCCCGCCGATGGCGGCGGAATATAGAGCCCGGTCACGGCCGTGTCAGGCCGTCAACGGCATTTTTTGTACCGGCATTCGCACATGATATCCGAATAGCCGGCAACCTACTGATTTTAAAAGCTCCACACTCCCCGTCCAGCCGAAATTGCGAAGCATTCGCGCCCTGTCGCCCCAGCTGGACGTGCGACTATAGGCCGCTTGCTCCGACTCAGTATGCGGCCAAACGTCTCAGCTGCTCCGAACGGATTGCTCGGTTATTGCCCGCCGCCGCTGCGGCTTCGCTGACCTGCGCGTGTTCCCTCGTCCTCCCCGGTCGACTATGTCATGCTCGTGAAAACGCTTCTGGAGTGCCGCCATGTCTGACGAACCGATCGAGCAGTTCGAATTCAACGTCGAGGACGTCACACCGGTCCTTGCCGACACGATGTCCGGTGCCGACGATGGCGAGCTTTTCCTGGAAACAGCCGTTTCGGAATCCCTCGTTTTCGACGACGGGCGCCTGAAGTCCGCGAGCTTCGATTCCAATCGCGGCTTCGGGCTGCGCTGCGTGGCAGGCGAAGCCTTCGGCTATGCGCACTCCTCCGATCCGACCCTCGACGCTGTCAAACGCGCCGCCGAGACCGCGAGTGCCGTCAAGCGCGGCCATGCCGGCGTCCTCGCGCCGCCGCCGGCCGGCACAAATCGCAAGCTCTACGACGCCGTCGACCCGGTCGCGCATCCCGCCTTCGATACGAAGGTGAAACTGCTGCAGGAAATCGACGCCTATTGCCGCACCAAGGACGCCAGCGTGGTACAGGTCTCCGCCTCGATCGCCGGCGCCAAGCGCAATATTTCGATCATCCGCGCCGATGGCGACATCAAGACCGATATCCGGCCGCTGGTGCGCCTGAATGTCCAGGTCACCGTCGAACGCGACGGCCGCCGCGAGACCGGATCTGCCGGTGCCGGCGGTCGGGCCGAGTTCGACCGCTGGATCGCGCCGGATGCCTGGAAGCCGCTGGCCGACGAGGCGCTGCGTATCGCCCGGGTCAATCTGGACGCCGTCGATGCGCCGGCGGGCGTGTTCGACGTGGTTCTTGGGCCGGGCTGGCCGGCCGTACTGCTGCACGAGGCTGTTGGTCACGGGCTGGAGGGTGATTTCAACCGCAAGGGCACATCCGCCTTTGCCGGACGCATGGGCCAGCAGGTCGCCGCCAAGGGTGTCACCGTGATCGATGACGGCACGATGGAGAAGCGCCGCGGCTCGCTGACAATCGATGATGAAGGCACGCCGACCGAACGCACCGTGCTGATCGAGGATGGCATCCTGACCGGCTATATGCAGGACCGCATGAATGCCCGCCTTATGGGCCACAAGCCGACCGGCAATGGCCGCCGGCAATCCTATGCGTACCCGCCCATGCCGCGCATGACGAACACCTACATGCTGGCCGGCAATCACAAGCGTGAGGAGATGCTCGAGAGCCTGAAAGACGGCATCTACGCCGTCAATTTCGGCGGCGGACAGGTCGACATCACCTCCGGCAAATTCGTCTTTCAGTGCACCGAAGCCTATCGCGTCAAGGACGGGAAAGTGGTTGCACCGGTGAAGGGTGCCACGCTGATCGGCGACGGACCGACCGCCCTCACCCGCATCGAGATGATCGGCGATGATTTCGAGATGGATCCGGGTGTCGGCGTGTGCGGCAAGGCCGGCCAGGGCGTGCCCGTCGGTGTCGGCCAGCCCAGCCTGAAGATCTCGGGCCTTACGGTAGGCGGCGCCGGCAGCTGATGCCGCGGCGCAGCAACACAGGCTCATAACAGGCGCGTGATGCACCTTACGAAAGCTTACGTATTATAGACCTCCGCCATGTACTACCCCAGTAGTCAAGGGACGCTGGGTTGGCACAACTCGTCAGGGGTACAATGCGAGGGACAGTTATCGGCGTGGTCGCAGGGGCCGCGACAGCCGCACTATTTGGTGATTCAGCCTGGGCATTCCGGGATGACGCAGATGCTGGGACTGCGGACACCATTATCGAGGCACAAGCCGGGATAGCGATCTACGCGCCCGCCTTCTTTGCCACATATTCACCGGTCACGGCGCTGGACATGGTCAGCCGCGTGCCCGGCTTCTCGCTTTCGGGCGGCGACAGTGATCGCCGCGGGCTGGGTGACAGTTTCGGCAATCTTCTGATCAACGGTCAGCGGCCGTCGAACAAGTCGCTGTCGCTGGAGACCGTCCTGCAGCGCATCCCGACAGAAGATGTCGCGCGGGTCGAGCTGATCCAGGAGGCGTTGCCGCAGTATGACATGCGCGGCCATCCGCGCCTCGTGAATGTCATTCTGCGCGAGGGCGCGGGGCGCTCGGGCTCCTGGGCATCGCGCTTTGTCCTGTCGGACTCCGGGCGCGCAGGGAATTGGAGCGAGATATCCTATTCCATGCCGGTCGGGACGGCCGATATCGTGCTGGGCCTCGAAGGGGGCTTCGATGGCAATCGCTTGCGCAAGCACCACGCTTTCCACAATGGCCAGGACGAACCGGAATTCTACTCGCGGGTTTCCGATCAAAGGGCCTATTCCGAGATCATTCCCAGTCTTTCCGTGAACTGGGCGATCGATGACCGGTCACGCCTGCTTTTCGACGGCCGGATCGAAGCCCGGTCCTGGCACAGGGGAGCGATCGACTTCACCAGCGACCCGTCCGGTTCCCTTGTCGCCATCGAGCGGAACCAGACGCAGAATGAAGGCCGGGAAGTATCTGCGACGCTGACCTATAACCGCGATTTCACCGACACCCTGTCTTCCAGCACAATCCTGCTCGTCAGCCGCGAGAGCTGGGAGGACGGGCCGGAGCCCTATGAGCTCTACGACGCCGAGACAGGATTCGTCGGCGCAACCATCGTCAGCTTTGATGGCGAGAACGAGGAAACCGCCCTTCGCCATACACTGTCCTGGAATCCGAACCCGACCCATTCTTTCGAGATCGGGGCGGAAACCGCAATCAACGCCCGCGATACCGACCTGGACCTGTTCGAGGATGACGGCACCATTGTCACGCCCATCCCTCTGCCGGTCTCCTCGACACGGGTCGAGGAAACCCGCAGCGAGATTTTCGCCAACCATGTCTGGGCGGCCAGTGACCGGCTGAGCGTGGAAACAGGGCTGCGCTACGAGTTCTCCGAGATCACCCAGACAGGCGATGCGGAGCAGTCACGCAGCTTCACCTACGCCAAGCCGAGCGTGACGCTGAACTGGCGCCAGGACGAGCGGAACCGGCTGCGCTTCACGGCGCGGCGCGATGTCGACCAGCTCGAATTCGACAAGTTCGCCAGCTCCATCGACGTCGCCGACGACAATCCCGTTCTCGGCAATCCGGACTATGTGCCCCAGCGGACCTGGACCATCGAGGCCGAATGGGAACGGCGCTTCGGCGATGACGGCTCCTTCTCGCTACAGGTCGGCTATGACTGGATCCAGGATCTCGACGGCTGGGTGCCGATCGTCACCGATGACGGTGTCTTCGACGCACCGGGCAATATCGGCGACGGCACCAATCTGCGCGTCACCGGCAATCTGACCTCGCCACTCGACCGTTTCGGCCTGACCAATGCGGTGATCGACGTCTTCCTGGAGTGGTACGACACCAAGGTCGACGATCCCCTTACCGGGGAGAGCCGCCACTGGTCCGGCATTCGCGAGTGGGAACTCAGCCTGGATTTCCGGCAGACCTTCCCGCAGCAACAGCTCGCCTGGGGCTGGGACTATCACTGGTTCACCGATGGCGAGGAATTCCTCGCCCAGGAATACCGGCTGTTCGACAATACCGACGGCGATTTCGACATCTATGTCGAAACCACGCGCTGGTTCGGCATGACCGTGCGCGCCGGCGTGGACGGTGTCTTCAACAATGGCGACGACCGCCAGCGGGTCTTCTATGACGGATCCCGCGCGGACGGCGTGATCGAGGCCATCGAGTACCGCAACATCTCGAACGGCCAGATCGCCTATCTGCGGTTCCAGGACACGTTTTAGTGATCGCAGCGGGACCCGGAAACGTCCGGGTCCCGTTTGCAGCTGCCTCACAAGGCGGCGTATCGTGACAGTAGCAAGACAACAAGAGAGCGCTGGGCAGGCGCCGAAATCCGGAACCACCGACCAGCAAGGGGCTGCTGGCGAACCTGCAGGGAGGCAGGACCATGTCGCATGCCCATGATTTTCTGACCGGCCATTGCGCCGCCCTGATACTTGCCGCCGCACTGGCGTCGGCGCCCGCCTATTCGAGCGACATGGCGACCGGAGACGGCATCACGCTGGAGCGGACACCCAGCGGACATCTACTGCTTCCCGTCACGATCGGCGAGGACGGCCCCTTCCCTTTCATTCTCGACACGGGCGCCAGTCACACGGCGATCGCCGCCCCCATCGCAGAGCAACTGGGCTTCCAGTCGCGATGGGAGCATGTCGACGATGTCCAGGCACTGACAACGCGCTTTGAGGCCGAGCGCTTCGCGCTTCACAGCCTCAATTTCGGAGACCAGTCTCCGATCGACGTCCTGAGCGTAATCATTCCCGTTGAAGAGGGACGGCCCATCCCCGTCGCCGGACTTCTCGGCGTCGATGCCATTCGCGCCGAGCGCTACCGTGTCGATTTCGCCGCCGCCCGGCTTGAACTGGCCCCCTCACCCGCATCCCGCGCCGATGGCCGGATCGATCCGGCCGGCCTGCTGGTCGGTGACGCCGTCATGCTTCGCGCCAGCCGTCCGGTGAGGGTCATGCTCGACAGCGGCAGCGCGCGGACGATCGCAAATGTTCCGCTCGATCGTCTCGTCGGCAGCCGTCACATGGTCATGCGGGCCATGACGGTGGGCGGCATTGACGGGCGCGAGGTGGAAGAAGCCAGCCTGTTGTCGATCCGCCAGTTCCGCATGGGCGGTCTGTGCTTCCCGTCACTCCGCGTGCTGAACGCGGATCTCGACATCTTCGAGCACCTCGGCTGGGAGAACGAGCCCGCCATCGTTCTGGGCATGGACCTGCTGCAGTATGCCGAGATCACCGTCGACCGCGAGACCGGCAGTTTCCAGATCGACGCGTCCACACCGGAATACGCCTGCGAGGAATAGGGCGACAAGGGCACCCAAAGAAAAAGGCCGCGAAGCGATCAGCTCCGCGGCCTTCTTCATGCCGATATCAGGACAGCATCACGCCTTGGGGTGCGCGTCCTGTTCCGGGCCTGCCGCTTCGGCAGCCGCCGGGATCATCACCTGATCCTCGGCCCGGCCATGGCCCAGCTTCTTCAGGAGGAAGCTGAAGACACCGACCACTATACCCAGCACGATCGCCACGAGGCCGATCGCCTGGAAGACCGAGGCATAGCCATTCAGCGCTGCTTCCGGATCCAGCACCTGGCCGGCAACCGTGTCGGTCGCCGTGAAGGTGGCAATGATGCCCGCCACGTACTGCGCGAAGGAGCTGGAAAGGAACCAGCCCGCCATCATGAAGGACACCACGGCGGCCGGAGACAGTTTGGTGATGGCCGACAGACCGACCGGCGACAGACAGAGCTCACCGGTGGTGTGCAGCAGGTAGGCGCCTGCCAGGAAGATCAGCGGCACGCGATAGCTGTCATCGGCAAAGCTCACGCCCCAGACAAGCAGCATGAAGCCCAGGCCGACCTGGACCAGCGCCAGCGCAAACTTCAGAACCGTGTTCGGGTTCTTCTGAAGCTTGGCCAGGAAGGCCCAGAGCGCGGCAAAGACCGGCGCGAAGATCAGGATGAAGCCGGCATTGAAGGACTGGGTCTGCGATGCCGTCAGGCTCATCTCGATGCCGATCGGGCCGAGATTCCAAACCGCGACTTCCGCCACCGACAGATCGGTATTGCGGGCGGCGAACAGGTTCATCGACGAGCCGGCCTGTTCGAACAGGGCCCAGAACACGACCGATGTCACGATCAGGAAGATCGCCAGGATCAGGCGCTGAGCCTCGACCGCCGTACACTCGGTGACCATGTAGTAGATCATGTAGCCGACGAAGAGCAGACCGCCGATGATCAGCAGAACCGCCAAAAGGTCGGTGCCTGCAAACATGATCGTGTGAGCCTGCACCATGAACCAGACGACCAGCACACCGGCGACGCCAAGCAGGTAGATCAGGCCTTCGCGGCTGAGCGGTCCGAAGACCTTCTGCTTCAGCTTCTCCGGCTCCGGCGGATTGCCGACATGGCCGATCAGATTGGTGCCGGGCAGGAAGAACAGCGCACGGCCACGGACAAAGACCAGCCAGCCGACCAGCATGCCCACACCGGCCAGGCCGAAACCGGCCCACCAGCCCACGGTCTCGCCGAGCAGGCCGCACAGGATGGCCGCCCAGAAGGAACCCAGATTGATGCCGTAATAGTAGAGGGTGAAGCCACCGTCGCGGCGCGGGTCGTTCTCTTCATACAGCTGGCCGACGATCGAGGAGATGTTAGCCTTCAGGAAGCCGACACCCATGATGATCAGTGCCAGGGCGAGGTAGAAGATGTTCACGAACATCCGGTCGCGCTCGATGATCTGCGTTTCGAACGAGCCGGCCGGCAGGGTCGCCGGAATGGCTGCGCTCGCCGGCAGGCCCTCGATCACCAGATCGCCCGCGGAATTGGCGGAGAAGTCATAGGTGGCGTCGCCGACTTCCAGCAGCACGGTCCGCGCTGCGCCGCGGCCTTCGGCCACGAGCTCGTACTGGCCGCCGTCATAGACAATCGCTTCGCGCGCAGGCTCGCCTTCAATCCCCATGGTGAAGTGACCCGCGACCAGCAGCAGCGCACCGAAGGCGATGGCCTTTCGGTTGCCCAGATACTTGTCGGCCAGATAGCCGCCGACCAGCGGCAGCAGATAGACCAGAGCGGTATAGGCGCCGTATTGCGAGCTGGAGAAGGCGTCGTCGAACAGGAAATGCTGGGTCAGATAGAAGATCAGCAGACCGCGCATACCGTAGTAGGAGAAGCGCTCCCACATTTCGGCGAAGAAGAGGATGTGCAGCCCTTTCGGGTGATTGCGCATCTCGAGAAACACCGGAATTGCCGTCGCGATGGTCACGACAATGCCGATGGCAACAACCAGATTGATAACCATGTTCTCCCCGTCCCCGCCCCACCGGCGGGCCAATTTCCGGCCCGCAATTGACCATGCACAGCATTCGGGCTCAAGCCCGTGACGCGGCTGTGACAATCAATTGCCCGCGATGACGAAAGGTCGGGAGAGCTTTCGCTAGTAGGCGGCTTCGGTAAACACCGGTTCGATCGAACCGTCCCAGTCGCCATTGAAACGCGCGATCAGGTCCTCAGCCCGGGTGCGGCCGGTCTTCACGATCTCGTCCAGATCGTCGAGGAAGAGCGACTCGTTTTCACCATGGCCGTTCAGACGCTTGCGGGCATTCAGGCCCTTGCGGCTGACGGCCAGAACCTCGCGGGCCACATCCTGCAGCGTGCCCGAGCGGAAAGGCGTTTTCAGCCCCGTCCGGGCCGCACCGAGCCGCAAGGCATTGCGCTCCTCGGCGGTCCAGTCCTTTACCAGATCCCAGGCCGCGTCCAACGCTGTTGAATCGTACAGCAGGCCGACCCAGAAAGCCGGCAGGGCGCACAGCGTGTTCCACGGCCCGCTATCGGCACCGCGCATTTCCAGGAAGGTTTTCAGGCGCACTTCCGGGAAAAGCGTGGAGAGATGGTCTTCCCAGTCGCTCAGCACCGGGCGCTCGCCCGGCAGCACTGGCAGCTTGCCGTCGAGGAAGTCGCGGAAACTCTGGCCGGTGGCGTCCAGATAGACATTGTTGCGCTTGACGAAATACATCGGCACGTCGAGCGCCCAGTCGCGGTATTGCTCGAAGCCGAAGCCCTCGTCGAAGACGAAGGGCAGCATGCCGGTGCGATTATTGTCGGTGTCGGTCCACACATGCGCCCGGTAGGACAGGAAACCGTTCAGCCCGCCATCCTTGAAGGGTGAATTGGCGAACAGGGCCGTCGCCAGCGGCTGCAGTGCCAGGGAGACCCGGAATTTCTTCGCCATGTCGGCTTCGGACGCGAAATCGAGATTGGTCTGCACCGTGCATGAGCGGAACATCATCTGATGGCCCATCGTGCCCACCTTGGGCATGTAGGCTTTCATCAGCTTGTAGCGCGCCTTCGGCATCATCGGCGTTTCTTCCAGGGACCATTTGGGCGAGAAGCCCAGCCCCAGGAAGCCCGCACCGATACGGTCGGCAACGTCGCGCACTTCACGCAGATGGCCGTTCACTTCCGCACAGGTCTCGTGGATGGTTTCCAGCGGTGCACCGGAGAGCTCAAACTGACCGCCCGGCTCCAGCGTGATCGAGGCACCCTGGCGCTTGAGGGCCACGACATGCCCCTCTTCCTCGATCGGCGTCCAGCCGAAAGCCACCAGGCCTTCCAGCATTTTCTTCACGCTCGGCCCGCCGCCATTCTCGTAAGGCAGGGGTGTGTGGTCCTCAAGCGCGAACCCGAATTTCTCGTGCTCGGTCCCGATACGGAAACCGGCTTCCGGCTTGCAGCCGGCCGCGAAATAGGCCGTCAGCTGGTCCAGACTTTCGACGGGTGCGCCTTCGCCGCCCGGATTATAGGTGCCGCTCATTCCAGGCGCCCCCGCTCTGTCGTCAATATCCGCAACAGATATGTGGGCGTTCCGGCGAGAACAAGGGCCGGTATCTGCGGATTGCCGCGATGCGGCGCCAGGCCGCGGCTCAACGCCAGTCGCCGTGAACGGATTGCCACAGCACCAGCGCTGCCATGGCAGCCGTTTCCGCACGCAGGATGCGCGGCCCCAGCGTCACCGGGGTGACGAAATCGTGATCCCGCAGCCGGGTGCGCTCGGCATCGGAGAACCCGCCCTCCGGCCCGATCAGGATCGCCGCCGGCCCCGCTTCCAGCCCGGCCAGCGCGGCAGCCATGGGCTGGCCGCGCCCGCGCGCGCCACCCCAGGGCTCGCCTGCCTCGTCGCCGGCCTCGTCACAATAGATCAGCCGCCGCATCGGGTCCCAGCCGTCGAGCACGCGGTCCAGACGCTCCAGCTCGTCGATTTCCGGGAGGTCGAGACGTTCGGTCTGTTCGGCGGCCTCCTTCGTGATGGTGCGGAAACGGTCGATGCGGACACGCTCGCTCTGCGTGCGGGCCGTTGAAACCGGACACAGCCGCGCCACACCCAGCTCTGTCGCCTTCTCCACCATCAGATCGGTCTTCTGGCGCTTGACCGGCGCGAACAGCAGCCAGAGATCGGGCACACCGGCCTGAATACGCGTCTGTTCGAGGGGTTCGAGGATCGCAGCCTTGCGGCCGGTCTCGACGATCTGCGCCCGCCACTCGCCATCACGGCCATTGAACAGGCGCACGGTATCGCCCGCCGCGCGGCGCATCACATTGACGAGATAGTGGGTATCTTCCTTCGGCAGGGCGACGGCCCGGCCGGCGGCGAGATCCTGGCCAATGAAGAGTCTGGGATCGGTCGACATGCCCTCGCTTTGGCGGGGCTGCGCCGGTGCGTCAAGTGCCGCTTGAACTGCCCGGCCGGTTTTGCCACACAGCGAATATGGTTTTGAACTTCGACCGGCGAGTCGCCGACAGCCTTCCGAAGACCTGGGTGGATCGCGCACCGTCGGCCGTGCGGCCCTATCTGCGTCTGGCGCGCTATGACCGTCCGATCGGCTTCTGGCTGCTCGGCCTGCCGTGCTGGATGGGCCTGATGCTCGCCCGCACGGGCGAAGGCCTCGGCTGGACCGATCTCTGGTACGCTGTGATCTTCGCCATCGGCGCTATCGCGATGCGCGGCGCGGGCTGTACCTATAACGATATCGTCGACCGCGATCTGGATGCGCGTGTTGCCCGCACCGCCAACCGCCCGCTGGCGGCCGGAACCGTCTCGCTGCGCCAGGCTTGGCTTTTCCTGACCGGCCAGGCGCTGGTGGGACTGCTGGTCCTGATCCAGCTGCCACCCCTGGCGATCGGCGTCGGTCTGGCGGCGCTTGTCCTGGTGGCCGCCTATCCCTTCATGAAGCGGATCACCTGGTGGCCGCAGGCCTGGCTGGGCCTGACCTTCAACTGGGGTGTCCCGGTTGCCTTCACCGCCGCCGGACCCATCGAACCCTCCATGATCGCACTCTATGCGGCGGCCGTGTTCTGGACGCTGGGCTATGACACGATCTACGCCCACCAGGATGTCGAGGATGATGCTCTGGTCGGCGTGAAATCCACCGCCCGCCTGTTCGGCGAGAGCACACCCTACTGGGTGGCCGGCTTCTACGGTGCCAACGCCCTTCTCATCGCCCTGGCGATCTGGCTGAGCGGCGCCTCGCCCTGGGTGGTCCTGCCGTTCACCGTCTATACGGCGCACCTGTTCAACCAGGTCCGCAAGCTGGACATCGAAGATGGCGCGCGCTGTCTCGCCCTGTTCAAGGCCAACCGCACCAGCGGCCTCCTGCTGGTCGCCACGCTGGCGCTGGGCGCACTGATCTGAGCCGCGATCAAGATTAATTCTTCTCCATGACGGTTTGACCGGAACGCCCCCGCAGCGTCTGATACGCGCTCGGATCAATTGCACCGGGTGGGGACATCATGGACATCCAACGAGGCCTGGCTGCCGGTATCGGCGCCCTCGTTCTCGCAGCCTGCCAGCCAGCGGACGCGCCGCCGGAGACTGGCGACACATCAGCCGCCGCAGAAACCGGCACCAGCACGACCAACAGCGCCTCGACCGATTTCACGGTCGATGTCAGCTATCACCAGCTCGACAACGGGCTGCGCATCGTGCTCTCGCAGGACGACACCGTGCCGACGGCGACCGTCGCCGTCTATTACGGCGTCGGCTTCCGCAACGAGCCGCGCGGCCGTACCGGTTTTGCCCACCTGTTCGAACACCTGATGTTCCAGGGCTCGCGCAATCTGCCGCACGGTGCCTTCGACAATCTGATCTACGGATCCGGCGGCGTGAACAACGGTTCCACCCGCTACGACTTCACCAACTATTACGAGGTCGTGCCGTCCAACGCCCTGCAGGCCGTGCTGTGGGCCGAGGCCGACCGGATGGCCTTCCCCGATCTGGACGAGAACCAGCTGAACAATCAGCGCGAAGTCGTTCGCAACGAGGTCTTCGTCAACGTGATCAACCAGCCCTATGGCGGCTGGATCTGGATCGACCTGCCGATGGCAGCGAACGAGAACTGGCACAACGCCCATAATTTCTACGGCGACCTGTCCGATCTCGATGCCGCCAGCCTGGAAGACGCCCAGACCTTCTTCGACCAGTTCTATGCCCCCAGCAATGCGGTGCTGGTCGTGGCCGGCGATTTCGACCGTGACGAGACGCTCGGCTGGATCGAGGAGATGTTCAGCCACATTCCGGCCGGCGATCCCCTGCCCGAGATCGACACGTCGGAACCGCGCCAGGAAGAAGAGAAATTCGCCTCCATCGAGGACAATCTGGCGAACCAGCCGGCGCTGGCCGTGGGCTATCACATGCCGCCGCGCGGCACGCCGGAATATTACGCCATGGCCGTGATCGACCAGCTGCTGGTCCAGGGGGATGACAGCCGTCTGACCCAGGCCATCGTCAACGAGGAAGGCTATGCCTCGGGCGTGTTCGGCGGCATCAACCTCTTGGGCAATGCCTTCAACTATAACGGCCCGATGCTGTGGACGGTCGGCCTGATCCACGACAGCGAGTTCACCGTGTCCGACGTTATGACGACACTGGACGCCACGATCGAGGATATCCGCACCGAACCGGTCTCGGAGGCCGATGTGGAACGCGCCCGCACCAAGCTGCTGGCCGATTTCTACGGCACTGTCGACACCGGCACCCGCTTCGGCCTGGTCGATCTGCTCGCCTCCTTCGCGCTGTTCGATGACGATCCGAGCCGCATCAACCGCATCACCGAAGGCTTCCAGCAGGTCACGCCGGAACTGATCCGCCAGACCGCCCAGGAATATCTGCGCCCGGGCAACCGTACTGTTCTGGAAGTCCGCCTCGCCGATGAGGACGGCACCACGCCGGAGGGTGAAGAATGATCGGGATCGCAAAGGGAATGAGCCCCATGGCCAAGACACCTCTCCGCGCGGCCCTGGCCGCGGCCAGCCTCGCCCTCCTGCCGGCTGCGACGGCCCAGGCACAGATTCACGAACAGCCGCCCATCGGCGAACCTGTCGCCTTCGAACTGCCGGAGACCCGGCATTTCACGCTGGATAACGGGCTGGAGGTCACCTTCATCCCCTTCGGGCTCGCGCCGACCGTGGATGTCTCCGTCCAGATCCGGGCCGGCAATATCGATGACGGAGCGCAGACCTGGCTGGCCGATCTGACCGGCGCCATGATGGAAGAAGGTGCCGGGGGCCGCTCGAAGGACGATCTCGCCGAAACCGTCGCTTCCATGGGCGGCAATATCAATGTCGGTGTCGGCCGGCACACGACCGGTATCTCGACCAGCGTGCTGTCGCAGTACGGACCGGACGCCGTGGCACTTCTGGCCGATGTCGCCCGTCACCCGAATCTCGACGCGGACGAGTTCGAGCGCGTGCGCGCCAACCTCGTACGCGATGTCGATGTGAGCCGCGCCCAGCCCGGCTCCATCGCCACGGAAGCCTATCGCGATCTTCTCTACGGCAGCGACCACCCTTATGGCCGGACCTTGCCGACCGAAGAACAGCTGCGCGGCTATACGATCGAAGACGTCAATGCCTTCTATGCCGACCATTTCGGCGCAGGGCGGACGCGGATCTATATCGCCGGACGTTTCGACGAGGCGGCCATGGAAGCCGCCGTGCGCGAGGCCTTCGGTGACTGGGAAACCGGCGAGCCGGACAGCGTTGAGGGCGCGACCGCGTCAGCCGGCCCGGTCGTCCAGCTGATCGACCGTCCCGGCGCACCGCAAACCACGATCCGTCTGGGCTTTCCCGGCGTTGCGATCGGCGATCCGGACGCCCCCGCCCTGCTAGCCATGAATGCGCTTCTGGGCGGTTCCTTCACATCGCGCCTCACCCGCAATCTGCGCGAGGACAAGGGCTATACCTATTCGCCCGGCTCCGGTGAAACCTGGATGCTCGGTGGCGGCCTGTGGACGTTCAATGCCGATGTGACAGCCGCCGATACGGCTGCCGCCCTGCGCGAGACCTTCTACGAAATCGACCGCCTGCAGACGGAAACCCCGCCGCATGAGGAAGCCCAGGGCATCCGCAACTGGCTGGCCGGTATCTTCATCCTGCAGAACGCCTCGACAGGCGGGCTGATCAACCAGCTCGCCCAGCGCGATTTCTGGGGACTGCCGGACGATTATCTGGAAGCCTATGTGCCCAACATCCTCGCAGTGTCCGACGAGGACATTTCGGAAACGGCGCGCACCTATCTGCCGCTGGACCGGATGACGCTCGTGCTTGTGGGCGATCTCGAGACGATCCAGGCCGATGTACTGGCCCTGCCCGAACTGGAAGGGGCACGGATCATCACACCGGACAGCGAATAGCCGGATCACGGATTTGCCATGGCTGGCGGTCGGGCACCCTGCCCGGCCGCCTGTTTTTTTTAAAGCTCTGTCGCGAACATGATGCGGTGCCCGTCCGGTGTGCGCACGGCCATCTCGCGCATGCCCCAGGGGCGGTCCTCGGGCGGATGGATGATGTCCACACCGGGGCCGGCGATCTCGGCGTGATAGGCGTCGACATCGTCCAGCTCGACATAGGCAAAGTATTGGTGATCGCCCAGATCGCGCGGCGGGATCGCATCCGGACATTCACCGATGCGCAGATAACAGCCGTCACGCCGCAGGAAGGCCCATCCTTCCACATCCAGCCAAGCCTCGAACCCCATGCATTGCGTCCACCAACGCTCCGTCGGCGCCAGGTCCGGCACAGCGAGTACATAGGTGCAGCCCGTCATTTTCGCAGTCATTCTTGCCCCCGGCCCGTCATCGCTCTATCGACGCGGCAGGCAGTGTGACAGGGAAAGCCGTGGCCGACACCCCCGCCCTTCGCGACCCGCATCGCTTCGTGCGCGAACACACCGCCCTGATGCCGCCGCCGTTGGTCCCGGAAGTACCGCTGCATCTTGCCGTGGAGACTGTAGCGCTGTGGCGGCAAACCGAGGAGGCTCTTGGCGAAATGGGGCTGCCTCCACCTTTCTGGGCCTTCGCCTGGGCCGGCGGCCAGGCTCTGGCGCGTTATTCCCTCGACCATCCGGAGACCGTCCGCGGCAAGCACGTGCTCGACTTTGCCGCCGGCAGCGGTGTGACCGGCATCGCGGCCCTGAAGGCCGGCGCCCGGTCTGTCGAAGCCAGCGAGCTGGACCCGTTCGCCATCGCGGCGATCGAGGCCAATGCGGCCGGCAGCCATGTCGCTGTCACGGCACGGCTGGAGGATGTTGTCGGCCGGGATGACGGCTGGGATGTCGTGCTGGCCGGTGATGTCTTCTACGAGGCCGAGCTGGCCTTGCGGATCGGCGATTGGCTGGCCGGCCTGCACCGGCGAGGCGCAACCGTGCTGATCGGCGACCCAGGCCGCGCCTTTCTGCCCAGGGGGGAGCTGGAGGAAATGGCCCGCTACACCGTCCCCGTCCAGCGCGAGCTGGAAGACCGCGAAGTCCGCTTCGCAAAGGTCTGGCGCTTCACCTGACGGAGGGCACATCCCCCCGGCTTTACACCGAAAGGGCTCACCCCGCTTGCGGGGGAGCTGTCCGCGTAGCGGACTGAGGGGGAGCGCGCGAAGCGGCGCTTGAAACTTCAGCGCATACGCTGTGCAGACGACGTCCGGGCGCTGGCGACTTCCGCGATCCTGTTCAGTGTCTCGTCAATATCGTCATACAAGTCGGTGTTCCAAAAGCGGAGTACACGCCAGCCATCGCGTTCGATGAATGCTGTCCGTCTTCGGTCATGGGCAATTTCTTCGTCGGTTGAATGAGTAGCACCATCAAGCTCGACGACGAGGCGGCACTGGAGACAAGCAAAATCGGCGATGTAGGGCCCGATCGGATGCTGCCTCCTGAATTTCAGACCGCAGAGCTGGCGGGCACGCAGGCGCTGCCAAAGCCAGAGCTCCGCTTTGGTCATTGACCGCCTCATGGAGCGCGCCCGAGCGCGCGATACAGTTGTGTCCTCTCGCATTTTTTGACTCACCCCCTTCGACCTTCTCCGGCCCTGGGCCGGAGTCGGCCACTTCCCCCGTAGAAACGGGGGAAGCCTGACCGTATTTATTGTGCTTAAGTTTTATACTATTTAAAATTGCATATCAACTCACCTCCCCCCGGCTTCAGAATCGGCGCAGTTTGAAGAACATGGCTCGCGCGCGCGCCGTCGACCGGCGGCTTTTCCTTTTGCTTGAGATCGCGGCCCGGCGGATGAACCGGGATGCGGATGCGCGCCTGAAGAAGACCGCAGGCGTCACCACGGCCCAGACCGCCGTCCTGTTCCTGCTGGCCCGCAAGGGCGAGCGGCGCATGGGCGATATCGGCGAGACATTGTCCCTGAACCCGCCGGCGGTGACCGGGCTGGTCAACCGCATGGAGGCCCTCGGCCTTGTGGTGAAGACCGCCTCGCGGACGGACAAGCGCTCGGCTGTCGTCTCCCTGACCGAGAAAGGCCGCGCCGTCAGCGACGCCGCCGACCATGTGCTGCGCGACCTCAATCTGGAGCTGGAAGCCTGGCTGGGAACGGACGATGCCGACCGGCTGCACGACATACTCACCCGTCTGGTCACACGCGGCGACTGATGGTTCTTGACGTTTACGTCAACTGGAACAGGCCTTCCAAAGCCGTACCGGACGCTCTAACCTGTCCGGCAACAACACCTGAAAAACGATCCATGGGAGGCTCGTGTGAGCGAACAGGTTCTGGTCGATACCGCGGAGCGTATCCGCACGATTTCCTTCAACCGCCCCGACAAGAAAAACGCGCTGACGCGCGCCATGTATTCCGCCGCCGCCGAGGCGATCGAGGATGGCGACAAGGATCCGGCCGTGAGGGTCATCATCCTGACCGGCGAAGGCGGCATCTTCACCGCCGGCAATGACATCGTCGACTTTATGGAACGGCCGCCGGCGATGGACGGAAACGAGGTGTCCCCCGTCCAGCATTTCATGCAGGCGCTGCTCACTGCGAAAAAGCCGGTGATCGCGGCCGTCGACGGGCTGGCCATCGGTATCGGCGTCACCCTCCTGATGCATTGTGATCTCGTCTATTGCTCGGACCGGTCCAGCTTCAAGACGCCCTTCGTCGATCTCGCCCTGGCGCCGGAATACGGCTCCAGCCAGACCATGCCGCGCGCCTTCGGCCATGTCGTGGCCGCCGAGCTGCTGCTTCTGGGCGCGACCTGGAGCGCCGAACGGGCCGCCCAGACCGGCCTCGTCGGCGCTGTCACCACACCGGACGCGCTGATGGAAACCGTGCGCAGCACCGCCCGAGTTCTCGCCGCCAAGGCACCGGCCGCACTGGCCAAGGCCAAGGCGCTGATGCGCCGCGCACCGGAACCGCTGGCGGACCGGATCGCACTGGAGGGACGCCAGTTCGCCGAACAATTGCGCTCGCCGGAATTTGCCGAGGCTGCCGCCGCCTTCATGGAACGCCGCCCGCCGGACTTCGACAAGCTGGGCTGAGCAGAACCGGACTCGCGCAAGGCGCCCGGCGCGGCTTTTTTTTTGAGCGGTCGCATTTTCGAACCGCAAAACCGGTACCCACTTTTGCTGAAAATGCCAGGCCCTTG
>MRWG01000404.1_pt1 | contig 54991 bp, 54 predicted proteins | sample 1013341 | NCBI WGS metagenome assembly MRWG01 (sample SAMN06117577, study PRJNA244670) | biofilm metagenome | biome: Water; feature: Cathode Biofilm; material: Biofilm; isolation source: microbial consortium enriched at the cathode of a solar microbial fuel cell | place: USA: District of Columbia ...
ACCACCCGCAGCGCACACTTGGGGCGAAGCGGTGTCCTCCGAAGCCTTGGCGAAGGCGGGCCGTTCAGGACAGGCTCTGCGGCTGCACCATCAAACCCCGCCCTCCGGCGGGGTTTTTGCTTTTCCGGTCTCGAGCTCCTGTTTGAGCTGCTGCCGCTGGCCTTCCAGCCCGTCCGGATAGTCGGCGACATCGCCGTATTCGAGAAAGCTGTCGTAGCGCCTGTGGGTGCCGGCCACCCGTGCGGCGTGCTTGATGGGGCACCAGTACTGCTCTGTCCGTGACGCGATTTCTGCCACATAGGCCAGCACGCCGCACAGTAGAGACAGTTCAGCTTCTGGATCACATTGAGGTAGGGCAGCTTGTGCCGGTCGAAGACGACATAGTCACGCCGGCGCACACGGGCGAGACCGTAGACCCGAAAGCAGATCGACTGGTAGAGGCTGGCAAAGGCGTCGAGCGCCGCGATCGGCAGGACGACGATATAGATGAAGGGCGCCGTGAGCACGGCCATGACGCCCGAAGCAAAGAGATAGCGGTGCAGCCCGATCTTCAGCGCCTGCTGCCGTTTGCGGACGCGGCGCGAAATCACGATCCGGCCCTGGCGCATGCGATAGCCCAAGGCGCGACGCCGTTCGGCCAGCCGGTCTTCCAGCTCTCCCTCGAGGGTACGAATTCGGGCAATCAGGTCGTCGATCTCGGCTCTCATGGCGATCTCCGCAGCAGGGCGGCTCGCATGATAGCGCGATCGGGAAGGCCTGTCTGACGCCCGGAAGGGGCTGTGACAAAAAGCCTGACAGCCCGGACGGAGCGAACCCCGTCCGGGCCGGTTATCAGGCTGCGTCGGTCGCCGGCTCGCCGGCGAGGACGGCATGGACAGCTTCGTTGTCCGGTGCCGCGCGAAGCCGCTGACGCACATCCTCGCGGCGCAGCAGCCGGGAAACCCGGGCCAGGGCCTTGAGGTGTTCCGCGCCGGCATCTTCCGGCGCGATCAGCATGAAGATGAGATCGGCAGGGCGGCCGTCGATCGACTCGAAATCGACCGGCGTGCGCAGGCGCGCGAAAATGCCGACCACGGAATCTATGCCGGCCAGACGGGCGTGCGGAATCGCAACGCCCTGGCCGACACCGGTCGAGCCGAGCCGTTCGCGCTGGAGGACAGCGTCGAAAATCGCGCGCGCCGGCTGACCGGTCAGGTCGGCCGCCAGGTCGGACATGGCCTGCAGGGCCTGTTTCCGGCTGGACGCACCCAGATCGACATGCACCCCCCCGCTGGGGATCAAATCAGCTAACGCCATTCTTCGCTTCTCGTTGCTGGGCCGGTTGCTACTCGGCCGGCTCCGGTCGGTCAACTCGGGAGGGATCGACCCAGCCGATATGCCCGTCAGGGCGGCGATACACGATGTTCAGACCGCCATTGGCCGCGTTGCGGAACATCAGGAAGGGCGAATCCGCCGCATCCAGTTCCAGCGAGGCCATGCCGACCGTCAGTGTACGCACTTCGCCTGGCCGTTCCGCAATCACGATGGGCTCCGGTGTACCGCTTGCGGGTGCGCCGTGATCCTCGTCATCGTCGAAATCGTCTTCGTTCCAGGTATCGGGACTGCCCTTGAGCACGACAATCTGAAGCGACTCGGCCGGCAGTTCGGCCTTGTTCGCATTGTGGTGGTTCTTCAGTTTCCGCTTGTAGCGGCGGAGGCGCTTCTCCAGGCGCTCCATCGTGTTTTCCGCTGCCTTGTAGGCATCGTCGGCTTCGCCGTGTGCCTGCAGCATGGCGCCCGAGGGCAGATGCACCGAACAGTCGACGCGAAAGCCGATGCCTTCGCGCGAGATCGATACATAGGCTTCGCCCGGACGATTGAAGTATTTGGATACGCCGTCTTCAACCCGCGACAGGATCTGTTCCCGCAGCGCGTCGCTGACGTCGATACCCTTGCTGACCACCTGTATTTGCATGCGCTCCTTCCCGCTGGCCATACACCAGCACGTGAGGCGTTGACATCACGGTGCCGCCCCTCCCCGGAAAGCGGGCGGAACCTAGTCGCGGGGTAGGCCGGGAGTCAATGCGTGTGTGCTCCGGTCAGCCGACGAACCGCGACTGCGGCGGATGGGGGTCCACCGGGGCGCTTGTTCAGGCCTTCCCTAGCCAGCACGTTTCAAAATTCGACGACGCTGGACCGAGGAGGGGATGTTGAGCGCCTCCCGGTATTTGGCCACAGTCCGGCGTGCGATTTCAATCCCTTCGTCACGCAAATGTTCGACAAGCTTGTCGTCGGACAGCACATCTTCCGCGGTTTCCTGGTTGATCATGGTCTTGATCCGGAAGCGGACGGCTTCGGCAGAGTGGGCGTCCCCGCCGCCGGCGGACGGGATGGCGGAGGTGAAGAAATACTTCATCTCGAACATGCCGCGCGGCGTGGCGACATACTTGTTCGAGGTGACGCGGCTGACCGTCGATTCGTGCATGCCGATCGCGTCGGCCACGGTTTTCAGGTTCAGCGGACGCAGATAGGCGACGCCGTGGGCCAGGAACATGTCCTGCTGGCGCACGATCTCGCTGGCGACCTTGAGAATGGTGCGGGCGCGCTGGTCGAGGCTCTTCACCAGCCAGCTGGCATTTTGCGAGCACTCGGTGATGAAGGTCTTGTCCGATTCCGAGCGGGCGACGGCCGTGATCTCGTTGAAATAGCGGTTATTCACCAGGACGCGCGGCAAGGTGTCGGAGTTCAGCTCGACCTGCCAGCTGCCGTCCGGCGACTGGCGGATGAATACGTCCGGTTCGACGGCGCGGGTGGTGTCCGAGGTAAAGGCGAGGCCCGGCTTTGGCGTGAGGTCGCGGATTTCCGCGATCATCTCGTCCAGATCCTCATTGTCGACGCCGCACAGGGATTTCAGGGCGGCATAATCGTGCTTGGCGAGGCGTTCGAGATTGTCCAGCAGCGTCGCCATGGCCGGATCGAGCCGGTTCTTGTCCTTCAGCTGCAGCGCCAGGCACTCGGTCAGGTCGCGGGCCATCACACCGACCGGGTCGAAGCCCTGGGTCAGTTCGAGGACCGATTCGATCCGGGCGCGCTCGACGCCGAGCTGTTCGGCGATCTCGTCGAGATCGGCGCGCATATAGCCGTCATCATCGGCCAGATCGATCAGATGGGCGCCGATCAGTTTTTCGACCGGATCCGCCGTTGCGGTCGCCAGTTGGGCGTGCAGGTGTTCGGACAGGGACAGTTCGCGCGAGGAATTGGCGATTGCGTCATAGTCTTCGCCGGAGGCTCCACCGCCGCTGCCCGTGGGCGACCAGTTTCCGGCACCCAGCGCATCTCCGGTGCTGGAAGCGCTGTCGACACCGGACAGGTCGGATTTCGAATCATCGCCATGGATGACGTCCGAATCGGCATCGATGGCATCATTGGCATCGGCAGACGGGGCGGACAGTTCCAGCTCGCGCGGCTCGCCTTCGCCTTCCTGGCGCAGCGATTCGGTCGAGCTTTCGCTTTCGTCGCGTTCGAGCAGCGGATTGCGTTCCAGTTCGCCTTCGACGAACTCGGCCAGCTCGATATTCGAGAGCTGCAACAGCTTGATGGCTTGTTGGAGCTGGGGCGTCATCACCAGGGACTGGCCCTGGCGCATGTCCAGCTTCTGCATCAATCCAGCCATGTGAACCTCTGTTTGGTACGTTTCCTGCAGAGGTTAATCAGGCAAAACTTTCTCCGAGATAAACGCGGCGCACGTCCGGGTCGGCCCGGATCTCCGCCGGCGAGCCCTCGAACAGCACCTCACCCTCGTGGATGATCGTCGCTCTATCAGTGATTTCAAGGGTTTCACGGACGTTGTGGTCGGTAATGAGAATGCCGATTCCGCGCTCGCGCAGGAAGCGGATCAGGTCGCGGATATCGGTGATTGCAAGCGGATCGATGCCCGCGAAAGGCTCGTCGAGCAGCATGAAGGAGGGGCGAGTCGCCAGGGCGCGGGCGATTTCCACCCGCCGTCTTTCACCGCCCGACAGCGAAGGCGCCGGGGCGTCGCGCAGGTGGGCGATGCGCAGCTCCTCCAGCAACTGGTTCACCAGTTCGTGGCGCGCATCCCGATCTTTTTCAACGACTTCCGCGACAGCCAGCACATTCTGCTCGACTGTCATGCCGTGAAAGATCGATTTTTCCTGGGGCAGGTATCCGATGCCCAGACGGGCCCGCTGATACATCGGCAGGCGGGTGATGTCCTCACCGTCGAGGAGGATTCGGCCGTAATCCGCCTCCACCAGCCCGGTAATCATATAAAAACACGTGGTCTTGCCGGCGCCGTTCGGGCCGAGCAGTCCGGCGACCTCGCCGCGCTCTAGGGAGACCGAGACGCCTTTCACGACCGGGCGCTTGCCATAGGCCTTGCCGATCTTCTCGACAACGAGGCCGTTGCCGGTCGCGGTTTCGGGCGCAGGGGCCGGATGGAATTCGCTGAAGGCCATGCCGGTTCTATCCATCCGTCTCTTCGGTGCCGTCGCCATTGCCTTCGCCCTCATCCGGGGCGGCAGCCTCTTCATTGCCGCGCGGATGGATGACCATTCGCACGCGGGCGCCGTCGCCGGCCTCGCCGAAGGAGGAATTTCCGGTCACCAGATCGGTCACGAACCGCGTCGCGGTGAACACGTCCTCGCCCTGGGTGATGACGACATCGCCGGTCAGGGTGATGGTTTCCTCGGCCAGAAGATAGACGCCGCGATCGCCGCGCGCCCGCTGTTCCGGTGTGGTGTAAAAGACATTCCCGGTCGCCACGATGCGCTCGATATTGCCCAGGTTACCGGTCGGGCCCGCGCCGGTGCTCTGGCCGTCGAAGAACACTTCGATCCGGTCGGCGCGCAGGCTGCTGGTCCCCTGCACGACATTGACATTGCCGGTCCACACGGCCCGGTTTTCCGGGTTGAACAGCTCGGAATGGTCGGCCTCGATGTCCAGCGGCAGGCGGGAATCGCCGATCTGGGCCAGGGCGGACGATGTCAGGGTTGTCGGGGCCAGGACGAGAGCGACCAGTACGGCGGCGCAGGCCCGGAGTGCTGTCAGTCGCATCATTCGCTTCCTTCTTCTTGCGCGGCGCGCGACAGATCGGTGCGCTCCTGAACGAGAGTCATGCGGACGTTTCCGTCAAAAATCAAAAGATCCCCGCCTTCGCGGATTTCATAGCTGTCGGCGCGGATCGTGCCCATCGGTCCGGAGCCCGCGACCGGAAGCTCGCCAACCACCCGCGCCTCGCGCAGAAAAATCCGCGCATGCTCGGAGGCAAAGCTGTAGCCGTCATCGGTGTCCAGATTGACGTCGGAATAGAGATCCAGCACGCGGTTATTGGCATCATAGCGGCCGGTTTGCGCCAGCACACTGGAGGCGTCGGTCTCCAGGAAGTCATAGTCCAGGCGCGGGCGTTCCAGATCGGTGATGTCCGGCGCCCCGCCCCGCTGGCGGATCGCGGCGTCGGCCGTCAGCACATAGGGGATCAGCGCGTCGTCACGCCCCACAAAGCGCGGATTGACCATGCGGCTGTCCGAGCTGACCATTTCGGTCTCTCCGGCGACGCTGCCCTGGCTGCCCATGATCAGCTGCACGACCAGCAGGACTGCGATCGCCGCTGCGGCAATCATGAAGCCCAGGCGCAGCCGCCGCACGAATGCCGTACGCCGCCGGGCGACGCCGAGCGCTAGCGCGCGGCGCGGTTCCCAGCTGCCGTGATGGGGGGGCTGAAAGGCCTCAAGGCCGGGGTTGGCAGTCACGCTCATGAGCCGTCAATGGTTGGCGGCGTCCGGCGCAGTGCCGGGCGCGGCAGTAGAAAGACCAGTCTTTGCAGGCCTTTTCAAGGCAATCCGGTTCAGGTGTGCGCGAAAATGTCGGTTTCCGGCCAGCCGGCCAGATCGAGCCTTGCGCGCGTCGGCAGGAAGTCGAAACAGGCCTTGGCGAGCGCCATGCGGTCCTCGCGCTCCAGCATCAGGGTCAGCCGGTCGCGCAGGGCATGAAGGTGCAGCACGTCGGACGCGGCATATTCCAGCTGCGCCGGGCTCAGCTCGTCCGCACCCCAGTCGGAGCTCTGCTGCTGCTTGTTCATGTCGACGCCGACAAGCTCGCGCGTCACGTCCTTCAAACCGTGACGGTCGGTATATGTACGGCACAGTTTTGAGGCAATTTTGGTGCAGAAAACGGGTGCCAATGTCACACCAAGGTAGCGCTCGACCATCGCCACATCGAAACGGGCGAAGTGCAGGATCTTCTCGGTGCCCGGATCCGACAGCAGCGCCTTCAGGTTCGGGCAGTCATAGGTCTTGCGGTCCATCTGCACGACATGCGCGTCGCCATCGCCGGCCGACAATTGCACCACACACAGCATGTCCCGAGTCAGCGACAGACCCATCGTCTCGGTGTCGACGGCAACGGCCGGGCCGAGGTCGAGGCCGGCGGGCAGGTCGCCCTTGTGGTAGTGCACGGTCATGATCGGATTTCCTTGCTCGTGAAGACCGGTCCTAGCGCCGCGACGCCGCCGGCGCAATGCGCTCGAGCTTGTCGTCCAGGCTGCGCCGGTCGTCGCGGTTCAGGAATTGCGGCGTGGGCACCTCCGGCTCCGGCCGGGTCAGCTCCAGATCGTCAAACAGAGCGGTTGCCGCCTGCCCGTCCGGACGCTCCAGCCAGGCCTGCCGCCGCTCGCGCAGAGCGTCGGCTGTCGAGGCCGCGGTCTGCGGCGTCAGCCGTACGCCGAAGGGGACCGTTCCCGACGGGGCTTCGAGCCGTTCCAGCCGCATGCGCTCCAGCATCGCCTGGCCGACGTGCGGCAGATAGTGCGAGGGTTCGTAAAAGGCCGGGTGTGCGCCGGTCTGATCCGGGCCCGGCGCCGGCTGCCGGGCGAAGGGCTGGAAGCCCGAAAAATCCCACAACACGGCGCCGCCGCCCGGAACACAGGCCTCGACCGGTTCGCGGTCGGCATAGGCTTCGAAGGTCTCTGCCAGCAATTGCCGGAAGGCGAGATATTCGTCCAGCTCGCCTGCGCGGACCATCGCTTCCTCGCGCCAGGCATGCAGGGGGTGAATGAAGCCGGTCACCTGGATGCCGGAGGCGGTCAATGCATCGAGCACGTCCTGGAACATCATCAGGCGCTCCGGATCGAAGGTGTAGCCCTGATACCAGGAATAGATGCCGCGCGCGCCGCTCTCATAGCGCTCGCGCTGGGCGCCGGCCGGATAGGTGTCGGCCCAGGGCACGCGTGGTTCGCCGCCGGTCAGATTGTCGGCGATCAGCTGCAGCGAGGCGCCGAACGTGTTGGGTGACAGGGAGACGCGGGCAAGCGACAGCCAGCGGCGCCCGTCGGTCAGCGCCGACAGCCAGTAGGTCGCCTTGGCCTTGGAGTGGACGCCGAACTCGTCGAGGTCGAGCCCGATCACCACGCAGCGCAGTTCTTCATTCTGCGCGGCCAGGGCTGCCGCCTGGAACAGTTCGAAGATATTCGTGCCGCGCATTCCGGCGTTGTAGATGCCGCCGGGCCAGTGTTCCGGCTGGTCCGGGAAACCGTCCACCGTGCGCGACGAACCCAGCAGGATGGCCCGGTCGCCGCCGCGCGCCAGCCGGTCGGCGACATGCACCCGTCCACCGTCTTCCAGCAGGCGCGTATCACGCGCCGTCAGGCCGGGAATGTCCGGTGCGCCGGTGATGCCGAACGGATCGACAAGCGCGTTGAACCCGCCGAACAGGGTCAGGCCGGCGAGAAGGGCGATCAGCAATGTCGAGGCGTAGCGCGTCATCCCTGTCCCCTCAGAATGTGTAATAGATGAATTCGGACGTCTTCCAGGCGTTCAGCACCGAGAGGAAGAGCAGCGCCGCCGCGGCGATCGCGGTGCCGCGCGAGAACTTCCAGCGCGGACCGGGCTTGGGCCGGATCTCCGCATCCTTCATCGTCTGCTCGTCGATCACATCGGAGAAGACTTCCGGCGTGTCGGGCAGTGACCAGACAATGCCCAGGCCCAGCACGATCCAGGCGACCGCCTCGACGGTGACGCCTTCCAGTCCCAGACCGGAAAAGCCGAACATGCCGGCCAGGATGCGGCCCGCGCCGGACCAGCTTTCGGCCCGGAAGAAGACCCAGGCAATCGTCGTGAAGGCGAAGGTCAGCCCGATCGCGATCACCTTGCGCCGGCCGGCAAACCAGTTCTTCGGCCCCCACTTCGCCCAGAAATGGTTCACTGTCAGACCCAGCCCGTGCAGTCCGCCCCATATGACAAAGGTCCAGGCGGCGCCGTGCCAGAGTCCGCCCAGCAGCATGGTGGCGAACAGGTTCACATAGCGGCGCACCTCGCCCTTCCGGTTGCCGCCGAGCGGGATGTAGAGATGGTCGCGCAGGAAGTGGCTCAGCGTGATGTGCCAGCGCCGCCAGAACTCCACCACCGAGGCCGACTTGTAGGGCCCGTTGAAATTCACCGGCAGGCGGTAGCCCAGGCAGCGGGCGAGGCCGAGCGCCATGTCGGAATAGCCCGAGAAGTCGAAGAAGATCTGCAGCGCATAGGCCACCGCACCGATCCAGGCGGCAATCAGGCCCGGCTCGCCGCCGCGTTCGGCCATCGCAAACAGCGATGAGGCGAAGGGTTCGATATTCTCCGCGATCAGCACTTTCTTCGCCAGGCCGATCGAGAAGATGGTCAGGCCGATGCCCAGATTGGCCGACAGGTCGTCCTTGCGCTTGTCGTCGGCAAACTGCGCTGCGATCTGGTGGTGCTGCACCAGCGGGCCGGCGACGATGTGCGGGAAGAAGCTGACGAAGAGTGTGTGCGAGAAGATGTGGCCGGGAGCCGTCTTTTTGCGGGCGATATCGACCAGGAAGGAGATCTGCTGGAAGGAGAAGAAGGAAATCGCCAGCGGCAGGCCGACATTGAGCAGGGGCAGTTCCAGCGGGGTCAGCGCGTTGACATTGCCGATCAGGAAGTCGGCGTATTTGAAGAAGCCCAGCAGGGCCAGGTTGAAGATGATGCCGATCGCGAGGAAGGGCTGATTGCCCCATCGCGCCATGGCGCGCGCCACGATGTGGTTCATCGCCACCGAGAACAGCAGCAGCGGCAGGTTCCGCACATCCCACCAGGCATAGAAGACCAGCGAGGCGAGGTTCAGGATGAACAGCGCCGCCAGATGGCTCAGATAGCGCCGCGCCAGATAGTAGGCCGCCAGCACGCCGGGCAGGAAAAGAAACAGGAATTCGAACGAATTGAAGAGCATGTCGCGGCCCGGCCCCCGAGGTCCGGGGACGCTAACGGCCCGGGCCCTGTGCGGCAAGACAGGCCTGCACGGTGGGTGGGGCGCGGGGAGAGCGCCCGCGGGCCTCAGTTTTGTGACACTTGCGTGTCAGGCGGGCGAGAACCCAAACCTTAATTCATCGTAAAATCACGAAATGACTGTCATATCACCTTTAAAAATCAGCGCATGCAGGGGTTTGCGTGAAATCACGTATGATCCGTGTACGGACTTTACAGAGGCTGTGGGTTCTGTAACATTAGCGTCATACAAACGCTGTTTCAGATTCTCACAGGAGGAGAAGTCATGAAAAAGACAAGCATGATGATCGCTGCTTCCCTCGCTGGCGCCCTCGCCCTGGCCGGACAGGTCACGGCTCAACGCGCCCCGGTCCAGGGTGAAGCCTTTATTCTCGAAATGCTCGGTCAGCGCAGTTGGGAAGTATCCTGCCGCCTGACCCAGGGCGATGGCGATGCCATCGAAACCCGTGAGGCCGGCCGGGGCCTGCACGATAATGGCCGCTTCGCCATCGGCGATGTGACCGGCGGTCTGTGCTCCTACTCCGTGCCCGAGCGCGGCGAGCTGCGCCTGACGATGGATGTCGAGCACACGGCTTTCAATTGCCCGTTCACGGTGACCGAGGCCGGCTTCTGCCGCGCCTATCTCCAGCCGGGCGATAGCGGCAGCTTCCAGATCACCCGCCGTTCGGCCGGTGCCAGCGCTGTAACCGGTTCGTAAGCGACCGGCGCAAGTCCCCCAACCTGTACGAAGCACTTACAGGTCAGTGAAACGCCCGGCCGGGACATCGGCCGGGCGTTTTGCTTTGTGTGTCGACCGTTCAATCGCTTGCGCGCCATTCCATACGCGCCAGGGTTCCGCCGTCTTCCGGGCAGGTCAGCGTCAGGCTGGCCCCGAAACGGGCGGGCTCTATATCAGCGCGCCGGAGCTTGCCGCGGTGGGGCGTGCGGCGCTGGACGGCACGCTCACACAGCGGGACCGGCTGGACCGGATGTGCGAGAGCCTGGTGCCGGTCCCGGGGCGGATTTTCGGCTATGCCTGTGGCGGGGTCGAACTGGCGCCGGGAATTGAACGCTGGGGACATAATGGCGGCGCGCCGGGCATCAGCGCTGAGCTGGCCCTCTATCCGCAGCTGGATGTGGTTCTGGTGGTGCTGTCCAACCACAATGGCCGGGCCGCACCCGTTCTCGCGGCATTCGAGGCCGCTCTGGTCGAGCAGCAGACGCAGGAACGCCACAGCAATGGTTTCATCATTCGGGGAGAGTGATCCGGATCACTTATGACGCGGCATGCGCCGCGGCTTTATCAATGGTCCGGAGAGGATGGTGCCAGGAGAGGCGTCGAATTATTCGAATATCTCTCTGATTAAAAAGATATATCTATTCACATCAATTCAAAATACCAACAAATAGACCAACAAATTCAAGCTCTGCCCAGTACGCACGCTCAGCCGTCACCTTGCTGACCGCTCCAAACTGGCCGATGCGGGATCATAGACGTATGCCCCTACTGTCCCCTCTTTAAACCTCTCAATCGCCTCATCGATCACGAAGAGCGGAACCAGAAACCATTCGCGTGGCTCTACGGGATTGCCGAAGCGATCTTTGATCTCAATCTTAAGCCGTGCGGGCTCGAAGACGCGGTGCATCAGGCGTTCGAATTTCTTCCTGTTGATGTTGAAGAGTTCATAGGTCGCAACGACTTCCACGTCTGCGAGAAGGTAAGTCGCGTCGCGGGCGGCGTTGGCGATGCGCTTTTCGACGTTGCCGCCGGTTACACCGATCTTGTGCAAGACCTCCCGATTGGCGGATACGATCGGATGGTCAGACTTGCTGCGCAGAACATAAATCGTTCCGCTGGCCAGATCCTCATCATCCTGGGCATCGCCGAATAGCGGCCCTGCAGTGGGGTCAGTGACGCGCCGGCTGGTCTCGTCCTTGTAGATGGCGCGCTGAAGCGAACGAAGCAGCAGATTGCTTTCGGTTCCATTGGAGAAGATCACCCGCAGCCGCGCGTCCGTTTCACCATTTGGTGCCTTGATCGGTTCGCCGACCTCGGCGACGAGGAGGGTCTGGCCGCTGAGAACGAAAAACTCGCCCTCACGGATATCCGTCTTCAGGAAGCCTGCCTCCTTGCGAATCACGCGGCTCTCGCGAACGCCGTCCTTCAACTCTTGCTGCACCTGATCAAACAGCGGCCTGAAGCGCTCGAAATCCTCGCAGCGCTGGCGGTTCGCAATCTCTTCCGCTGCACGCTTTTCTGCACTCGATCGGACGTGTTTCAGCTCGGTGATATCCGAGATTTCGGCTTCAACACCCAGCTGCACCAGGAGGGCATCGTCATCAATATCGTCCTCCTTCACGACAAGCATCGTGCCGGCGGGGCCTAGAAGGCCCTGATGATCGAGTGGCTCCAGCAGCGTACGACATTCTTCAAGCTGACGCAGCCGGTCCAGACGCACCGCGTATATACGCTCGAAAATGTCGTTGCCTTCGCCGTGCTGAGGTGCCCGACCATGCTCTTCGCGGAAACGTTGAATATCTTCAAAACCCGCGATGATACGCTCTTCCCGCGGCGTCAGACTCTTGGGCCTTTTCCCCTCGACTTCAACGCCGAGAGCGCCCAGCAGTGCGTCGTCTTCATCGGTGAAGTCGGATTTAGCCATTCGCGGCCTCAGCTTTCATCCGGGCGAGGTAAGCGACGCCCTCTGCCATACGCTTCTCCCAGGCATCAGCCGAGGTGATCGACGGCAGGCGACCGCGTTCTTGTTTGAACTTCAAGGCGCGCCGGGCCAGCTCGCGAGCCTCTTCGATCGACATTTTGACTTTCTTGCCGGCAATCACCGAAGCGACCTGCTTCAGACTGTCTTCGCTCATTGTCTTGGCTAAAATCGCATAGGCCTCGCCAAACGGATTGATGCGGTCAATCAGATCGATATCGAGTTCGGTCACGCTCAGCGCGAACCTGCGAACGCCATCAATTAGCGCTGTATTCCCAGCCTGCTCTACATTCGGGTCATCACCCGATGCAATTTGCTTGGCCTTCTGAGTCAGGTTTAGCGCAGCTATCGCATGTTGACGCACGGCCTCTTGGTCAGCCTCATCCAGCTCCGGATAGCGGTCCTTGATGATCTTGCCCATGCGCACCTGAGTCAGCTCCTCAGGCACCAGCTCCTCATTGAAGAGCCCTTGTTCGATCGCGGTCTTGTCCTGGGTAAAGGCTGTGATGACCTCGTTTAAATCCTCTTTGCAGATCCGCTCGGCCTCTTTCGAATTCGGCTCTACAAGGCCCTTGATCTCGATGTGAAATTCGCCCTGCTCTTCATTGAAGCCGACATTGCATTTCTCTGGATCGTAGCCGCCTTCCCCGTAGTTGAAGCCCTCAACAGCGCGGTTCTCCGGATTTTTGGGTGTGAAGTTGAAGCGCGGCGCGAGCACCTGCTCCATCAGCAAGCTGGCGGCAATGGCTTTCAGGGTGTCGTTGATGGCATCCACGACAGCCTCTTCGGACGCATCCGGTTCGGCGATGAGATTGGTGAAGCGCGCACGAGTCTTGCCTTCCGCGTCGCGTGTTGCGCGGCCGATGATCTGGACGATCTCGGTGAGGCTGGAGCGATAGCCCACCGTCAGCGCATGCTCACACCAGATCCAGTCGAAACCTTCTTTCGCCATTCCAAGCGCGATGATGATGTCCACATGATCACGATTGTTTTTCTGCGTGGGATCTTTGAGCGCGGCAGAGACTCGATCCCGCTTGGCCGGGTCGTCATTCACCAGGTCGGCAATGCGTAGTTCTCGCCCCTCCTTAGTGCGCACAAGCTGGAAACCAGTCTCAGGATCGGTGCCTTCCCAATCGCCAAGCTCATCGAGAATATGCTCGACTTCCTTGATCTTGTCTTTGGTGCTCTCGCGGGAATTGACGCTCGGAATATGGACGATCGTCTTCCGGGCTGGATCGAGCACGCTCAGGATTTCATCGGCGTATGAGCCGGAATAGAAATAATATCCGATATCGAGCGTCTTCAGCCATTTATAGCCGTTAAGTTGCTCGTAGTAGGTATAGGTGACCGTCTCGAATTTGGCTTCGTCGTGCGGCATCAGGACGGGCTCCGCATCGCCCCGGAAGTAGGAGCCGGTCATGGCGACAATATCGACTTTGTCGCGCGCGATCAGCTCGGCCAGCTGCGCACCCAGCTTGTTATCGGGATTGGCGGAGACATGGTGGAACTCGTCCACGGCGACGAGGCAGTCATCGAAAGCCTCAATCCCGAACTTCTCAACGGCATTGCGGAAGGTCGCGTGCGGGCAAACGAGTGCCCGATCGTCACTCTCCAAGAACGCCTTCACAGAAGCCGCCTTGCTGCCTTCTTCGCCTGGAGCGTTGCAGAGATTCCATTTCGGTTCGACGTGCCAATCGTAATAGAAACCGAACTTGGTCAGCGGCTCATCGGCAAAGCTCGATCCGATCGACTTCTCTGGCACGGTTATGATTGCTTTGCGGACGCCCTGATTGTGGAGCTTATCAAGCGCGATAAACATCAGCGCTCGGCTCTTCCCTGACGCTGGAGGCGATTTGATCAAGAGATACTGCTCGCCGCGCTTCTCATAGGCGCGCTCCTGCATCGGGCGCATACCAAGCTCGTTCGACTTGGTTGCGTTCCCGGTCTGAGCATAATTCACCGAAACTGAGGGAGCTTCTTTCATGACCTAGATAAATTCTCCGTATCTCCTGCCGCCAGCCATCCGCTTTATATTGTACATCCGATGGCCATAAAGCAGAGCGAACTCATCGACTTCGATTGCATCAACAATGCAATCCTCACCATCTAATTCAAATATCAAAGTCTTACCGTCGTAAACGCCAAACCCGGCTTCTTCCGGCATCGGCAACGTAAGCTTCTCCATTTTATTATCATTCTCTCTATAGTTCTTTTTAAACCTCTCTCCACGCTTGGTCTTGAATATAATTTCTCCAATAAGTGTGGAGTCGGCAGCCACGCCGGAAAGGCCGAAGAACTTTCTGAATCCATTTGGCGCAAAAATTTGATTTCCTGGCTTAAGCGGGCCGCGATTCTTGGTTACATGACCGGCTTCAATCCAAAACCCGCTCGGGGCACCTTTTGGAGGGGCACAACTAACATCGCGCGCATCGATTATTTCAGAATATCGTTTTTCATAATCGTCAATAATATCAGATAGAGGCGTAGCGTTTTGCCAGAGCGTTTCTAGCTCCCCCTTAACCGGATAAATATTCCTTTTAATTTTGTCATTATGGGTCGAAATAAATGAATATCCAGCCTCAATACTTTGCAGCAAGCCGTTATGCGAAAAATTACCCGAACCTAGAACGAGAGCGTGGTTTTTATTTTTAGCATTCTCAAACAAAGCGACCTTGGCATGAAAATCTCGCCTAGGCATAAACCCGTTTATTTTCACTAAATCGGCGCCATCGTATATTCTTACATCTGAATTCGGTTTTGCAGCAATTTCGCGCAGTGCGCGAGGCTCCGTTCTGCCATAATCAATTCCAAACAACCACCTAGACGAAACGACATCCCAAAAATCACCTTTAGCCGCCAAATCGAAAGATCGGAAACCGGAAAGCGTGGCATAAGCATAACACCCTAAGAGGCGATCGGCATTTATTGCTCTTTTCGCACGCATTATTTGGTCAAGCGTATTTGTTTCCGACTTGATAGAGTGTACAAAACCCGACATATCAAATCGCTTTCTTGTATTTCATGAAAAGGCCATCAAGCCTCTTGGTGTCATTGGGCATTCGCTTTCCGAAGAATATCCGCTCAACCAGTTCGTCATTCCTCACGTGTGCCTCTTTCAGTTCGTCAGGCATTCCGCCGGCTGAGTAGAGGTCTGAAATAGTACTTGGGAAATATTTTTCGCGGGCTAAGAGAATATTGTGGGCGGATTCGCTCAAATCGCTCTTATTCTTTTCCGTCAAAATGGGTACTGGGAATGTATTCCAACCAAGTGTATTTGAATACGAAAAATCGGTGCGCATCCTGACGCAAACCGTGCCTATCCAAACCCAATGAAGGCGAGAAACAATTAGTGCAAAATTCCAAATCGGAGCATCATAAAGGGCAAAATTGCGATCTCCGATAATATATTCATTGCTGACAAAATCCGCGGGTAAGTAATCCCTATTCTCTGATGAGACTCGCGGTACAATAATTGCATTATTCTTTGATGTGCCTGCAATTTGAACAAATCTGTAAGGGCGCGCCGCAAACTCTTGCGTTGACGCGGCGGAGGAATTAATTCGACTGTCTTTGACCCGCTTCAAGCGATCCGAAATTAAAGGGATATCCTCTGCGTCTTTAACATGCTGCTCTTCGATCCAAAGGCAATACCGGAGTTTGCCGTTGATCAGTTCGGTTGATCCCAAAAATTTGCGAACTACTTTAGTTGCTTCGTGCTCCTGGCGCAGAACATCCGCTTCTTCTTTAGAAAGGAAAAGATGGCCACCATCACGGGGCATGTTGCCGAATAACATTACGCTTTGAGGCCCAAGCGGCTTCTTAGCTTTTTGGACGGTGTAAGGCATATTCGGAACAAGGTATGGCCCGATACACCCACAGGTATGGACGTGTCCAGATTCATCAAACAATCGTTTTGGAGCTGACGATTTCGGAGCCAAGCCGATGATTACGACTGTGACGCCGGCGTTGTGGCTTGCGAGGTTCTTCCAAGTGAACGCCGACCGGGCAAAGCGTATTTCCTTTCCCTCGCCATATACTACTGGCCACACCTCGGAGGCCTGCTGACCCTGGCATATGCTATTTGTCGCGACGAATGCAGCGATCGTATTTGGTTCAGTTCTGGAATACTCAAGGTATTTAGCAATCCATCCGGTTACGAAGTCGGTAGTTTTGGAAAGCTTCGGGTTGCTCGACCAAGCGTGCGCAAGATCGGATTTCTGTGCTTTATCTTGCCATTTGCTGCCTCGATAGGGTGGATTTCCGCAAATGTATGTCTCGCCGCCGTCATTCTGGAAGTCGATTTCGGCCTGATCGATTGATGAGTGAAACAGGTCATCAGCATGGTGCCTCACGCCGGTGCCGGTTGGTGGGCAGATGCTGAGCCAATCCAACCGCAGCGCGTTCCCGCAAGTGATCCAATTCATGGCATTCAGCGGAAGCACATCTTTGAGCGCTTCCAGCTGGCCGCGATAGAGCACGTCGCACTGATACTCGGCGATGATCAACGCCAGGCGTGCAATCTCTGCCGGGAAGTCGCGGATCTCGATACCGCGAAAATTCGTGAGTGGGATCTCTGAGCGGCGATCCTTTTCGCCCCGGCGCTCATTAATCTCCGCTTCGATCTTGCGCAATTCTTTGTAGGCGATGACCAAAAAATTGCCGGAGCCGCAGGCCGGATCGAACACCCGGATTTTCGCCATGCGATTACGCAGATTGAGAAGCTTGCGCCCATTGTCGCCTGCCTCTTCAAGCTGATCGCGCAAATCATCTAGAAAGAGCGGGTTGAGAACCTTCAGGATGTTGCTCACGCTGGTGTAGTGCATACCAAGCGCGCCGCGCTCTTCCTCGTCCGCGACGGCCTGGATCATTGATCCGAAGATGTCAGGATTGATCTTCTTCCAATCGAGCTTGCCGATATGGAGAAGATAGCTGCGTGCCATCTTCGTGAAGCGCGGCACCTCAACGGAATCTGCGAACAAGCCGCCATTCACGTATGGGAACTTGGTCGCCCAGTTGCGAATACCCTTCGCCTCACGCTCGTCATGCTTGGTGTTCATGGCGCGGAACAGCTCACTGATCACCTCATGGGTGTTCGTGCTGTCGCGATCACTCATCAGCTCGATTGTAGAGGTGAAAAGGTCGTCGCCGGTGAAAATCTCGGTGTCTTCGGCGAAGAAGCAGAAGATCAGCCGCGCCATGAAATGGTTCATGTCGTGGCGGCGCTCCGCCGTACCCCATTCAGGGTTGGTGCGCAGAAGCTCGATATAGAGCTTGTTCAGCCGCCCCGTCGCCTTGATGTCGAAGGCGTTCTCGCGGATCTGCTGAACCGTACTGATCCCGGCGAGCGGCAGGAAAAAGCCGAAATGGTCATGGAAGTCGGCGTAATCGCACGCAACCGTCTCGCCGGAATTGAGGTCTTCGGCCTCTAGCCACTCGCCATCGGTGGCGAGGACGAACTTGGCGCGCGCTTTCTTGGTAGCCGGGCTGTCCTTCAGTGCGACGAGTGTGCCCGTGACCGTGCCCGACTCGCAGGCCTTGATATGGATGTTGTTAGTCTGAAGCACGCCATCTAGGTCGGACTTGTTCGACGCGCCGGTGCGTAGCCGCTTGATCGTGGTCGCCTTGTTCCCGAATGCTTCCAGAAAGGCATAGGGAAACTCCTGAGCATCAAAAGGCTGCTCAGCGAGGTTCGATACCGCTTCTTCAATCTCAACAGCGTTCATGGGTCCGCCCCTATTCGCATGCCCAGCGCGCGATACCTCAATGCGTCCAAAGTGTCATGCTTTGTAAAAGGTGGACAGAGCGCCCTCCAGTCATTGCGACATCAGACTGCCCGCAGCTCTCCGCCCAAGAAACCATCCGGCAATCGACGTCACGCCAAATCTGCATTGCGCGCCGCGCGCGCCAGCGTGATCGCGGCATCGAAAGTGGCCTTGTCGATATCGTCGGGCATTTCAGGGCCTCTTCCTCGATTTTGTACAGCGCCCAGCTCCGTCATAATCTCCCCTTGGCGGCTCAAGGCAACCGCGCCATAGCTCGTGAAGGTCGTCAGCACCTTTTCATGACCGAGATTTTGGCTCCAGGCCTTGAAGGCCTCCGGTGTTTTGCAAACCCGCTCCCCCAGCGCGGCCAGCGTTTTGCGGAAGCTGTGCGGATGAAAATACGGCAGGCCCGCCCCTTCGAACGCCTCGCGGAAGATGCGCCGGATCGCGGCGGCATCGCTCCAGTGCGCGCGGTCCAGGCCCACGGCTTCGAACAGGCCGCTTTCGCCTATGGCGATACGGGTTTTTGGAAACAGTGGGTCTTCAGGGCCAAAACCTTCGCCTCCGGTGAGCCAGTCCAACCAGTCGGCGGCAATGGCCTCGATGTCCTCGCCCACCGGAAAGAAATAGCTGGTGATCGTCTTGGCCCGTTTGGTGCGCACCTCGCGCGCATCCTGCACCACGCGCCGTCGCGCCATGTCCACATGCTTCAACTTCAGAGATGCAAGGGCATTGTCTCGCGCTCCGGTCAGGATGGCGAAGGCGATCAGCGCCCGGTCGCGGCGTTCAATGGGCGTCCCGCTCGGCATGGCTTCCAGAACCTGCCGGATTTGCTCCCGCGTAGGCGCTTCGCGCTCCCGCGTCGTTCGGGCGATGCGTCCGTCATTGGCGGACGGGTTGAAATACTCGGAATCGGCATAGGCAATCCGCGAGCGGTACCCCGGCTGATCCGCCAGCCACTGGAAGAATGCCTTCAGCGCCATCAGCCGCGCATGGATCGTGGCCTTGGCCAGCGGCTTGCCGGTCTTGCGGTTCACCTGCTCGTCCAGGACGCGCTTGAACCGGCGTGCCTGTTCGATATGGAACTTGCGAAAATCGCGATAATTCGTCGCTGTCTCGAACGCGGCGATGGCTGCAGCCGCCTGATCGACGCTGTGTTCCGACAGGCGCTTCGCTTCGCGCAGATAGATAAAATAGCGGCGCTTGATCCGCTCGTTCTCCGGGTGGTGCTTTCGCATGGGTGTCTTGCTCCTATCTCAAGTGATCAAATAGGCAGGGTCAGGCGCTCTTCATTATGTCTGGCTGGTCCTGCGCGATGGTCACGTCGAGAAATGCGCTGAAGGCCTTCAGCTGGGCGTTCGAGACGCGGCGATGCATCAGGGTGCCGCAGGTCTCGCAGAGCGCTCTCAGATTGCCCCCTGTGGCATTGAGCGGCACGAATTCCGCCATGCTCCCGGCGGCCTGGCGGGGCGCTCTGCACTTCATGCAATAGCACTCGCCAGGGGCACAGCGCTGGGGTGGTGTCTTGCGCGCTTTCAGCCACCCAGTCAGGTCTTCGCCCAGGATCAGGACCGGCTTGCGGTCGGTCAGGGCGGGCAGGCCTGCCTTGATCCAGCGCCGGACGGTGCCCTTGCATACCCCCAGCGTGCGCGCGGCCTCTTCGGCCGTGTAGTTGCGGTGTTTCTTGACCGCGCGCAGGTTCGGCCGGTGCCTGCCGGGCATGGTCAGTCCGCCCCCGTTTCGAACAGCGCCCGGATATCCTTCGCCCGCCACGCCGTGACGCGCGGGCCGAGTTTGACCGGTTGGGGATAGCGCCCGTCCTTGACGCCTTGCCACCAGGTGGATTTGCTGACCGGGATCGGTCCGGCGGGCGCCAGGATGCGGGAGAGGCGGACGAAGCCGTCGCTGGGGAAGTCGGAATGCGTGTCGTGCTGGTGCGTCATGGTTCAGTCTCGTTCGGTTAATGACGAGATGAACCTGCGGGGTCCGAAGCGACCTTTGGGCGAATTCGGTTTCAGCCCGCCCGAATTCGGTCTTAGGGGTGGCTCATTGGTCCTTCGGCGGAGCGAATTCGGCTGCCTCGCCGAGATACTTGCGCACGGTGTCTTCGCTAACTGAGATTCCCTTTAGCTCCAACGCGTCCGCGATCTCCCGTGCGGTGGAGGTCCGGGGGGCGTTGGGCTGGTAGCCGTAGCAGTCCATCGCCAAGCCAAGCACTATTTTCAAGAGCGTGTTCCGTTCCCGTGTGGTGCCAGAAGGGCTGGGCATGGGCGAAGACTCGCTTGCTCTTTCAGCTGCTACAAGCTCCCCGATACGCGCTTTCAGAGCCTCATTTATACCGACTTCATGATCGTAAAGTGTTTTCCAATCCGCGACCTGAATCCCGTGCGCTTGGACGATCTCTTGCAGCTGCTCCGGCATGGAAATGCGATTGCGCTTGGCCCAAGCGAGAAAGATGCCCGGTATGGTTTGGTCGAATATCTGTTGGTGCGTCACCGCGCGTTTGGCGAGTTCGTAACGTGCCTCGAATTCTGGACCGCATGTGTCTGGATAGAATTTCGGATATGAGTCCCCGCGGCGTTTGTGGCGGGTGATGACCTTCGAGGGGTCGCGGCCCAATGAGAGGGCTACGGCCTCTTCCAGACGCCAATAGGCCGCCTTGCTCCAGTAGTCGTACACATCTGAAGTCGCCATCACCTCCGGGGCGTTAAACGGGTGTGCAGCGATCTTTGCTTCGCGTTCAAGGCGCACCGCTTCTGCAATGCGACTATTCAAATCTGCCTCTGACAGCGCAGCAAGCTCAACAAGATATGCTTTGGCCGCGTGAGCATCGGATGTCATCATATTGCTATCTGGGAGGACCAAAAGCTCCTCCGGAGAAAGGCTTTTCTGGTTCAATAGGTAGTGAGTGCCGACGCAGTGGACGGGATAACGGTTGCCCAGCAACTTCCAGATTTTTCTGATTCGCTCGCTCTGCATGGTCGGATTCTAGCGGATTCAGCTGGTACGCGTTAACCAACTTTGGTTCGAATAGAGCCGACTTCATCGGCCCACCATGCTGCCATCCTGACACGCTCATCCCAATGCGCCGCGCGATTGTAGGCGCGGCGCACCGCGCCCGCGACAGCATGGCCAAGCTCTGCCTCAATGGCGTCCGGCATCCAGAGATGGCTTTCATTCAATAGTGTCGATGCGCTGGCGCGAAATCCATGTGCGGTTGCCTCCTCTTTCGAGAAGCCCATTCTGCGCAGCGCTCCGTTCAGCGTGTTTTCGCTGATCGGCCGCTGGGGTGATGATGGCGATGCAAATACCAACGCCCCCTTTTCCGGCATGTCGCGCAGGCCAGTCAGTATCTCGACTGCTTGGCGAGGGAGAGGCTTTCTGTGCTCGCGCCGCATCTTGGTTCGCGCGGCCGGAATGGTCCAAGTCGCCTTATCCAGATCGAACTCGGCCCACTCTGCATTGCGCAGCTCGCCGGGGCGCGGATAGAGGATGGCCATGAGCTGTAGCGCCGCGCGGGTCTTGTGGTTTCCTCCATAGGTCCAGACGGCCCGCAGAAGCTCGCCAAATGCCTTCCGGTCGGTGATGGCAGGGCGGTGTGTCACGGTCGGGCTGGTCAACGCCCCGCGAAGCCCGAAGGTCGGATCGTTCTCTGCCCGCGCCGTTGCGATGGCATAGCGAAACACCTGACTAATGGTCTCCCGCATGCGCCGTGCGGTCTCGAAATGACCTTTCGCCTCGACCTTGCGCAAAACCGTCAGGATTTCCGCCGCCGTTATCTCGGCAACGGGCCGTTTCCCGATATCCGCGCGCACGGTATCCAGCAGCCAGCGCTTCTTCGCGATTGTGATCTCGGCTCGCCCCTCGCGCGTGACCTTCTTCAGGAACTCGTCTGCGACGGCACCAAAGGTGTTTGCCCCGGCGGCGCGGGCGCGGGCCTTTTCCTCCTTGGCATGCTGCGAGGGGTCGGCGCCCGACGCCAGCAATCCCTTCGCCCCGTCTCGCTTGCTGCGCGCTTCGGCAAGGCTGACATGGGGATATGCCCCCAGCGCCAGGGTCTTTTGCTTGCCGTCGAACCTGTAGGCCAGCCGCCAGAGCTTGGAACCGTTCACAGTAACGAGGAGATGCAGGCCGCCGCCGTCGCTGAATTTCGCGGCTCGCTCACCTGCCTTGATATTGCGGATTTGCGTGTCTGACAGGGGCATGCGAGGTCGGCGCTCCGGTGGCCAGGCCCCAGCGGAATCGAAGGCCCAATACCAACAGATATACCAACAAAATTGCCGGATACCAACGGACGGTCGCGGACGGAGCCGGACGGCGGCTTTGCGAAAGCCCCTTCAAAACAAGGCGCGTAGGGCCCTATTCGGACTGCGTTGAATCGCAAGAAACTAGAAGATGGTGCCCAGGAGAAGACTCGAACTTCCACTCCCTAACGGGAACTGGCACCTGAAGCCAGCGCGTCTACCAATTCCGCCACCTGGGCAGGTGTCGAGGCGCGGTACCTAAAGCTGCCATGCCGCCAAGTCAACGGGTCATGCGCAATTTGGCGGTGGTTTTTGCAGCCTGTGCCGATGCTCGCGAAATCGTGTTGTGAATGCTGCTGTCGTGTGGGCTAGGGGAGGCAGAACAGCGTCTTCGCGCGCAACGGCAACCGGGGGGGAATGCCTGTGATGTACGTCCAATCCAGCCTGCGAAGCCGGGGCCTCGCGCTTCTGGCCCTGTTCTTCGGTTTTGTGGCGGCCGGATGGGCCCAGGACGGGGCTGCCGAAGACCCCGACCGGGCCGCCATCGTCGCGATTCTGGAGCGCGGACCGGTGGGTCTGGCCACGGATTTCGAGGCCTGGGCCGGCAATTTCCATCCTGAATGGAGTGTCTGGTTTGCCGGACGTGACGCGGCGGTGGAGCGGGACGTGCACATGCAGCGTGTACGCGACTATGTGGCCACGGGTATCGATGTCGAGGCGTTCGACTTCGACCTGGTGCGCTACCAGCGTTATGGCGATACGGCGATCGTCGACTTCCAGGCGACGGAGTATATCCGGCAGGCCGACGGAACGCTGCGCACCGTCCAGTTCTCGGAGGTTGCGGTCCTGGTTCGCGAGAACGGGCGCTGGTTGATCCGATCCTCTTCCCTGAGCTTCCCCGAGCGCGAGGAGGCCGCGCAAAGCGACGGCGACTAGAGGCCGGGTGCCGTTCAAGCGCAATGCCGCATGGACAGGCGGGCGGTTTTTTGGTCTATCCGCACCAAGCCCATTTTTGCGGGGGACAGCCATGCTGCGAGACGAAATCATCACCGTGTTCGGCGGATCCGGCTTTGTCGGACGCCATGTGGTGCGGGCGCTGGCCCGTGAAGGCTATCGGGTCCGCGTCGCATCGCGGCGGCCGCATATCGCTCAGGACCTGCGTGTGATGGGTGTTGTGGGACAAGTGCAGCTGGTCCAGGCCAATCTGCGCGTTCCCGCCTCGGTCGAGCGTGCGCTGGAAGGGGCCAGCGGTGTGGTGAACCTCGTGGGCGTGCTCAACGAGAATGGCCGCCAGACCTTCACCCGCCTTCATGCCCAGGGCGCCAAGACGGTCGCCGAAGTTGCGGCGGCGGCGGGTATTGAGCGCATGGTGCATATCTCCGCCATCGGTGCCGATGCCGAAAGCGCGTCGCGCTATGCCCGCACCAAGGCCGAAGGCGAAGCCGCCGTGCGCAAGGCGCTGCCGGGCGCGACCGTGCTGCGGCCGTCGATCGTCTTCGGAACGGATGACGGCTTCTTCAACCGTTTCGGCGCCATGGCCCGCTTCGTGCCGGCCCTGCCGCTGTTCGGCGGCGGCAAGACCCGTTTCCAGCCGGTCTTTGCCGGCGATGTCGCGGCCGCGGTGGTCAAGTCGCTGCAGAGCGACACGGCTCGTGGCGAAACCTTCGAGCTTGGCGGGCCGGGCGTTTACACGTTCGAACAGTTGATGCGCTTCATCCTCGACGAGATCGACCGGCCGCGCCTCCTACTGCCGCTGCCGTGGGCAGCCGGCCAGGTAATCGCCATGCTGTCCGAGATGGCGGCGATCCTGCCCTTCGTGCAGCCGGTCATCACACGCGACCAGCTCACCCAGCTCAAGCGTGACAATGTCGTCGCTGACGGTGCGAAATCGCTGGCGGATCTGGGTATCGAGCCGGAAACCGTGGACGCCATCGTGCCGTCCTACCTGGTGCGCTATCGCCGCTACGGCCAGTTCCACGAGCGCCAGAAGAGCTAGCCGGCCCCGCTAGAGTATCTTGTCGAGCAGGTCGAGCGCCTTGTCGAGCCAGTCCAGGCGCTCGGTGTATTGCGCCTGGGCCTTGCCGGCCTTTTCGACAGCCTCCTTGAAGGCCGTCCGGTCAGGAAGGTCCAGCGTCAGGAAATCGTCGGCCAGCTGCGCATAGCCGATCAGGTCGATCTTCTGCTGCAGGTCCGTCATGCGAGTGCGGACGCCGGCCTGGACCAGCGGCGGCAAGCTTGCCAGGCTGTCTTCGAGCGCCGTGATCTGGGCGCGCATTTCCTCTTCAGTCATCCGGGTTCACCTCGCGGGCGGGGTTGGGTGCGACCATGCTGTCGAGCAGGGCCTGAATGTCGTCTGCCGTACTGCCGGCTTCTGCGCGGATGCTGGCGAGGCGCTCAGTGAGCGCGGCGATCGTGTCGGCATCGACAATCCGGCCCGTGATCCGCTCGAGCGCGGTGGGCGTCTGGATGTGGGTGTTGAGCAGCGCCTGTGCCGCCACGACCTCATCCATCAGGGCGTCCAGTTCGGCAGATTTGGCCACGATGCGGGCGTGAAGCGTATCCAGCGCGGCGATATTGGCGAGGATGCCGGTGCGTCCGAGATTGTGCTGTTCAATGGCATAGCGGGCGGTCTCGTCGTCGAGCGCGCCGCCGCCGGGCCCGTCCGATGGATTGTCGCAGTGATCGTCGCTGGCCGGCGACAGCACGCCCGCAGCAACGTAGAAGCGCGCATCGGCGCAGGCGAGGTCCGCCTCGAAGCGGGCCTTGCGTTGCTGTCTCAGCTGGTCGGCGTGCCGGACCAGTGCCTGCCCTTGTACGCCCACGGCCGTTTCCATCGCCGTCAGGGTAGCAAGCTGGGTTGTCGACAAGTCCCGCACCTGGCGCGGGGTTCCGCAGGCGGCAAGGGCCAGAACGGTCAGTAGCGCCAGGGCCGTCCGTGCCCCGGCAGCCCGTGAAAAAACACGGTCGCGCATCGGTTGTCTCCTTCAGGAAGAGCGTAACCTTAAACTGCGACAAGTGCAATTACACGCTTATTCGACCGGGGCGGGTCTGATGCGGGCCCGCCGGTAGAGCGCGATCAGCACAAGACCGGCCGCGAGCACCGCAAAGCCGCCCAGGCCCAGAAGCCCGTTCCAGGGCCAGTTCTGGTCCGGCAGGAAGATGAGCCCGACGCCGGCGACCGCATTGATGGAGCCGTGAAAGGCGCCGGCGGCATAGACACCGCCGCCACGCTCGCGGGCCAATGCGAGATAGGGCGTCAGCAGGACGGTGAAGAGCGTCATCACGGCGACGCCTGTCCAGCCCAGCCCCGGATAATTGTATCCCATCAGGATAATCGGGGCGTGCCAGACGCCCCAGATCACGCCGATCACCAGCGACTGCACCCAGAAGCCAAGGCCTGACAGGCGCGGCTGCAGCCAGCCGCGCCAGCCCAGCTCCTCGCTGATGGTCAGCAGCACGGTATTGATCAGGATGCCCACCGGCACACCGATAGCCAGTTGCAGGACAAGCAGCGTTTCGGGCGACATCGGCACTTCCTGGCCCGAGGCTTCGACCACGGCGGCCAGGGCCGCTGCGGCATTGGCCGGTTCGGACCGGGTCAGCACGAGGGTCACGACCGAGGCGAGTGCTGTCAGCACGACGGGAACAAGCCAGCTCCAGATCGTCCAGACGACAACTGGGCCGGCGCGGCCGGGCTTGAAGCCGAGAGCGGTCAGGAAGCGGTTGCGATCGAACAGGATGGTGGCGACGAGCGCGCCGATGGCCGGTCCGAACATGAAGCCCGTCATGTAGAGCGTGGCAAAGGCGCCGGCGCCCGCAAGGCCGCCTTCACTGTACAACCAGGCCCCGATCGCCCAGCTGACACCGAAACTTACGACCAGAAAAACCCCGATGGCCCGCATGCCGTCCCCCCGCTGAAGCGTGTCAGTGGCACAGTGCCCGGGAAGCTAGAGGATAATCAAGCCGATCAGAAAAAGGCCGAGGGCCAGCCGGTAGAGGACGAAGGGCAGGAAACCGATCCGGTCGACCAGTTTCATCATCACGGCGATCGACGCCCAGGCCGCAAAGAAGGACAGCACGGCCACGATCAGGCCCGCTTCCAGCGAGGCGCCGGCATCCTCCGCCCCCGCAAGGTCGATCACGGATACCAGGGCAAAGGCGGCAATCACCGGGATGGCCATCAGCATGGAAAACCGCGCGCTCTCGGAACGTTTCAGGCCGAGCGCCCGGCCGGCGGTCATGGTGACGCCGGAGCGGGACGCGCCGGGGATCAGGGCAAACAGCTGGGCGATGCCGATCAGGGCCGCGTTCTTGAAGCTGAGCGTTTCCAGCGTGCCGGTCTGCTTGCCATAACGGTCGGCCAGCCAGAGCGGCAAGGCAAAGACCAGGGTGGCGCCGGCGATCACGGCCGGCGAGCGCAGCGCGTCGACAAGGTCGAAGGCATAGAGCGCGCCGGCAAAGATGAAGACCGGTGGCATGGAGGCGGCCACCAGAAGGGCGATCCGGCCGCCCGGCGTGATCCGTCCGGTCAGCAGGGCCAGCTTGCCGCGTGCCACGTCGAATATGTCGCGCCAGAAATAGACCAGAACCGCAACCAGCGATCCCGCATGCGCCATAACATCGATCAGCGGGCCCTGATCCTCCACGCCCAGCGCGTCAGGCGCCAGGATGAGATGGGCCGAGGACGAGATCGGCAGGAATTCGGTGAGGCCCTGGACGAGCGCGAGAACAATCAGCTGAATGAGTGGCATACGGGTCTTCCCCTGGACGGGCCGGCGGCATATTCCGCCAGTTCACAGTGCTTGGCCAGTGGGTGACTGCGCCGGCAAGGGGAGACTGGATGCGGATCTGGATCGATACCGATGGCGGCGTGGACGATGCGCTGGCCCTGGTCTGCGCCCTTGCGGTTTCCGAAGGGCGGCTGGCCGGCGTATCGACCGTGTTCGGCAATGTCTCGCCGCGCCGTGCCGCGCGCAATGCCGCCCTGGTCCAGGCCTTCTATCCCGGCAAGTCCGCTGCGGTCCATGTCGGCGCCGACCGCCCGCTGACGGGGCATCCCTGGCAGGATGCGCATGCAATCCATGGTGAGGACGGTCTGGGCGGTGTCACGGCAGATCATGCGCTGGCCTTCGAAACCGGGGTCGTTCGCGAGGCCCATCCCGACGAGACAGCCGATGCGCTGGCCGCCTTCGCGCGCGAGGCCGGTGCAGCCGGGCGCCTGGTGTGTACCGGTCCGATGACCAATCTGGCGCGCGCGCTCCTGCGCGACGCCGAAGCCTTTGCCGGGATCGGCCGCATCGTGTGCATGGGAACAAGCCTGAGCGTTCCCGACGTGCGGCGGGACCGGGCGGAATTCAATGCCAGTTCCGACCTCGAGGCCGCCCGCATCGTGCTCGAACAGGCGCCGAAGCTTCTGATAATGCCGCTGGATACCTGCCGCCGCGTGGTGATGGAACGGGCCTGGCTGGCCCGGCTGGCAGACCGGCATGACCGACCGGTACTGACTTTCCTGCGCCGCGCGCATGCCCATTACATGGATGCCTACCAGGCCATGGAAGGGATTGATGGCTGCTATCCGCACGACGCCCTGGCGGTGGCTGCAGCGCTGGCGCCCGAGGCCGGCCTGTTCGCCGTCGAACCGGGCCGCTACGCTTTGGGCGAAGACGGGGCGTTCACCGGGCTGTTGCGACCGGATCCGGCAGCGCGTCGCATTGAGGTGGCGCGCGATGTCGATGCGGCCCGGGCGCTGGACTGGATTGAAACCTGCCTGACGGTCTCGGCGGAATTGACGCCGCTTGGCGGCCGGCCCTACACCGGCAGCGGGAAGGACAATAGCAATGCCCCATGATCATATCGGTTCGCCGGGCGGGCCCGGGCGTCTGGAGCCCCGGGAAGCACTCAGCCACACCGGCCGCGCAACGGCCGCGTCCGTTGCCGTGGCTCTGGTCCTGACCATCACCAAGGGCATCGTCTGGTATCTGTCCGGTTCGGTCGCTCTGCTGGCCTCTGCCGCCGACAGCCTGCTCGACCTGACCGCGTCTCTCACCGTGTATTTCTCTGTGCGCTATGCCGCTGAACCGGCGGATGCGGAACACCGGTTCGGGCACGGCAAGGCCGAAGCCTTTGCCGGCATCCTGCAGGCAATCCTGGTGGCGGTCTCCGCCGCGCTCCTGGTGCGCGAGGGCGTCGGCCACCTCGTCAATCCCCAGCCGATCGAGGCGAGCGGCTGGGCGCTGGGCGTGATGGGGCTGTCGATCGCGCTGACCCTGGTCCTGCTGGCCGTCCAGACCCGGGCCCTGGAAAAGACCGGCTCCATCGCGGTGGAAGGCGACCGGGCGCACTATTTCTCCGACCTCGGTTCGAACCTCGCCGTGATCGCCGGCATTGCCGGAGCGGTGCTTCTGGACTGGCTCTGGCTCGATGCGGTGGCGGCGCTCGGCGTGGCCGCCTGGCTGGGATGGACAGCGTGGAATGTCGCGCGCGGGGCGGGCAATCAGCTGATGGACCGGGAGCTGCCCGAGGACGAACGCGACCGCATCATGCACATCGCGGCCGAAGATCCGCGCATCATCAATATCCATCAATTGCGCACGCGGGCGGCCGGGCCCCTTCTGCACATCCAGTTCCACATGGCGCTGAAGCCGGACATGAGCCTGCGGGACGCCCATTCCATCCTGGTGGACTGCGAGCGGCGTATCCTGGCCGCCTATCCCGCTGCCGACATCATCATCCATGCCGACCCTCACGGCGCGGCCGAGCCGCATGGCGCGGAATTCTTCAAGGGCGACGATCCGGTCGAAGCATATGATCCTTAGACCGCGACCCGAAACAGGCTAGCCTTGCACCATGCGCATCCTGCACTTCTGGCCCCTCGATCCGTTTTCCCGTCAGGTCCGGCTGGCGCTGGAGGAGAAATCCCTGCGGCACGACCTGCAGCTGGAGGTTCCCTGGGAGCGTCCGGACGATCTCGTTTCGCTCAATCCGGCAGGCACGACACCGGTGCTGATCGACGAGTCCGGCGGCGGGCGGCGGGTGATCGTGGAAAGCCGGGCCATCCTGGAATATCTGGAAGAAACGACGCCGACGCCCTGCCTGCTGCCCGGCGGTCCGGCCGAGCGCGCCGAGGCGCGGCGGCTCGTCGACTGGTTCGATCGCAAGTATGACGGCGAGGTCAACGCCTACCTCCTGCACGAGAAGCTGGAAAAGCGGGCCCAGGGGCTGGGCTCTCCGGACCCCGCCGCACTCCGGGCCGGCCGCGATCATCTGCGCTGGCATCTCGACTATATGGCCTGGCTTCTGGAGAGCCGCGACGGGCTGGCCGGCCCACGCTATACGCTCGCGGATATCGCCGCCGCGGCCCACCTGTCCTGCGCCGACTATCTCGGCGACGTGCCGTGGGACGCGTTCGAACCGGTGAAGCACTGGTATCAGCGCGTCAAATGCCGCCCGGCCTTCCGCGGTCTCCTGACCGACAAACTCCCCGGCACGCCGCCCTCGGCGCATTATGCGGATCTGGATTTCTAGGGCAGGCCAGCATGCACGCTGACACCGTTAAATCCCTCGCCACCGGACTCGGCTTCACCGACGTCCGCATCTGCCGGGCCGATGAGGCCTGGGAGGCGGGGGAGCGGCTGGCGCAGTTTGTCGGCGAAGGGCTGCACGGGTCGATGGCGTGGATGGAAGATACGCTGGAGCGGCGCAAGCATCCCACCGCCATGTGGCCGGATGCGAAGTCGGCGGTCGTGGTGGCGATGAATTACGGGCCCGGTTTCGACCCGCTGCCGCTGCTGGAGCGGCGGTCCGAGGGCGTGATATCGGTCTATGCCCGCAACGCCGACTATCACGATGTGATGAAGAAGCGCCTGAAGCATCTGGCGCGGGCCTTTGCGCAGGACACCGGCGAGGATGTGAAAGTCTTCGTCGACACCGCCCCGCTGATGGAAAAGCCGCTGGCCGGCAAGGCGGGCATGGGCTGGCAGGGCAAGCACACCAATCTGGTCAGCCGCGAGCACGGCTCCTGGCTGTTTCTGGGCGTCATGCTGACCACGGCCGATCTGGAGCCCGATGCCGCCGAGACGGATCATTGCGGCTCGTGCCGGGCCTGTCTCGATATCTGCCCGACCAACGCCTTTCCGGCGCCCTACCGGCTCGATGCACGGCGCTGCATTTCCTATCTGACGATCGAGCACAAGGGGCCGATCCCGGAGGAGTTCCGGGAGCCGATGGGCAATCGCATCTATGGTTGCGACGACTGTCTGGCGGTCTGCCCGTGGAACAAGTTCGCGGCGGTCGCCGAGGAGACCGCCTTCCATCCGCGTCCCGAGTTGAAAGGGCCGCTGCTGGCCGAGCTGGCGGCGCTGGATGACGCAGAATTCCGGCAGGTCTTCACCGCCTCGCCGGTGAAACGGATCGGACGCAACCGGTTTTTGCGTAACGTGCTTATAGCGATTGGCAATTCCGGTGATGCGGCGCTCATTCCTGTCGTGCTGGACCGTCTTGAGGACGCAGCAGCGGAAGTGCGTGGCATGGCCGTCTGGGCGCTGGCCCGGCTCGATCCGGAAGGGGCCGTGCGGGAGGCCGAAGCCCGGGCGAACACGGAGGCCGACCCCCATGTCCGTGAAGAATGGGCGCGCGTGAATAAGAAACTTACCTCGGGTTGAGGGCTTGTTAGTTTTTTGGGGCTAAGGCTCCGCCCCTTGGAGGGGCTGACGCACGGGGAGCGTCTGACACAATGCAGGTCGACAGACCAAGTGGGGTCTCGCATCTGGCAGGACAGGTTTTCTCGGACCGGACATCCGTTCTGGTGTGCGAGAACAGCCAGGTGCAATTGCGCATACTGAGCGAAGCCGTGCGGGATGCCGGCTATGAAGTGCATACGGCGAGCAATGCCGAGGATGCACTGACGCTGCTGAACCTGATGCCGATCGATATCTTCCTGACGGGGATCGAGGTCGGCACGACCAGCGGGCTGGAAGCCTGCTGGCTGCTCAAGTCCAATCCGGAAACCGAGACGGTCTATACCATCGTCGTAACGGCATCCGGTCAGGAAAAGCGGCTCGAGGAATCGCTGGATGCCGGCGCGGACGACTTTATCCGCAAACCCGTCAATATGACCGAGCTGCGCGCCCGCCTGCGCGCCGCGACGCGCCTGGTGCGGATGCAGAAGCAGTTCCGCCACATGGCCGAGACCGATGCGCTGACCGGCGCCGCCAATCGCCGGGCCTTCATGCAGTATCTGGACACGCTGGTGGATCGCGCCCGGCGCCAGGATGCGCCGCTGGCCGCCGTGATGGTCGATCTCGATCATTTCAAGCGCACAAACGACACTTATGGACACGCCGTCGGCGACAAGGTGCTGGTCCAGACCGTGCGTCAGGTACAGGCCTGCCTGCGCGATTGCGACATGCTGGGCCGGCTGGGCGGCGAGGAGTTTGCCGTGGTCCTGCCTGGCGCGACAGCCGCGTCTGCCGTGGCTGCGGCGGAACGTATTCGCGAAGCGATAGCCGCTGTGGATGTGCGTGTGGACAATGGCGACCGGATCCCGGTCACGGCCAGTCTCGGTGTCGCGGTGCTGGAAGGCGACAAGATGATGGAGACGGCCGAAGGTCTGCTGCATGCAGCAGACGAGGCGCTCTATGCCGCCAAGGCCGGCGGCCGCAATCGCGTGGTCGAGGCCGCCTCCTGCCGCGAGGACGCGCCGGTTCGTGCTGCCGGCTAGGAACTAGCCGCCGCTGGCGGCGAGCCGGCGTGCCTCGTTGATCTGTCCGCGCAGAACCAGGATCTCGATACGCTCGGGCGCCCGTTCCCGGGCCGCCTCGATGTCCGAGGTGGCGGCATCCAGATTGCCGGTATTCAGATGGAAGGCGGCGCGCAGATACCAGCCCTCGGCGCTTTCCGGCACCAGGTCGACCAGGCTCTGGGCGTCGCGCGCCAGACCGCCCCAGTTTTCCTCGGCCAGATACAGGCGTCCCCGGCCGGACAGGGTGAGGATGGAAAACGGGTCCAGGGCCAGGGCGGCCGCGTAATTGTCGAAGGCTGCGTCTGCATTGCCATTGCGTGCGCGGGTCTCGCCGGCCAGCGTCAGGAAGTCGACCCGTTCGGCATCGACCATGCCGGCGCGCCGTTCCGATGCCAGCTCCTCGAGGATCCCGGCCGCCACGTCGAAATCGCCAAGCGCGATATAGGCGTGCGCCTCGCACACTTCCGCCGGCCAGCCGCCGCCCTCGATGCGCCAGATCTGGGCCTCCTCCAGCGCCTCGGCCGGATCGTCGCCGCTCATCGCGATACAGGACTGGTAGCGCATGCGTTCCGCGTGGCGCACATCGTTCTGGGCCGATGCCGGCATGGCACACAGGGCGAGAAGGACGGGGCTCAGGACCAGACGCGACAACATGGGAATATCCTGCGACGACAGACCCCGCCACGCTAGGGCGTGCGCGCGGCGGCGTCCATCGGCTTGCGCGTTACAAGGCTGTCAGGCCTTGGCGAAGTGCAGGATGCCCCAGTTGAGATAGCCCTTGTCGGCACCGTCGACCCAGTGTTTCAGCCCGTCGATCATGCCATCGACATAGTCCGCGCCGGACAGGCGCGTGAGCTCCTCGCGGCGATCCAGCAGAACCTCGCGCACCCGGTTGTAGTGCGTACGCAGATTCATCGGCGTCTCGTCGAGATCGAGCGCCTTAAAACCGCGCTTTTCCAGCGCGTGCCGGTAGAAGGCGACCGAGCCGAAAGTCTGCAGGTGGATACGGCGCAGGATGTGGTCCAGCACACCGTCGGGACAATCGTCGGCCTGCATCGGGTCGGTGAAGATCAGCTCGCCGCCCGGACGGATGATGCGGGCAATCTCGTCCATCACCTTCAGCCGCTCGCCCGAATGCAGGAAGGAGTCCTGCGACCAGATGATGTCATAGCTGTCGTCCGGATCGTCGAGTTCCTCGAAGGAGCCGTAGACCACATCGATCTTGTCGTTCATGCCGGCCCTGGCCGTCAGCTCGCGGTTGAAGGCGTTCTGGGTCTCCGACAGGTTCAGGCAGGTGACGTGACAGCCGAAACGGTCGGCGAGATAGCGCGCCGAGCCGCCGAAACCGGCACCCAGATCGATCACCCTGCTGTCCGGCCCGATCGTTTTCAGACGGTCGGCCATGGTGGTCACGGTGCGGCGGCTGGCCCGGGCGATGTCCTCGTCCGGTGCCGCATACATGCCGACATGGATGTCCTCGCCGCCCCAGACAGCGCGGTAGAAGGCATCGGCCGGCGCGCTGTCATAATAGGTTTCCGCCTCCAGGACGGCCTGTGACTTACTGCTCATCTGCCAGTTTCTCCGCAACATGGACGAAAAAGTCCGGATCGTTTTCCTGATAGGTCTCCTGGAAATCGCCGTAGGTCTTCACCTTCTTGAACCCGACATCGGTCAGCAGCTTGCGCGTATAGGCCTTGCGCAGCGGGAACATGTTGAGGTGGTAGACCGCCCCGTCCGGGAAGGCGTAGCGGAAGCGCGCCAGCCCGTCATCGACGTGCTCGGGCTCGGCCACGACCTGGTCGCCGCAATAATAGTATTTGTGCTTGGTCGAGAAATCGCCGTCGAGGATCGAGTCGTAATTGCGCTGGTCGATGATCAGGATGCCGTCCCATTTCAGCGCCGCATAGAACTCCGCCAGGGCGCGGCGGCGATCGTGCTCGTCGAACAGGTGGGTAAAGGAATTGCCCAGGCAGATAATGGCGTCGAACTTGCCGTGGACATCCTTGTTCAGCCAGCGCCAGTCGGCGTGGACGGTGTTGAGAACGAGATTGCGCCGGCGGCCGTTTTCAAACGCCTTGCCCAGCATTTCCGCGCTGCCATCGACGGTCGTCACATCGAAACCGGCCTTGAGCAGCTGGATCGAGTGGAAGCCCGTACCGGCTGCGGCATCGAGAACCTTCTTCTTGTCGCGGGCCTTCAGGATGTCGATGAAGAAGCGCCCTTCGCTTTCCGCGCGGGCTTCCCAGTCGATCAACTCGTCCCACTTGTCGACAAAGCCCTCGATATATTCCTTCTGGTAGTGGTCGGTTTCGCGGGTGGCGATGGGATCCGCCCCGAAATCCTGAACCAGCGTGCCGTCGGTCATTCACATCTGCGCCGGACCGCAGGCACAGCTCGCCCGCAGCTTTCCAGCGTCCCTGTTTGAGCGTTTTCGCCCGCACGCATACCGGCCGCGTGCAGATACACGGCGGGCGAATTATCGTCTTGATCGGTTTCGGCGGTTACGGGGGCTGGGGAAGGCGATCACCCGGCCGCACCCGCAGGCGCGTTTGTCATTCTTGTGTGCGTGGCTCCCGGTCACAGACCGGACCGGAAAGGTCACGCTGCACCCACCGCTCAGGCTAGCCACACCGCAGCCGTTGGCCGTCGGAAGCCTGCCTTGCCCGAATGGCCTAACAAACTTCCGGTAGAGCTGCAACAGCTGCCGGGGCGTCACAATCTTCCCCGGCCGGGCCCCCGGCGTTTGTTTTCGGTGCCAAGGTGTGAAAGAAGAGGGGGAATTCAGGTCCGGCCCGGTTTCCCGCTCCCATGATCGTTCTCCAGGTTATTCCCGAACTCGATGCCGGCGGCGCCGAGCGGACGACGCTCGAGATCGCCGAAGCGGTGATCGCCGAGGGCGGCCGCGCGCTGGTCGCGTCGGCCGGCGGGCGGCTGGAAGACGAACTGGCCGCGCTGGGGGGTGAGCTCATCCGCATGCCCGCGGCCTCGAAGAACCCGCTCGACCTGTGGCGCAACATGCTCAGGCTCGTCGCGACGGTCCGCAGCGAAGCCGTCGATATCGTTCATGCCCGCTCGCGTGCGCCGGCCTGGAGCGCGAAATGGGCCTGCGACCGGACCGACGCTCATTTCGTCACCACCTATCACGGCACCTACAACGCCCGCTCGTCGCTGAAGCGGCGGTACAATTCCGTGATGGCGCGGGGTGAGCGCGTGATCGCCAATTCGGAATTCATCCGCGATCATATCGCGACCGAACACCCGTTCGCGACGTCACGTGTCCGTGTGATCCCGCGCGGCGTCGACCTGGTGCGCTTCGATCCGGAAGCGGTCGGGGAAGACCGGCTCGCCGCCCTGCGGCAGGCCTGGGCGCTGGATCCGCAGGATCAAAGCCCGCTCCTTCTCCTGCCGGCGCGTCTGACAGGCTGGAAGGGCCAGCGCGAGGCAATCCGGGCGCTGGGGCGCCTGCAGGACGATCCGGACGTGGAAACGCCGCGCCTCGTGCTGGCCGGCGACGCCCAGGGGCGCCAGACCTATGTCGAGGAATTACAGGCGCTGGCGGCATCCGAGAATGTCGCCGGGCGGGTTTTCATCGTCGGGCACTGCAGCGACATGCCGGCCGCGATGATGCTGTGCGATCTGGTGTTGACCCCGTCCAATGAACCCGAGGCGTTCGGCCGGACCGCGGCCGAGGCCGGGGCGATGCTGAAACCGGTGATCGCGGCCGATCATGGCGGCGCCCGCGAAGTGGTGCTGCACGGTGAAACCGGCTGGCGTGTTCCGCCGGGAGACCCCGGGGCGCTTGCGGCGGCGATCGCCGGCGCGCTTGCGCTGGCGCCGGAAGACCGCGATGCCGTGGGACAACGGGCCCGCGCGCACGTGATTGCGGAATTTTCTACCGTCAGCCTGCAAGCTTCGACTTTGCGCGTCTATCACGAGGTCCTAAACTCACAGCCATGAGCGAACCGCAGCGCGACATCACCTATATCCTGCACTGGGGCGATCTGGCCTCGACCGTCCGGATGCTGGCTGCGGCCCGGCTGCTGCGCGACGTGCACAAGCGCGACCGCATCATCCTGCTGACGAAGCCGGACTTCGAGAGCTTTCTCAAGCACTGCCCCTATTTCAACCTGATCGAGACGGACGCGCTGCCGGATGCGCGGCCGATGGCCGGCCTGCGCGACAAGCGGATCAAGCTGAACAAGCCGGTCCGCGTCTACGATCTTGTGGGCGATGCCGACAGCCGCAAGCTGAAGCGCCTGTTCCGTTTCTCCAAATGCCGCTGGACCGAGATCGCGGCAGACCCGCGCACGGGCGAGCATCCGGTGGATGCGGTTGCCGGCCGTCTCAATGCGGCGCTGGGGCTGGCACCGGAGCACTTCCCGCTTGGCGCCGCGCCGCCGCCGGATACCAGCTGGGTCGATTATCTCGCCAAGCAGTCCCGCATGCTCGACCCGGAATATTTCGGCCTGAATGGCCGTTTCGCGCTGCTGGCGCCGTCGGGCGACGGTGTGAAACCGGCGCTTCGCTGGCCGCAGGAACGCTGGGCAGCCCTGGCGCACGAACTGCTGGAGTCGGGGGTGACGCCGGCCCTGATCGGCGGACCGGATACCCGCGAAGTGGGACGGTATGTGGCTCACGTCACGCCGGGCGCGCGCGATCTGACCGGCAAGGCCAAGCTGGCCCAGCTGGCGGGCCTCGCCCGTCATGCGCGCTTCGTGTTCAGCGAGGACACGCCCCTCATACATCTGCTGGTGGCTTCAGGGCCTCCGGCGCTGGCGCTTTACGGCGATGTGGGCGATCCGGCCCTGATCGCGCCGCGCGGTCCGAGTCCCGTCATCCTGATGCACGCGCCGACGCTGGCCCAGGTGACGCCGGAGGAGGCGGTTGCCGCGATGCGCTTTGCCGGCGGGTTCGATCGCGAGCCGGAAGCCGCCTGACCGGTTGAATCCGGGGCGGCGCGCCCCATATGCGCGTCTTGCGTTGCGCCGTTCCGGGGAAGTTTTCCGGCCAGCCGGGGTTCCCGACAGTGCGCCGTGCTTGCCAAATGTGATCATTTGACCATAGTGCGCCGCTCCCGTCCGGACAGGCGCCTGTTATGCCCACTTTGGGCTTGATCCGGTCCTGCCGCCGGGAGATTACTAAGTTTCAGTACGTGGGCCACAAGGGAGAAGAGGCCATAGCCCGTAGACCGCACGCCGCGCAACCGCCCAAAAAGGAAGGGCCGCGCACCAACAGGGATATCCGCGTTCCGCGGGTTCTCTTGATCGACGAACACGGCGAAAAACAGGGTATCATGCCTGTTGAAGCTGCTCTGGAAGCCGCCGAAGAAGCGGGACTCGACCTTGTCGAGGTGTCTCCCAATGCCGATCCGCCCGTGTGCAAGATCGTCGACTACGGCAAGCTGAAATACCAGGAACAGAAGAAGAAGGCCGAGGCGAAGAAGAAGCAGAAGATCGTCGAGATCAAAGAGATCAAGATGCGTCCGAACATCGATGTGCACGACTACCAGGTGAAAACCAAGGCGATGCACCGCTTCTTCGAGGCTGGCGACAAGGTGAAGGTCACGCTGCGCTTCCGCGGCCGCGAGATGGCCCACCAGGATCGCGGCATGGATATCATGAACCGCGTGAAGCAGGACTTCGCCGAAGTGGCCAAGGTCGAATTCGAGCCGAAGCTTGAAGGCCGCCTGATGGTCATGGTGATGGCGCCGCGCTGACGGCGACGACATTGGCAAACATGCAGAACGGCGTCCTTCGGGGCGCCGTTTTTTGTGCGTACTGCTGCGGGTAGGATAGAGGGGTCAATCTGCAGTGGAGATCGCAATGACCCATCCTGAAGCCATCGCAAAACTCGATCTGACGCGCGTGCAAGCGAAGCTCGCTGAGACCGGCCGGTCAGACGCTGCTATTCAAGAACTGGTATCTCACTACCGCAGTTTTCTGGCCCAGTGTCTAAGGCCAGCCGGTGTCGTAAACCGGCCGAGTGCGGAAGCAGACCTGGTCTGGCATCAACACATTCTGGACACTGCCCGTTATGCGCAAGACTGCCAGCGGATATTCGGCCGCTTTCTGCATCATGACCCACACGCATTCTTGAACGAGGGTGGTTCGGCGGAGCGCGGCGACGGGCGGGGTGTGGCAGCCGCATGCGGAGATGTATCCCCTGCGCCTGTCGCCGCCTAAGGGGCCGAAGGCGCCGGCACGGCTTCCTCTTCAACCTCGTCCAGCGCGTCGGTCTTCGCCAGTTGCGGGAAGAGGCGGAACCAGGCGGCAGCCGTCACCAGCGCCATGACGCCCCCCAGCAGGACGGCGCCGACCGGACCGAGGAAGCGCGCGGCGACGCCGGACTCGAATTCGCCCAGCTCGTTCGAGGCGGAAATGAAGATGAACTCCACCGAGGAAACGCGTCCGCGCATCGCGGTCGGCGTTGCCAGCTGGATGATCGACTGGCGGATAAAGACCGAGATCATGTCGGCGGCGCCGGTGACCGCCAGGGCGATCAGCGACAGGATCAGGAGTTTGGACAGGGCAAAGCCCAGCATGGCTACGCCGTAGACGGCGATGGCGCCGAGCATCCAGGCACCGATGCGGCGGGTTAGCGGCCGTGTCGCCAGCATGAAGGCGATGATCGCGGCACCAATCGCTGGCGCCGTGCGCAAAAGGCCCAGCCCCACCGTGTCGGTATGCAGCACGTCGCGCGCGAACACCGGCAACAGCGCGGTCACGCCGCCGAACAGCACGACGACGAGGTCGAGCGAGATGGCCCCCAGCACGACTTTGTTGCGCCGCACATAGCGCAGCCCCTCGAGCGCCATGCGCCAGCCGGACTGGCCGTGCACCTTCTCGTGCGCCGGCGTACGTGCGGTGGCGATGGCCAGGGTGGCGAAGACCAGCAGGGCGGCGCTGGTCAGATAGACCGCTTCCGGGCCGGCGATATAGAGCAGACCGCCCAGCGCCGGGCCGCCGATTGCCGCGCCCTGGAAGCCCAGCGAGTTCCAGGCGATCGCCTGGCGAAGATCGGCCCGCGGCACGATGCGGGGCAGCAGCGCACTCGCCGCGGCGGGCGAGAAGGCGTGCATGCAGCCCAGAATGATCGCCGCCGTGAACACGATCCACAGCTGCACCGGGCCGGAGAAGAAGGGGCTCGCCGCCAGGGCAAGGGCGCAGGTCACGCGGACCACATTCGTAACAATGAGTATCAGGCGCCGGTCGAGCCGGTCGGCTGCCTGCCCGCCGACCAGCGACAGCAGGAAAACCGGCGCGAACTGGGCGAGGCCGACAAAGCCCAGCATCAGCGCGCTTTCCTCGATCGAGCGGGTCTCGCGCGCCACGTCATAGACCTGCCAGCCGATCGCGACCGCCTGCATCTGCCGCGCAGCGGAGATCGATTGCCGCATCGCCCAGTAGTGGCGGTAGGGCTGGTGGCGGAAGATGTCGAGAGACGGTGTCAGCACGCGCGGGAGAGATAAGCGGGTTCGCGGCACCGGGCAATCCGCCGCGTCGGGCGCGCCGCGAAGATGCCGCAAGTCGGGCAGATTGCGGGCTACCCTGTTCAGACGATATTCAGCGGCTAGGATTTGTGATGAAATCACTTGAAACTCATGGACGTGTTCGCGCGCCGCTCCGCAGGAGCCTCTGCGCCGGATGCGGTCGAACAGTCCGACAGACAGGGGGAATGACATGAACAGCAAGCTTCTGGCCGGTGTGGCGCTCGCGGCGCTGATTGCGAGCGGTGCGGCCCAGGCCCAGGATCCGGCGTTGCCGCCGGCCTATGGCTCGGTGCGCCTGTCCTCGGGCTTCGAACCCGATCCGGCATCGGTCGGTGTCCGCGCCGGCGGAGCGATCTATGCCGGCAATGCCGCCGATTTCTGCTCGGGCTATATCACGCCGCAGGCGTCCTACGCCTTCGACTATGACGCTGGCAGCTATGATCTCTTCGTGTCGGCCGCGTCCGATGTCGATGCGACCCTCCTGGTCCGCGCGCCGGATGGCAGCTGGCACTGCAATGATGATGGCGAGGGGATCGGCCTCAATCCGGGCCTGCGCTTCGACAATCCGCAATCGGGCGCCTACCAGGTCTGGGTCGGCACGCTGAGCCCGGGCGTCGGATACGAGCCGGCCATGCTGCATATTTCCGAGCTCGGTTTCTCGTCGGCGAATGCCTATTCGCGGGCGCCGAATCCCAATCTGGCGCCGGAATCCGGCACGCTCGACCTGCGCGCAGGCTTTGCCGATGATCCGCGCACGGTGCGGGTGACGGCCGGCGGTGAAATCGGCGCCGACCGCGGAACGTCCCCGATGTGCCGCGGGCAGGTGAATTCTGCACCGGACCTCTGGGTAAACTATACCGGTCGTGGCGATTTCGACCTTTATCTGTCGATGGAGGCGGACAGCGACACCACGCTGCTCGTTCAGGACCCGAACGGCAACTGGCTGTGTGACGACGACATGGCCGAGAACCTGAATCCGGGTCTGCGCATCGTGGAGCCGGCGGCCGGACGCTATGCGGTCTGGGCCGGCCGCTTCTCGCGCGGGCCTGCCGTGCCGGCGACGATCTATGTGTCGGAGCTCGGCTTCCTGGGAAATATCGATACCCCGGCCGAACTCGACTACTCGCTGCCGTCCAATTACGGCTCGGCCGAACTGGTCTCCGGCTTCACGCCCGATCCCTACACGGTCAACCTGATGGCCGGCGGCGATGTCGATGTGAACGAGGCTGTCGGGCAGAATTGTCGCGGCTATGCCACGACGGCGCCGGACTTCGACATCACTTATGACGCCGACAATCTTGACCTCTACATCTCTGCCACCTCGGATGGCGATGCGACCCTCGTTGTCAACGCTCCGGACGGAACCTGGTGGTGCGATGACGACAGCGCGGGCAGCCTCAATCCGGGCATCCGTTTCGATAATCCGCTGGATGGCCGCTACGACATCTGGGTCGGCACCTACAGCGAGGGCACGCCCGAGCCGGCGACGCTGCACATTTCCGAACTCGGCTTCGGCGATGAGTTCGTGGGCGGCGGTGCTTCGCTCGATGTCTCTCTCGAGGCCAATTACGGCTCGGTCAGCCTGGAAGGCGGCTTCTCGCCCGACCCCTACACGGTCGACCTGGTCGCGGGCGGCCCGCTCGATGCCGGCGAAGCGGCGGACCCGTTCTGCCGCGGCTATGTCACCGAAGCCCCGGACTTCGAGCTGAGTTTCGAGCCGGGCGCGCTGGACCTGTTCATCTCGGTTCTGGCCGATGCCGACACAACGCTGGTCATCAATGATCCGTCGGGCCGCTGGATCTGCGACGATGACGGTGCGGGCAGCCTCAATCCGGGTGTGCATTTCGAGAACCCCGAGGCCGGCATCTACGACATCTGGGTCGGCACCTACTGGTCGGGCGAAAGCCAGCCGGCACGCCTCGGCATTTCCGAGCTGGGCTTCCAGGAAGACTAGTCGCGCGCCAGACGCCTGTATTGCGAGGGGCGGTCCGCACGGGCCGCCCTTTTGCATGTATTATGAGGGGGCTGCGCACCCATCTGCAGGATTCGCTCTTCCGTTGTGGTTGGTGTTACACTATATCGTCGTATGAGACCCCGACCCGCAGGTGTTTGATGAAAATGACCGCCAACAGGCATAGACCCCTCGACGCGACCGGCGTCGGCCTGTCGGCGCTGTGCATCCTGCATTGCCTGCTTGTTCCGACGGCTGCCTCGGCTGCGCCCCTGCTCTCGCCGGAGCTGGGCTCGCTGTTCGGTCTCAGCCATGACTGGCACATCGTGATGCTCGCCCTGGCGGCACCGGTCTCGCTGGTGGCGCTGGGCTGGGGCATGAAGTCGGTGGAAGCTGGCTGGCGGATCTTCGCGGCGGGCCTGTTCGGCCTCGTGCTGATGGCAATCGGTGCCTCGCATGTTTTCGGCCCTCTGGCCGAAACCGTGCTGACCCTGACCGGTGTGACCGTGCTGGCGGGGGCTCACCTGGTGAACTGGCGCGCCCGGGCCCGGGCCGGCCATGTCCACCGCCGCGATTGCGGCCTGTGCGAGCACGAGCCGCACGCCTGAGGCTGAGTCAGCTGCGCCCTTGCAATAGCGCCGTTTCCGCGTATAAGACCCCGCTTCCAACTCCAGCCTGACGGGCCCGTTCGACATGCCCGCTGGCTGCAACATCCACAAGACCGCTCCGGCGGTCCTGCAAAGGAGATGAAAATGTCGAAGATGAAGACGAAGAGCGGCGCCAAAAAGCGCTTCAAGCTCACTGCCACGGGCAAGGTGAAGGCCGGCCAGGCCGGCAAGCGCCACGGCATGATCAAGCGGACTCCCAAGCAGATCCGCAACAAGCGCGGCCAGACGACCCTGTCGCCCCAGGACGCGCGGATCGTGAAAAAATACATCCCGAACGGCCTGTAAGCCGCGGCAGCTGAGTTAGGAGCACACCCATGTCTCGAGTTACGTCCGGACCGGCGACCGCCAAGCGCCACAAGAAAGTCATCAAAGCGGCCAAGGGCTATTACGGCCGCCGCAAGAACACCTTCCGCGCCGCCGTGCAGGCTGTGGAGAAGGCCGGCCAGTACGCCTATCGCGACCGCCGTGCCAAGAAGCGCAATTTCCGCGGTCTCTGGATCCAGCGCATCAATGCCGGTGCCCGCGAGCACGGCATGACCTATTCGGTCTTCATGAACGGTCTGAACAAGGCCGGCATCGAGGTCGACCGCAAGGTCCTGTCCGACATCGCGATCCGCGAACCGGAAGCCTTCAAGGCGCTCGTCGATCAGGCGCGCGCTGCGCTGGGCTGAACCCGGTCACACCGATCTGATTGAAAAGGCCCGCCAGCGCACTGCTAGCGGGCCTTTTTTCTTTTGGCCCTTCGGGCTGCCCCTCATCCGGGCTCCGCCCACCTTCTCCCCGGTCGGGGAGAAGGCAATGACAGCCCTGTCACGCTCCCCCTCTCCCCCGCCGGGGAGAGGGATCAAGGGTGAGGGGCGCGCGGCGGAGCCGCGCAAGAGAGACGAGTGCCGCCACTCCCTGTCGACACTGCATAATACAGCCGCTAAACCCACCTCGACCGCGAGGGACTGAGAGCACCATGACCGACACATCCAATCTCGACACGCTGGAAGCCGAGGTCCGCAGCCAGATCGATGGCGCGGCCGACGAGGCGGCGCTGGACGCCGTGCGCGTGTCTGCCCTGGGCAAGAAGGGCTCGGTTTCGCTGATGATGCGCGAGCTGGGCAAGATGAGCCCGGAAGAGCGCCAGGTGATGGGTCCCGCGCTCAACGGTCTCAAGACCCGCCTCAACGACGCCCTCGAAGCGCGCAAGGCCGATCTGGAAGCCAGGGCGCTGGACGCCGCCCTGGCCTCGGAAACGGTCGACATCACTTTGCCGGTGCGCCCGGAGCCGCAAGGCTCGCTGCATCCGATCACCCAGGTGATGGAAGAACTGGCCGTGATCTTCGCGGATATGGGCTTCGAGGTCGCCGAAGGGCCGGATGTCGAGGACGACTTCCACAATTTCACCGCGCTCAACTTCCCGCCCGGCCATCCGGCGCGCGACACCCAGGACACTTTCTTCATGCAGCCGGACGCGAACGGCGAGCGCAAGGTGCTGCGCACCCACACCTCGCCGGTGCAGATCCGCACCATGCTGAAGGGCAAGACGCCGATCCGCATCATCGTGCCGGGCCGGGTCTATCGCTGCGACTGGGACCAGACCCACACGCCGATGTTCCACCAGGTCGAGGGCCTGGTGATCGATCGCGAGGCGAATATGGGTCATCTCAAGGGCACGCTGCTGGACTTCATCGCCGCCTTCTTCGAGACCGACCAGGTGGAAGCCCGCTTCCGTCCGCACCACTTCCCCTTCACCGAGCCGAGCGCCGAGATGGATGTGCGCTATGAGCGCGTCGGCGATGCGGTGAAAGTGGGTTCGGGCGACAAGTGGATGGAAATCCTCGGCTGCGGCATGGTCCACCCGAATGTGATCCGCAATTGCGGCCTCGACCCGGACGAGTTCCAGGGCTTCGCCTGGGGCATGGGTGTCGACCGTCTCGCCATGCTGAAATACGGCGCCCCGGACCTGCGCGACTTCTTCAATTCCGACAAGCGCTGGCTGAACCATTACGGTTTCTCGCCGCTGCTGCAGGCCAATCTGGCGACGGGCCTGAGCTAGGCCGTGCTGATGTGGCGCTGGCTCTCCCATAACCACCAGACGCTGACGGCGGTCGGCGCGATGCTCGTGGGCATCGCGGCGCTGTTTGTCGCCTGGGATCAAGGGCGGGTGATGCGGGCGCAACAGCATGGTGCCGTCGTGCCGGTGCTGCAGATCGACGGGTTCCTGGTGACGCGCCCGGAAACCCGCTCGATCGGCCTGCGCGTCTACAATAATGGTGTCGGTCCGGCGATGATCGAGAGCGTGACCCTGCGCCGCGATGGTGTGGAAGTGCAGGATTTTTCGGCACTGATGGAGGTTCTGCCGGCTGACCAGGACCGGTCCTGGGCCACCCTGGCCGGCCGCACGCTTGCGCCCGGCGGCGAGGTCGAGCCGATCATGATCCAGTGGCCGCGTGCCTCGCTCGAAGGCTCTGCCGTCAACGCACTGCTGGCGGAGTGGGAACTCTGGCAGGTCGAGGCCTGCTACTGCTCGGTCTTCGACCGCTGCTGGACCACCCGGACCTCCAATGCCCGTCCTGAGCCCGTGCGCCGCTGCGAGGCGCAACGGGACGATGTTTTCCAAACTCTCGGATCCGTGCCCGACACGGAGGAGCCCGAACAATGAAATTCCCGCTTTCCTGGCTGAAATACCATCTCGAGACCGACGCCTCCCTGGAGGAGATCGCCGAGGCCATGACCATGGCCGGGCTGGAGATCGAGGAGATCGACAATCCGCTGGAAAAGTTCGCGGATTTCTCGGTCTGTCATGTCATCGAGGCGGTGCAGCATCCCGATGCCGACAAGCTGCGGGTCTGCCGTGTGGCGACGAAGGATGGTGAAAAGCAGATCGTGTGCGGCGCACCGAATGCCCGCACCGGCATGTATGCCGTCTATGCCCCGCTGGGGGCTTACATTCCGGGCCTCGACTTCGCGCTGGACAAGAAGCCGCGCAAGATCCGCGGCGTGGAAAGCCATGGCATGATGTGTTCGGCCCGCGAGCTGGAGCTGGGCGAGGATCATGACGGAATCATCGACTTGCCCGAACCTTTCGAGGTCGGCACGCCGGCCGTGGTGGCGCTGGGCATGGCCGACCCGGTTATCGATTTCGAAGTGACGCCGAACCGGCCGGACTGGCTGGGCGTGCGGGGCATTGCCCGCGACCTCGCTGCCACCGGCATCGGCACGCTGAAAACCCATGATATCGACAATATTCCCGGCAGCTTCCCCTGCCCGGTGACGGTCGAGCTCGACTGGCCGGAAGTCTGCCCGGTCTATGCCGGCCGCGTGATCCGCGGTGTGAAGAATGGCGAGAGCCCGGACTGGCTGAAAAAGGCGCTGAAGGCGATCGGCCTGCGTCCGATCAACTTCCTGGCCGACATCACCAATATGATCTCCTACGACCGCTGCCGGCCGCTGCATGTCTATGATCTGGCCAAGCTGGACGGCCCGATCCGGGCGCGCCGCGGCAAGGGCGAGGCCGACCGGTTCGAGGCGCTCGACAACAAGGAATATGTGCCGGGCGAAGACCAGTGCGTCATTGCCGACGATGCGCGCTGCCTCGGCTTCGGCGGTGTCATCGGCGGCACTTATTCCGGCGTGTCCGAAGAGACCACGGATGTCTTCATCGAAAGCGCCTGGTTCGATCCGCAGACGACCCGTGCGACGGGCAAGGCGACGGGCATCGACTCGGACGCGAAATACCGTTTCGAGCGCGGCGTCGATCCGGCCTCGCCGCAGGCCGGTATCGAGCAGGCCACCGAACTGGTGCTGAAATACTGCGGCGGTGAGGCGTCCGAGACGATTGTCGTCGGCGAGACGCCGGCGCCGCCCGCCGACATCGAATTCCCGCTCGCCGAGGTGAAGCGCCTGACCGGTCTCGACCTGCCGCGCGAAGAAATCGTGCGCATTCTCGAAGCGCTCGGCTTTGCGCCCAAGGGTGAAGGCGATGTGCTGACGGTGGGCGTGCCCTCCTGGCGCATGGACTGCACTCAGAAGGCCGACCTGGTTGAAGAGGTCGCGCGGATTCACGGTTTCGACAAGCTGGACGCGGTGTCCCTGCCGCGCCCGCCCGTGCGCCGGGAAGCGCCGGCGACCGTGATGCAGCTGCGGGCGCGCTATGCCCGCCGGGCTCTCGCGGGACGAGGCTATTCTGAAACCGTCACCTGGTCCTTCTGCGAGACGAAGCAGGCGGCCCTGTTCGGCGGCCATGGCGAAGGTCTGGCGCTGGAAAACCCGATATCTTCCGAGCTCGACGTGATGCGTCCGACGGCGCTGATCCATCTGCTTACGGCGCTGCAGGCCAATGCCGATCGCGGCCAGGCCGATCCGCGCCTGTTCGAGGTGGGGCCGGTCTATCTTACCGACAAGCCGGACGGGCAGCGTCTCGTGGCGACCGGTGTGCGGCGTGTCGAAACCGGCCGTCACTGGGCCGGCACCCGCCTGCCCGACGTGTTCGATGCCAAAGCCGATGCGCTGGCCGCGCTGGCCGCCGCCGGTGCCCCGGCCGACAGCCTCCAGGTCGCGGCCGAGGCGCGCGAATGGTGGCATCCGGGCCGGTCCGGCGTGCTGCGCCTGGGGCCGAAGAATGTGCTGGCCGAGTTCGGCGAGATCCACCCCGGCATCCTCAAGGCGCTCGATATCGACGGACGCGTGCTGGCCTTCGAGATCGTGCTCGACAATATCCCGCAGCCCAAGAAGGCTTCCGGCCTGAAGGCGCGCGGCCAGCTGGACCGGGCCGAGCTTCTGCCGGTGCATCGCGACTTCGCCTTCCTCGTCGGCAAGGACGTCCCGGCGGATACGCTGATCCGGGCGGCAAAGGGCGCGGACAAGGCGCTGATCGCTGACGTGACCGTGTTCGACGTCTATGACGGCAAGGGTGTGCCGGACGGCCAGGTCTCGCTGGCTCTCGAGGTCACCCTCCAGCCGCGCGAGAAGACACTGACCGACGAGGAGATCGATGCCGTCGCGGCCGCGATCGTGTCCAAGGTCGAAAAGGCGTCCGGCGGCACGCTGCGCGGCTGACCGGCGAAAATTCACGTTTAGCGAGAATATTTTGACGCCACTTTCCCCTCCTGGGGGAAAGTGGCGTTTTCTTGTGCCGGGAGACCGGAAAAATCAAAAATCGCGCCTCAGGCGTATGGTCGCGGAACGCTACAGCCGCTAGTATGGTTAATGAAATCTTGCTAGCGGCAGAGGCGGTGGGGGCCTCGGAGAGGCGGACCGAATGCTTGAAAGAGTGACGGCCCTGCTGGCCCAGTCGGCGGCGACACTCCTTGTCGTCATCGGGCTCGTGGCCATTCTCGGCTTTACCCATTCGCGGGCCTACCGGGCCGGCTATTGTGCGACCCAGTATTGTTCCGACGAAGGCCGCAGCTGGTGGCCCTTCGGCGGTGATCGCGACCGCCATTACAGCGGCCCGACCCGTGTAACCGCCGGTCCGCCGGACCGGACGCCGAGCAGTCCCTACAGCTCTGGCTATATCGACCATCCCGATGCGGGCAGTACGTCCTATTCGACGGGTGCGCCCTACACAGAAAGCCCGGCCTATCCCTATGGGGATACCGGCCCCACGGGACTGCCGCTGTCATCGACCGTCACCGGTCCGGCCACAGCTGCGGGCGCGCCGCGCTATCGCTATGGCGGGCCGGCCTTCGGCTTCCGGCCCGGCCGGCAGATCTGCGGCGTACGCGGTCCGGAAATCGAGGATGCCGATATCGCCCGCTGCTGGTTGCGTGTCGGCGATGCCTACCAGGCCGTCGGCCAGATCGAACGTGCCCGCGAGGCCTGGGACGAGGCTCTGCTGGTGGGATCGTCCGTCGGCGGCGCCCAGGCGTCCCTGGTCGCGCACCGCCGTCTCCAGGCCGCCATCCTGGAACGCTCCTGCCCGACCAGCCAGCGCAGTCTGGAACGCATCGCCTACGGTTTCAGCCAGACCGAGGATTCCGGCGATATCGTCGATCTGGACCTGCGCCAGCGGGCCCTGTCGGCGCTGGGCTATTACAATGGCGTGATCGACGGCACCTACGGTCCGATGACCCGCCGTTCAGTGCGCGACTTCCAGGGCGATATGGGCTTCGACCAGACCGGCGCGCTGACACCGGCCCAGACGGTGACGCTCGCCTGCCATGCCGCGCTCACCGCACGCGACACCGACGCCCAGAACCTGGTGGGAATCATGTTCGCGACCGGGCTGGGGCTGGAACAGAATATCGATACGGCGCTGGAATGGCTGGAAGAGGCCGCCGAGCGCGGTCATGGCGGCGCCAATTTCAACCTCGCCTTGATCTACGGCACCGGCACGGTGCAGGGCAGCTACCGGCTGTGCGGCATCGTTGAAAGCCCCGAACGCGCCGACAGCTATCTGCGCCGCGCGGCCGATCTCGGCCACGACCGGGCGATTGCCCTGCGGCGCTTTGCCGGCCGGTCCGAAGCTCCCGCCGAGCGCTGGTCTCGGATATCCGACCAGCTGCTGCGCGAGGCCGAGCGCAATGGCGACCGCTTCTATCTGGCCTGGCAGAGGCGGGTCGACGAGATGCGCCGCGCCAACGGCCAGCAGCTCGACCAGCCCGGCTGTTACCAGGCCGCACTCGATGGCACCCGCACCGCCCAGGGCGGCAGCGGCACCCGGCGCTGAGGCCGGCTATGCGAAATGACGAGAGGAAAAGTGCAATGAAAAAGGCGGCAGTCCTGCTCCTCGCGGCCACGGCCCTTTCGGCCTGTGGTCACGGCTATTCCGGACATCACGGCCCGTCGGCGCCCTATATCCCGCCGCCGCCCGATCACTTCCGGCCGATCGACACGGTCAGCCCCGCCATTGCCATGTGCGAGGTCGACACGCTGGCGGAACAGCGCCTGGCGTTGCTGGAGGAGGTGCATGGCTATCGCGAGGCGATCCGTGCCGAGCCGGGGCGCCGTTCCGACATGGCCGATACCGAGACCCAGGAAATCATCGCCGCATTCGAGACCGATCTCGACGCATCCTACCGTTTCGCCACCGCCTCCTGCCGCACCTATAATCGCTGCCTGGAAGAGAACCGGTTTGCCGAGGCCGCGTGCCAGGATTCCGCGGCGATGTGGCATGACGGGCAGGACCGGTTCCACGACCTGTCAGAACGCCTGTCCCTCGTGCGCGAACGGATCGCCTCGGACTGCAATGACTGCCGCCCGGAGCACTGGCGTGACCGCGACCGCCATGGACGCCGCGATCACGGGCACCGCCGGGATCATCGTCACCATGACCGCGACGATCTGATGGGTTCGGTTTTCTCGACCAGCGATCATTAATACCGGATAGGTAGCTATTCGCCCGGGGCCGCGTGGGCCGCTGCATGGCGGCGTTCCGCCAGCGCGCGGGACAGGATCTGCGTCGCCGACCAGACGAACAGCCCGGCCATGCCGGCTGCGACGATCACGTCGGGCCAGTGCGTGCCGGTAAGCGCAACGAGGCCCGCGGATCCGAACACGGCGACATTGCCGATCGCATCATTGCGCGAGCACAGCCAGACCGACCGGACATTGGCGTCGCCCTCGCGCCAGCGCATAAGGATCACGACGCTGGCCAGATTGGCCGCCAGGGCGAGAATGGCGATCGAGCCCATCACGGTGGCGTCCGGTTCCGTCTCGAAGACGGCGCGGTAGATCGCCAGCGCGAGGATAAAGCCGCCCATCACGAACAGGCTGCCCGCCTTCACCAGCGCGGCATTCGCCCGCCAGATCAGCGGCTTGCCGATCACCCAGAGCGACAGGCCATAGGTCGCGGCATCGCCGATAAAATCCAGCGCGTCGGCCTTCAGCGCCTGCGAGCGGGCGGCGGCACCGGCGAACATCTCGACGGCGAACATGCCGGCATTGATCGCAATCACGATCCACAACGCGCGGCGGAACGCGCGCGACGTGCCGTCGAATTCCTCACTATGGCAGCATCCCGCCGACATGGGCGTCTCCTGACTTGTCACCTGTCGATTCGAACCCTAATTCCTATAGCGACTAGAGGTTCAAGGCGAAAATGACAGATCTCTCCATCGGCCGTCTGGCAAGGCTCTCGGGCGTCAAGGTGCCCACCATCCGATACTATGAGTCGATCGGCATGCTCGACGCACCGCCGCGCTCACCCGGCGGGCAGCGCCGCTATGGCGAGGATCATCTGGAACAATTGCGCTTCATCCGCCATGGCCGCGATCTGGGTTTCGGCCTGGACGATCTGCGCGCGCTGCAAGACCTGTCCGCGCGGCCGGACTGCTCCTGCGAGGAGGCCGACGGCATTGCCCGCAAACAGCTGGCCGAGGTCGAGCGCCGGATTGCCGGGCTGGAAGCGGTACGGCGCGAGCTGGAGCGCATGGTCGAGCGCTGTTCGCACGGCGTGGTCGATGAATGCCGCGTCATCCAGACCCTGTCCGACCATCATCTGTGCGCCGGCGATCATGCGCCGGACCATCAGAGCGTGCCACGGGACACGTGACGCCGCGTTCCCGCTGTCGCGCATAGCGCAGGCATGGCCTCCTGCCGCACGAAAACGGGAGGATGCATCCATGAAACATCTCGCTGCCGGCCTGGCGCTGTTTGCGCTGGCCGTACCGCCGCTCGCTGCCCAGTCCGGCGATACAGGCGATCTTGAAACCGTCTTCGACACGCTCGACCGGCGCCTGTTCGATATCGGCTTCAACACCTGCAATCTGGACGAGTCGGCATCGCTGGTCGCCGAAGACCTCGAATTCTACCACGACCAGGGCGGCGTGACGCACGGCCGCGATGCCTTCATCGCCACGATGGAGCAGAATATCTGCAACGGGCGGCAGACCGTCCGGCGCGAGCGTGTGGACGGCAGTTTCCGGCTTGAGCCGCTCTACGAAAACGGCACGCTCTACGGCGTCATCCAGTTCGGATCCCACCGCTTCCTGATCGTCGATGATACCGGCCACGCCGAGCCGACCGGCCTGGCCGAGTTCGCGCATCTCTGGCTGCTCACCGATGATGGCGCGTGGGAATTGTCGCGCGTCCTGTCCTACGCGCACCGGCCACCGCAATAAGACGGCTCAGACCGTATCGAAAGCCGGATGATAGTGGACCCGGCAGGGTCCGGCGGCGGGATCGGCCGGGCGGTCACCCAGGGCCAGGCGCTGAAAGGCGCCGGCGTGTTCGCCTTCAGGGTCGCCGCTCCAGTACCAGTCCTTCCGCGCGGCGGGCTCGAAACCGAAGCGGCTGTAATAGGCCGGATCGCCCAGCACCACACACCAGGGCACGCCCAGCGTGCGCAGATAATCCAGCCCGGCATTGATCAGTGCCTCGCCGATGCCGCGCTTCTGGTGTTCCGGCGTTACTGCAACCGGCGCCAGGCCGACGCCATAAGCCTGGGAGCCGTTCGCCGCGATCGCCGTGACCGGCGAAAACATCACCGTGCCCACGACCCGTTCATGATCCTCGGCGACGAGTTCCAGCGTGTCGGCATCGGCCGCGCGCACGGTGACAACGAGCCGGGCTTCGGCGGGCGTCGGGAAGGCCGTTTTCAGAACGGCATCGACCCCGGCATGATCGCCGGGGTCGCAGCTGCGAATCTGCATCGTGCCGCTGCTCCCTAGAAGGGCAGCCAGGCCCGGCGGCGCGAATAGGCCAGATAGCCCACATTCGCACCGGCGCGCAGGCCGACGCCCGAACGGATCGGAGCGAGGGTGACATCGTCGGCGCGCTGATAGTTCACGCCCATGCCGGCGATCAGATAGGCCGAACCTTCGACGCCAGGGTAGCGCTGGAAGAGGCGGTCGGGATCGTCCAGATTATAGACCAGCACGAAGACCCGGCTGGCATTGCCGCCGGTGTCGAAGCCGATCGACGGGCCGCGCCAGTAGACCTTTTCGCGCACGCCGTTCTTCATCGTCAGATAGCCCTCGCCATAGCGCAGGCCCACACCGACCGCACCGGAAATCTCCTCGCCGGCGACATAGCCGACCGGACGGCCCAGATCGGAAAAGACGCGCTCGAGCACGCTGGCCGCGGCTTCGGCTGTGACGCCGAAAAAGTCCGATACGGCATCGACGAGCTCGTCCTGGGAATAGGTGTCGACGGGTTCGGAATACTGGCTCGGCTGTCCGTATTCGGGATCCTGGGCCAGGGCCGGGCCGGCCACGCCGAGGGCGAGGCTGGCGGCAATCGTCAACAGGGCACGCATGGGCATCTCCGTTCAGATCTGCGGTCCCGCCGAATGTGGTGACCGATTAGGGCGAGACAGCGGCGAAACGCTTTACGTCCGGTTAAGTTGCACAGGATTGCCGGCAATGCAGACAGCAGATCGTGTCCGGCGCCAGGCCTGCGGCATCCTTGCAAGATGGTGAATTCTTCATTTTCGCGAAAGGCGCGCACCCGTTAGGCTGCCGGCTGAATTTCTTCTTGGGGAGACCAGACATGCGCAAGATTCTCATGCTCACGGCCAGCGCGGCGGCAATTTTCGTTGCCGCCTGCGCGCCGCAGGGTGCCGACAGTGAAACCGAAGCCGCGACGAGCGAGCAGGCTCCAGCGGAAACCGCCGCCAACACGGCGGCTGAAACCGAAACGGCTGCGTCCGACAATCCGCTTCTGGCGGAATGGACCGGCCCCTATGGCGGTGTGCCGGATTTCCAGTCTGCCAGCCTGGACGATCTGATCCCGGCGCTCGAGGCGGGCATGGCCCAGAATCTCGCCGAGATCGACGCCATCACGGCCAATCCGGAACCGGCCACGTTCGAGAACACGATCGTGGCCATGGAGCGGTCCGGTGACGCGCTCGGCCGCGTCTTCTCCTATTGGGGCATCTGGTCGTCCAACATGTCCTCGCCGGAATTCCGCGCGATCCAGGCCGAGATGGCACCGCGCCTGTCGGCCTTCTCCTCGCAGATCACGCAGAACCAGGAATTGTTCGCCCGCGTCCGCGCCGTCTATGAAGGCGAGGAAATGGCGACCCTGCGTCCGGACCAGCAGCGTGTCGTGCAGCTGACCTATGACGGTTTCGCCCGCAATGGCGCCACGCTGGAAGGCGAGGCTGCCGAACGCTATGCCGCGATCAACCAGCGCCTGGCCGAACTGCACACGGCGTTTTCCAACAACGTGCTGCACGACGAGGAAAACTACGTCACCTATCTCAGCGCCGACCAGCTGTCCGGTCTGCCGCAGGGCTTCATCGATGCGTCCGCCGCGGCTGCGACCTCGCGCGATCATGACGGCGAGTATGCGATCACCAATACGCGCTCCTCGATGGATCCCTTCCTGACCTTCTCCGACGAGCGCGATCTGCGCGAACAGGTCTGGCGGAATTATTACAGCCGCGGTGACAATGGCGGCGAGTACGACAACAACGCCATCATCATGGAAATCCTCGAACTGCGCGACGAGCGCGTCGAGCTCCTGGGCTATGACAATTACGCCCAGTGGCGTCTGGAAGACCGTATGGCGGGCAATCCGGAAAACGCCATGGGCCTGATGGTTCCGGTCTGGCAGGCCGCTGTCGGCCGGATCGAGGAAGAAGTCGCCGACATGCAGGCCCTGGCCGACGAGCGTGGCGACGACATCACCATCCAGCCCTGGGACTATCGCTACTACGCCGAGAAGGTCCGTCAGGCCCGCTACGAGCTCGACAGCGACGAGGTGAAGCAATACCTGCAGCTGGATAATCTGCGCGAAGGCATGTTCTACGTCGCTGGCGAACTGTTCGGCTTCGAATTCCGGGCCCTGCCCGAAGGCGAGGTCTCGGTCTGGCATCCCACAGTACGCGTGTGGGAAGTGACCGACCGCGAGAGCGGCGAGAATATCGGCCTGTGGTATCTCGACCCCTATGCCCGCCAGGGCAAGCGTTCGGGTGCCTGGGCGAACTCCTTCCGCTCGCACACCACGTTCGATGGCGAGGAAAACGTGCTCGCCACCAACAATTCCAACTTCATCGAACCGGCACCGGGCCAGCCTGTCCTGGTGTCCTGGGACGATGCGACGACCTTCTTCCACGAATTCGGTCACGCCCTGCACTACCTGTCCTCGAACGTCGCCTATCCGACGCTCAATGGCGGTGTGCGCGACTACACCGAATTCCAGTCGCAGCTGCTCGAGCGCTGGCTGATGACCGATCCGGTGATCGAGAATTATCTGGTGCATGTGGAGACCGGCGAGCCGATCCCGCAGGAATTGATCGAGCGCATCCGCGCGGCGGCCAATTTCAACCAGGGCTTCTCGACCGGCGAGTATCTGGCCTCGGCGCTGATGGACATGGTCTATCACACCACGCCGCCGGAAGAGATCGGCGATCCGGATACGTTCGAGCGCGAAACCCTGGCAGAGCTGGGCATGCCCGACGAGATCGTCATGCGTCACCGCTCGCCGCACTTCGGTCACGTCTTCTCCGGTGAAGGCTATTCGGCCGGCTATTACGGCTATATGTGGGCCGATGTGCTGACCTCGGACGCCGCAGAAGCCTTCGAGGACGCCCCGGGCGGTTACTATGATCCGGAAGTGGCCGGCCGTCTGGTCGACTATCTCTTTGCCCCGCGCAACGCCATCGACCCGGCCGACGCCTACCGCCAGTTCCGCGGCCGCGACGCCGACCCGGCCGCCCTGATGCGCGACCGCGGCTTCCCGGTCCCCGAAGGCATGGGCGACACCGAGTAGGCTCCCGCCTGTTCGACAAGTGACAAACGGCCGGCGGAGCCCTCTGCCGGCCGTTTTGCTTTTTCCTCCTCCCCGATGGGAGAGAGGGGGGCGAAGCTGCACCCCACACCGAATACTACTCCCATTTTTCCCGGGCGGAGCGCCGGGATCTGCGGGATGCTCATCGCTTGAAACGATCTTCGGTCGGTCCCGGATCTGCGGCCCGCTTCCGCGGGCCTCCGTCCGGGAGAAATGAGAGAAGAAGTCGCGATGGACACCGTCACACTGACGAAGGTCAGGGCCCAGTTCATAGGGCGCGGTGACGGCGATCTCGCACTTATCCCGCACATCGCCACCGCCCGATCTGAGCCTCTCCAGCCCGAATCTCCCTTTTCGATCTGGGTCCTGACCTTCGTCAGGATGACGGTGCGTGGGTCTGGGCCGGAGATTTATCCCCACCCGCTCAACTGCGCTTATGCTCGCAGACGGTTTCCGGGATGGGAGGCATGAGCTCAGTCCCTTGTGCCCGGGAGCGTGCGG
>MRWG01000405.1_pt1 | contig 54965 bp, 52 predicted proteins | sample 1013341 | NCBI WGS metagenome assembly MRWG01 (sample SAMN06117577, study PRJNA244670) | biofilm metagenome | biome: Water; feature: Cathode Biofilm; material: Biofilm; isolation source: microbial consortium enriched at the cathode of a solar microbial fuel cell | place: USA: District of Columbia ...
GAAAATTTACTCTTCTTCATGGGTTGAACTATGTTTAAAATTAATCATTTTTATAATTTTAAACAGTTCGGTTTTAAGGGTAGCTTACAATATCTTTTTAAATTCCTGATTCCCGATTTGTTCGGGTAAAATGCGTAGTGGAAAAACTTTTGAGATCCTCATGGGTACATCTCAAAAGTTTTGACGATATTTAAATACAAATAAGTTCATTGCTACTCTAGTTGAGACTGGTGAACCGATCGGTTAACAGGCAGAAAAATATTTCAGGTAAAAAGCAGAATATCAAGTAATTACATTAGTATCCAACGCCCTGGTGAGGCTACGAATAAGCACAAAAGGCCTTTGCGAAAGCAAAGGCTTTATTTTTGGAGCCAGCCGAACCAAGCATGCTTCGGTGAGGCCCGCTCCAAAAATACACCCGGCCGCATTGCGGCCGGGACTTTTGTATTTTCAGAACGAGGCTTTCTCAGGAACAGCGGAGCTATCTCCTGGTGAGGCTACACAAAGGGGCTATTGTGCCCCTTCTTTTATTTAGGATTAATCCAGGTCCTGATACCGCTCCGCGAGCGCGGCTCCCTCAGGAACAGCGCAGCTATCTCCAGGTAGGCCATAGATTTCCTGTAAATAGACTACTAAATATTTAGTTGCTTCATCCGGTTTCCCGTAATTAAAATAGAATAAATTTTCTATCTTCCATGGACCCCCTTTGAGCAATATCTTGATCATATCCTACTTTCTTGCTTATTCGTGAATACAGCCCCGGTTATTCATGAAAAGTCCCCCGTATTGTCGAATTGTAATTGGAAATCACACTTGAGATGAGGAAAGTATTCGTATTCATCTGGTTGGGACTCACAATGGCTTGCAATGTAGAACCTGTTGGGAATCCTGATAAACCTGATACACCAACCTTATACGGCACTATAGACATGGAAGTCAGTGTCCCCCAATTAAATTCCAATTCTAAAGTTCCGGTCTGCAATTGGCAGGAGGAAGGAGATGGAAGTAAAACTTTTATTAGAATAATGGCCAGGGATGAGAACAATGTAGAATGGGTTATTGACACCAAAGGGGGCGTTTGGGAAGAAGGGCCATTCTTTTATAGTGCTTCTACTGATCCCATTCCCATAGGGAGATATACCGTGTACGAAGTAAGCTATTTTAGCGGGGGTGTTGTACGCTATGGTATTCCGGATTTATTGGAGGCCGAACTTCTTTCTCAGTTTAACCCGACGGCTGTTCCTTTTTACCTGGATATTGAAGAAGGCGGGAATTACCTAAGCCTTACACTATTTTGCTTCTACGAAGTAGAGGAGACCGTATTGGGAGAGCTTGACGAAGTGGATGGTCATACCTTTCAATGGAGAAATATCAGCGTATATCTAACAGAAGTACAAAGGAGCTGCGTTGAAAAGATTCGGGTATCTTTTGAAAGCGGTCCTGGCGATGTAGTTGCGTATTTATATGATCCTAAAGACTATCCCATAGATCAAGATTCTCCAATAACAGTTATTCCGGCAATCAATTCTTCCATTATTAAGATTGGACTTATTGCGAATGACATGCTCGTTGAGCAAAAAATAGTTGGTTTTGACTATGCTGATTTTAACTGGGAAGCACCGCTTCAATTTGAATTTGATTGTACAATAGAAATTGGGGATTTTTTATTCGGAGGTATAGTCTACTATATTTTCCAGCCTGGAGACCCCGGATATGAGCCCAACGCCACCCATGGATTAGTGGCCGCCCCGGTTGATCAGAGTGATGGCATACAATGGTCGAAAGGGGAAATACTTTTTGTAGAAACCCATAGTTTCTTTGGCGGATTGGAAAATACTGTAGCGATTGTCAATGCGCTTGGCCCGGGGGACTATGCTGCCAGTATTTGTTATAATCTTGAACTTAATGGTTACGCTGATTGGTGGCTGCCCAGTGCAGGGGAACTATATTTAATGTGTGTGAATATTGGATTAGCAGCCCCTTCGCCAAACACCAATTTAGGCGGGTTTTCAGCAAATACTTATTATTGGAGTTCTACAATAATTTCAGCCAGTGCGATAGGAAGTCCTGTTGGCCTATTTGTCGATGAATGTGCTACCGATGAACCAGAATATTCCCAGGATCAACAATTCTATGTCAGGGCGGTACGCGCTTTTTAGAAAAGCAATCTGCCGCAACGCTGCTAAAACTTGGAATCCACAAAAAGAGGGTTCCAATCACCACTACATCAGCAATTATTGCTGCGCAATAATGAAACTGGGTTGCGCATACACCTGGTTGACTAGCTTATACAGGTCCGGAATAACCGTCCTGGCGATTTTGGAATTGCTGTTTAACAGCACACAGATCCCTAAATCCGCTTCCGGATACATCGCTATTTCATTGCGGTAGTTGTTCACACTGCCGCCATGGTGCCAAATGGTTTTTTCCAGAAGGCCATCGGCCGCTTCAAATTTATGGATGCGCCACCCAAAGCCGTAGTAAGATGCGCGGTGCCCGGGCCATCGTTGGTAGTATTTGTGGTGGCCCTTGATTTCTATAAAAGGGCGAAGTGCTTCGCTCACCACAGAGGGTCGCATTATTTCAGGCTTATGGCCCATCAAAAACCGCATCCATTTGGCCATATCAAGCGCGCTGGCATTGATCCCTCCGGCTACAATGGCGTTGTAATAGTTGTCTGAGAGGTTGATGCTTTTCCACCGGGTTCCCCTTCGTACGTGGGGCAGGGCGACGTTTTTGGCGTGTGCCAGGGTTTCATTGTCCAGGGTGGCGTTGTGCATATCCAGGGGCTTAAAAAACCTGTTTTCCAAAAGGGTGGTGACTTCCTGTCCCGTCACTTTTTGCATGATCTCCGAAGAGAGGGCAAACAGGGCGTTCTGATAGCTGTACATGGCTCCCGGTTCGCTAATGGGCACCACTTCCTTAAAGCGTTTGGCGATATCCGTTAAGGGTAATCCTGCCTCGACGAGGTTGGTGTAACTATGGTATGGGGCCCCTGACGTGTGCGACAAGATATGGGCCAGGGTGATTTTTCTAGTATTCTTTGGGTCGCCCAACCGGAATCCGGGGATACAGTCGCTCACCCGGTCTTCCCAATCCAATTTGCCTTCATCTTTTAATTGTGCGGCCAGGACCCCGGCAAACCCCTTGGAAAGCGATCCTAACCTGAACACGGTTTCCTGACTCACCGCGGTTTCCGAATTACTGCTCCTCTTGCCGAAACCTCCTGAAAATACAATGGAATCTCCTTTAACGATACTAACCCCCGCGCCCACAATATCCCCGGAGGCGATGGCCCGGTCAAAATAGGCCTTAAGGGCGGTTTTTAATTCATTTTGCCTTAAGGCATACAGCTGCGCCTCATAGGCATCGGACAAAGACTTACTTTGTCCGGCCGTGGCAAGTTTTGCTGAGGGCACGGCCCCGGATACGGAGGTAAAAACCGTTAAGAGGATGAGTAAGGAAAATGCCAGCAGGAATAGCACTGATCCTGCCAGGATCCGGAATTTCGATTTAAAATAATCACGAATTCTCAAGGGTGGTAACACGAGGCAAATGCGGTTTAGTTACCCCAATAACGCAGAAATTCCTGAGTTTATTAAATTTTTAGCACACTTTAAGTGACCGGACCGCGGAATTGGGAGGCATGAGGGCACAAAATCAGCTTTTTATGATGCCGTGGCTTTCGGGGAGGAACTTCGGTCGATCGGCAAAAATCAAGCGGAGGAATTATGGTTGATTGCAGCGGTACCGCATCAGGATGATCTGCCCCGGGGTTCATTTTTATGCGGGGGTGGTTGGAAAAGGGGGTTAGTGCGCTTCTTTTGCATCTTTGTAAAACCCTTCTCAGGCTGGAGAGTACGCCCATAATCCGGTACCCAGTCTTTACTACGGGTAGTGTCCGATCCCCCGGCGCCCGGTGGGGTACTAAACCCCGCCCCCGGGGAAAGGTAGCTTTTTTCCCTGCAGAAAACTTGCAGGATTCCCGGGAAGGAAGCCATCCGGAAATTTTACAGGGTAGCTGCGGTGGGCAAAATGGCATGCTCAGACCCACCCGAAGTGGGCGCAGTGGCTATGTGGGCCAGGAAGGCGCAAGGCAGGGCCCGCCTATACCCTAAGGAAGATCCTGTTCTTGTACAAGACATAGAGGAACGCCCATTGCACGGCGAGCAGGCAGAAAACAAATACTACAGCATCATACGGATCACCTGTAAGTTGCAGCAACCATTCAAAAAAGGCGTTGGTGCTGTACTTCCAGTCGATAAAGCAACCGGCCATGTAGATCAGGATGGAATTCATCCCGATTACCTTGAAGAAAAAGGCCCATCGTTTAAAATGAAGGATGTCAATCACATAGTAAAACAAAGCCATCAACAACATGCTTAACCCCCCGCATTGCAAGCTAAAGGAGCTTGTCCAGAGGTTTTTGTTGATGGGGAACACCAGGTTCCATACCTGGGCGGCCAGGAGGAGTACCAGCCCGATAATCACCAATTTCACTGCCGTTGCTTTTTTGGTTTCGGCAGGCGTGCCTTTTAATAGGGTGCCCGCGTAGATCCCCAGCAGGGCCGTGGGGATGGCCCCAAGGGTAGAGACCAGTCCTTCTGGGTCATGGATGCCCAGGTACAACTTCCCTGGCAGGATGGAGCGGTCCAGGTAAGACGCAAAATTGCCTTCCATGCTGAGGTCGCCCATGGGGTACCCCGGGGCGGCATTGAAAAGGAGCAAAAACCAATAGCCCAGCAGCAGGGACCCAAACCATATGAACTGTCCTTTTTGGTGGGCATAGAGGTAAATGATATTCGCAAACATATAGGCCAGGCCAATGCGCCCGAGGACACTGGCAAAGCGGATTTCCGCCAGGGGGCGGACCTCAAGTCCGTTGTTATAGATGACACCCAGGAGTACCAGGACCAGGCCCCTTTTTACCACACGGTACAGGAGTGATTTCCTGCTTTTGCCCTTACTGAGCTGGCTTCCGATGGAATACGGCGTGGCTACCCCCGCCAGGAACAGGAATAGCGGGAAAATAAGATCGTAAAAATGGAAACCATTCCAGGCAGGGTGGACGAATTGTTCTGAAAGCGAATGCCACAAAGGGGTGCCGGTAATTTCGGCCAGGCGGTGAAAAATTTCTTCCGCGCCAATGATCCAAAACATGTCGAATCCCCGCAAGGCATCCAGCGATTCCAATCGCTCGTGGGTAAAGGGCTGACTCAATTGCATGGGTAGTTGTTGGTCTGCTTTTGGTTATAATAAGGGTTGGATATGGCCCTAATGTATGGATTTAATCAAAAATAATAACCATGATAGGCCACTTAAACGGCAGTTTTTTGTGTCGGGTAATGACATTGTGCCCTGAGGTACACCTTACAGGCGGGGTTCTCGCTTCAGGAGGTATGTTCCTCCGCATGCCGCAAGTATAGCAAGCGGTGCGCTACCGGGGCAAGGAATACCGCGGTGATGCTCAGGAATGCCACCCTACTGCAGAGCGCGTAAAAGGATGAAAAAAGTCTGGCCGGGGGTGTAGTCATTTCAGTAACCGGGCCTATACGGGATCAGGGGTCCATGCGGTCCTTGAAGGCTTTCCACAGGGCCGGGTCACCGTTGATGGGGAAGGCTACGGGTTTTTTAAACAGTACGGTGATCCCGCCAAGGGCCGCGCCCGCGAAACTTCCCACGAGAAGCCCCGAAGCTGCGCCCTCTGTGACCGTATAGCCAAAGATCCAGGCATCCGGGTCTGCCGAAGCCGCCCCCAGGATGGCGAACAGGCCCCCGCCGGTGGCCGCACCGAGCAACACGTTGTTCCCCCCGGCCCGTTTTGTTTTAATACGGCCAATTTCTGCAGCGTTGAGGCTAATATTACCGCTTGCCCTTTTTAACAACAGGGTATTGTCTGTGATTGCCAGGATCCTGCCTTTCCCCATTTTCTTCCCGGCGGGATCATAAACCCGGACAAATACCCCGGCCTTTTCGGCCGCCACCCGGGCTGTAATGCCCATACTCATGATCAGGCAGAAGAGGAATACAGGGTATTTCATAACGGGACTTTAATTAGGGGCTGGGTGTACGTTTGGCTTTTGGGTATAGCCAATATAAGCTATTATTCCTTTCAGGGTTTCGTAATCTTCCAAGCGGCTCCATAAACCCCCAATGAGCTGGTTATTCCGCTCGGGCCTACGGTGCAGATTGATGCGTGCCGCCTCTCCCACCAGGTCAAATCTTGCGACCGGGGCCCTACGTGGAATACGACGGCCCCCGAATATAGGGGAAGATCATGATACTTGCCCCGGACCATTATTCCTTATGGGCTTCCAGTTCAATTTCAATCATGAACTCCGGCAGGGCCAGTTCCTTCACACCCAGCCAGGAACCGGTGGGGAACTGCTTGGTGTAGATGGTATTGCGGTAGGCGGCGGCCTCCAGGAACAAAGGCATATTGGTGGTAAAGATATTCTCCACGACCACGTCGTCAAAGGTGTAACCATAATGGGCGAGGACCTTTTCCAGGTCGGCATAGGCATTTTTCATTTGCTGTTCCAGGTCACCCACGGCCGTGGGGTTGCCTTCATCATCCATACTGACTGCCCCGGAGATCTTGATGTCGTTCCCGATTTTCACCGCGTGTGAATATCCGTATGCTTTTTCGACTTCCGGCCTGAGCAGGAAATATTCGGGGGCTTCATTTTGCACCACTGGTTCTTCCTGTTCGGGCGCTGGCTGCGCCTGTTGCTTGCAACCCGTCAGGGTGATGCCGGCCAACAAAAGGGCCAGGGAAAAACGCAGGGGTTGGGTAAAAAAGCGTACTGTTCTCATAGGGTTGGTTGTTTAATTGCCTGATGGTTTCGGGTATCGGCTTTCCCGTGGGGAACATTATGGGTTGGGGTCCCGGGGACCACGTCTAAAATACTAATTTTACGAAATTAGATGGTTTTATTCTCGATGAAATATGGACCGGATGATGTCTTCCCGGGATTACTTGGGCCGTGGCTTACATACCGGCAGGATGGAGGAGATTCAGGAGGTGCGGTCCGGGAGTGCTTCAAAGGCCTTGCGTTTATGGGCGAACCATTCCTGCATGGCTTCCGGGGATTGCATTAGTGCTTTCATATCTTTCATGGCCCTGAGATGGGGTTCGTCCCCTTTTTGAAACATTTCCATACCGTGCTTTTTGCTTTTTTCGACCATTTCTTCGAAGGAACCGGCATGGAATTCCAGGTCACAGGCCCCGCCCAATTGTTTGCATGTCATTGTCTTCATACGGCGAGTATTTATGGGTTATACCAGGGGGTTGAGGCGTTTTTCAAAGCAACGGCTGTTTTCCACCCCGGCATAGGGGCCGTAATTCGGGATGGGGGAATACCCGTTATTGGTATACAACGCAATGGCTTCCGGTTGCCTGAGCCCGGTTTCCAAGATACACTTTTCACAGGACAATTCCGAGGCCCATTGTTCCAGCGCCGCGAGGACTTTCGCCGCAACGCCTTTGCCCCGGTGTGTCGGACGGGTATACATCCGCTTGATCTCCATGGTCCTTGGGTCAAACTGTTTCATGGCGCCACAGCCTACCGGGCGGGTGTTTTCATAAGCCACGATCGCGTGCTTTATAGCACCCAGGGTATTGAACTGAGCGTAAAAGGAGTGGTCGCTGCCGTCCCTTTCGGCCAGATCGGCGTCAAGCCGTCTTACCAGTGCGACAAAGTCCTTATGATCGGCAGCTGTTCTTTGAAGGCGCACCATTTCCAAGCGGTTTTCAAATGAAGTTCTTTACAAAGATAGCGACAAAATAAAAAATATCCATCCCGGGTGGGGAGGGCCGATACCCCAAAAGCATGTGCCACAATAAGGGGCTTCCTTACTGGGGCTGCAGCTTTTCGTGCATCAGCCTGCCTTCCCGGACGATCACTTCCACAATCGCTTCTATGTCATTTTTGGAAGTCCTGAAATTGACAATACAGCCTCGCAAACAATATTTTTCCTGTACGATGGCATTGGATAAAAAGATTTCTCCACCGAGTTGTAAAGTATCGAGCAGGGCCTCGTTCAAGGTGTTTACGTAGGATGCGTTGACATCTGCCCTGTTGGCCGGCACGTACCGGAGGGTAGTGATGCTGAGGTGCTGTGTTACGGCTTCCAGTTCGGGATGCTTATCCGCCATGCTAAATAATAATTCTGCCATGGCGATGTCCTCACGGATCATTTGGACATAACCGCTCCTGCCTGCCTGTTGGAATGCCAGCCATACCTTTAGGGCCCTGAATCCCCGGGAGTTTTGCAGCCCGTATTCATAATAATTCTGTGCTGGCCCAAGTCCATCCTTGTTGAAGTTGTAATATTCGGGGTGCGAACTGTAGGTATCGGTAAGGTGTTTGGGGTTTTTGACCAGGGTACAACCTGCTTCCAGCGGGCTGTACAACCATTTATGGGGGTCCAGCGCAATGGAATCTGCCTGGGTTATCCCTTCAAATAGCGGTTGTAGTTCGGGGATTGCTGCGGCGGGAATGCCATAAGCACCATCGATATGGAACCATAGATCATATACCTTGCACAGATCGGAAATCGCTTTGAGGTTGTCGACCACACCGGTGCTAACGTCCCCGGCGGTTCCTACCACCATAAAAGGTTGCCTGCCTTCTTCCAAATCTTTCTTTATGCGTGCTTCCAGCAGCTGGGTGTCCATTTTATGGGATGGATCGGTAGGGATCCAACGGGTCGCATTGGTACCATGGCCGAAAAGGCTGGCTGCTTTTTCAATCCAGGTATGTGTGGTTTTGGAACAATAAATGACCAATTCTCTGGGAGCCCTTGCAAGGCCCTCTTCCCTGATGTTTTCGGGAGCCTTGGCGGTCCTTGCCGCCAGGAAGGCTGTAAAATTGGCCATGTTCCCCCCGCTTACCAGGATGCCGCCATAGCCGGGGGATAGGCCGATAAACTCGGCCAGCCATTGCACGGTCTGTTTTTCTATTTCTGTGGCAACCGGGCTGAGGATCTGGGCCCCTACATTGGGGTTTACCGCAGCGGCCAAAAAGTCTGCCAGCATGCCGATGGGGGCGGGGGAGGAAGTGATATAGCCCATAAACTTCGGATGCCCGTTCAGCAGGGAATGGTGCAATAGCACATCGGTGGCCCTTGACAGTGTTTCCGCGGCCCCAAGGCCCTTTTCGGGCAGGGTAGAATGCCCCAATACTTTTTGTATTTCAATGGAGGACGCGCCGGTAGTCACCGGGCTTTGATGGATGGTTTCGAGGAATCCGGCTATTGCGTCGACGAGTTGGTACCCCATCTTTTTGAATTCCGTTGGGCCGATGGCAATCGGGCTTTTTCTGTTTTGGCTCATAGGAGAAGCTATTTTTTTACAAATAGGGCGGATACTTCCGGCCTACCTCATGATATCCGTGTCTGCGGGAACATATCCCAAATGCCTTGTGAGGGATAAAATCTGGCCTTTGTGGTGAAACTCATGGGTGATCACATGGGTAAATACCTCCAGGGCAGTGGAGGATTTTTCGGTGCCATTGATGGACACCTGGATCGATTCCAATTCCCTGGAGGCATACCGGTCTATAAATTCGAGGACCTCCTTGTCAACGGAGGCGAATACGGCTTCAATGTCAGCCATAGTGTTTTTAGAGGGGTATGCTGTAAACACCACCTCCTTTTTCAGGGCGCTTTTCGCGATCCAGAATTCGTAGCAATTTGCAATGTGGACCAGCAGGTTCCGGACACTCCCCCCGCGCCCAAAAGAACTGTTCTCATTGAGCAGGTCTTTTCCCGGGATGCCCCGGCAATAATCAAAAAGGACTTCCCGCGATTGCCGGACCAACGAGTATTGGAGGTGAAGAATGGATTGGCCTGGGTTCATTTCGGGAGGTTTTGTTTGGCGTTCATAAGCGCGGGGTGTATGCTTCCCGTCACGGGTTATTTTTTGGGATGCTGTCTGGCAGCATGTTCTTCTAGGATATCGTTCGCACGCAGAAGGCACTGATCGATATTGTTACAGATATGGTCTTTTTGGAGCACCGTATGGAGGTCTGATTTTTCTATATCCTCCCTCAGTTGCGGACCCACTCCCGAAAGCAGGATGCTCACCCCCTGCTGGTTGAATTGCCTGATGACTTCTTTCAAGCGGTAAATGCCCGTGGCATCGATAAAAAGGACGTGCCGCATACGCAGGATTAACACACGGGGTTGGTTATGCAGTCGGATGATCGTATCCTGGAATGTCTGTGCAGCCCCAAAAAAAAGGGCCCCGCTAATTTCAAAGATGGCCACGTCTTTGGGCAGTGGAGGCAATTCGTCTTCAAAGAGGTTTTCCACATCCCCGTTTTTATCGGGAAGCAGCGCTGCGGCATTTTGTATGGTGATGGACTCGCTCATGCGTTTCATCAGCGTAAAGCTGGACAACACAATGCCGATTTCAATCGCAAGGACCAGGTCAAAGAGGACCGTCAGGAAAAATGTCACCAGGAGTATCAGGATATCGGCTTTATTGCCCATCATTATCGATTTAAATTGCCGCCATTCGCTCATGTGATATGCGACCACGATCAGTATCCCGGCAAGGCAAGCCATGGGGATTAATTTGGCCAGGGGGGCCAGAAAGATCATGATGAGCAGGAGTGCCAGGGCATGTACGATGCCCGCTATGGGGGTACGTCCGCCGTTCTTAACATTGGTCGCAGTGCGCGCGATGGCACCGGTCGCCGGAATACCCCCAAACATGGCAGAGAAACAATTCGCAGCGCCCTGGGCTACAAGTTCGGCGTTGGAGCGGTGCCTGCCGCCAATCATGCCATCGGCCACGACCGCGGATAGAAGGGATTCAATCCCCCCCAGCAAAGCAATGGCGAAGGCTGGTTGGATGAGGGCCTTGACGGTTTCATAATCGATATGCGGGATGGACGGGAGCGAAATGCGATTCGGAATGTCGCCAAAGGTAGATTCGATGGTGTTTACCGGGAGTTTGAACCAGTACACCAGCAGGGTGCATAAAAGGATGGCGATGATAGAGCCCGGGATCTTGGTAGTGATCCGGTGAAAGTTAAAGGAAATAAGCAGAGTTCCCAGGGCAATGGCCACCGCATAGAAATTAATTTGGTCAAAGTTCAACGCGTAAACCTGCCACTTTTCAATAAAGTCAGCAGGCACTGTTTGAACGGAAAGGCCAAAAAATTCCTTGATCTGAGAGGAAAAGATGATAACCGCGATGCCGCTGGTAAATCCCACGATCAAGGGATAGGGGATATATTTTAAGAGGCTCCCCAGGCGTACCAGCCCCATGGCAATTAGGATAAAACCTGCCATGAATGTCGCTATGGTGAGTCCGCCCACCCCGTGTTCCTGTACAATGGCATAAACGATGACGATGAAGGCCCCTGTGGGTCCGCCTATTTGAACCCGGCTCCCACCAAGGATGGATATGACCAGGCCGGCAATGATGGCGGTAATTAATCCTTTATCCGGCGAAACGCCCGAAGCAATAGCGAATGCGATGGCCAACGGAAGTGCGACGATCCCCACGATCAAACCTGCCGTGATGTCATTCAGTAATTGTTTTCTTGAGATGCCCCCTTTGAGCAATGAAAATAACTTGGGGGTGAAGGGAGATTCTTTCATGTACGTTGCCTCCTTAAGGGTTGTAAAATCCTCTTAGTTTATCGAAGAGCTAGCTATGGGCTACAACGGTACGAATGTAACCTATTCTCTTTATATTTTTTCAGGGAAGGAGGGATAAAAGCGGGCCGGGCCTGCCTTTGGTCCGTGTCATTGGATCCTTTTGCCTTGCGTGGTAAAGGAAAGCCCCTGTTGCCCTGAGGTAGAAATCATGACGCCTTCAAACAGGGGTTCATGTACCCCCGGTTTTACTTTCCAGTCGAACAGGAAGTTTGCCCCGGTCCCCCCTTCCTGGTCGATTTCATCGATCACGATCTCCACGGTTTCCATAGGGGCGATAAAAATGGGCTTGTCAAAATACGTGCGGAGCGAGACACCGTGGGTATTGAAATATTCTGCCTTGGCAATGTATATACTGTCGGCGATGTTGGTGTTTCGGATGCTTACCGTTACGGTCAAATTATGGGTTCGGTGTTCGGTCAGGCTGTAAATTTGCGAATAGACGGATAAGTAGGTAGCGCCCGAAAGGAGCGAGTCAGTTTCCGAAAGATCCACCTTCCTTTTGCCCCAATTGACAGGGTCTATTGAGCTGATTTTTCCTTCTTCATGGCAAGCTGTCAAAAGGAGACTTACCAGGACCAGGGTACATATTTTGTTCATGCGTTTCAGATAAAATGGCACAGCGATGTTAGCTGCAAACTAAAATAGTGTTTTACGCCGGATATTCCCGGCGAAGGAGCTATAAAAGTGCCTGTTCTGTCCTGGCAGGTTATGGCGATACGGGTAAACGCCTGATGCTTGTCAGCGGGTGCCGTTCACTGTATTTCCGGGGGGGTCTTCGCCTGATGGGGTTTTTCCCTGCCCCATGGGAATGAGGGCAGCTGGGTTTATCAAGGGCGATTACTATAAAGGTGCTGAAATCCCGGGTTCTAAACCGGGGGTCCGGGTTGTGGCGCGGGGTTGGGGTTCTGAATTGTGTAGCAGTGCCGGGGCATTGAGTTGCAGGGCCAGCCTGGGGGGCTGAACCCCGCCCCATTTTCAATTTATTGCTGGGTACTGCCGGAAACAAGCGGGGAGTTGCCCTTTTTGGGATGCATCCTTTCCATCGATGCATCCGGGTTCCGATCCTGTTTGCCTGTTAGCTGGGGGCGTTTTTTTCAGAAGATAGGTCCTGGTGTAAAGATGGAAGGGACGGGGGGTAAGCCATACGGACCGTCGCATATTCCCAAATCTTCCCTACCTTTGGGTCAAAGCCGAATGCATGAAGACAAAAGCTAGTAAAAGGGTATTTGTGGAAGGGCCTGTCAGCCCTGAGTTTATAGCCCAGTCCATCGCCAGACACCAGTCGAAAACGACCATAGGTGCCCACGACATTTTTTTGGGGCAGGTGCGGGCCGACCTGATTGACGGGAAGACTGTGGCCGCTATAGAATATACGGCTTACGAGCCTATGGCCGAAGCCAAGTTTGCCGAGATCCGGGAAGCCACTTTTGGGAAATTCGAGATAAGCTGCATGCATATTTACCATAGCCTGGGGCAGGTGAAAGCGGGGGAGCTCTGCCTCTTTGTCTTTGTTTCGTCTCCCCATCGCAGGGTGGCCTTTGAGGCCTTGCAGTATGTGGTAGAGGAAATTAAAAAAGAGGTGCCCGTCTTTGGAAAGGAACTCTTTGAAGACGACAGCTATCAATGGAAAGTGAATACCTGAACCCATGGTAGATATAACCCGAAAAGTGGTGACACTTCGTACTGCGGTGGCCCAGGCCATTGTAAAAGTGGGTTCGCCCGACACCATCAAAGCCATTGAAGACAAGACCGTTCCCAAGGGGGATGTGTTTGAGATGAGCAAGGCAGCTGGCCTCCTGGGTGTGAAGAAGACGGCTGAATTATTACCCGACTGCCACCCTTTACCTATAGAATACACCGGGATTTCCTATGAGGTCAAGGGCCTGGAGATCCATATCCGCATAACCGTGAAAACGCATTACAAGACCGGGGTGGAGGTAGAGGCGATGCACGGTGCCAGCCTGGTGGCGCTCAACCTTTACGACATGCTGAAGCCCATTGACAAGCATGTCGAGATCTTCCATATCAAGTTGCTTCAGAAAACAGGTGGAAAATCGGATATCCATCGGGAAGGGTAGCTATAGGCACAAGCACAGGAGTCAGGCAATACCGGTCTAAAAGTGGCATCCTGAAAATTTCCACCCGAGACCATTCCTGTAGTTAAAAAAGGGGATACCTATCCCGCCCCGGAACAAGGTATATCCGGCCGCTGCAGAAAACAAGCAGGGGAATCGGGTCCAGGGGATGGAATGTCCATCAGGAAGGATAGATCGCCAACAGGAAATCAAATCATAACCCGGCCTGCAGGCATCATGGATCAGCGTCACGCAGCTTTCGGGCGATGGATCCGATATAGTTCTTGATGTCTGTAATATCCTGTTCAGCGAGGCGATCACCAAAATTGGGCATCCCTTTTTGTAGGTATAGGCCCTCCCCGACTATTTTATGGAATATTTCGAAGGTTTCGCCGGAGGAATAAGGCAAGTCGGGCATAATACCCCCACTGGGTTTGTCGCCACCACCATGGCAGGCGGAGCAATAGCGCAGGTATAAATCCGCCCCGTGCTGCAATTGATCCGGACTGGCTTCAAAATCAAGGGCCACCAATTCCGGTGAGGGCGGGTCGGGATAATCGGGCATGGCAGCTTCCCCTCCCAGTTTGAAGGTATAAATGGTCCCGGGATGGATACTTTCTGTAAACTTCATCCACAACCCAAGGACACCTCCCCAACCAACCGCCACGGTCAGGTACTGGATACCATCCACTTCGTAGGTGACGGGCGGGGCAATGATCCCTGTTTCCAGCGCGTAGGACCAGAGCTTTTTACCATTTTGGGCATCATAGGCTACCAAATCGCCCGCTGCATTGCCCTGGAATACGAGCTCCCTTGTGGCCAGGACACCGGCATTCCAGGGCGAGGCATGTTTCACGCTCCAAACCTCCTGCCGGTTGACAGGGTCCCACGCGATCAACTTGCCATAACCCCCAATGGCAAGGCTATCTTTATGCACCTTCAGGGATGGATTCACCTGGGTACCCGTATGCCAGGTCCGTCCGTCGTCCACAAAAGAAAAATCCGCTGGCTGTCCGTAGATAAAACCCAGTTCACGGGCCGGGATATATACTAGGCCCGTCTCCGGGTTGTACGCCATAGCCTGCCACCCATGGCCTCCTGCCGGCCCGGGTGCAATGGCGGCGTTCATTTCCGGGTAGCGGCTAAATTCGGATTCTATCGGACGACCTGTTGCCTGGTCGATCCCAATGGCCCAATTGACATATACGTAGGGCTCCCCCGAAATAAACTCCCCATTGGTACGGTCAATGACATAGAAAAACCCATTCTTTGGAGCCTGCATCAAAACCTTCCTCACTACACCGTCCACCTCCAGATCGGCCAGGATGATTTGCTGGGTGGCCGTATAATCCCAGGTTTCCCCCGGGGTGGTCTGGTAGTGCCATTTCAGCCCTCCGTGGTCTGCATCAAGGGCCACGATGGATGAAAGATACAGGTTGTCGCCCCCTTCGGGGCTCCTGATATCCCGGTTCCAGGGAGAGCCGTTGCCTACCCCAATATATACCAGGTTCAGTTCCGGGTCGTACGCCATGGCGTCCCAGGCGGTACCCCCGCCCCCGAATTTCCACCATTCCCCGGTCCAGGTTTTTGCGGCTTCCTCCATGGCGGTCGATTCAAAGCCATCCGCCGGATTCCCGGGGACGGTGTAAAAGCGCCAGGCGAGCTCCCCGGTAAGGGCATCATAGGCGGTAACGTACCCCCTTACCCCATAGTCGGCACCCCCATTGCCAATGATCACCTTCCCTTTTACCACCCGGGGTGCGCCGGTGATGGTGTAGGCTTTTTCCTGGTCTACCGTAAGCACCTCCCATGCCAATTCTCCCGTGGCGGCATTGATAGCGATAAGCCGCCCGTCCAGGGAACCGACATATACATGGCCCTTGTAGAGGGCAACGCCGCGATTTACGACATCACAGCATGCCTTTTCGGCGTACCCCCCGGGGACCTCGGGATCGAAAATCCAGAGAATTTCGCCTTTTCGCACATCGATGGCGTACACGACACTCCAGGGCCCGGATACGTACATAATCCCGTCGACCACCAGGGGGGTGGCCTCAATGCCCCGTGTGGTCCCCAGGTTGATACTCCACGCCAGGCCGAGGTTGTCAACGGTAGTTTTGGAAATCTGGTTTAAGGCACTAAAACGGTCTTCCCGGTAGTTTTTCCCGTTGGTAAGCCAGTCACCCTGATTGGCATCGGCGTTGGCAAGGCCATCGTCATCTACAGCTTCCGTGATCTGTGCCCTATGTTCCGGGGAACCCGGTTCGGGCTTGGTGGCAGGGGTACAATGGGCCAAAATGCTGATGCATCCTGCATACAAAAAGACTTTGGATAGGTTTTTCATTTCCGGTTGGTTAGGTTATAAGAGACAGCCAGTGATCCATGGCCAATCAGGCTTTTCAGCGGGGGAAGCTTCCAACTAATATAGCAAATAAAGGGGTATGTCGCTGAGGTGCAGGTAAGATAGGGCCGGCTTAGGTGCACGGGAACCTGTGGGGAAGGTCATTGGGAGTGCCGTTGGGGGGCCAAAGTTGTACGACTCAAAAGGCCCCCATCCCCCCGCCCTCATCCAAAATAGGGCCCGGTACTGCAATAAACAAGCGGGATGGTTGAGGGATACGGTTCCGGATTTCCTGCCGGGTGGGGAATCTGTGTATGTGAAAGCGGCAAGCGGGGTAGCGAAGGTCCGGCGACCAGTGCACGCGGAGTCATATCCCAAGAGCATCCCCGGTGAAATACCCCCCTGATCGTTTTTTGCAGTAGCGGCGGCTATCTTGAACCTGGGGTGGGGTTAAGCGCCCCCCCCCAAAAAAAACCACAACAAACGCGACGGAATCCAGAAGACACCCAACACCCTTTTTTGAATGGCTACGGGCTGTAAAATTACCCATGGCCCAACACAGCGGTTCCGGCCTGCATCCTTAAAATTGATCTCCCACAAAAGCGAACAGCTATACGCAGGCAGCCCCGGATCAAATCTGTACACGGGTCAACAAAAATTCCCCCCTGATCGTTTTTTGCAGTAGAGGCGGCTATCTTGAACCTGGGGTGGGGTTAAGCGCCCCTGAGCAGTGGCGCCAAGGACGCAACAAATGGTAAGGGCGCATATTTCCGCAGCGGCCCTTATCAAAGAAATGATGTCATGCCATTCCTTCCCTTGCCAGCCACCTTCGCCGCTTTTATTCGGCCATCAGGCGACGGGGTCGCGGCGATTAGTGCCTGCCAAAGGCCGTTCCGGGCTATTCCGCACCAACCTCCCGCCTTGCCCAAATCTCATACATGGGCTCCCCGCGGCTGTTGCGACCGGTATGGTGCCAGTCGGCCCCTTGTACCTCATACGCAAATTCCAGGGTGGCACCCACCCGGGCGTTATCCCGTGAGAAATAGCCAATATGCTCTGTATAACGCCCGTCTTTTGCCTCATACCGCCCCCCGCCGCTGCCAGAGAAGCGCATGCTGTCCGTATCGTAGGCAATCCATTGGAAGCGCCCGTCGATCAGGAACTTCAGGGTTTTCCGGCTACTTTCCTCCCCACGTCGTTCCTGCCCGGTATCGGGGCCCCGGGTGGCAAAGAGCCAGCCCCCGTCCAGGGCTTGCGCTACCTTAGGCAATGCCTGAAGTCGAAGGCCGTCTTCCCCCCATTCCAATCCCCCTTCCGCAATGCGTACGGGGACCGTCAGGCTGCGGACAGCATCCTGCTCATACGCGGAGTTGAACTCTAGGGCCCATTCCAATTGCGTACCCTCCAGGGTGTAGGAGCCGCCCATGGTACTGATAAAACGGGGCGGGCTGGTTTCATAAAGGGAATGTATAAGGTAATTGCCGGCCACTTTTATTTCGTGCTGCAGCGCGTTCGGACCCGAGGGTTCCGACAGGTAAGCCCCCTCCGGTATCTGTGCACAAAGTGGCACGCTTGAGAATACCATCAGCAATAAAGAGATAACTGCTCCGGAACGCCAATTTTTGGACTTGTGGCGACCCCCGGGCCGACGCCGGTACATCGCGCTAAAAATGAGTGGAAAATGGCACATAAAATGGTTGCTTTGTTGTTATTTTTGCGGCCCTCGAACCAGTACGGGAAATTTTGTTCAAATTAACATTAATTTCATAATTTTTGTTTTCATTTACACCCAAAACCTATATAATTGAAAGACGAATGTATTGAACCCACCTTCCGCTATTTTTAGTGATGGATGAATGGCAATGGAATACGACCCGCCTGCAGTTTAGGGACTGCATTTAGAAAGTCCCATCAACCAGTACAGATTCCCTGCCTGCCTTCAGAAACCTATCCATTAAAAACATTCGGGAGCATACTTCAATAAATTTAGCAAGAACTAATGAATATACGATACTTTGACCTCATAGATCAGACCTATTACTTCCCCCAGGAAGAGTTTACCCTTGACGGGGATAAACTGCTCTTTCACGGCATCCCCCTTCACAAACTGGTGAGCAAATACGGGAGCCCGCTCAAGTTTACCTACCTGCCCAAGATTACGGAGAATATCAACAGGGCCAAGCAGTGGTTTGCCGAAGCCATGGAGAAGTATGAGTACCGTGGCAAGTACTATTATTGCTACTGTACCAAAAGCTCCCATTTTTCTTATGTCATGAATGAAGCCTTTAAGAATGATATCCATATAGAGACTTCTTCGGCATTTGACCTGAACATCGTGGAGCAGCTTAAAGAGGAGGGTTTGATCACCGACAAAACCTATGTAATCTGCAACGGGTTCAAACGGGATGCCTATATAGACAATATCGCCCGCCTGATCAATTCCGGCCACCAGAACTGCATCCCGATCATCGATAATTACGAAGAAGCAAACCTGCTGTCGGACGCCATAGAAGATAACTACAAAGTGGGCATCCGGATCGCTTCGGAAGAAGAGCCAAAATTTGAATTTTACACCTCCCGGCTCGGTATCGGCTATAAAAACATCATTCCCTTTTATGAAGACCACCTGCAGCACGACCCCAAGGTGGAGCTAAAAATGCTCCATTTCTTCATTAATACCGGTATCCGCGATAACGCCTATTACTGGAGTGAATTGCTCAAATGCATGAAGGTGTATGTGCGCCTGAAGAAGATCTGCCCCAGCCTTGACAGCCTGAACATTGGCGGGGGCTTTCCTACCAAGAATTCGCTCTCTTTTGAGTACGACTACAAGTATATGGTAGACGAGATCATCAACCAGATCAGCATGGCATGTGAAGAGGCCGATGTGCCCGTCCCCCATATCTTTACAGAATTTGGGAGCTTTACGGTGGGGGAGAGCGGGGGTACTATATACAAGGTGCTATATCAGAAGCAACAGAACGACCGGGAGAAGTGGAATATGATCGACTCTTCCTTTATTACCACGCTTCCCGATTCCTGGGCCATCAACAAGCGGTTTATCATGTTGCCCATCAACCGCTGGAACGATGAATACGAGCGGGTGCTCCTGGGGGGGCTTACCTGCGACAGCGACGATTATTACAACAGCCAGCAGGACATGAACGCCATCTACCTGCCCAAGTTCAAGAAAGACCTGCCTCTGTATATCGGCTTTTTCAATACCGGGGCATACCAGGAAACCATAGGCGGTTTTGGTGGTTTGCAGCACTGCCTCATACCACACCCCAAGCACATCCTGATCGACCGGGATGAAGAAGGGAATTTCAGGACTGAAGTTTTTAGTGAACAACAAAAAGCAGACGAACTGCTACAAATCTTAGGATATGAAAACAACTCGGAACTACGCGGGGATACCGGACGAATTCGCACAATTGGAAAAGGCCAAGGTAGTTTTAATACCAGTACCCTATGACGGCACCAGTACCTGGGGCAAAGGATCGGACAAAGGCCCTGAAGCCTTCCTGCATGCCTCTGAGAACATGGAGACCTATGACATAGAAACCGGCACGGAGGTCTATCGCCAGGGGATTTTCCTGGCCGATCCGGTGCGCCAGGACAGTTCGCCTGAAACCCTGGTCAAAGCGGTGCACAGCACCACCAAAGAATATATCAAGCGCAATAAGTTTGTGACCCTGGTAGGGGGGGAGCATTCCCTCTCCATAGGAAGTATCAGGGCCTTTAACGAATGCTTTGACGACCTTACCGTGTTGCACATAGATGCACATGCCGACCTGCGTGAGAGCTACGATGGCAGTAAATTCAACCATGCCTGCGCCCTGTATGAGGCCAGCCAGAACACCAACCTGATACAGGTGGGGATCCGGAGTATGGACGCTCTGGAAAACACCGTGCTGGATGAGGAGAAAACTTTCTTTGCCCATGACCTGGCCAAAGATGATTACTGGGCCGACAAGGTCATTGAACTGATGACCGACAATGTGTTCATTACCTTTGACCTGGATGCGTTGGACCCCTCTATCATGCCGTCTACCGGCACCCCGGAACCCGGAGGGTTGTTCTGGTACGAAACCCTGGAGTTCCTGCGCCAGGTTTTTGAAGAAAAGAACGTTGTGGGCTTCGACCTGGTTGAGCTCTGCCCCAATCCCAGCGATAAATCCCCGGATTTTCTTGCGGCAAAGCTGTATTATAAAATGTTAAGCTATAAATTTAAGGATGAAGACGTAGCGGATCAGTATGACAATACCTTCGACGAAGGCTATATCCAAAGCGGCAATTCCAATAAAAAATTCAATGATGAAGACGAATAAAGGGCCTATTACCCAATTCATGGAGAACTATTATTTGCACTTTAATTCCGCTGCGCTGGTGGATGCCGCCAAGGCATACGAAGCCCAACTGGATAAGGGTGCCAAAATGCTGGTTTCCCTGGCCGGGGCGATGAGCACGGCAGAACTGGGTAAGATCTTTGGCGAGGTCATCCGCCAGGATAAGGTGCATATCATCTCGGTCACCGGGGCCAACCTGGAAGAAGACCTGATGAACCTGGTGGCCCATTCCCATTATGAACGGGTACCCCACTACCGCGACCTTACCGCCCAGGATGAATGGAACCTGCTGGAACGGGGGCTGAACCGTGTGACCGATACCTGTATCCCCGAAGAGGAAGCATTCAGGAGGTTGCAAAAACACATCTTTAAGTTGTGGAAAGAAGCCGAGGAAGCCGGCGAGCGCTACTTCCCACATGAGTATATGTACAAACTGCTTCTTTCCGGGGTATTGGAACCCTACTACGAGATCGACATAAAGAATTCCTGGATGTACGCCGCAGCCCAGAAGAACCTGCCTATCGTATGCCCGGGCTGGGAAGACAGTACCATGGGGAATATATTCGCCTCTTACGTACTCAAGGGGGAGCTGAAGGCCTCCACGGTGAAATCCGGCATAGAATACATGACGTTCCTGGCCGATTGGTACACGGCCAATTCAAAAAAAGGCATCGGTTTCTTCCAGATCGGGGGCGGCATTGCAGGGGACTTTCCCATTTGCGTGGTGCCGATGCTCTATCAGGACATGGAGCGCACAGATACCCCATTCTGGAGTTATTTCTGCCAGATCAGCGACAGCACCACCAGCTATGGGTCCTACTCCGGCGCCGTACCGAACGAAAAAATTACCTGGGGGAAGTTGGACCTGGACACCCCAAAATTTATTATTGAAAGTGATGCAACCATTGTTGCGCCACTTATTTTTGCTTATCTTTTGGACATGTAATTATGGATAACCTGAAACGAGTCATAGTAGATTTTAAAAAACTAACCCCGGAGGTCTTGAAACTTCTTGTGGAGCGTTATCCCGATGGCTATGATGACCGTAATATCATTAGCTTTAAGAATTCCCAGGGGGAACGGGTGCAGGCGGTGGAGGTACTTACCGATGATACTAAATACTTGGTCAAGATCAGTCAGAAACTGGAAATCACCATGGCCAACTATGATGAAGACGATTACGAGGATTATGATGACAATGATCCGGATGCTATCCCGGACTTTGACGTCGAAGACGAATCGGGGGAGGAGGATTAAGGCTCCCGTTTGCTTGATCCCCCTTGTGGAATAAGGCCTTGGCCCCAGGGAGTCCTGGAATCAACCGTTCATCCCCGCACGATGGACCGGCGACATAAACTTGGTATTACTTTCAATCTGTACTTTTTGATGAAAACGCTTCCATTTCACCTGTCCCTCCCGTGTAAGAGCATTAGCGTGACCAGGGATTTTTATGTCGATATGCTTGGGGCGGAGCTCGGGCGGCATACCTCGCATTGGCTGGATGTCAACCTCTTTGGGAACCAGATTACCTTCACCAAGTGTGGTCCCTTTGATTTTTCCTATAAATCCTACAAGTTTGAGGATACCATCCTGCCTTCCTTCCATTTCGGGATCATTGTGGACAAGGATACGTGGATTTCCCTCTATGCAAGTTCACAGAATTCGCGCTATACCGTGACTTCTGAGGTCATATTCCTTAAAGACAAGCATGGGGAACACCGTTCGTTCTTTGTGCAGGATCCCAATGGCTACAAGGTGGAATTTAAGTGTTTCCGAAAGGAGAAGGATATTTTTGCCCAATAATGCCTCCTTAATTTTTAAGGCTTCGCAGCATTTCTTCCGTGGTGCGATCCAGGTCGAATTCGGGCTTCCAACCCCAGTCGGCCCTGCTCCTGGAATCGTCTATGCTCATCGGCCAGGAATCGGCGATCTCTTGCCTGAAATCGGGTTGGTAACGGATGCTAAAGTCGGGCAAATGCCGTTGGATACTACTAGCGATCTGTGCCGGGCTGAAACTCATGGCCGCCAGGTTATAGGAGGAACGTACGCTGATGGCCTCCGCATCACTGTTCATCAGTTCAATGGTGGCCCGGATGGCATCGTCCATAAACATCATGGGCAGGCGGGTATTGGCCGAAAGGAAGCAGGTATAGGAGCCTTGTGAAAGGGCCTTACGGTAAATATCCACTGCGTAATCCGTAGTGCCCCCGCCGGGCAAGGTTTTCCAGCTGATCAATCCGGGAAAACGCAGGCTGCGCACATCTACCCCGAATTTATGGCAATAATATTCGCACCATCGCTCACCGGCCTGTTTGCTTATGCCGTAGACCGTGCTGGGCTCTTGAATGGTGTTTTGGGGAGTGTTTTCCCGAGGCGTGGTAGTACCGAAAACCGCTATGCTGGAAGGCCAAAAGACTTTGCCTATCTTCTTTTCCCTGGCCAGGTTGAGTACGTTGAAGAGTGAATTCATATTAAGGTTCCACGCCCGCATGGGGAATTTTTCGGCGGTCGCACTCAGCATGGCCGCCATGAGGTATACCTCCTCAATTTCGTAGTGCATGACCACATCCTCCAGGGCCGAATAATTGGTGGCGTCCACCATCTCGAAAGGCCCCGAGGCCATTAATGCATCGCTGCCTTCACGTATATCACTGGCAACCACACTATCGCTACCATAGCGCTCCCGCAATACCAGGGTGAGTTCTGTTCCAATCTGCCCGCAGGCTCCCAGTATGAGAATTGTATGGCCCATGTAGTAGTTCCTATTTTGATTGCGGTTCAAAGATAGCCTTTATTAAAATTTGTACATTCGTCCCATGATTAAAATGTGCTTCTTTGCGATGTGCTTTGCGCTTTTGCTGGGCTGCCGGGACAGCGGTGGGCAAGTGCAGGTTTCCGTCTCCCAGGATTCAGCATTGGAAACCGGAGAGCTCCCCAGGAAGGCCCTTATCAATACCGGGGCCCGTCAGATCGTAAGCGGGTGGCCGGCATTCCTGGAACTTGAAAACAGCATGGACGGGCTTTACAGGGTGGAAAACGGGGAGGAACTAAGGTTGCTCCTGGACGAGTTGCAAGAGAAGGAGAAGGCCCTGGCCGAGGCGCAATACCCCAGGTTATTTGACCAACCCCAGGTATTTAGCAGGCAAAAAGTGTTTAAAACATATTTGTTGAAGGCCAAAGCCAGCCTTATTTACCGGACAGAACCCCAGGAAGCCTGCGTTGAAATGCTCCAAGCCTACAACGCCCTATGTGAACAATTCAATGTTTTGGTCAATAGCCAGCTTGACACTTTACTACTATCCGATGAATAAATTGCTAAGCACCACCATGGCTGTATTTTTGTTCGGCCTATGCTTAACCCGGGGCCAGACGGAACGCGAACTGGGGGCCCTGCTTGACGAATGGCACCTGGCCGCGGCCAGGGCTGATTTTGAGGGGTATGTTGGGAAGATGACAAAGGATGCGGTATTTATTGGCACAGATGCCACGGAATACTGGTTGGGGCAAGCATTCCGGGATTTTTCAAAACCCTATTTCGAGCAGGGCAAGGCGTGGAGCTTTCATTCGGTAGAGCGGCATGTCTACCTCAATGAACGGGAAGACCTGGCCTGGTTTGATGAATTGCTGGATACGCGCATGGGGTTGTGCCGCGGTTCGGGGGTCATGCAAAAGAACCCCGGAGGGTGGAAAATTGCCCACTACGTCCTGTCTATCGCTGTGCCCAACAAGGATGTGGACGCGCTTTTAGACCTAAAAAAGGAAAGCGACAGCCTGTTGCTTCTGAAACTGAAACAGCCCCGATAATAGGGGCTGTTTGGATTGTGATGCCTTGGTTTGATTTTGGTGCCGGCTATTGCAACCGCCTGCTTATTTGTTTTCCGAGGAATCGGGTTTCTCCTTACGGGACTCCAGGGCCTGCTTACTCAGGCTGGCGAGGTTGAAATTCGGGTCAAGCTTTAAAGCCTCATCTATGGTGGCAATGGCCAGGTCTATATTCGCCTTGTCTACATTGTACTGGGCCAGCCCTTTTAAATGCAGGAAAGCAGCTTTTAGCGGTACTTCATACGGTTGTTGTCTTTCATAGAAAGCGTACTTCATCTCCTCCCTGGAATTTTCTACCCCAAAATTGATGAATTCCAAGGCCGCGGCGTTGTCGCCCGTCTGTATCTTGAGGTCTGCCATTTCATAGGCCAGATATGGGTTTTTTTCCCGCTTGTAGAGGATTTCGTATTGCTCCAGGGCCCTTTTGGGTTGGTTCAGGGCCTGTAGCGAGATGGCTTTTACCTGTACCGCCAGGTCTGAACCGGCCGTGTCTTTTTCTATGCCAATGGTATTGAGGGCCTGCAGGTGCTCATTGTTGTTGGCGTAAATATAAGCAAGGGTGTCGCGGCGCTCTTTATTGGGGGCGATGACATTCAGGTGGGTAAGGGCGTTGATGACACCTTGCACATCGCCCTGTTGGCGCATTTCCCGGTAGAAAGCCTCAAAGTGCTTTTGCAGATCGGAACTGGATTGGGCCTGGGCCCCCATTCCTGAAAGTAGCAGGATAAGTACTAAGATCCTTTTCATGGTTCGTTAAATTTTGGTGCGCCAAAACTAGTATTTTTTTTTGGGTCAAGCGTTAAAGAAAAGTATAAATCAATGCTTTACACGCAAAAAGGATGCCAGGAGGCATCCTTTTGTTAATACTTATGTTCCACTATCCCTTTAAACCAAGACCGGTGGGCTCTCTTTTTGGCCGTGAGAACGCAATAGCCAGGCATAAAAGGTCAGGCTGCGGGGGTCTGTCTCCAGGCAGGACTGCAGAAACCCGCATAGGTTTTTATAAAAGAGGCTCACCCTTAGTGTTGGGAGGTTCAGGTTCACTTTTCCGGGCTCGTACAACGTGTCGTCCATAAGCACCTCCATGGTAACCCGGTTGCGATGGTAGTCAATGGCTACTTCGGCCGCCTTGTAATGCTTCTTAAGGATGAGTTCGTGTAACTGACGATACGCTTCTGACGCTGGTCCCTTAGTGCAACTCCGGGAGATATGATTTTGCAATTCTTTTAAAATCCTCCCTTTCAAATTTGAATTTTCCATGTCATTCTGGGATTTATGTTTCTATTTAAGATACTTCAAATTGACAAAATAGTTGAATAACAACGAAGTAAATTAACCTTTGGTCGATTTTTTTGTTGTGAAACAGGGCAGGGACGTGGTGAACTATGAGGAAATAGATGTGAAAAAGGAGTAGTTATTAGTAAGAAAATTCTTACTAATTACTATTTTACTGTTTGAGGGGCCCCGGGAGGGTTCATAATGGGGTGGAGGCAGGTTGCGTTTCAGGGCTTCCCGGGGGTAATATTCGCATTTAGCCGGGTGGGCCGGGAATACCCCATTGAAAACCTGGCCCCAGTGCCCCCCTTCTATCACTGTTTTAACGAGGTGTATACAGTCATCCAAATGGATGAGGTTGACCGGGGCGTTGCCGTTGCGCAGGCCTTTCTTCCCCGCAAGGTGGGTCACGGGGTGGCGGCCAGGCCCGATCAGCCCGCCAAACCGCACCACAATCGTCTGCAAGTCGGGATCATCACGGAAGCACTTTTCGGCTTCCAGGACCTGCCTGCCGGATGCGGTTACCGGGGCCGGGAGGGTGGCCTCAGTAACCGTTCCCGCGCTATCCCCATACACCGAAGTACTGCTGACAAAAAGGACCCTACTTACCGTTGAAGATGTCAATGCTTTATGCACCGCTGCCATTTTTCGCACATAATCCTCGCCCCCCCCGCCTCGTAGTCCTGGAGGGACATTGATAACCAGCAGCTGGGCTCCCTCCAAAAAGTCCTCCATGGGCCCTGCTATCCCGGTTTCCCCCAGTAGGATCCTAAAGGCTTTTATGCCTGACTGGGACAGCTGTCCGAGTTTTTCTTCCGAGGTAGTACTGCCGTACACCACGTAACCTGCCTCCAGCAAGGCCTTGGCCAGGGGGAATCCCAGCCATCCACAACCCAATATGGCAATCGTCTTAATCAAAGCGAATCAATTTTTTTACCAGGATGGCGTCATTTAATACAAAGGGTTTCGGGATTTGGTCCGCGGGCCTTTCGGGCACCGAGAACAACGGGTGTTGCAACAGGTCGTTGGAGGCCTCATACAATTCGATTTCCAGGGGCATGCCCGCAGGCAGGGTCAGCTCCAGTTCTGTAGGTATATTGTTGCTGATATAGTGGGTGACCAGCCTGGCCCCGGTCCGTTCTTTCAGGTAAAAGGACGATAGGGGAACCCCATTGATAGACGCCCTGGCAATAGGGGTGTCGTTGGTGTAAATTTCCAGGCGGTTGACCGCCCTTTGAGGTATAACACGGATCTTTAGTTGGCGCATCGTACCCACCAAAGTATCCTTTAGGGTAACCACCTGTGGGGCATCAATAGCCTTTAGGGGTGCCCTGGCCGAAAAGGCGAAACCGGTGCCGTATTTGCTGCTGAGGGTATTTTCGCCCAGGGCCTGGTCTGCCTGTCCCTCCCGGTCGATAAACTGCGAAGTCCATTCAGAGAGTTGTCGGTCATAGGTCATCCATTGCGCTTCCCGCTTGTCGGCATCCAACACGTAGAGCAGGCTGCTCGGGCGGGGGTTCTCATCGGTGAAGCCCGATTGGAAGTGGGCGCCCAGCATAAAGCCGGCAAAAAGGAGAAAGCACAATCCGCCCAGTCGCCAGCGGGGATAGAAGTTCCCGAAGACCGGCAGGAGGAGCAGGAAGGTCAGGGTGGTGAGCAAGGTACAGCTGATCAGCATTTTTAACCCCAGGGCCACGGGGAACATCTGTACCATGGGGGCAAATATCCAGAGTGCGGGTACGCTAAGCGCGACCAGTACGTAAAGATTGGGTTCCTCCTGGTTTAAGATGACCAGCAGGGCCGCCAGCATGGCGAATACCGGAAGGATAAAAAAACTGGCGCCCGGGAGGTAGGTAGCCAGGAGCCAGCAAATGCCAAGCCATAGTAGCAGGGGGGCCACCAGCAGGCTTGCCAAATGTTCTTTTTGTACCCGGCGGTAGCCCCAAAAGCCAATGGCCAGTGAAAGGAAGGCAAAGGCGGCGATATAGGTATGCCCGTTATAAGGGAAGCCACTCAGCATTTCCCCGTACCGGGGATAGGCTTTGAGCAGGAGCGGCCAGGCGACATAGCCCACTGCCCCGTTGGCTGCCAGCACCAGCAAAGCCACGAGCAAACCTTTCCCTATAGCTTTCCATTGCAGTGCCTTCTTGCGGAATCCATAGCCCAGCAGCACCAGGAATAACAGGCTGGCCAAAATAAGCATGGGGCGGATCCAGCCGTAGGGATAGGACAGCAATTTAAAAAAGGGCACATTGAAATATACCGTATCCTGCAGGCTTTCGAGCTGGCCCAGGTCGGCCTGGCTGAAGTGCAGCAACAAAGGCATCAAATAACTACCCTGGTGGGCCAGGGTATTGGCGTCCAGTCGGTCATGGCGGTCCAGGGCGGTGTGGTAATCGTAATGATCGTCAATAAACGCGAAATTCAATCCTTGAATATCCCGGTCTTCCCGAAATACGGTAAGGTCGGTATCGTTGGGAAGCATCTTGTAGATGCTGTAGGCCAGGGAGCTGGCTACGGGGTATTTTGGGCCGGCCTCCAGGAATTCCTTTACCAATTGGCTGTTTCCCCGGTTGGTTTCGATCAGCATATAGGAGGGGCCCTTGCTGCCCCTGGCCTCAAAATTGAGCACCAGGCCCACATCATCGGCCCAGGGATGCTGGTTGACAAAGAGGTCGGCACCGTTCAACCCCAGTTCTTCAGCATCGGTAAACAATACAATAATGTCGTTTTTGGGTTGCAAATCCTTCCCGAGGAAGGCCCGGAGGCCTTCCAGGATGGTGCCCAGCCCGCTGCCGGCATCACTGGCCCCCGGGGATGAATGGGGGTTGCTGTCGTAATGTGTCATCAGTACCAGGGCCTTGCCATCCCCGGAACCCTGGATACGGGCCATCACGTTCACCGCCCTGCTAAAATTGGCCCAGTCGCCCGCGGTATGCCCTTCCTGGATTTGGGGGTCCAGTCCAAGTTGTTTAAGCTGTTGTAAAAGGTAGTCGCGCACCTGTCGGTGGGCGGGAAACCCCACCGCGTGCGGGTATTCCGAAACCTGTTTTACGTGCTCCATGGCCCGTTCTGTGCAAAAGCCATACGTTTCCTGTACGACCCCGGGGTCCTGGGGCCAGGTGAAGGTAATCGACGTATAAACGGCCATCAGGATCAGGAAGATGCTGATGACCGGGGCATATTTTTTCATAGCATGTGAATGTCGCCTAAAAGTATAAAAATTTGATAATCTGCAACCTTTTGTCGACTTATTTTAAAAGATTCACACAAAAACACTATATTTCAGGTTAACCTCATTAAAATCGACGGTATGGGAATCAAAAGCTTTCAGGGCCGCAGGGCTAAGGAAACCACCAAAAAAGAGTACAATGCGCCTATCCTGGTGGAAGATTATATGAGCAAAAAACTAGTGACCTTCCGTCCGGACCAGTCCATCCTGGAGGTCATGGAATTGTTTGCCAAGCATCATATTTCTGGTGGCCCCGTGCTGGACGACAATGGCTTCCTGGTAGGGATTGTATCTGAAGCTGATTGCATGAAACAGATCTCCGAGAGCCGCTATTTTAACCAGCCCATCCTGGACAAGAGTGTGGAGCGTTTTATGACGGAGAATGTAGAGACCATCCCGCACGATATCAGTATTTTTGATGCGGCTGCCCTGTTCCACAAGAACAACCGCAGGCGACTGCCGGTGATGAAGGACGGTCTTCTGGTTGGCCAGATCAGCCGAAAGGATATTGTCGTCGCGGCCCTGAAACTCAGTGGGCACAACTGGAAATGATTCGCGGCCCTTTCCTGGGATCACATTCGGATCAAAGGCCATGACGCCCTGCACCGTATCTCCGCTTTACGATCATGTATAAATCGTTGTCCAGCGGAAGGTAGCCCAGGTCGTAGACAAAGAAATAGACCGTTCCTTTTTTGGTCCTGTAAAGCGCGGTAATGTGCTCAAAATCGAATCCCCTGTCCAGCAACCTGGTCTTTGTGGTTGTGGTCTTACCATCCCTGAGGGGAAAACTTTCCAGGACACGATAATTCTTGCGCAAGCGGTTATTGATCGTCCGCACCAAATTCCTGTTGTCTTTGTTCAAATGGTTGTGGTAGGCATTGCGGCAGTAGTCTGAACAGAATTTTTTGTCTATCCGGCCTATGACCTTCGTGCCGCATTCCAGGCATGTACGATCTTGCATGGCGTCTTTTTTTCACCAGACGATAGCATTTTTTCCTGCAACTCCCTAACAGGGGATGCATAAAAGTGATAGGGTTTACTCCGCCAGTTTACGCAGGGCCTCCGCCCCAAGGGCCCCCTGGTAAACAACCAGCCGGTAGCGCAGTACGGTGGGGGCCTGGTTTGAAATTGGCACGGGCACCCTTCCCGGATATACAGCATTTTGCATACTGCCCGCTTCCCTGAGGATCCAGGGATGCGTTCCATCTTCCGCCGGGTTCCGGGAGACGATCAACAGCCCGGCCATCCCGCCATCTTTGGCCATGGAGCCACTGATATTGACCCAGTGGCCGGTCCTGAGCGCGTTTTCAGTGGGGGAGAACGGGCCCTCATCCGAGGCAAACTGCGGGGTATCGGGCATTTTCAGGCGGACCGAAAAGCCACCGTAACCTTTTTCATCTTCCGACCCTCCTATTTTTAATTCCGGGACCAGGGCCCGAAGCGATATTTCCACATCGATCACCCTGTAATTTGCCGTTGAGGGGCTGATTTTGACCAGGGCTTTTTCTTCCAGGAGCGGGGTTGGCTGACCGCCGGTACCGGTGAACTCAGGGGAAGTCCACAATACCCCGGAATGCAGGGTCAGATCATCGGGGGAAGCTGTGATGTCCAGGGTGTTAACCTCCCATGAAAAATCCCTGCACTCCCAGGCATCGCCCATGGGCCTGCCGCCTGCGAGCACCTGGTGCCAGGCCCAGAAAACACCACGGTGGTGCCGGTGGTCTTCGGGGAAGTCTTCGGTAAGTACCGCCCCGTCCAGGCCGTAGAGGGGGTGGATGTAGTGCGCCCTTTCGAATTTCCCGTCCAGAGATTTCGGTTTTGCCTGGTAAAAAAGTACCGGTTGGCCGTCTTCCCTGACCAGGACCCCTTGTTCGTCCTTTACAAAACTGAGCGTTTGTGAAAAAAACACCTGGGGGAACAGGAACAGGAGCAGGGCGTAGGCGGGCGCTTTCATCATTCTGGGGGGTCAGTCATTTATGGCTGAAAAAACCATTTGCCGGAATTTCCAGCCCGTTTGGTCGGTGGTGGTCCCCTGGGTTTGTTTCATGAGGATACCGATGACCCCCTCTTCGGGATCGGCAAAATATTGGGTGTTAAAATAACCACCCCAGTCGAAAGTGCCGGCACTTCCCTGCCCGCCCATGTCTTGGCCGTGGCTGTTCAATACGCCAAAAGCGAGGCCGTAATCCCGTGGGCCGTCTTCCCAGAGGGCCCCAATCTGGTTGCCCATAATGCTCCTGACGGTAGTGCGGCTGAGCAATCGATGGCCGTTATAGGTACCTTCATTCAGGTACATTTGCAGGAATTTGGCATAGTCCATGGCAGTACTCGAAAGCCCCGCGCCGCCCGAGAAGAAACGCTTTGCCCCTTTGATCGGGTAGTCCGGATCGTAGAAGGTAACGGGATAGTGTTCCCAGCTTCCCTCAACCGGCCGCTGTACCTTCACCAGTCGCCCGTGTTTGGAATCCGGGAGGTAGAACCAGGTATCGTCCATACCCAGCGGGTCAAAAATACGGGTGCGCAGGAATTGGTCGAAGGGCATACCCGACATGATCTCCACAAAATAGCCGAGTACATCCAGGCCTTCGCTGTAGGTAAACCGCGTCCCGGGATCGTGGTGGAGGGGCAGGCGCGCCAGTTTTTTGACACTCTCGGAGATAGGGATGTCACGCGTGGTAAACAGGTCGGTGATCCCTGCCTTATGGTAGATCTTTTTAAATCGTTCGTCCCCGTCGATCACCCCGTAACCCAGGCCGGAGGTATGGGTGAGCAGGTGGCGGATGCTGATGGGTTTATCAGCCGGCCGCGTGGTATAGGTGGTATCGGCCTCATTAAACGTATCCAGTACCTGCGCTTCGGAGAACTCCGGGATGTATTTGGAGATGGGGTCGTCCAACCGGAATTTCCCTTCCTCCCATAGCATCATGACCGCTGTGGAGGTAATGGCTTTGGTCTGGGAAGCGATGCGGAAAATGGCCTCTTTTTCCAGGGCTTTGCCGGCAGGCGTATCGGCCTGTCCGTACGCTTTGTGGTACAGTATTTTGCCATTTCTGGCGATCAGGGCCACGGCGCCCGGGATATGGCCGGCGGCTATGGATTGTTGCAGCATGGCATCGATACGGGAGAGCCTTTCCGGGGACATGCCTTGAGAAGGCGGGTCTCCCAATGAAAGGTTGGCCATTTCCTGTGCTGGCGCGGGAATGACGAATAGTAAAAACAGGCAAAGGATGAGGTGTTTCATAATGGTGGTTCTTGGTAGCGGAATCCGGTACAATGCAGTCTACGCTAAATGTACATATTTTCTTTGGGAATCGGGAGCTGCTGATCCTTGCTGCCGGAAGGGTCAAGCCGACTACAAACGATTACAAACGAAAATAAATAATTCCCAACCGGGTAGGCCTGCCGCACCGTCCTATGTTTGTGGTACCGGGGGAGACCGTACCCGGCAATCCGGAATGTTTCATCTAAATACAACGTAATCATGAATGCACTGAGAAACAAAGTACAACTGATTGGAAACCTGGGGCAGGACCCTGAGATCGTTATCCTGGATAGCGGGAACAAACTCGCCAAGTTTTCATTGGCCACCAACGAGAGCTATCGCAATTCCAAGGGCGAAAAGGTCACGGATACGCAATGGCATAACGTGATAGCCTGGGGCAAAACCGCGGAGATCATAGAATCCTATCTGTCCAAAGGAAATGAAGTGGCCCTGGAAGGGAAACTCATCCATCGCAGCTATGAAACCAAAGAAGGGGAGAAGCGCTATATAACCGAGGTCAAATGCAATGAGCTGCTGATGCTGGGCAAGCCCTGAAGGCAACTATGGCTGGCGCATGGGGCCCCTGGACAAGGGGCCCTTATATAAGGGGGGCGTTTTCATGGGGGAATTGTTGATGTCCAACCGTTGCAACGAGCTCCATGGTGTTAAATTATCATTAAAAGTGACCCAAAACAGGAAGACCGATGTAACTATTGGAGCCGGTTTCCGTCCATTAGGGTAAGCAGATAGCCGATAAAGGAGGGTTCTTGGGCTATTATTCTTTGATGAAAACCTCATTTTGAATAACTTATATAGAAACTGATCCGCCAATGGCCACCCAACGCCTACATAGCGACATCGTACGAAAAGCACAGTGGAATACCCTGGTGGCGGTGCTATGTTTGTGTTTTCTGGCCCCTGCCCCCCTGATGGCACAGGGGGACATGCCCCTGGAGCAACGACTCACGGTCATCGCGCAACGTGCCCTGGATGATGCGGCGTACGAGTATAGAATGCAATGGCGGACCGAGGAGGATGAGCTGGACTACTGGACGGATCAACGGAACTTCGAAAAACATCTCCGGGGCCAATTCCTGGAAGGGTACCACGCCTATTTATCCAACAAACGGCGTGCCTATATAAAATTGGAGGCCCATTGCGATGGCAGTTGTGAACACGGGGAGCATTTTGAAAGGCATGCGGCTTTCTACATCCAGTATGAGAACCCGGCGCAGTCCGCTGACGCTATTATCGCCACCAGCGCTTCACATTAAGCCATAGCGATCCCCCGGAGACATCCCAACTCCCACCGAATCAATTCCTTATACATGCGTTATCTCAGTTAGCCCCGGCAGGCATGGCATGACTCCCTTATTTTTTGTCTTGATTGCAGTAGGGTATGAGTACCCCTGGATTGTTATTCCTGTACAAACCAAAAAAAAAATGACACTATGAAACGATTAGCTTTGAGCTTTTTGGTACTACTGATGGCTGGCCCCGTTTACCTGAGGGCACAGGAATCCCCCGACGGGGAAGAACAACAGTCCTACTATGAGCGGCGGGCCCGGGAGGATGCTGCTTACGAACAGTCCCTTGCCCTGGAGGATGAGGCAGAAGCCGAGGATTTCTGGGAAGACCAGGAACACTATGAAAAGGAGCTCAAAAAACGGGATAAAAGGGCGTATAAAGCCTATATGAAAGGCAAACGCGACGCTTATGCCGAACATTACGAACACTGCGGACACCATTGTCACCATGATCGGCACTACTATTCGCATGCCACCTTTTATTACCACGGGTACCACGGGCATTATTACTACCGGCGCCCATACAGTACCGGCATACGCACGGGGGTTCGTGTGGCGGCACCCAGTGTTAGGGTAGGAATACTGTAAGGTGGAAAAAACGGGATATACAAAAAAATCGCCCAGCAGGGCGATTTTTTTTTATGGGATACCAGTCTTCAGGCGACTTTTTTCATCAGGTCAAAACAGGGGCACCTTTTACAGCGTTTCTTCTCGGACTTCTGGTACTTTTCACAGCATTTGGCCTTGCATCCGGCCGGTGCCAAAGCTTTGAGCCTGGCTTTGCGCTCCTTTTTCAGCCGCTTCTTTAGTTTTTTCCCCTCTTTTTTGGAGGATTCCCTTTTCTTTCCCAACCGTCTTGTGTTTGACGGGGTAAAAATAATTATTTTTAATTATTCTAAATAAAGATAATTGTTAAAAATCACGCTCCGGGATCCATGGCCGCGCTATCCACAGTGATTTGCTGTACGTCCCGGTCGAATAAATACAAGCCCCCCTTGTCATTCCCGATCAGGTTGATCTTATCAAGGATGGTACGGGCCAGCGCCTCTTCTTCTATTTGTTCCGATACATACCACTGGAGGAAGTTATGGGTGGCATAATCCTTTTCCTGCAGGGTTACATGTACCAACTCATTGATACTGTTGGATACAAAGATCTCGTGTTCGTAAAGTTCCTGGAACATTTTCTGAAAGGTCCCAAAGTCTGTTTTGGGGGCTTTCAGGTCGGAAATATGGGCATGGCCGCCACGTTCATTCACGTACTTCACCAATTTGAGCATGTGTAGCCGTTCTTCGTCCGAATGCCGGTACATAAAGTTGGAAATTCCCTCCAGGCCTTTGACTTCTGCCCAGGAAGCCATGGAGAGGTATACCTGTGAGGATTCTGCTTCGATGCGTATCTGTTCGTTCAGTGCCTTTTCTACATTTTTACTTAACATAGGTTACGTGTTTTGCCTAAAGTTACGAATTCTTTGCGGGCATTGAAATGACTTTTGTCCATATAAAAGCACGCCTGTTTCCGGGGGGCTAGCGGGCAGCCACGATCAGGGTCAGTCCCGCCACGTAGACCAGCAACATGATATGTAGCATACTGTGGACCCCTTTAGGGGCCTCCCGGAATTCCTTCCATACAAAAATACCCCACAAGGCAGCTACCACCGTAGCCCCCTGGCCGAGCCCATAGGATATGGCAGGACCGGCCTTGTCTGAAGCAAGGATGCTGAAAGACATCCCCACACACCAGATGACCCCTCCCAGCAGCCCCATGAGATGGTCTTTCCGGTTTCCCTTGAAATAGTCCTTTATCTGAAGGGGTTGTCCTTCCAGGGGGGTCTTCATCAAGAGGGTATTAAACAGGAAATTGCTTCCCAGGATACCCAGGGTAAACAGGAAGACCGCTGAATACGGGCTTAGTTTGCCGGCTTCGGGTTCGGAGAACACGGGGAACATGGCATTGGCCACGTATTTGTAAAAGAGTCCCATCAGGGCACCCGCTACCACGGCCAGGAGCAAACCTTTGGTGGGGATTTTTTGTTGGCTGGCCGACAGCCGCTGGTACGCCCTGGCATTGAGCAGCATGGCGATGACGATCAGCGCCACCCCTCCAAAAAGGATGATAGGATTGCCCAGGGGGGCATCCAGGTAATTGACGATTACCCCGATTACCAGGGCCAGCCCGATGCCCACCGGAAAGGCCACAGACATCCCGGCGATGGTGATGGCGGCTACCAACAGGATGTTAGCGGCGTTAAAAAGTACCCCGCCCCACAGGGCCGAGCCTATGTAAGGGGCGCCTGCCTGGGCCAGATCCTCCAGAAAAGGCCGGCCACCCGACCCTACGGAGCCTGCGCTCAAGGCAAAAAGCAGGGAAAAGAGCACGATCCCGAAAACATAATCCCAGTAATATAATTCAAATCGCCAGCGGGGGGAAGCCAGTTTCTGGGTATTGGCCCAGGAGCCCCAGGCAAGCATGGTGGCGATACAAAAGGCAACGGCCAACGGATAGGATTCAATTATAAACATGGAGGTAGGGTGTTTGGTTAGCTGATTTCATGCAGGAAAGGTGCTGAGTTCTGTGCCCCAAGGCGTGTTACCGCCATGGAGGCCGCCTTTATGGCAAAGCCTACGGCCTCTTTCCAGTGGTCTCCACCGGCCAGTCGTACTGCCAGGGCACCATTGAAGACATCGCCCGCAGCCGTGGTATCTTTTACCGGTACTACCGGGGCCCTGGATAGCCATTTTTCGGATTTGTTCATAAAAAAGGCGCCTTTGCCCCCCATGGTGATGATCACGTTTTGCACCCCCATTTCCAGGAGTGCCCGGCCGGCCGCTTCGGCACCGGCCGCGTCAGCTACCGGTATCCCTGTCAGCAGGGCGGCTTCGGTCTGGTTGGGGGTAAGCGCAAACAGCCCATCGAGCAAGTTGCTGCCCAAGGCCCGGGCGGGTGCGGGATTCAGAATCAACCGCTGTCCCGTCTTTTGGCATTCCGCAACCAGGGCTGCCAGTGCTTCCAGGGGGGTTTCCAGTTGCGTCAGGAAAATAGATGCCCTTTGCAAAAGCGGTTTGCACTGCAGCAGGTGTTCGGCGGTAAGCAGGTGGTTTGCGCCGGGGGCCACGACAATCACATTTTCCCCTTCGGCGTTTACGGTAATCAGGGCCACGCCCGAAGCCTGCCCTTTTAGTTGCTGAATCCCCTGGGTGGCTATGCCCTCATTTTGGTAATGGCTTAGCGCGTTGCGTCCAAACAGGTCATCGCCTACACTGCAGATAAAAGCCACCTCGGCCCCGAGGCGGGCGGCTGCCACGGCCTGGTTGGCCCCTTTGCCCCCATGGAACATGAAGAAATCGCCCCCAAGGATGGTTTCCCCGGGTTCGGGGAAACGGGAGGTCTTTACCACCATATCGGTATTGGAGCTGCCTATGACGAGTACCGTTGCCATACTATGGGGTATCGGGTATTAGCCTGGGATGCTGCATACTGGAAAAAAAATCCTCCAGGATGGCCACCTTGTCAAAATTTTCCCAAACGACGATTTTACGTTTGTTGGAAGGGCGTTCTTTCCATTGCCCGTCTACCAGGATTGGGGCCGGGATTATCTTCCTTTCCGCCCAGGCGGCTTGCTTGAGGATGGCAACAGCAGCCATGTCAAAGAGCGCCCTCGACGGCGGGGTGCCATGCAGGTCTATATGCCCGAAAAGGTCTACAGAATAATCGCCAAAAGTATAGAAGCTGCCTCCGTGCCTTCCGGTTATCCCCGCTGCATAATACGGGCCCAAACCCGGCATCAAACGGTTGATCTCTTCACGGGAGGCCCGGACGGCATCAGTGCCCGAGGATTTCCCATAGCGCACCGTGACCATTTCAAAAGGGATGTCGCTGTTGAGCACGTAATTCATGGCCACGGTGTCATTGTCCTGGTTGTACTCCCCGGGTTCAGGGTAGTTGGAACCCAGCCACACGACCCTGGCCCGCTCAGCCAGGGATGGGTCTTTCCTGAGCGCGAGGGCCACGTTGGTAAGCTTACCGACCGCGACAATGACCGCAGGCGCTTTCCTGGTCGTTTCCAGGATAGGGTCTACCGCCTCCTGCCCGTCAAAACCCTCGGGGCTCCACCGGGCAACAATGCTGTCAAAACCCGCATTGGCACCTTTGCGCAGGGGCACCTTTCCGTGGGCGCCACAGAGTTTCAGGACGCGTTCCGCCTCATCGTAATGCCCCTGTATATTACCCCCATTGTAGGTGGCATTGACCGTTACCAATGGCACTTCGAATACATCGCTGTTGAACAAAAGATAGGCCAGGGCATGCTGGTCGTCCAGCTCGTTGTTGGCATCGGTATCGAAAATTACGGAGAGCTTCCTGCTGTCCATCCCGACCGCGTCAATTTTTCCGGGTTGCTGTTTTTTGTTCTGAACACAGGATGCCAGCAGTAGCATGGTGCACCCCGTAACGCATAATCTGATCATTGGTTTCATGGCTTGGTGGTTTACGCGGAAAACTAAATGTAAACAATGTAGCAGAATATACAAATTACCGGGGGAGATTCCCCGGGCAGGTCCCGACTAGTCCGAAAATGGCTGTGCCGGGCCTGCCGGCTGAGTAGTGGGGCCATCGCGATCGGCATCCACTATTCCGTGTCCGGATGCATGATGATGGTGTGTGTCCCGATCCTTGAACTTCCCGGGATGCCCGCCTGGCCATGATCCCTGTAGTAAGCCCTAAGGGCATATCCCGTACTGCGGCTTTGCGTTCCCGGTTTCGACCGGCTTTGGAACGCACCCTTTGTTCCCGGGATATATTGGACATCCGTGTTAAGGCCATTCTCCAGTATCCAACGCACCATTTCCTGCACTTCTGCGGTTTCCAACCCGGTCTGTGCCGGCATTTGCTGATCGCCCCACCGCCCCAGGCTTCCATGGATAACCCGCTTGACCAGGGAATCGGTTTTCTGGGCTTGGGAACCATATCGCCGGGCAATCCTTTCAAATGAGGGCCCTATCAGGTTTTCCCTTTGCCTGTGGCAACTAAAACAATTTGAACGGCCCATTCGGGACAGGACCTCCAGCCCGGGCCTTATTTCATTTTTGAGCTGCTGGTTGGCAAGGGTAGAGTCAGCCACATAGGAAATGACCATAAAGACTTCATTTTCCGGGATTTCCCGGTATTCCGTATGCCCGTCTTCCCTGTCGGATACCACAATTTCATAGGGAATGCGTGAATTCCATTGAAATCGGTCCTTGTCGCGGGGGGTTGTAATTTGCACCTGGGGCGGTGTGTTCTCCTGAAAAGGCCATGCTGCCATGGCCCATACAACGGAACATCCTATCGCCCATGCCAAGATTTTGTATCGCATTGCAACCTGCTATTATCCCGGGGCCTTATCAATTTGCATGGCCACGCGGTTGGCAGAGCGGGTGGCAGCCTCGGTGCCCCAATTGAGGTTGTCTGCATAAGCTCCTGCAAAATGGATACGCCCCGTTGGCTCCATTATATGCGGCCAGAACAATTTTAGTGCTCCGATTGGAAATGGCTGGCGTTCACAGGTTGGGGAAAAGGCCTGTTTGGTCCAGTCCATACTGACAGCCTGCTCTATGGTATCCCGCTTTCCGGGATATACTTCCCGGAAGGCGGCAAGAGCCCTAAGCGGGGATATCCCACCTGGCCCGGTACCTAAAATGATGACACGGTGGGTGTCTACTTCGTCCGCAGAATGCCACACATCCCAAAGGTCGGGGTGGTCCAGGAACAGGTTGATGCTAAGGCCATCCTCCTCCCAGAACTTGGAACTGGCCTGAAATACAAAACGTTGGTAGGAGCCGTAAGTCACGTTGTCTACCACATGTTGTTTTTCCTCAGGCAGTGCAGGTTCAACCGGAATATGCTTAAATGCCGGCAAGGGGATGCAATTTACAAAATAATCGGCTTCCAGCGAGTTCGTCCCCCGGGCGTTTTTATAGGTGATTCGGACCGAATCAGGATTGTTTTGTAGGGATAGGATGGCACTGTTTAGCCATACCCTGCTGCCCAGGCGTTTTGCAAATGCATCCGGAAGTTGCTGGTTTCCACCTTTTAAACGGTAGATTCCCGTTGGGAATTCGGGTACGCCCCGTATTTTCAGGATCGCGGACATCCATAGTTCATATAAAGCCGAGCTGTGGTCACCACCCAGGAAACCCAGGGCCGCTTTGGAGGCCCCTTCTTTTTTATAAATATCGGAAATGGGGACCATGTCCAGCTGGTCATAGCCTATATTGAAGGGTTCATATTCATCTTTGAACGCCCCGAGGTAGGAACCAACGTACAGTGTTTTGAGTTCTCCCCAGGGGTTTCTGGATAAAAAGGAAACTTCACGCTCATTAAACCCCAATCCTTTGAGGACACCACGGTCCTGTAGCATGTCTTCGGAATAGAATTTTCCCTGGATGCGCCTGAGGACATTTTTTCTCCTGGGATAGGGTAGGGCGGTCAGGCCAAACTCTTCAATGTACTTCCAGTATCGGTCATAACCGGGCCGGGTAATATGCTCCTGCCCGTAATCCCCATACAAACCGTCTGATAGCCCGTCCCTGGCGGTATATACATGTCCGCCGTGCCTGCCGGAAGCCTCCAGCACGGTGACATCGTGGCCCATCTTCATCAACTCATAGGCACAGCATAACCCGGCAATCCCGGCTCCGCCGACCACTACTTTTTTAGGCGAAGCAGAGTTTTTTATCCCCTGTTCGCCCGTCGTTTCCGGTTCCTGGGCCCCGGTGTAGGCTACGTTCAGGAGCGAGGCACCCACGCCGGCTTTTAGCGTATTCTTAATAAAGTCTCTTCGTTTGAATTTTTCCATAAGACATCGGATCTTGACTTAAAGATACGATACCCGTATTGAATTGTGAGGGTTTATGGGTGCTTTTGCTTCTTGGCAGGCTACGTCTAAAAGCGCAATACAAGGCCCAGCCGCCCGGGGCCTACCTGCAGGTCGAGCTGCACCCCATCTGCCTGTTCGTTGTATTTTTGGGCATATTTGCGATCGAGATAGCGATCAATGGCCTCTACGGTAAAAATACTCACCGCCACACTGAGGGCCACGTCCGAAAGCCAGTGTTTGCCTTCCCAAAGCCTGGAGATGCCCGGTACCATCCCTACCGTATAAATTCCTGCTTTCACCCAGGGGTTCCTGAACTGCTTGGCGATGGCATAGGCATTGGAAAAGGCCAGGATGGCGTGACCCGAAGGGAAGGAATGAAAGTCCTTGTCGCCACTCCATAGCGGACTAAAGGTGTCTTTGCTCAGACCGCTCAGAGGCCTGGCCCGGCCAACGGCAGATTTAAAAAATTGCTGCAGGAAACCGGCCGCGCTGGCCGAGGAAATGAGGAGCACCCCGGTCCTCCGCAATTTTTCGTTCCTGGTGGCCAGGCCCGTGATATAGACCGCCCCCGTGATCATATAGTTATTGGCCGGGCTGCCATATTCAAAGCCGTAATCGCGGATGGCCTTCGGCACATCTTCCTTGATATCCATGAAATAGTCTGAGACGGGGGTGTCTACCAGGTAAATGAGGGCTGCGCCGGCAACGACCCCCCCGACCCTAGCCCAGTCGTCGCCCTGCCAATGTAAAGGCCGGGTGTACGCATAACCGATCCCGCCAAAAATATTGCCCAGGTCATAGGTAAGCATGTCCCAACGGCGTTCCGGCTGTTCAGGGATGCTGTCCTGGGCCCAGACAGCGGCATGCAGCAAAAAGAGCAGCGGGACGTAAATCCATTTCATAGAAACGGGAGTTTGGTTAAAAATACACATTTTGTGCACATCTGAAGGTATTGGCATGTGCTTCCACGATGGTCCTGAGGTCCGGCGAATACCCACCCCCCATGCTGCATTGAACCGGGACCTTGTTCTTATGGCAACTTTCGAGTACGATGCGGTCGCGTTCCGCACATCCCTCCAGGCTAAGCGATAAGGTCCCCAGAGCATCACTTTCCAGTACGTCGACCCCGCAGAGGTAGCATATAAAGTCCGGGGCTACCTCATCCAGCAGGCGGGGGAGGGTTTCCCGGAGCAGGCTTAGGTAGGCTTTATCACCGGTACCTTTTTCAAGCGGGATATCCAGGTCTGAGCGTTCTTTTTTGAATGGGTAGTTGCCTGCCCCGTGCATGGAGAAGGTGAAGACCGAGGGGTCATCCCGGAAAATTTGGGCGGTGCCGTTGCCCTGGTGCACGTCCAGGTCTACGATCAGGACCTGGCTGGCGAGCCCTTTTTGCAGCAGGTAGCGGGCCGCGATCGCCTGGTCGTTCAACATGCAAAAGGCTTCCCCCCGATTGCTGTAGGCATGGTGCGTGCCGCCGGCAATATTCATGGCGATACCGTATTTCAATGCGTATTCGCAGGCTGTGATCGTCCCGCCGGCGATGATACGTTCGCGCTCTACCAGGCCCTCACTCAGGGGAAAGCCGATTTTTCGCGCCTCCCTGGCCGGGATTTCCAGATGGCACAGGGCGTGATAATAATCCGGGTCGTGGGTGGCGGTTATGTAGGGGTCGGCTGGTAGTTCGGGTGCGAAAAAATTTGAAGGATCGCAACTTCCTTCATATAGTAATTGTTGTGGCAGGAGTTCGTATTTCCGCATAGGAAATCGGTGCCCAGCAGGCAAGGGGTGCTGGTAAACAGGATGGTATGCAATCTGAAGCACGGCCTTAGTTAATGGTCTGCCCGTTGCCTACCCCTCCTTCATCCGGGTTCAGAAAGACGAGCTTACCGTCCTGGTCTTCGGTCATGAGGATCATCCCCTGGCTTTCAACACCCCGAAGCGGCCTTGGGGCCAGGTTGACCAGTACCGTTACCTTCTTCCCGATGATGTCCTCTGGTTCAAAGCTTTCCGCAATACCCGAAACAATGGTGCGCTGATCGAGCCCCGTATCTACCTGCAGCACCATCAGTTTTTTGGTCTTTGGCATCTTTTCGGCAGACAGGATTGTACCGACCCGCAGGTCCATCTTAGAGAAATCGTCAAAACTAATGGTTTCTTTCTGTGGCATAAGCGAAGCGTTTTCTAATTCATTCGATTTTTTGGTGGCCTGCAGCCGGTCTAACTGGGCCTGGATTTCTGTGTCTTCAATTTTCCTGAACAATAGTGCTGCCGGGCCTATGGCTTGCCCGGGTTCCAAAAGGCTGCCGGGGGTGGCCACGTCCTTCCACTGCGGGGGAGTGGCGCCCCGGGGGTACAGCATGCGTTTCAGTTTTTCCGAAGTAAATGGCAGGAATGGTTCGCATAGCACCGCCAGGCCTGCGGCGATCTGGAGGGCGACAAACATCACGGCCTGTACGCGCCCGGGATCCTGCTTAATCACCTTCCATGGCTCTTCACCGGCCAGGTACTGGTTGCCCAGCCGGGCCAGGTTCATCAGTTCCTGGCTGCCTTCGCGGAAACGGTAGCGGCAGATGGAACCGGAAAGCGTTTGGGGAAATTCCCGTAACGCGTTCAGGGTGGCCAGGTCTTCTTTTTCCAGCTTGGTTGGGGACGGAACCGTGCCCCCGTAGTATTTGTGGGTGAGCACCACCACCCGGTTGATGAAATTGCCGAAAATGGCCACCAGTTCGTTATTGTTGCGGGCCTGAAAATCCTTCCATGTAAAGTCGTTATCCTTGGTTTCAGGGGCGTTGGCAGTCAGGGTATACCGCAGCACATCCTGCATGTCCTTAAAGTCATCCAGGTATTCATGCAACCATACCGCCCAATTCTTGGAGGTAGACAGTTTTTGCCCTTCCAGGTTCAGGAACTCGTTGGCCGGGACATTTTCCGGCAGGATGAAATCGCCATGGGCTTTTAACATCACCGGGAAGATAATGCAATGGAAGACAATGTTGTCTTTCCCGATAAAATGGACCAGTTGGGTGTCTTTTGCCTTCCAGTACGGTTCCCAGTCTATCCCCTGGTCATGTGCCCATTCTTTGGTAGAGGAAATATATCCTATAGGAGCGTCAAACCATACGTAGAGCACTTTGCCTTCGCCCCCGGCCACGGGTACCGGGATCCCCCAGTCCAGGTCGCGTGTCACGGCCCGGGGTTTGAGGCCATCATCTATCCAGGACTTGCACTGCCCGTAAACATTGGGCTTCCAGTCGTCTTTATGCCCTGCCAGTATCCATTCCTTCAGGAAATCCTCGTAGCGGTCCAAGGGCAGGTACCAGTGGCGGGTTTCCCGCAAGCTGGGGACCGATCCGCTTAAGGTAGATTTGGGTTGTATGAGTTCCGTGGCGCTCAGGGAAGAACCGCAATTCTCGCATTGGTCCCCATAGGCTTCCGGGTAGCCACATCGGGGGCAGGTGCCTGTTACAAACCGGTCTGCCAAAAACTGCCCCGCCTCCTCATCGTAGAGTTGGGCGGAAGTTTCTTCCAGGAAATCATCCTGGTCATGGAGTTTGATAAAGAAGTCAGAGGCTGTTTTATGGTGGATCTCCGCTGAGGTCCTGGAATAATTATCGAAGGAGATCCCAAAAGTTTCAAAGGAACTTTTGATCATGCCGTGGTACTTGTCTATGAGTTCCTTGGGGGTTACGCCTTCTTTCTTTGCCTTCATCGGGATGGCTACCCCATGTTCATCGCTCCCACAGACAAAGGCTACGTCTTCGCCCATGAGGCGGAGGTAGCGTACATAAATGTCGGCGGGGACATATACCCCTGCCAGGTGGCCAATGTGGATGGGGCCGTTGGTATAGGGAAGGGCTGCGGTGACCGTGTAGCGTGCAGGTTTTTTGGACATCAAAAAATGGATTAAGCCACAAAAGTAACCATTTTTTCAGGCCCTGCACTGCCCCTGCGTTGAAAATGAAAATCCCCCAAAACGGAAAGCTTCCAAGGGGCTTTTCCGGCAATGGGGGAATTCTTGCCAAGTAGGAGTCGGTTAGGACACCATAATCGATTTGGACATTTTCCTTTCAGCTACCTGTATCCTGTAAATATACTTCCCGGTTGACAGGGTTGTGGGCATGCGGTCGCGGATATTGATTTCCGTGGAGCCTTCAAACATCATTTCGTTGAAGACGGTCCCGACGTTCTGTCCGAGGATGTTGTATAACTGTATATCCACGTGGGCGCTGAAAGGCATTTCCAGATAGATATGGGGTGTTTCTTTTGTTGGGTAAAAAGGTTTGTGTACGATGGCCTCCAGCAAATCCGGATCCGGGTCTGTACCATCCGGGTCCTGTGGGGTCGGCGGGGTGGGGGGATCGTCACTGTAAACAATATCGGGGAAATCTACCCCGCTGCAGCTAAAGCCGAGGTTCACCGGATTGTACGGGTGGTTCAGCAGGTGTTGCTCCACCAGGGGGATGGGTACGCAAAGCCATTCGGCCAGCACGGTGGCATACAGGTCCCTGAAATCCATGGTATATTCCAGGTTGCCCCGGCTGTTGGGGTTATCCAGGGACGGGTGCTCTCCCACAAAGGCGCTGCCGTTCAGGCCCGAACCAAAGAACAGGGTGGGGGCCGCCTTCCCGTGGTCGGTACCGTTAGAGCCGTTTTCAAAAATACGGCGTCCGAATTCGGAAAAGGTCATGCTAAGCACCTTGTCATCCTGTTCGGTAAAGGCGAGGTCATCATAAAAATTGTTGACCGCGATAGACAGGTTAGACATCAGCCGCTCATGGGCCAGGGGCTGGTTGCCATGGGTGTCAAAGCCGCCCATGGAAATCATGTAGACCTTGGTGCCCAGGTTTCCTTTGATAAGCCTGGCCAGCAGGGCCAGCTGCCGGGCAAAGCCATTGTCCTGGTACGCTACCTGGTTTTGTCCCCGTTCATAGGCTTCGTGAATCAGGCCGGAATATTCATAGGTGGTGTTGGCCACACCCCTCAGGAATTTGAGCTGGTCGCCATACATACAGGAATTGAACAGGCTGTCCTCCAGGCTGTATTGTACCCCGGACTCCGCTATTTGCTCGAGTTGGTCGATATTGGAGGTGACAAAGGCATAGTTGGTTTCTTCGCCCTGGAACACAAGGCTCCCAAAGTTGCCGATCTGTATGGCGGCCGGAGATGCCGGGGGATTCACCAGGTAATCCGGGTAGATGTTTTCAAAATATCGGCCCATCCAACCCGTGTCCAACCCTGTGAACCCGGTGGTGGTAAGGTCGGTATTGGCATAGATGTCAGAGCCCGTAAAATGCGACAGGCTCTGGTTTTCATAGCCAACCCCGTGGACGGCCTTGAACTGGCCCTCTCCCCACATGGCTTCCAAAGAATTCATATAGGTGGGTATCCCGAACTCGTCGGTAAGCTTAAGGATCTTACTCTCCGGCAGGTAGATATTGGGGCGGGCGTTTCTATAGGTGTCGTATTGCTCTATGGGGATTACCGTGCTCAACCCGTCATTGCCGCCCGAAAGGCGGATCAGGATGAGGATGGCATCGGTAGGGGCATTGGCAATGGCCGCGGTCAATGGGGATGGCGCAGATGCCGTGAGCATATTGCTGCCCAGCATCATGGAGCCTGACCCGGCAATGCCCAATGCTTGTAAAAAAGAGCGACGGCTCCAGAATTTATGTTCCTGGTCGTGCTTGTTTTGGTTCTTTATATTGACAGGGATATGGGTGTTGCACATAACAGTAGGTTTACTTTAATTGAAATTCTGGTTGTCTGGAAAGATGCATCAGCAACAGGAAAACCTGCTGGGGTACTTCGGGGCTTACAGAGAGCATCCACAACCCCAGTCCTCCGGGGATGTAATCGGAGCCGTAATAATTCTCCGGGACGTCTTCAATCTTGAAGACCGACATGGCATTGTCAAAATCCTGTTGGGTAAGAAGCCCCTTGGGGAGGAATTTATCTACCAGCGCCCTGACCACGGTCTCGGGGTTACTGGTATTGCTGTCAGCAGGTCCTACCGCATCCATGGCAAGGGTGCGGAACTGTTCGGCGTTGTTCCCATAAAAGGCCTGCAGGAAGACCTCTAAGGTCAGCCAGCGCCCTATCATGAAGTTCGTATTGATCCAGGTACGGTCTCTCTGCCAACCCGCGACATCCACAGGGTCAAACAACTCCTGGCCCAGCAGGCCGGAGGCGTCTACCACGTTCAGCAGGGTACTGTTGTCATAGGCAAAGCCGGTTTCCTGTATAAGGTTGAGGTAGAGGTCGTACGGGCTCTTGATGATGACCCCAATGGCCTCATCGTCAAAGAAATGCTGGCTCTTGAGGAGTTGGGTGAGCACCGGGGCGATCTCAAAATTATTCGATACAAAAGTGCTGGCCATACCCGAGATGATCGCCTGGGCGTTGCCGGCATCATCATCCGAATCGGGATGGACAAAAAATTCGTATAATTTTTTACAAATAAAATTCGCGATTTCGTTGGGACGCTGTTGGAACAAAATGTCGATCACATCATCGTACCCCCAGTTGCCGGTTTGCCCCAGGATGGTTTTGCTGCCGGCGTCAAAGGTTGTGGCATCAAACAACACGGGTTCGCACCCTATTTCACCGCGTTCGGTGTAACCGGAAAGGGCCCGGGCCGTTTCAATGATGTCCTGTTCTGTGTAGCCGTTTCCTTCGCCCAGGGAGAAGAGCTCATACAATTCTCGCGCATAGTTTTCATTGGGGTTGTTCCCGTTGTTGTATACCCCGTCCAGGTAGTACAGCATAGCCGGGGTAAGCCCTATTTCACTCACGAAGGTCTTAAAATTCCCGAGGGCGTTGCGCTGCAGGCAATTGATGTAGTAATACAGGTAGGAACTGCAATTATAGACATCGAGTTCGGTAACGAAATGGTTGCTCCAAAAGAAACTTAAGCGGTCCCTGAGGTTATTGTTGAGCAGGGCAGAAGTATAGGTAATCCTCCATTCCTCATATTGGGCACGCCTTACCTGTCCCGCTGCGTCATCATCGGCCGGGTAGTTGCTATTGTTCCAGTCGGCCCAGGCTGGGGCCGGACTGGGAGCCATGCCCACCCCCTGGCTGATAAGGCTATCTACCAGGGCACCAGCAGTTTGGCCTACGGCCTGGTTGATCGTCTGCACCGAGGCACTAAACCCTAAACGCCTGTACAAATGGGCCGCACGGTATGCATCCAATGGGGTTGTGTACGGCGCTAATGTAGAGGTATTACAATTAACGAAGTATTCCATAGTTTTTTAGGCTTTAAGAACGTTCATGTGTGTAGGGGCTAATTCTTAACGCTTAAACTATATGGATAGTATGGCAATCCATTTAATTTCGTTATTCTGCTCATGAAAATACCTGTTCTGATTTATTTTTGGGACGAACGGCGCTATATTTTCGATGTAATGCAGGATATTTTAAGATATAGCGGCATAAATGGGTACGCATAATGAATTGGGGGCCAGGGGGGAAGCGCTGGCTGCCGGCTTTTTGGAACGACAGGGATACGCCATTCTCCATAGGAATTACCGGTACCAGAGGGCCGAGATCGATCTTATTGCCCAAAAAGGCGACCTCCTCGCTATCGTCGAGGTAAAATCCAGGACTTCAGAAGCATTTGAACCCATTGCCGGTACGGTGGGCCGCAAGAAAATCGGGTTGCTGGTCCTGGCTACGGATCACTATATCACCCAGCGGAACCTGGACCTGGAGGTGCGGTTCGATATTGTTACTGTGTATTTCAAGAAGGGGGGATGCGAGATTACGCATCTGGAAAATGCATTCTATTATTTTTAAAGTTGTTTTATTTGTAACATATTGTTATTTTTGATCCACAAGCCAACCCTATGAAAACTATTTCCTCAGTTGTAGAACAGTACATTAAAAAGAAACCATTTTTACAAAGCGCTCTTGCTCAGGGGATTATCAACCTAACGTCCCTGTCCCGGATCATTAAGCCCGAGATAGAGGAGGAATTGGGAAAGGATATCCGCAATGGCGCCATTGTCATGGCCCTGAAGCGCCTGTCGGATGATATGGAGTTTCGCGCCACCCACCGAATTATCAAGGTCTTAAAAAATATCGGGGAGATCACGGTGCGTTCTTCGCTAACAGACTTTACCTTCCTGGTATCGGATACCATCCTGGAGAACCAGACCGAACTGCTGGAGGAAGTCAAGAACAACAAAGATGTTTTTTATACTTCTTCGCGCGGGGTAAACGAGCTCAATATTGTGGTGAGCAATATCCTGGACAAGACGGTGGAAAAACTTTTTAAGGAAGAGAAATGTACCCAGAAGGCAGAAAACCTGTCTTCGATCACCGTGAAACTGCCTGCGGAAAATGTTTCTGTACCCGGCATTTATTACTTTATCTTCCAGCGACTCGCCTGGGAGGGGATAGTGCTCTATGAGGTAATATCCACCACCAATGAATTTACGATCATTGTAAACGACGACCAGGTGGACAATGCGTTCAGGACCATCAAGGACCTGAAAACCCTGTAAGCGCCTTCGTGTCAGGAGACTTCCACCACCTGCAGGTCCAGGGGTTCAAGTACTTTCAGGCCGCGTGCCACAGAGCCCACCTTGTCAAAGACCAGGAGTAACCGTAATCCGTTGCGGGTTTGTTTTTCTTTGATGCGGCATTGTTGGGCATGGGTCTGCACAAACTGCAGCACCCGGTTAAAGCGGGCGCTCTGGTAATATTCAGATTGCTGGTTGGCAATAAAATACCCGATCAGCTTGCCTTTTTTCATCACTACTTTTTCGAGCCCGATACGCCTGGCGATCCATTTGATGCGCACCGAGTTGAGGAGGTCTACCGCGGGGACAGGCAACTCCCCGAAACGGTCCTGTAATTGCTGTTCGAAGCGTTGCAAGTCGGCCTCCTCGGTGAGGGCATTCAGTTCCGTATACAGGTTGAGCCTTTCTGTGATGTTGTTGATGTAATCGTCCGGGAAAAGGGTTTCAAAATCCGTGTCGATCTGTACTTCTTTGACAAAAACCCTGTCGGCCTCCCCGGGTTTTTCGTACAGCGCTTTAAACTCGTTTTCCTTGAGTTCTTCTATGGCTTCGGCCAGGATTTTCTGGTAGGTTTCAAATCCAATATCATTGATAAAGCCGCTTTGTTCGCCTCCCAGGAGGTCTCCTGCCCCCCTGATTTCAAGGTCTTTCATGGCGATGTTGAAACCGCTGCCCAGTTCGGTGAATTGTTCCAGGGCCTGGATCCGCTTACGGGCTTCCGGTGTCATGACGTCATAGGGGGGTGTGATAAAATAGCAAAAGGCTTTTTTGTTGCCGCGCCCCACCCTGCCACGCATCTGGTGCAGGTCGCTTAACCCGAAATTATTGGCGTTGTTGATAAAGATGGTATTCGCATTGGTGACATCCAGCCCGCTTTCCACGATGGTGGTAGACACCAGTACGTCAAATTCCCCATTCATAAAACGCAACATTAGCGTTTCAAGCCGCTTACCTTCCATTTGCCCATGGCCAATGCCCACTTTGGCATCGGGCACCAGCCGCTGGATCATCCCGGCCACCTCTTTGATGTTCTCAATGCGGTTGTGGATGAAAAACACCTGTCCGCCACGCTGGACCTCATAACTGACAGCATCCCTGATGGCCTCTTCATCCAGCCGTATGACGTGGCTCTCAATGGGATAGCGGTTGGGTGGGGGCGTATTGATGACCGAAAGGTCCCTTGCGGCCATGAGGCTGAATTGCAGGGTCCTGGGGATGGGGGTGGCCGTCAGGGTCAGCACATCCACGTTTTCCTTCATGGCTTTGAGTTTGTCTTTGACCGCGACCCCGAATTTCTGTTCCTCATCCACGATCAGCAGCCCCAGGTCCTTGAAGGATACCTGTTTGTTGACCAGTTGGTGGGTGCCGATAATGATGTCTATTTGGCCATTTTTCAGGTCCTCCAGGATCTTCCGCTTTTCGCCGGCCGTTCGGAAGCGGTTTAAGTAATCGACTTTTACCGGCATCTCCTTGAGGCGTTCCTGGAAGGTGCGCTGGTGCTGGAAAGCCAGGATGGTGGTGGGCACCAGGACGGCAACCTGCTTCCCGTTGTCCACCGCCTTAAAAGCAGCGCGGATGGCCACTTCGGTTTTCCCGAATCCCACGTCCCCGCATACCAAACGGTCCATGGGCTGTTCGCTTTCCATGTCTTTCTTGATGTCTTCGGTGGCCTTGCTTTGGTCTGGTGTGTCCTCATAGAGGAAGGAGGCCTCCAGTTCCAGCTGCAAATAACTATCGGGATGGTATTGATAGCCTTTTTGAAGCCGCCGTTTGGCATATACCTGTATTAGGTCAAAGGCGATTTTCTTGACCCTGGATTTGGTTTTTTGTTTCAGTTTCTTCCAGGCGGCGGAACCCAGTTTGTAAATTTTTGGGGCCACCCCGTCTTTGCCATTATATTTGGAGATCTTGTGCAGGGAGTGGATACTCACATAGAGGATATCCCGTTCGCCGTACTGCAGCTTGATGGCTTCCTGCTTTTTCCCCTCCACGGCTATTTTCTGAAGCCCCCCAAAGATACCGATCCCATGGTCTATATGGGTGACATAATCGCCTATTTCCAGTTTGTTGAGTTCCTTCAGGGTAATGGCCTGTTTTTTGGCATACCCATTTTTAAGGTGGAATTTGTGGTACCGTTCAAAGATCTGGTGATCCGTGTAGCAGACGAGCTTCAGTGAATCGTCAAGGAACCCCTGGTAGAGGGGCAGGACTACGGTATTGTAGTGCACTTGCTGGCCCACTTCTTCAAAAATGTCGTGGAACCTTTTGGCCTGTTGTTCGGAGGCGCAGCAGATATAGTTGGCATACCCCTCCCGGTCTTTTTCGTTCAGGTCGGCGATCAGCAAGTCGAATTTCTTGTTGAATGCCGGCTGTGGCCTGGTGCCAAACGCGATGGGCGACTCACTCGCCGCCCGGCCTCCCCCCAGTTCTACCTGGCAATAGGCCTGTAACTCCTGTTCCAGAAGGGCCGCGCTCATAAAAAGAGCTTCGGGACTGGAATGCCTGGTAGGTCCCGATAGCGCGGCAAAGCGCTCTTCGGCTTTTTGATACAGGCCCCTAATACGCCCCAGGAGGACGTCTCTTTGCTTGATAAAAACGGTGGTCCCCGGGTTGATGTATTTCAGGAAACTCACCCGGGATTCCTGGAGTTGTTTGTCGGCGACATTGGGCATGACGCTGATCTTTTTCACCTTCTCCGTAGAGAGCTGGGATTCCACGTCAAAAGTGCGGATACTGTCTATTTCATCCCCAAAAAATTCAATGCGGTACGGCTCGTCGTGCGAAAAGGAGAACACGTCCACGATACCCCCCCTGACAGAGAATTCGCCTGGGCCCGTGACAAAATCCACACGCTGGAAGTGGTATTCAAAAAGCACTTCATTGAGGAAGTCCAGGGAAAGCTGATCGCCTTCCCTTATTTTCAGGGTATTTTTCTCGAGTTCCTTCCGGGTAACCACCTTTTCAAAAAGCGCATCGGGATAGGTGACAATTACGGCCGGTTTTTTCCTGGAATTGATACGGTTGAGGACTTCGGCCCTGAGTAGCACATTGGCATTGTCCGTTTCCTCAATCTCATAGGGCCTCCGATAGCTACCCGGGTAGAACAGGACGTCTTCCCTGTTGAGGAGGAGTTCCAGGTCATTCAGGTAATAGGCAGCTTCCTCCTTATCTTCAAAAATCAGTAAAAACGGGGTGTTAACGGTCCGGAAAGCCTCTGCGGCCACGAAGGAGAGGGCAGAGCCGCTAAGGCCTTTCAGGGTGATTTCCTTTTCGGAAGCGGCAATAGCTTCCCGCAGTTTCCCGATTTCGGGAGACTGTTTGTAAAGGTCGGTAATGGTAGATTGGGCCACCTACGAAACTTTGTGCAAATATACGCCCATTTAAAAGGCCGCCCAAGCAGGCAGCTATATTTTAATAACCTGCTGGTCTGCTATGGCATAGACCTCGTCCCCTTTTTTCCTGGTAAGGGCGTGCATGCCCGTAAATGCCCCAAATGCCGGGAGGATCAGCTGGCGTGCACTCTTGAAAAAACAAGGCAGTCGCAGTGATTGCCTGCCGGTACCGCGGAGCCTGTAGGCCGGGTGGATATGGCCGGATACCGCAAAGTAACCGTCGCGTTCCTGGGGGTGGTGGGTAAAGAGGAACCCATCCATGACGACTTCCCCGACCACCGCGATCCCCAGGGATTCGTACTTCAGGGGTGAGATCACATCGTGGTTTCCGGACACCAATACCATTGTAAGCCCGGTACCGCGTACCCAGTCTTCAAATAGCTGCCATTCTGAATTCATGTGGGAATGAAAAAGGTCGCCCAGAAAATAGAGGCCTTTGGGGTTAAAATGACCGATGCATTCGTCCAGCAGGCTAAAGTTGCCTGGGATGGCCTGCAGGGGAACCGCGGCCCCGTATTTGCGAAAGTGGGTGACTTTGCCGAGGTGCAGGTCGCTGACAAACAGCAGCTGGCGCTCTCTCCAGAAAAGTACCCCGGAGGGGTGGAGGTCAAAATGCTGGCCGTGGATTTGAAGCGGGTGCACCATGGGGCAAAGCTACAGCAGGGGCGGCTGCCATGCAAGGCTTGCCAGGGATTAGCGTTTCATCAGCTTTTCGGCCATCCTCCGGATACGGTCTGCCAGTTTTTCACTGGAGAGTTTTTCACGCAAACGGTCGGTAATAATAGGAAAGGAGAAGGGGGTAGGCCGCTGGCAGGTTTTCCAGCAGACCTCCTGTCGGGCGATACGTTCCAGTGCCCGGCGTAAACGGCCCTCCTCCAGCTGGTGTTCAAAGGTCTCCGTATAGGCCTGCTGGTATAACAGGTTATCGGGTTCATAGTCTTTAAACACGTCAAAGAGCAGTTGCGAATTACTCTGCAGGTGTTTCATCCTGACCCCTTTTTTAGGGTAACCGGTAAAGACCATGCCACTGATCACCGCGATATCACGGAATTTCCGCCGGGCCATTTCTGTGGCATTCAGGCTCTTCTGAAGGTCTTCCAACATATAGTCAGGACTGAAAAGATCGTTGTCCAGCACCTGCTGTATGTCCACCGCTTTGTCCGACAACAATTCAAACCCATAGTCGTTAAAGGCCAGGGAAAAGGTAACGGGGGCCAACAGGCTGATGCGGTATCCGAGCAGGCTCCCCATGGCTTCATGCACAAACCTGCCTTCAAATGGGTAAAAGAGGTGGTGGTACCCCTCTGTGGTTTTAAAGGTCTCTATCAGGAATTCATGGGGGCGGGGAACGATACTTTCTATTCGTTGTTTGTCAAAAAGGGGCTTTAACGCTTTTATTTCCTCTGATTGTGCCCCGATAGCCATGCCTGCACTGTACAGTTCTTCGCGAAGCAATTGCGACATCTGGGCCGAAAGGGTGAGCCTTCCGCCCATCCAGCTGGGCACCTTGCTGGTTTTTTTGCGTGAATTCCGGACGTGTACCTGCATTTCCTTGATGCGGATAAACTCCAGGTTCCTTCCCGCAAATGTAAAGACGTCACCGGTTTTGAGCTTGGAGATAAACCACTCTTCTATAGTGCCGATATAACCACCTTTCTGGTAGCGTACCAAGAGGTGGGCATCGCTTACTATGGTACCGATTTGAAGGCGGTGGCGCAACGCGATCCCCCGGTGGTTCACTTTAAACCGGCCATCGGCCTCCACCTCCACCTTTTTGTATTCGTCATAGCTCTGAAGGCTCTGGCTCCCCAAAACCAGGAAATTCAGGATCCATTGCCACTGCTCCCTTGAAAGGGCCTGGAAGCAAAAGGTCTGCCGTACCTCTTCGTACAGCTCTCCTGGGTAGAAACCATCGGATACCGCCAGGGTGGTCAGGTATTGGACCAGCACATCGTAACTGTTGAGGTAGGGCATGCGGTCTTCTACGGCCTGGGTGGCAACGGCCTTTTTTAAGGCCGAGGCCTCTACCAGTTCAATGGCATGAGTAGGCAGAAAGTAAATCACACTTTCCTTGCCCGGCCTGTGCCCGCTGCGGCCTGCCCTCTGGAAGAAGCGGGCAACGCCTTTGGGCCCCCCGATCTGTATTACGGTTTCCACCGGCGCGAAATCAACGCCCAGGTCCAGGCTGGAGGTGCAGACCACGGCGCGCAGGCTTTCATTTCGGATGGCCTGCTCCACCCAAACACGGGTTTCCTTGTTAATACTGCCGTGGTGCATGGCGATCTCCCCGGCAAATTCCGGATGCTGTTCCAGGATTTTCTGGAACCAGATCTCACACTGGCTGCGGGTATTGGTGAACAGGAGGGTGGTGCGGCTGTTGTTGATTATGGGGATTACTTCCTCCAGCAACCGCAACCCCAGATGCCCCCTCCAGGGATAGGTCTCAATTTCCGGTGGGATAATGCTTTTAACACTGATCTGTTTGTTCAGTTTCGCCCGGATCAGCACTGAATTTTGCATGGCCACTGTGTACGGGCCCAGCAAAACTTCGAGGGCCTGTTCCAGGTTGCCTATGGTAGCCGAAATACCCCAGATCCGCAGGTCCTGGCTAAGCGCCCGCAGGCGCGAAAGGCCAAGCTCCATTTGCACCCCCCGCTTGGTTCCCAGCAATTCGTGCCATTCGTCTACGATAATGGCCGAGCAGTTCCGGAATAAGGCAGGGTATCCTTTGGTTGCCAATAACAGTTGCAGGCTCTCCGGGGTGGTGATCAGCAAGTCGGGCATCTGTTTTTTTTGTTTCGCCCTTTCCGCCGGGGAGGTGTCCCCGGTTCGGCTGCCCACCGTAAGTTGGGT
>MRWG01000406.1_pt1 | contig 54649 bp, 36 predicted proteins | sample 1013341 | NCBI WGS metagenome assembly MRWG01 (sample SAMN06117577, study PRJNA244670) | biofilm metagenome | biome: Water; feature: Cathode Biofilm; material: Biofilm; isolation source: microbial consortium enriched at the cathode of a solar microbial fuel cell | place: USA: District of Columbia ...
GTTGTCCGTGCGCGGTGTGGCCCGCGCGACGGTGCCGGACGTGGTTGGCGAGCGCGACACGGACGAAATCGCGTGTGTCACGAATGAAGATTACCTGCTGGTCTTCCCCGCCCGGCAGTTGCCCGAGCTTGCGCGCGGCAAGGGTCTGAAAATGATGCAAATCCCGGCGGCAAAACTGGAAAACCGCGAAGAGTTCATGTCCAGGCCCCGCGGCCGAACTGCATCCCCGGTGCTCTCCGTTCCCCGCGCATGATCGCGGTGCGGTTCGTGGCTTGCCTCGGCCGCTCCGGGGTTTTGCCGCAGTTCTCGCACGAGCCCTGGCGGGGAGAAATTTCTGCGTCAGTTGCGCTGAAATTGATCCGCATCAGAGTGTCACCGGGGATTCCGCCTACGTTCGGAGCATTGATGATTCTGCAGCGAATGTTCTTCAATCGCAGCGACAAAGGAAACGCCCATGGGATCGGACAAACCCGTCATACACGATGAACCACAAGGTCGGCTTGCCAAAGCTTACGATCACATCATGCAACACGCCGGCGCCATCGTTGACCGCGCGCGCAGCGACGCGATCCCGCAGGCGAAACATCTGCTCGAGGCCGCCCGTGACAAGGCGGTTGAGGCGGGGGATCTGACGCGCGAGGAGGCGGACAAGCTACTCGACTACATCGCGCGCGACCTCGGGCACGCGGCCGTGTACATGGAAAAATACGAGCGTGACTTTAGCGACTGGCTGCGCTTCGACATCGCATTGCTGGAGCGGGGGATCGCGCACACGTTTGCAAAAGTGGCCGATCACACTCGCGGGGTACTCGATGACTTCGCGGTGCGCGCGGATCTCGCGGGCTGGAAGACGGGCGAGGTGGTCGGCCCCGGTACGCTCCATTGCAAGAACTGTCGTCAAACGCTGCACTTCCACAAAACCGGTCACATCCCGCCGTGTCCGCAATGCCAGCACACCGCGTTCGATCGCGAACACGAGCTTGGCTGAGCGGAACACGCCGACCCGGAGCGGCCGGGATCACGTCGCGCCGGGTGCCCGAATCACGGCCCCGGATCGCGGGTGTCAGCGTTGAGTCGTAATCCGTGACGGCGCACGAACTCTGAACGACTCGAACAATCAGAAACCCGAACCTGACCCGACCGCGGAATAGCTGCCCGAGTTCCGCGGCGCGCGCGCATGCCGCCGGCGCGCGTCGACAACTGCCCTCCCTGAGAAAAACCCGATCGGCGGTCAGGGCGATCCGCGGTCAGGGAAGAAGCGTTAATAAAAAAATATTTATCAGTAATCAAACGAAAATTTTTGCAACTTATCAACACAACTCCGGTCTATTACTCAAGCGACGAGCAAGCGCGCGAACCGCGCTTGTCCACCTGATTGTCCTTCCCGACATCCAGCCATAAACCGTAGGCCGCGCCCACGGGCGTATGTGTGGGCGCTCGTCCAAGAATCCGTGCCGACGAAGGAATCGTCGGCCGATGTGCGTAGCGCCACTTCCGCCGCCGCGCATATTTAATAATCAAGCGGAGTGGAGTTGAGTTAAGAATGAAAAGATTATTGCCGGCTCTTGCCATAGCCATGTTGAGCACCACTACCTCGGCCCAGGACAGCACCCCGCCTTATACGGCGGATCCGGGTCCGCGCGCAGGGGATTGGGAAGGTACATTGAGCGGTTCCGGCCTGTCGGATGACGACTTCACGGAAAACAGCCTCGGCCTGACCGGTTCTATCGGCTATTTCTACACGAAAAACTGGCTGTTCAGCCTGAAACAGACGATTGCCTCGAACGACACCGGCGACACGACGCTGATCAACGGACGCTCCGTTTTCCAGGCGGCCTACCAGTTCGACCACGGTAAATGGCAACCGTACATCGGCATGAACGTCGGTGCGTATTACGGCGCCGGGATTTCTGACGAAGCCTCCTTCGGACCGGAAATCGGCCTCAAGTATTACGTCAACGAAAGTACGTTCCTGTACGGCAACATGGCCTACGAAGTGCCGTTCGACGAGTGCTGCAAAGGCGGGATCGTGCCTTACTCCGCGGGCGTAGGCTTCAATTTCTGATCGACATTGATTCGGTTTAGAAAGAGGTCAACGTGCAGCGCATTGCGATGCGCTGCCAACGCGTTCCCACGCAGGAGACAGTTACGCATGAGTATTTCCACCAACACTATGAGCGTCGTGGCCATGGCCATCCTCATAACAACCCAGGTCACGCCGGCCGCCGCCGCATCGTCGCCGTCAGGCGACTTCGGCGCGGCACTCGCCGCGGCCTACCAGCAACTTGCCGATCTGGAAAAATCCCAGGGCGATCACCGTGATGCGGACGCCTATGCGGATCGCGCCGCCGCGGCAATGGCGGGTAACCCGACGGACCCCGAGCAGGTCGAACTGCGCCAGGGTTTCCTTAAACCGCACTACGTGCCGGAATTGAGCGATGCCCGTCAGCGACTCATGGCCGCCTTCGAAAAGGGTGGTCGTGATAAAGCCCCGCACCCCGCGGCGCGAGCGCAGACGACATTCGACTGCTGGCTCGAACAGGCGTCTGAAGATCTGCAGCCCGAACATGTCGAGGCCTGCAAACAGGCTTACCTGGTTGCCGTGGCCGAGGTCGAGAAGGCGCTGATCCCGCCGCCGAAACCGGTCGACCCCGACTCCGACGGCGACGGTGTGCCGGACAGCCGCGATGATTGCCCGGGAACCCCGCAAGGGACGCCGGTTGACAGCAAAGGCTGCCCCGAAATCCCGAGCTTGAACGGCGTTCATTTCGAACACGACAAAGCCGTGTTGACCGCTTCGGCGCGCTCAATTCTGGATGAAGTCGCTGCGATAATCGCCGCCAATCCGCACGTCCGCGTTGAAATCGTCGGGCATACGGACTCGAGCGGATCGGACAGCTACAACCAGTCGTTGTCGGAACGCCGCGCTCAGGCTGCCCGTGCGTACCTCGAATCTGTCGGGGTGTCCGCGGCGCGACTGTCAGCGCTTGGCCGCGGTGAGAGTTCACCGGTGGCGGACAACAGCACCCGTGAAGGGCGCGCTGCCAACCGCCGCGTGGACCTGACGGCGCGACCACGCAAATAGTCGTCTAAATACCGATTCAGCGCCTGTGCGGTGGACATCCACCCCACAGGCGCTTTTTTTTGCCCGGCTTCGCGGTCTCGTCTCGATGTCCGGGCGGATGCGCGCTGATGAAGTCCGGGGTGCCCCGGCGGCACGTTCCGGGGGTGGTACATCCCGGCATCCGGTCCGACCACGATCCGCGGATTTCGGCTCGCATTGTGCCGCGGCGGATCCCGCGGCATGAACGGTGGTATTGCGCGCAATAAGCGGTGTTTAAGCTCAGGTCGTTATCGTTGTCCGAGATAGCGGGCCAGCATGTCCCGCCACTGATCATCGGCGGTATCCGCGAGCAAGGCCTGGTTGAATGTTTCCCGGTGCGGGAACCCGGGGGTGAGGCCGAACGCGTAATACTGGCGCTCGATCGATTGCGGCAGAACCTCGATCCCCGGTGCGGCATCTTTCAGCAGATAGCGCAATATTGGCTCGTCGTAGACCAGCGCGTCCGCACTGCCGTCGCGCAACAGCGCGAGCGCTTTGGCCGGTGTCGCAACCGACACCGTGCGGATACCACGTGCACGCAAATAGTCCTCACCGGTCGATCCCGTCACCGCCACACACCGGACCCGCCCGAGATCGTTCGTCCCGTTCACCACCGTACTCAGCTGAGCGAGCGTAAACGAGGACGCAATCGCCGCGGTAAAACTCGAAATCGTGATCACGCTGACGAACATCCAGATCGTTGCGAGGACGCGTCCGACGACGGTGAGCGGCGCCTTGTCGCCGTAGCCGACCGTGGTCATGGTGACAGCCGACCACCAGAAACCACTCCCGATCCCCTGCGCCGCGGAGCCGCCGAATTGATCGGGATTGCGTTTGCGTTCGACCAGCCATAACCCGATCCCCACGCTCAGCAACAGCGCCATGAGGACCCCGACGGCGCTGAGGAACGCCGGCGACACGAGTTGTTTCGCCACCGCGAGCCAGCTGCCCTGCCGCGCCGGGGTGGCGATCGCCAGGTCCGTCGAATAAAACGGGTGGCTGAAATCCACCTGCCGCTCCCGCTCCGGGGTCATCGACAATGCACCGGCAGCGACATCGATGCTGCCCGCGGCCAGCGCTTCGATTTGCTCGCCCGTGTTGTCCATCGGCACCCATTCGGTCTGCCAGCCGAACTCGCCGGCGATACGCTGCCATAACTCGACCGAAATTCCCGTCCAGGCTCCGTCCGCGTCCGTCATCGCGAACGGGGGTACGGACTTCACCCCGACGCGCAGGGTCTCGGCGGACGCAAACGCAGACCAGAAAACCAGCACCAATAGAATACCCGCTTGTTTATGCATGAAATTCTCCCGCGAATTTATCCGGCCCGGCCCCGTGCGGCAGGCGATAAACTGATAATCTAGTGCCAACCGCGCTCGCTCCCGCGCTGACATGAATGCGGCGGCCGGCGTGCGTGCTTGCAGCGCTGACGACGGTCACGACCCCCGCGGACAGGCGCAAATCACCGTACCGAATCCAGGTGCGAACCCGTTGCCCCAAACCGAACCTCTCAGGAGCGAGCAGATTGAGTATGAGCAGTAACACCGGCTACATCACCTCCACACGGGCCGCCACCGCCGTGGCAATCGCACTGAGCGTGCTACTCGGGGGATGTGCCCAACTCGGGCCGCAGGCGATCAAGGCGACGCGCCTCGACTATAACATCGCCGTCCAGAAGACCACCGATGAACAGCTGCTGGTGAATCTCGTGCGCATGCGTTACCGCGATACCCCTTTATTCATCGATGTCAGCGCCATCGCCTCGCAACTGAATATTACCGGTGGCGCCAGCGCCAGCGGTAATCTGCTGCCGAACATAGCGGATTCCTACGAAATCGGCGGCAGCGTCGAGTTCTCCGAGACACCGACCATCAGTTACTCGCCGCTGCAGGGTGAGGACTTCGTCAAACGCCTGCTCGCGCCGGTACGCGTCGATCAGCTCATCCTGCTGTCCAACTCCGGCTGGAGCCTGTCGCGGATCCTGCGCGTTTGCGTGCAGCACATGAACGGGATCGCAAACGCACCGCGCGCATCCGGGCCGACCCCCGACACGCCACCGGAGTTCGCCGACTTCATCCGGCTGGCGGACCGGATCCGCGAACTGCAACTGGATAATGCGCTGGAGATCGGCTACCAGACCGGTGGTGAACAGCCCGTCGCGGTGATCCGCTTCAAGCCTTCGGCACGCACCGCAGCGCCGATGTCCGACGTCGTGTCACTGCTCAACCTGGAGTTGGGACAGGAAACATTTGTCCTCAACGAAGACCCGCTCGGCACGAACCGCGACGTGATTCGCCTGCGCACACGGTCGTTGCTCGGCATTTTGTATTACCTGTCGCAGTCCGTGGCGATACCCGAGGCCGATGCCGCGGCCGGCAAGGTTACCGTTACGCGCAATACCGACGGCTCGCCGTTCGACTGGGCTGACGTGACGCGCGGTTTGTTTCACGTGAGCACGGCAACGACCCGGCCGGATTCCGCCGCGGTCGCCGTGCGTTACCGCGGTCACTGGTTCTATATCGACGACACCGACCTCGATTCCAAATCGACGTTTGCGTTCCTGTCGCAGCTGTTCGCACTGCAGGCCGGATCAGCCGAATCCGTCAGTCCGGTGCTGACCTTGCCGGTGGGTAATTAAAAAAACTTCGTGCTCCGACTTATGCACCATCGACCTCGATGGACCGGGTAGCCTTCCCCTCAAATCGAGGATGCGGGGCAGGAATGGAGTGCAAACAGTGGTTCCGGCCGCGCCGGCCAATGCGGGCCTGATACCGCAAGACAGCCGGTACGGCGTTCCCTGCGTCACGCTGTCCACACGGTCGGCGGCGGGGACAAGCGTTGACTTCGAGCCCCTCGCAACAGCCACGCAAGCGGGAAAACCGGATTGCCGCTACGGCCGGGGCTTCGCCGCCGGGCCCGGCCGGATCGCGTTTAACCGTAATGTCGCGGACGTCGTCCCGCCCACGGCAGGGCGCTTTCCAGTTGTCCCGACAGGCTATAGAGCGTTTCTTCATCACCGGGCCGGCCGACGAACTGCATCGCCAGCGGCAAACCGGACGCGGCCTGCCACAGCGGCAACATGATCGCAGGCTGCCCGGTCGTATTGAACAAGGGGGTAAACGGGCTGTAGTTCGTAATAATCTGTCGCCACCAGCTGTCCATGGCGACATTCCCGGCGTTCTGATCGAGTTCCCCGATACGGGCGACATCCCGCGCGAGGGCCGGGCTCAGCAAAACGTCGAACTCTCCGATCTGCGCGGCGACCTGGCGCGAGATCGCATTCTGGGTCGCCATCGCGTCTTCCATATCGAACGCCGACAGGGAGCGACCGAATTCGTAGATAGCCAGAGTGACGGCCTCGGTATTTTCCCTGCTGATGGTCCGGCCCGTGGCCGCGGCAAAACGCTCCATGGTGTACCCGAGTGTCGCGGCCCACAACGGCAACGTTGAACGATCGAACGCCGCGGCATCGTAATCCAGCTGTAACGGTACACAATGATGTCCGAGGTCTTCGAGCAGACGCCTCGTATCGGCGAGGCGCGCGAGATTCTCCGCCGCGGTGTCGCACGCGCCGGGCAGATGTTCGATCACACCGATCCGCAACGGTTTCGGTAGGGTCACTGCGGCGCTCAGGAATCCCCTGCGTGGCTCGGGCGCCGTGTAGAAGTATCCGGCGTCGGGGCCCGCGAGCAGGTCGAGCATCGCGGCCGAGTCACGCACGCTGCGGGTCTCGACGAACTCAACCCCGAGCCCCCACAGCAGCATGCCGAAGTCCGGGCCGCCGGGCGTACGGCCGCGCGAGACCTTCATTGCCACGGCGCCGTTGCATGCGCCCGGAATGCGGATGGAACCGGCGCCGTCGTTCGCGTGCGCGATCGGCACCATGCCGCTCGCGACCGCTGCGCCCGCGCCGCCGGACGAACCGCCCGCGGCGTAATCGAGGTTCCACGGGTTACGCGTCGGGCCGTAGAGCAGAGATTCCGTGCTCGCGTTGATCGCCATCTCCGGCAGAGTCGTCGTACCAACGGTAACGAGCCCGGCCGCGCGGCAGCGTTGCATCATCACCGTGTCCTGGTTATTGCGGTAACCGGACGCCAGACGCGAACCCGCCGAGGCCACCATGCCTTTGAAGTGCATGCCGAATTCCTTCACGAGAAACGGCACCCCATGGAACGGTCCGGGTGTCAGACCCGCCTCGATTTCGGCGAGCGCGTGATCGCGCAAAACCTGAACCACGCAGTTCACCTGCGGGTTCAGGCGCTCGATGACATCGATCGCGCTGTCGACGAGATCCGCGGGCGAGACTTCGTTACGGCGCACGAGTTCGGCCAGTCCGATGCCGTCATAGGTACCGTATTCCGGGATGATCATGCTCGATACTCCTGGGCCTGTTGCGGCCGTTGTTACAGTCGTATCGAATAGTGGTAGCGGGAGGTGGAAACGACAATGACCCGCCTGGGTCATTTTTCAACGTGGCGTGCGAATTCCGGACATGCGCTCCGGCAAAGTTGCGCGAAACCGGAATCACTCCGGATTCGCGGGGCGCTCGAGCAGGCCGAGTGACATTGCACGAGCCACCGCTTGCGCGATGGTATGCGCGTTCAGTTTTTGCATTGCCGATTTACGCTGCCGACGCACGGTTTCTACCGAGCGGTGAATCGCGCGCGCCGTCGCCGGCGCGTTCATCCCGATGGCGGCTAGTTTCAGCATCTCGGTCTCACGGCGGGTAAGGACGGGTGCCCCGCCGGTATCCGCGGCAATATGAACGTGCTGTATGACCGCGGCATGGAACGCGTGGGCGAGCACGAACAGATCCTGCACCGTGCGCGTCGGTTCGTCGCGCCAGCGTCCGCACGGGGCATGCGACAATCCGCTGACGAACGCGAAACTTTGCCCGGACAGGTGTATCGGTATGCTGACACCATCGAGGAAGCCGAGATTCTCAATGTAGCCGATCGCTTCGTGCTGGATGTCCGTGAGCCACGGCGCGCCTTTCACTTCATTCCAGTCGAGCGGAAGATTGCGTTCGTAACATCGCCGCAGGAAAGGATCCTGGCTCGAATAACGCTTCCAGCCGGTCGACCAGCGCGGCGGGAAATTGCGCGATTGAATATCCGGGGCATTCCACACGCCGTTGCCGTCGCGGGCGCACGGCATGAATCCATAGTCCACGGCGTCGAAACCAAGCGCACGGGCTTCATCGACGAGAACATCGAGCGCGTGCGACAGCGATCGTGTTCGGTTGAATTCGAATCCTATAGACACGTCCGTGACCTCCTCGCTGACAGTGCGACTCGAACGGCACCAAGCCGTCGCGGTGGTCGCTTCGCGAACCGGGTGACGAAACCACTCCCCGTCGCAACCCGGGAAGTGCTTCGTTCCGCTGTCCGGATCCCGCCTCAGACTACCCCATAGGCAAGCATCGCGTCGGCAACTTTAACAAACCCCGCGATGTTCGCACCCTTGACGTAATCGACGTAGCCCGGAGTATCGGTCTCGCCGTACGCCACACAGCGGCCGTGAATGCCGTCCATGATGTCGCGCAGTAACTGCTGCAGTTCCGCTTCTTTCCAGGATTGCCGGGCGGAATTCTGACTCATCTCCAGGCCCGAGACGGCAACCCCGCCGGCATTTGCCGCCTTGCTCGGACCGTAAAGAATCTTCGCGTCCTTGAAAGCCTTGATACCGGCCAGGTCCGTCGGCATGTTCGCGCCCTCGGAAACGGCGATACACCCGTTCTTGATCAGTACTTTCGCATCTTCTCCGGTCAACTCGTTCTGGGTCGCGCACGGCAGGGCGAAATCACACGGCACACCCCAGGGTCGTTGTCCTTCGTGATAGCTCGCGTTCGGGAACTCCTTCACATACTCGGAAATGCGGCCGCGCCGTACGTTCTTGAGTTCCTTGACCCATTCGAGACGTTCATGATCGAAGCCATGGGGATCGTGAATAAAGCCGCCGGAATCCGACAGGGTGACGGGTTTTGCGCCGAGATCGATGAGCTTTTCGACCGCATACGTCGCGACGTTACCGGAACCGGAGACAACGGCGGTTTTGCCGAACAGATCCTGCTTGCAGTGAGTGAGCATCCGCTCGAGAAAATAAACCGCGCCGTACCCGGTCGCCTCGGTGCGGATCAGACTGCCGCCAAACGCGAGGCCCTTGCCGGTCAGCACGCCGGTAAACGCATTCGTGATCCGCTTGTACTGACCGAACATATAGCCGATTTCGCGCGCGCCGACGCCGATATCACCCGCAGGGACATCGATGTCGTGTCCGACATGCCGGTAGAGTTCCGTCATAAAAGACTGGCAAAACCGCATCACTTCGTGGTCCGACTTGCCTTGCGGATTGAAATTCGAGCCACCCTTGCCACCGCCCATGGGCAAGCCGGTGAGACTGTTCTTGAACGTTTGTTCGAACGCGAGAAATTTCAGCACGCTTTCGGTCACGGACGGATGAAATCTGATCCCGCCCTTGTACGGTCCGATCGAATTATTGTTCTGCACGCGCCAGCCGCGTTGCACCCGGATATTGTTTTTATCGTCTTCCCAGCACACCCGGAAACTCACGATGCGATCGGGTTCGACGATGCGACGCAGGATCTGGTACTCGTGATAGATCTCCTTGTCGGCGATGAATTCGAAGATATCCTCCGCGACTTCCTGCACCGCCTGCACGAACTCCGGCTGACCGGGATTGCGTTTTTTTAAGCCGGCTATAAAGCCGTCAAGATCGACGTGGTCGTTCAGCGCCATAGGAATTCCCCTTGTTGTTGTGATCGAGTGTGACCGGTGCGCCGGCCACGGGCGGCACCGCCTGCGTGTCGGCCAGCGACACGCGGGCTGTCCCGATGAATTCGTTCCCGGATTATTCGCCTGCCCGCGGATGAGTACGTCGTCGTTGGCGCAACCCGCGAGCGCAATCCCGTTCCCGGCGTGGCTGGAGGGCGGGCGACAATCCGGATCGGTAAACCGCTTGATAACCGAGCGTGCGGATGGCGCCCGCGGTAGTCGGGGCCGCGTGCCCGGTCTGCGTACTGTCCGCCACGTGTCACCGGCAAATCCCGTCCGGTCCGCCACCGGACTGAGACCCCATGCCACGATGACGCTTTCAGTGACCGATCACCGTATGGCCCGGCGTCATTCGCCGCCACCACTGTCTTTCGCCGCGCCCGCCATCGGCGCCGTGGGCAGGGTTACGGTGAGGTTCCCGACGTGATAGCGATGGCACAGGACGCAATCGGCACCGGCCTGTTCGTCCGTATGACACGTCGCGCAGGTCTCGCGTGACATCGGCGCGAAATTGCTCTCGAACTGCATCGGATCGCGTTGCTCGAACGCCGCTTCATAATCCGCGTCGCTCGCCGGGACGTGACAGGTACGACAACCGTCGTCGCCGGCCATGCTGAAATGCTTCATGTGCGAGAAAATCGTGAACGGCTGGTGGTCATCAACGGGCGTTCGCGCCTGCCAGTCGACCTGTTGCACGCCGTTTTCAACACTGATGCCGTGACATTTCGTACACGCGCCGGGGTTGTCCTTGTCGAGCCAGCTTTCGATCGACGGATGTGCCGCGGCGAGGTCGAGCCACGCGCGCGAAAATGTGTCGGCATGTCCCGCGGGGCGATAGCGCAACACGAAATCATCAAGATACCAGCCACCGAGCCGCATGCGTTCCTCGACGCTCATCGGCGCCGCAGCGGGTTCGGGCTCGGGTTCGGGTTCCGTCGCGACCCCGGTCGCGTCCGTGGCGCCGGAATCACTGAGCAGATCGTTGCCAAACAGGTCGTCGAACGCCTCTTCGTCAACGGCCGGGGGTGCCGCCTCGGCCTCCGGCGCGGCTTCGTCACCGCCGAACAGGCCGCCGCCGAACAGATCATCGAAGCCCTCCGCATCGGCCTCAGCTGCCGGCGCCGGCGCCGGCGACGACGCGACCGGCGCCCGAACAGCTTTTGCCGGCGATAAATTCCCACTTTCGAGGCCCGCGAGTTCCGCGTCCAGATCCGGAAACCAGCGCGCGATCGCGCTTGCGATCAACGTTGCCGGCAGCCGCCCGGCGAGGGCGCGCTGCGCGTCTTGCGTCAGCGCCTGTTCCGGCGCGAGACCGGCGTCGAGGCGTGCCAGCAAGGCAACCGCTCCGCCACGCTCGATTTCGTCGATGAGCCGTTTGAACGACCAGGCCAGCGCGGCCACGGCTTCGAGGTCTTCGGCGGAGGCGCTTTCAAGATCCAGCAGGTCGAGCTCGCCGAGTTTCGCGCGGGCGTCGCGATAGTCCGCATCGTGGACCAGCAGCAGATCCGCCAACGGACTGATGCGCGCTTCCGCGAACTCCGGCCAGCCGCCAATCGCGATGCCCCGGTCGATCAGCGTGGCCACATCAATGCCTGGAACCTCGATAATTGCCCGCCCTTTCGCGCCCGCGAGTTTCTCACCGTCGACGTCGGCGCTGTGGCAGCCGGCGCACGTCGTCGCGAACGGGCGCACGAGCATGGCGCGGTCGTTCGCAGCCGGTATATGACAGCTGCCGCACGAATCCGGTGCGGCGTCTTTCTCTTTGACAAAATGCTTGCCGATGTGGGCCGTGTGGTCGAAATTAATCCGCGTCCGACGCTGATAGGGATAGGCGTCGAATGCGGGGTGACCGTTTTCGAGACTCGCGAAGCGCACGCTGTGGCACACCTGGCAGCGGTCGTTGGAAACCGCGCGCAGGTTCGCGCGTTGCCCGGCATGTTCGACGTGGCAACTCGTACACTCCACTTCTTCGGCGGCCGGAGCGAACACGTGGTGCGCGACTTCGACCGTCCACGGCCCGTCGCCGCGCGGCGCGACGGAGGGTTCCGGTAAATCATCACTCGCCAGGCCGTGGGCCGCGAGACTCTCGGTGCCGACTTCGTGGCAGGTGAGGCAGGTTTGTGCGCCATGCGCCTTCGTCTTGCTGCCGAAGGCCGCCGCAAGCCAGCGCGAAGGTTCGTCGTGCGGGGTATCGTGACACTGCGCGCACTCACCGATCGCTGCGTGCGCGAGCGTCAGCTTGCCCGGGTTCACGACGTGATCGACGCGCTCCGGGACGAGTCCCAGCAACAATAATCCGACCGTTACGGCGAGCGTCGATCGGGTTACGAGTCGACGCCAGGCTTTGACGCTGCGCCGCGGCCGGCACGGCGGTGTAATACAGGCGCACGTACCGTCGGGCAACGGCCCGGTCTCGCAGCGGCCGCCGCGCAGTTCCGAACGCGTGCAGTGCCAGCGTTCGCCGTCCTGTCGCGGACGACACTCGGGACCGGCACCGCAGCGGCCGCGTTCATCCGGCCCGCGACTGCAGGCCTGCCCCTGCGCGCTGCGACCACAGACCCAGTCCTGGTTGGGACGATGGTAGGGACTCGACCTGTAATCGAATTTCTGTACCGGTTCCATACCCGTGCGCCTCAGATACCGCCGCTGAAAGCGTAGACGGTGACAAGATGGACGACGGCCAGCAGCAGCAGAGCTGCGGTGAACGGAACGTGAACGAACAACCAGAGCTTCAGCGCGAGTTGCAGCGCATAATGTTCGTCGAGCAGCATCTTGCGTTGAGTCAATTCACGCAGGCGTTCCTGGTAGGGACGCTCGGCCTCGCTCGCGTAACGCGCCAGTGAATCGATCTTGTTCAGTCGGCTCCGGCGGGCCTTGTGACCCGCGCGACGGAAGTGTGACCATATTTCGGCCGGACCATCGAACCAGCCCGCAAGTTCATCACGGTAGTGATCGCCGAGCAGGTTCGAGCCGGTGGCGCGGGCCGCCTCGGTGACGCATTGCTCGGCTTCCTCGCGCAGGGCATAAATGATCGCCGGGATGCGTTCGAATATCACTTCAATGCCGCTGCGCGCCAGGCGCTGCGGCATCACCCGCGACCAGTACATCCCGACGACACCGCTGAGCGCGACAAACACGAACGTCGCCCACAGGACCGATTCGAGCAAACCGTTCGGCAGGCCGGCACCGGTGTGCAGCAGGAATACGAACACGGCGAAGGCGCCGGTATAGGCGTGCAGTTGCAGCCACGCGGCGGCCGAACCGATCGGCCACATCGATATGCGCTTGCGCACGTTATACAACGCGGTCAGCACTACCGCGCTCAGCAATACCCAGCCCGTGAAATAGCTGATGCTGATCGGGGCCGGTCTGATCACGGCATAGCACAGTGTCAGCAGCAAACCGGCCAGCCCGAGGCGCAGCAGGTGGTGCCGCCGTCTGTCGCGGTAACTTTTCAGCGGTTGAGCCACTGTGCAAGCTTCGGCAGGTCGCCCATGTCCATCCTTTGCAACGCATTGTAGGGACAGGCGCGTTCGCACGCGGGTCCGCCTGGCTGGTCGATACACAGATCGCACTTCGTCGCTTTGCGAACGGGTGCCTGCGAGATTTCATCGACGATGAACCGTCCCTCGCGGTCGCGGATCTCTACCATGCGGATATTGTCGTACGGGCAGGAGTTCGCACACGTCGCGCAACCGATGCAGGTGTCGTCATTAATCACCACTTCACCGGCATCGGAAGCCCGGTGTATCGCACCGGTCGGACATCCGATCATGCAAACCGGATCGGCGCAGTGCATGCACGCGTTTGCGACCATCAGTGTATCGAGCGTTTTGCCGTGGCGGTTGAAACGGGGGTTGTTGTCGTGACCGACAGCGCAGGCCTGTGTGCAGGCGTCGCAACGCACGCAGCGCTCGAGGTTGATCAGCATCGCGGCGCGGCCATTGATGAAATGGTGATCGACGAGACCTTCGACGAGACTCGAGCGTAAACCGAGCGCCTGGGCATCCGGGCTGTCCACGGGCCGGGCTCGTGTCGTCGATTTTTCCACGATCCCGGCGGCACCGCGCAACTGTTTGATCTGATCCGGCGTGAGCCCGGGCATGACGTGCTCTTCGATGACTTTTGTCGGCACACGCAACACATCAGCGTAGCCCACCGCGCGCAGGGAGTGTTCGTAGGGAACCGTCGTTCCGCCCTCCCAGCCCGCAAGGAGTTCCTCGAGACCAAACATTGCGCCCTGGCCAAGATAACGCAGCGTGCGCAAGCCGTGATGGTAGTTCTGCGCGACGCGGGCAAAGCCCGATCGGATCAGCAGCAAGCCGTCGGGATAGCCGCCCTGCTCTACGATCAGGGGTTCGCGCTCCATACGCTGCGCTTCGGGCTCGGCGGCGAATCGCTTGTAGCTCGTGTGCCAGTCGAATTCGCCGTAGGTTTCGAACACGGTTTCGGCGACGATGATTTTGATGACTTCGGGGCTCAGATGCGCGAACAGCGGCGTCGCGCTCAGGTGCGTCGCGAGACTGCGCTCACGATAAACCTTTTCAACATGCTGCCGGAACGCCTCGTCGCGACGACGGATGTCGCGCAGACCCTGCCAGCGCATTTCGAGCAGGACCGTCGATCCAACCGCGACGACCGTGGCGGTACGGGGGGTGCGCCCGAGCGCGGCGATTTCGCCGAATATCTGGCCTTCGCCGAGCACCGCATTCTTGTGCGCGTCGAGCAGACCCGGCACGCCCTGCAGGAACGTACGCGTCGAGTCCGGACTGGCCCCGGCATCGGTGACAACGCCGGGCCCCTGGCCGGCACTGCCGTCCGCCGACCAATCCGACGCGCCCGCGGGATCACGCGTTTCGTGCAGTAATTCACGCTGCACCCGCATCCGATGCCGGCCAATCTGGATCGTGTCGCCGGGCTCGAGCGACTGCTTTTCGATACGCTCACCGTCGACGAGCGTGCCATTCGTGCTCTTGCAGTCGGAAATTACCGCGTCGCCGCCGTGCAGGCGGATGACGGCGTGCTGGGCGGAACAGGCGTTGTCGTCGAGCACGAGATCGTTGTCGCTGCTGCGGCCGATCCAGATCTCGCTGAGGCCCTCGAGATCGAGCGTATCGATGCGCGCGCCGCTCTCGTCGAAAACCTCGAGCGTGTCGACGAAGCGGCCGGCGCCCGCTTCCGCGCCACCGTCCGGCTGCCGGAGATAACGCTTCGGATCGCGCGCCTCGGGCTGGCGCGAATTGCGCCACAGCTGCGCGATGGCCGCACCGAGGTTCTTCTTCGCCGGGCTTGCCCGGCCCAGCAGGTCGCGCGACAGGCCGGGCGGCAGAATGACGCGAACCTCGCCGCGCACGACGAGAAACGCCGAGTTGCCGTAATCGTCGGCGCGAACGATGATTTCGCCCGGACGAAAACGCCGCAGGCGCATGTCGTTGCGGATAATTCCCTCGAGCGTCAGCGGTGCCGGAAACATCGCCTTGTCCATGCTCGCGAACGGTTCGATGGCGAGCACGCGCGCCACCTCGACGTCCGTCATCGATTCGTCGAACGGCGCGTTCCAGCGTTGCGGCGGCGGTATGGAAACAGGACCCGATATCACTGTCGGCCCGCCGTAACGGCTACCGACAGTGCGTCGGGTGATGGACTATCGCGCATCAGGGTGTATAGACCTTTCCCTTGTACGCGGACGGCTTCGGCAACAAGGCATCGACCGCGGCGAGTTCGCTGCCGTCATACTTCGTTGCGAGCATTTTCGTTTGCGCCGCAACCTGATCGGCGGCGGCGAGCAGCGGCGCTTCGTTATTCAGCGACACTTTCGCCGAGCCGGCGATTTTCAGCAGTTCCTTGACTTCCGGCGCGGCGACCCCGGCGTCCACGAGCGCCTTGATACTGAGAGCGGCGCGTTTCGCGCGTTTCGCCATTTGCACGGCGTAAGTGGCTTTTGCCGATGCTTTCGCGACTCCGCGCAGTGCGTACTCGAGATCGAGGCCCTGCCCGACGACGTACAGCAGACGCCGACGATTTTGCGAAGCTTCTTCGTTCGATGCGCCATCGTTGTACCAGAGGTTGTGGCGCACTTCGCCCTGTGACCAGCTGACGAGTTCAAAATCGCTCCCGGCCGGGTGACCACCCGTGTTGACGAGGTTCTCGTTCGGAACGGTATGACACTGGTAACAATTCTCGGCCAGCGCGTAGAGGTTGCTCGGACGAATCATGCCGGCAGCTTCGGCTTTTTCCCAACGCTGTTTCTTGTGCTCCGGCGTTTCCGTCGCCGCCGTCGCGTCCTTGCCACCAAAATCACTGTGCACTTCGATCCATGCGCTGCCCGCACCGTGGCACGATTCACAGGTGATGCCGCCTATCGTATCGACCTTGCCATCCTCGATTGCCGAGGTGAAGTGACACGACAGGCAGTCGCTTTCGGACTTGACCCGCTTGATGCCGAGATTGTCGGCAAATTCGCGTGCCTTTTCACTCCGCGGCATCGACTTGAAAGTCCCGAAATGGTGCGATCCGCGCCATGCTTTCACGGAATTTTCGTGACATTCGCCGCAGGCACTCGGCCCTTTTACGTTCGCCGGATCGAGGTGCAATGCCGGTTCGGCCTGTGCAGATGACAGTCCCGCGCAAACCAGGATGACGCTGGCGATTCCGCCACGAAGTATGAGTTTCAGTAAATTCATTGTTTGTCTTCCACGTTTTGCATCAAATGAATCAGGCATCGAGAACGAGGTCTGACGTCGGACGCGCCATGCAGGCAAGGCATGACCCCGACTCCGGTTGTGTATCGGGCTTGCGCAGGTACTCGACACTGCCCGATTTCACCGCCGTAAGACAGGTTCCGCAGCTGCCCGCGCGACACCCGAAGTCCATGACGACGCCATTTTCTTCGGCGAATTCGAGCAGGTTTTCACCGCCGGTCCAGCGCAGCGTTTTCCCCGAGCGCGAGAACTGGATCGAATATTCTTCGCTACCGACGGGCGGCGGCGGTGTTTCCGTTTTCTTGACGGAAGCGGGACCAAACGCTTCCGTGCGGATATCTTCTTCCGGCACGCCCCACGCCGCGAGGTCTTCGCTCACCCCGGCCATCATCGGCGGCGGTCCGCAGATGTAGAACACGTAATTGCTCGACGGCAGCACGCGCTTGAACAGTTCGACGCTGACGTTTTCGTCGAAATGGAACGCGTTGTTCGCACGGTCCTCGTCGCTCGGCCGGCTGTAGCAGTAGCGGAGTTTTACGTTGCTGTGTTGCGCCTCGCATTGCTCCATTTCGTCCCGGAACGCGTGTTCGCCACCCTGTCGCACGCCGTAGAAAAACCAGATTTCCTGACCATAATCCGCGGCACAGGCCGCCTTGAGCATGCTGAATACAGGGGTCACACCAACACCGCCGGCGATGAGAACGACGGGGCGGCGCTGGTCGAGGTCGAGGAAGAACGAACCTCCCGGCGCCTTTACATCGACGATGTCACCTTCATTCAGATTCTGGTGAAAATGGTTCGACGACAGGCCGGGGGGAAGATCCGGTTGTTGTGGCGGTGGTCCGAGACGTTTGATGCTGACCCGGTAGTGGTCGCGTTCAAACGGACTGTCCGAGAGCGAATAGCAGCGAATCAGGGGCTGCGGACGTCCCGGCAGGCGCAGGCTGAAGGTCAGGAACTGACCGGGAGAAAACGGCGCGAGCGCCTTGCCATCATGCGATACGAGGTAGAACGAGCAAATGTCCTGCGCCTCGATTTGTTTGCGCGCGATACGGAATTTGCGCGTACCGGACCAACTGCCATCGACGACGCCCTGTTCCGTGTCACGCCGTACCGTTGCCGCGGCGAGGGTTTGCTCGAGCGCCTGCAGGCGCAGGCTGTGTTCCTTGCGCGCGGCGCTGATCTCGACCCGGGCACGCCACAATACCGCGATGACGTGCGCGCCGACCGCGAGTACGAGCAACGCACCCGTGGCCTGCACAATTACCGAGGAGAGCAAATCTCCACTCATAACTGATAGAGAATCTCGGCACGGATACCGCGGGTTTCGTCATCACCCCGGATCCCGACGAAACCGTCAAGTTGCAGCAGGACCCGGCGCCCTACCGCCTGCTGGACGATAACCGTCGCGGCGGCGGCATCATCGAAGCGGTCGCGGCGGTCATGCCGTCCGCCAACTTCGACAATGACCTGGCGTCGATTATCGTCGAAAAACATCTGGTAACCGACCGCCACCCCGACGGCTTCGTCGGTGCGGTTGCCGAGCGGCGCCGGAAACGTGCCGATGCCGCGCGCGGCGAACGAGATACCCGTGCGTCCGAGTGGTCCGCCCGTGAGCGGGTCACGCGCGGCGGAGGAGTAATTGTCGATGCCCCAGAAAAAGTTTGTATACACGAGGTTGTGGTTGCCAAACGGGGTGCGCGAGATCTCGCCAAACAGCAGCACACCGTCGTCGGCAGCATCATTGTCGCCGCTGTCACTGTCGAAATCGAGCGAACCCAGCACCCGGAATGTCGTGTTGTACAGGCCGATACGCTGGGTCGCGCCGAAACCCGCCACGAACAGATCCCCGCCACGGTTCGCGTCACCGTCGACGACGGCGACGTCAAATTCGAATGTGCTGGCGAATTGGTTACCGAAGACCGTGTCCCAGGCTGTGAACAGGCCGAACAGATTCGCGCTCGGGTCCTCGGTGTTGTTGTCGCGGTGGACTTCGTTCCACGCGAACAGCCCAGTAACGCGCAGGTTCACGAGCCAGTCCCACCCGGAGACGCGGATGTTGTTCCGCGTGATCCCGACGGAATCGAGCCTGTCGTCGATCAGCAGCCCGTCCTGAAACGAGATCTGCTGACGCCCGACGGAGAAGCCGATATCCAGGTCACGCGTATCGCGGGGGTCGAGCCGCGGGAAAATTTCACCGAAGTCGCCTTCAAAGAACAGCGTCGTCAGCCGCAGGTTGCCCTCATCGCGGAAACCATCGTCGCGGCCATCGGGTTTGAACTGCCAGCCCGTGAATTTACCGTCATCGTTCAGCGGTCGCATGCCGATGAGCAACCTCTCGCTGCCGGTCAGTTGCAGGTTCGCGAACAGGTCGACCCGGTTGTACAGTTCCTCGGCGTGCGGCGTGTTGTCGCCGGTGTCATAGGTCTGGAACGCGGAACGGATCGTGCCGTAGACCCACAAGCGGGGTTGCCACACCGCGCCTGTCGGCAGCGTAAACCCCGGCCGGATGTTGCCCTGCCCGAGAAACGCATCACCGATTTCGACGATGGGCGCGGTTCGTTTCGGCAGCTGCTCGTCGGCAAGATACGGCAGCGGTTCATCCGACAGCCGGCTGTCTCCGGCCGCGAACGCCGGACCGGCGCACAGGATAAGTGTCGCGCCCACGACGTGTAACAATAATTTCACTGGACCTCCATGCAGGTCGGGCTACGGCCAGACTCCCGGGTATTTTCTTTCACGCGATCAGCGCGCGGTCATGTTCGCGCCGCCCACCTTGACCTTGTGTTCGTACAATACCTGGTGACCTTTCACGACGGCATCGGCTACCTCGCGCGGGCTCATGCCGTAGTCGAATCCGACGCCCTGGATCTCGAAGATGAGATTGATCGGTATCATGCCGGTCTTGAGCCGCGTCGTGATCTCGTAGGGACCGTTCGCCGGATTGAGTCCGGTAACCTTGTACGTGCCCGTGCGGCGAGCCAGCGGCGGCAGTACGTAGCGGTGTTTCCGCGCACCTGCCGGCTGGCCGGTGAGGATCGTCGAGCTCGTGCTCGGACGAATAAACGGCAGCGCATTGACGGAGTAGTTGACCGCCAGCACCTGCTCGCGCTCGCCACCGCGCACATTGCGGGTAATGAACTTCGATTGCAGACTCAGCAGATCCTTGTCGAGCGGCAGGTCGCCGTTGTGTACATACAGTGAGTGGGCATCGCGCAAATCGCCGTTCGGATCGAGATCCCCCGACACATACACGACGTTACCGGCTGCATCCGTCACGGTCGCTTCGACCCAGACCACGCGTTCCGCATCGAAACCGGTCGGTACGCTGTGGCCATCCGTCTTGTTGAATACATCGACTTCGAACTTCAGCGTTTCACCGTCGTCGCGCATTACCCGGATATCGCTGAGCCCGTAACCGTTGCGCAAGACCTCGAAGCGCTTTTCCTTCGCCCACTCGAGGCGCTTGAGCTGGTCGTCGATGATCGCCCGCGCGTCGTAACGATCGTCGATCGCCTGCCAGCGCTGCGGAAATTCGTAGTCTTCCGCAACATTGTCCTCGAACTCATCCGTACCCCAGCCCGCCTCGACGTCGAATTTCAGCCAGTCCGCGAGCGTCGCCATTTTCACCGCTTCGATATTGTGCGGGAAGATGCCCGGATGCAGCAGCGAGTAGTCCGGGCCGGCGAAAAAGTGGTTCGTCAGTTTGCGCTCGGGTGTGCCCTTGCTGCCGATCATGGCCGCGGGACCCTGCTCGTAGCCGGACACCTTGCCCTGCTCCGTGCCCATGTGGCAGTCCTGACAGCTCGTTCCCGCGGCGGACGCCGGGGAGCGTTTGTAATCGGAAAATGCTTCCTCGAGCCGGAACCCGTTGAACAGGTTCACGTCGTGACACACAGCACAGAATCCCGACGTGCCGATGAACGGGAAATGGCCGACATCACCGTGGATCTTGCGTCCGGATTTGTCCGGATCGGTCGTCAGGGTACCGCCGGAATTATCGATCGCCGTTTTCACGACCGAACCATCGGTCGGACCGTAAACCGGTTTTGTCAGATCGCCCTCGACGAGTGCGACACGTCCGCTGACCTTGCCGTATTCCTGATCGAGGCGGTGACACACGACGCAGGTGATCCCTTCGCGCGAGGCCGGGTGGCGTTCGAGATTCGAAATGTACGTCGATTCGCCCTTGTTCATGCCAATTTGGGTGTGGCAGCGGATGCAGAAGTCGCCGTTCGTGTTGCTCGTAATCGCGTTGATCGTGTTCTGCATCGCCATGTAAACGGGCGACATCTGCGCGTAGGCGTGCTGGGACACCGACCACTGATCGAATTGTTTCGGGTGACAGCTCCCGCACGTATTGGCCGAGGGATAGCGGTCTTCGGCGAACAGGGCGAGGTGCGCGGCCGCGGCTTCATCGAGCTTCACCGGCGAGTCGTCTTTGTCTGACGCCGCGGGCTCGGTGTCGGCGACATCACCGTCGAGCAGATCGCCGCCGAGCAGGTCGTCATCACCGCCGTCGAGCAGATCACCACCGAGCAGGTCGTCATCGCCACCGTCGAGCAGATCACCGCCAAGGAGGTCGTCGTCGCTTGCGCCCGCCGGTTCGGGGCTGAGTAAATCGCCGCCGAGCAAGTCGTCGTCGGCGTTCGGCGCAGGCGCCGATTCAGCACTTAACAGGTCACCGTCGAGCAATGCGTCGTCGGAACCCGGTTCCTCGGCATGGACGGTCATTGCGAACGCCAACCCGGCGATCAGGCATAAAGCGATTCGACGCATCGGTTGTCTTACCTTTCTGTATCCGTTTACGGCCCGGAGGCCTGCAAATTGCCGCCGGTCGATCCTCGAGCAGCGCATTACGCTGAGCCCCGGTAATTTGTAGTGTGAGCCTACCGAACCCGATCCGCAATTACCGCGCAACATATTTTCCGACGACAAATTGTGATCAAAATCAAATTGCGATCGAAATTCGGACAACCCGCTGACCTGCGAATGATAACGGTGCCGGAACCCGCAATCCACACCTGCGTTCATCTGTGTGACCCGCAATGCATGCGCACCGGCTGATCGCTACGGAATTTTGCACAACATCGGGGCACGAATATGTCATCGTCAGGATTCGTCGCGATCTTTATGTTCAGGTGCAGCAATTTTCGACAACGGAAACTTCAGCATAAACGTACTGCCCGCACCCGGCTCCGATACCACCTCAACGAACCCGCCGTGTCGTTCCAGAATGTTTTTGACGATGACCATACCGAGCCCGACGCCGAAATTTTTCGTGCTGTACAGCGGCTCGAAAATGCGCTGCAACACTTCCTCGCTCATGCCACAACCGTTGTCTTCAATCACAATGGCGAAGTGATCGTCGTGCGCGGTGTGTGTGCGTAGCTGAACGCTGGGGGTAAACGCGTCGCCGGCGCCGCTTTCCTGCTTCGCGAGCACCGCGTGGCACGCGTTGTCGATCACATTGACGAGTGCCCGACGCACGCTGGCGACGTCCAGCGCAACCGCAACCGGAGCCGGGTCGAGCCGCAACGCCAAAGCAACGCCGTGCGGGGGCTGATAATCGGACAATTGCTCGCGGATGCAGGCATTCCCGTCGGTCAGCCGGGGCGAGAGATCGCGCTGGCGCGCGAAATCCAGCATGTCGGAGATGATGTGGTCGCAGCGGCCGACGTTGCGCTCGATGCGGTCGATGATCCCGCTCACGCGCGTGTCGGCATCGGGAATGAGGGTTCTCAGCACGTAGAGAGACGGGCCGATGGTCGCGAGCGGATTACGCAGTTCATGGCTGACCGTTGCGGTTAATTGACCGAGCGTCGACAAACGCTCGCGCCTGATAAGTTCGGCTTGCGCGTCGCGCAGATTCCGTGTGCGCTCCTCGACGAGCTTCTCGAGTTCCCGCTGATGCTGTTCCTGCGCCAGCTGCGCGTTCTTTCGTTCGGTGATGTCGCGCGCGATTGACACGACGCGCGGTGCACGCCCGTCGAGGTGGAGCAATTGGGTCGCGACCTCTACCGGTACGAGGGTGCCGTCCTTGCGACGGAGAAACACCTCGATGACCACCCGCTCGCTCGTCCCCGCGCGCAATTCTTCGAGCACGGCCCCGACCCTTGCCGGATCGTAACCGTCACTCACGTCGTGCGGGCCGAGGCGCAACAGTTCTTCGTGCGTATAACCGAGGCAGGCACACGCGCCTTCGTTCACGTAAAGAAACCGCAGTTCGTCCGGGTCATACATGAAGACACCGTCGCTGACACGGTCGAGACTGAGTTTGAGCTCGCGAATTCGCGCCTCATTCGCCACCCGTTTCGTAATGTCGCGCGCCACCGCGATGAACGCAGGCGGAGCATCCGGCGTGGCGACATATTGCGTGATGACTTCAACGGGGATGAGACGACCGTCCTTATGGCGATGATAACCGGCGCGGATCGTGGGCTCGCGTTTGCCCTCGCGAAGATCCCGGAACACGTCCCGGATCCCGCTCTCGTCGAGATCGGGATTCAGATCGTAGGCTTTCATTCCCAGCAACTCGTCCTTGCTGTAGCCCGTGTAGGCGACGGCACCGGCATTCACGTAGAAATGCTGCAGGGTGTCCGCTTCGTAAAGAAAAACGCCATCGATCGTGGCTTCGAGCGCCGACCTGAAACGACGGATCTCACTCGAAGCGGCATGTGCCTCGCTGACGTCGCGCAACATGCCCACGATGATCCGCCCGCCGGTTTCCGGATCGGGAACGAAACGGCCGAGGCTGTGCAGGAAACGCTGCCCGCCGCCGGGCACGTCTACCCGATACTCCATTTCGAACGTACCTTCACGGCTCTGCGCGATCTCCCGGAACCAGTTGCGCACGCCCTCGCGGTCGGCGTCCGACACCGCGTTGAATACATCTTCAGTTGTCGGTTGCCTGCCGTTCGGCGCGATACCCAGCAGGCGGTAGATTTCATCACTCCAGCTGATTTCGCCGCTCGCCGGGTCCCACAGCCACGACCCGACCCGGGCGACGCTTTCCGCCAGCGTTACGCGCAACTGGTTGCGCTGCGTCTGCAGTTCCAGGTGCCGGTGTTCCTCGATATCCTGGGTGGAGCCTGTCATGCGCGTGCGTCCGCTGATCGGATCGCGCGCCACCGAACCGCGTCCCCGACACCAGCGGTAACCGCGATGGCGGGTGAGAATGCGGAATTCGGCAGCGAAACCGGATTCGTGGGCGATCGCCGAATCGATGGCTGCGTGCACCTGCGCGACGTCGTCAGGGTGAATCAGCGCCATGACCCGATCGAGCGTAAACGCGAGTTCCTCGGGCGTATAGCCGAGCAAATCGAGCAGGCGGGTCGACAGCCACAGCTCCGGGCGCGCGACATCGGGCCAATCCCACATGCCGTCGATCGTGCCACTCGCGGCGAGTTCCAGGCGCTCGCGCATCGTGCGTTCGGCGTCGCGCGCCAGACGGAGCTCGTTGACATCGGTAACGACACCGCAGTAGCCACTGAACCCGCCGTCAGCATCGAAAAGCGCAGCACCCTGTGACTTGACCCAGAAGTACTCACCGTCGTGCCTGCGCAAACGAAACGTACTCGTGAAAGGCGCACGCGCAGCGACGGCCTGTGTGACGCCCCGGATATGCAAGTGAACATCATCGGGATGCACGGTTTCGCGCCAACCCTCGCCCAGCACCTCCGCGCTTGCGCGCCCGGTAAAGTCGAGCGCCGCTTTATTACAATACGTGATGTTGTAATGCTCGTCGGTTAACCAGACGAACGCCGGCAAGGTGTCGAGGAGCGCGCGAAACCCCTGCGCGGCAGGCGTGGTGAGGTCGAGCGTCGACGCAACATTGAGTACCGCGTCACCGTCCGTTGCGGATTCATTGCAGTCGATATTCATACGATGCATCCTAGAATTAAATTGCGTCAGCCGGACCTGGCGGTCGTGCGTAACGGCCTGCAGACCGAATCGTCGCGGCCGCGTTGCGCCACGGCGTCAGCGATGTTCCGGCGCGCGTCGCACAACCGGGGAAAACTATGCGCAAACTCGACATACAAATCGTGGATGACGATCGTGATCTCGCGGAAAGTCTCGCCGAATTCATGGAGCTCGGCGGGCACTATGTTCGCCGTGCTCACAGTGGTACGGAAGCGATCGAACAATTCCGCGATTCTCGTTTCGATCTCGTGTTCATGGATATCAAGATGCCTGGCATGGATGGGGTCGACACGCTGATCGAAATGAAGTCCATCCGCCCGCACGCCGATGTCGTCCTGATGAGCGGATACTCGGTCCAGGATCGCATCGACAAAGCGCTCGCGGTCGGGGCGCAACAGGTCCTGAGAAAACCTCTCGACCTGGCCCGGATCAGTTCGATCCTGGATGCCGAAACCGCCCGGCAGCTCGTACTGATCATTGACGACGACAGTGATTTTGTCGACAGCGTCAGCGAAATCCTGAAGCTCAAGGGCCATGCGGTGGCCACCGCCAGCAACGGGAAAGAGGGTTTCAGGCAAATTATGGATAAAGTGCAGCGCGATTCGGCCGCTAGAGATATAGGCGTCGTCATCCTGGACCTGCGTATGGATCCGATGAGCGGTACCGCACTACTACAGGCGCTGGACAACGTGGCGCTGGCGCTACCGGTGATCATCGTAACCGCCTATCCGGAGGATGAAAGCGCCGCCCTGGGCCAGCTCGAACATTCAACCGTGACAGCGTTACTTCAAAAGCCGGTAAACCCTGATGAGTTATTCCAGGCCATCCAGCACGCCGGCCGAACATTACAGTAAACCCGCAGCGCAAGTGGCCGGCGGGCTGCCCGATAACCGACTGCTCATCGTCGACGACGACGTTGATTTTGCACAATCCTTGTGCGAACTCGCGGAAACCGCCGGGTATGTCACGCAAACCCTCGCCTCGGCCCGCGCCTTCGATGACACGATCGAAGCATTCGCCCCGCACGTTGTCATTCTCGACGTCCGACTCGCCGAAGTCGATGGCGTCGATTTGCTGAAATCGCTCAATGCCGGGCACCCTGAAATCATCGCCATCATGATGAGCGCTTACGCCGGCACCGACTCGACCGTGGAGGCCCTGCGGCATCACGCTTACGACTTCCTGCGCAAACCGGTCAGCACGGACGAGTTTTTCGGCGCGCTCAAGCGCGCTTTCGAACGAACGCAGCTCGTCGACGAGATGCGGCAGACCGAACGCGCGATGCGCCTGTCGGAGGAGAAGTTCTCGAAAGCGTTCCTGTGTAACCCGGATCCGATCTCCATTACCGCGCTCGACGACGGCGTCATGCTCGATATCAACGACGCCTACACAGTCGTAACCGGGTATTCGCGCGAGGACATCGTGGGCCGCGTGTCGAACGAATTCGGCCTTTGGGTCGATCCGGAACAGCGACGCGCGATGTTCGAGCGCCTGCAAGCCGGCGAACCCGTCAGCCGGCACGACAGCGTGTTCCGACGCAAGAACGGTGAATTGATCTTCGCCCAGGTATCGGCGGAGGTCGTCGAGATCAGCGGTCGCCGCTGCGCTATCGTGCACGCGCGCGACACGACCGCGGAAAAGCAGGCAACAATGGCACTCGCCGAGAGCGAGGAGAGATTCCGCTCCCTGTACCATTCAACACCGTCGATATTTTTCACGCTCACCGAGGACTGTACGATCAAGTCGGTGAACTCGTTCGGCGCCGGTCACCTCGGTTACGCGATTGATGATCTGACCGGCAAATCGATCCTCGATCTGGTCGCACCGGAAAACCGCGCGGCGATCCGGCGTTCCGTTGCCGAGTGCTGCGCGCGGCCCGGAAGCGTGCGTGACTGGGAGATACAGGTCCTGCATCGCAACGGCAAGCTGCGCTGGTTGCGCCAGAGCGCGAACGCCGTACGCGACGCCAACGGGCTCAGGGAACTGTTGCTCGCAAGCGAAGACATCACGAATGCGAAACACCTGTCGGAGCAACTGAGTTATCAGGCCAGCCACGACAGTCTCACCGGGCTCGTCAACCGGCGCGAATTCGAGCGGCGCCTTGAACGCGTGCTGATGACGGCGACACGCGAGAACACGGAAAGCGTGCTGTGTTATCTCGATCTGGATCAGTTCAAGGTGATCAACGATACGTGCGGACACATCGCCGGGGACGATCTGCTGCGCCAGGTTACCGCGGTGCTGCAATCGGTTGTGCGCAAACGCGACACGCTGGCGCGGCTCGGCGGCGATGAATTCGCGATCCTGCTCGAGGACTGTGACATCGAAAAAGGCATGCGGGTCGCTCAGTCGATCCTGTCGCAGATCAACAATTTTCGCTTCGCGTGGTCCGACAAGTATTTCAGTCTCGGCGTCAGTATCGGCATGGTGTCCCTCGATGCATCGTGCGACGGAATTATCGACGCGCTCGGCGCCGCGGATTCAGCGTGCTACACGGCCAAGGAATCCGGTCGCAACCGTGTGCATATCTACCACGTCGAAGATTTGCGCATCGCGCGGCGCCACGGCGAGATGCAGTGGGTAGCGCGCCTGCGCGCCGCGCTCGACGAGGATCGTCTGACCCTGTACCGCCAGCGCATCCTGCCGCTGTCCGAGGACGCCACGGAACCGCATTACGAATATCTCGTGCGCCTGATCGACGAACACGGCGACGTCGTGTCGCCGGGCGCGTTCCTGCCGGCCGCCGAGCGTTACAACCTGATCTCGCAGATCGACCGCTGGGTGATCCGTAAGGTGTTTGCAACAATCGCCCGCGCCTACGACCCGCTCGACGCGAACGCCGTCGCGAACATCAACATTTCGGGCCAGTCGATTGGCGAAGAAGATTTTCTCGATTTCGTCGAAGCGGGTTTGCGCGAATTCAATGTTAGTCCCGAGAGAATCTGCTTCGAGATAACCGAGACGGTGGCGATTGCGAATATCGCGAGTGCGAACCGGATCATCGCGTCACTGAAGAAAAAGGGTTGCCGCTTCGCACTCGACGACTTCGGCAGCGGGTTCGCGTCATTCGCCTATCTGAACACACTCAGTGTCGACTTCCTCAAGATCGACGGGCAGTTCATCGTCGGCATCGATAACGATCCGATCAAACGCGCGATGGCGCGTTCGATCAATGAAATCGCGCATGTCATGGGCAAACGCACGATCGCCGAAGTCGTGGAGAACGAGGCTGCGCTCGAGGAGGTCCGCAAGCTCGGCATCGATTACGCACAGGGCTTCTGGATCGCGCTGCCCGAGCCCGTCCCGCAGGCCGCCCCGGCCCGCGAAGCGGCGACGAACTAAAGACACGATACGGCTACACGAGCAACCGGGCTTCGGGCCGGAATCATCGTCTGTCACTTCCCGGCCCGCCCCGTGTTCGCGCGGGGCGCGGCCTTGCCGCGAGGCCCTTGGCCGGTTCCGCCGACGGATTTCACCCGCCGCCCCGATGTCCCGGCCAAATCCGCGACGACCGCGACCCGGGCCGGAGTGGTCACCCGCAATCGTGAAGCGAGCGGCGCCGCCGTCGCACTACACGATTTTTCGAAAGCAGCGTATTCTTGCGCGTCCCGAAATTGAACCGGACCCGTCATGACCACCACCGAGTTGATTAGTGCCTACTACGCGTCGTTCAACGCCGGCGATATGCCGCGCTTTCTCGATCTTTTACACGACGACGTGGTGCATGACATCAATCAGGGGGAGCGCGAAATCGGCAAGGACGCGTTTGCCCGCTTCATGGACGTAATGGACGGCAGTTATCGCGAAACGATCTCCGATATCGTCATCCTCACCACGCCCGACGGAACACGCGCGGCAGCGGAATTCGTCGTCAACGGCGAATACCTCGCCGGTGGCGAAGGGTTGCCACCGGCGCACGGCCAGACGTACACGCTACCGGCCGGCGCGTTCTTCGAGGTGCGCGACGGACGTATCGCACGCGTGACGAACTACTACAATCTGCAGGACTGGCTGCGCCAGGTTCGTAGCGCTACGGCGTAGGTACCGCTGTGGTTGACGTGGTGACGCAGACGGTTGCAGGCGAGGCGTTGCGACGCCATCTCGATGACCTCGCGCGCCTGCGGATCCGCGTATTTCGCGAATTCCCCTACCTTTACGCCGGTACGGAAACCTACGAACGCAGGTACCTCGACACCTATATCGCCGCGGGCGATGCGATGGCGGTGCTCGTGTTCGACGGCAACGATGTCGTCGGCGCCTCCACCGGGATACCGCTCGCGAATGAGTCCGACGAGTTCAGACAGCCGTTCATCGAACAGGGTATCGATCCACAGCGCGTGTTTTATTGCGGGGAGTCGGTTCTGCTGCCGGCCTACCGCGGCCACGGGCTCTACAAACATTTCTTCACCGCCCGGGAAGCGTGTGCGCTGCGTGGCGGTTTCGAATTGATCGCGTTCTGCGGCGTCGTGCGCGCGCCGGACCACCCGTTGTGCCCGCCGGATTACGCGCCGCTCGATCCCGTGTGGCGACATTTCGGCTATACCCCCCACCCGGAACTCGTCGCCCACTTCGCGTGGAAAGATATCGATTGCGATACCGAAACTTCGCACCCGATGATGTTCTGGCTGAAAAAACTGCACGGACCGGCGCGTTGAGCAACCGCCGGATCCGGATTGCCACGGCCGCCTACGACGTAGGTTATTTCGCCGGGTGGCCGGACTACGTCGCGAAACTCGACGCCTGGGTCGGTCGCGCCAGCGACAACGGCGCGGATCTGCTCGTATTCCCCGAGTATGCCGCGATGGAACTCGTGTCACTGTTCGAGCACGACATCCGGCAATCGCTGTCACGGCAACTCGCGGCGCTGCAGGAACTCGCGACGCCGTATGCCGATTTGCATGCCGGGCTCGCGCGCGCGCACGGGGTGTATATCGTCGCCGGTTCGTTTCCGTGGGCGGTTGCCGGCAATCGTTACCACAACCGCGCCTGCCTGTTCTCGCCCGACGGCGCGCGTGCGCACCAGGACAAGATCCAGATGACCCGGTTCGAGAACGAACAGTGGTTGATCAACGGGGGATCCACCCTGAACGTATTCGATACCCGACTCGGCAAGCTCGCGATCAACATCTGTTACGACGCCGAGTTTCCCCTGTTTGCGCGCCAGCAGGTTGCCGCCGGCGCGGACCTGATCGTGGTCCCGAGCTGCACGGATACGCAGGCCGGTTTCGAACGCGTGCGGATCGGGTGCCGCGCCCGCGCGCTTGAGAATCAGGTCTTCGTGGCACAGTCCTCGCTCGTCGCAGACGCGCCGTGGTCGCCGGCGGTCGATGTGAACGTCGGCGCCGCCGGCGTATTCGCACCGGTCGATCACGGCTTCCCGCCTGACGGCATTATCGAACCCGGCGTCATGAACGTGCCGCAATGGACTTACGCGAACCTGGATCTCGATGCACTCGCGCATGTCCGCGCGAGCGGACAGGTGTTCAACTATCGCGACTGGGACGGGCAACTCGGGGTGAACGTCGCCAGCGTCGCGCTGTGACCCCCTCGCAGGCGAACCGGGAACACCGCCGGTTCAGGGTCCGTGGCCGCGCCCGCCGGGGTTCGCTCGCGCGGTCCGCTCACTGCGGCCGCTGAATCGAATTCAGGCTGTCCTCGTAGGCCTGTTCGGAAACAAACGTGCGTGACGTCCCGGTAATGATCCGCTCGCGGTCGAAGTCGAGAATCAGGACGTGGCCGTGCGGAAAATAGGCACGTTCGATTTCGTTCGCGGCGGCGATCGCGCGCCTGTCCACGGGCCAGAATTTCCGGTACCCGCTGCCATCCGCACGGGTCAGCGTCGCGTTAGCGTGCGTGTCCCTGAGCCGTTGCGTCACATCATCGAGCGGCAGCCCGATCCGGATCTCGTCCCACACGGCGGGCGCTGCGTCTTCGGCGTGCGTCGCCGCGCCAACGAGGCAACACATCACGACCGACAACAGCAATTTCATGATTCGCTGACCCCGGTTCGCGCAGTCAGGCTTCAGGCCGACCATTGCGCGCGCAAAAATTCCCCGACCCGTGCTACCCCGTCGCGTCCCGCGGCCAGCAACGGATGAAACGCATGCCAGACATGAATCATGTCGTCCCACACCTCGAGCGTCGTCGTGACCCCCGCGGCTTCGGCACGCGCATGCAACTGCACGGCGTCGTCGAGCAGGATTTCGTCGCGCCCGACATGGATCAGCAGCGGCGGCAGCGCGCGCAGATCGGCGAAATTCGGTGACGCGAGCGGTGATTCCGGATCCGCGCCCTGCAGGTAATGAGCGGCCATTTCCGCGACGTCCTCCGGCGCGATCATCGGATCGGCCGCGGCGCGCGCCCGGTACGAGTCGGCATTGCACGTGAGGTCGGACCACGGGCTGATGCACACGGCGGCCGCCGGTAACGGCAACGATTTATCGCGCAACGCGACCAGCGTAGCGGCCGTCAGGCCACCGCCGGCGGAATCCCCGGCGATGGCCAGCTGCGCCGGTGCATGCCCCCCGGCGAGCAGCCATTCATAGACCGCAACCGCATCTTCCACCGCGGCCGGGAACGGCGCTTCGGGGGCGAGACGGTATTCCGGCAACAAGACGACCGCACCGGCCGCGCGGGATATCGCCCCGGCCAGCGCGCGATGCGTGTTGCACGAGCCCATCACGTAGCCGCCGCCATGCAGGTACAGCACGGTCTGCGGTCCGGTGAGACCGGGTGCGCTGAGCCACTGTGCCGGCAACTCGCCCGCCGTTACGGATTGCACGTCGATATCCGGGGCGACGCGAAAGGCGACGGCTTCCATCGCGGCGCGCCGTTTCGCGACGCTGATCGCCGCACCCGGTGGCAGCCGGTTCGCGCGGATCCGTTGCTTCAGTTCACCGATCGCCATATCAGCCATGCATGATTCTCCAGTTTGCCTGATCCGGGTTCCCCCGGTGCCCCTGCCGCCCGGCGCCTGCCCGTGCGCCCGTCCCGTCAGCGGAGCACCGCACCGCGGGCCCGCAACAACTCACGCAGCAGCGAGCGGTGGCAAAATCGTTCCTGCTCGCAATAGCAGCCAAGCGAGAAGTTCACATGGTGAGACAGTGCGGCGAGCAGGTCGAGATCTTTCGCCGGACCGGGTTGTTTCATCTCCGCGGTGTAGGCCCGCGCGAACCGGCGCCAGGCGGTCTCGTCCGTGATCGGCAATACGCCCTTCAGCAGCTCGCTGCTCGGGGCGAGGTTCGGAAACCAGACGTCATAATAATTCTTCGTCGCGAATTCTTCCTTGCGCACGCCGCGCGGCGGACGGCGGACCGTGCCGAGCCGCAGGCCTTCGTCGGGGTCGCGATCGCTGCCGAGGCGTTTGATGCTGATTGCCATGAGTTTCGCTCCGGCTGCTTAGCTAACGAGCGTCGCGAGCGATGTGGCGGCGAGCCATTGCCGTACACGCGCCTGATCCGCGACGGTCAGTTGATCGTGATAATGCCGGGAGAGCATCGCGCGCGACAACTCCGGATAGGCGCGCGCCATGAAACTGACGGCTTCACCATACACGGTGATCTCGAAGGCCTTGTCGCCCGCCGCCCGCGCGCACCGGTTTGCGGCGATGAACGGCCGATAGCAATCCGCAGCCAGGCGTAACACGTGTTGCGCGAACCCGGTGGACGCCGGGAACGGTGCGAGTTCGCCGGTACCGTCCCAGTGATCCCGCGCACCTTCGGCGTAGGCGACGACGGCGGGAAATTCACCGAGATCCGGCAACGGGTCGTGATGGGTATGCGCACGCAAGCCCCCGAGCACGGCGGCATCGACGGCGCACGGACGCTCGCCGAGCAGGTATGCCGTGCGATTCAGCTGCGCCTCGGCCGCGACCATGAGCGCGCGATACTCGGACTCCGCGAACGCGCGTTGCGATACGGGTTCGGTTCCGGTGGCGCGACACGATCGTTGCCCCCAATCCGTTAACGTCGCCGGGTCATCGAGGATCTCGCCGCCGAGTCGCGCGAGCGCGAAGCGCGTGTTTTCAGGGTAATGCCAGCGATAATGCACATATACGCGCGACACCCACTCGTCCAGCACGTCCTCGAGCACGTGCGCGAGGAAACCGACCGCACCGTCCGGAAACAAGCGCCGACGGGGAAAACGACCGTCGAGGAGCGCCATGATCGGGGTGGTGTCGGCAAGCACCCAGTTTTCCGGCGTCCTGAGCACGGGCAGCTGGTGCGTGCCCGCGCGTAACTGCAACTGCGCGCGTTCCTCGCCAATTTCTCTGACCCGGGTGAACGGCGCGCCGTAGAACACGAGCGCGGCCTCGAGTTTGCGCGTGAATGCACTCGGATCCGGGCCGTAAAGCACGTAGGACATGGATTGCCTCAGTCCGGCGCGAACACCGGGACCGTTATATGAGCGCTTGCCCGGCGTCGCGCACACGAGGCGATAACGTACTGTTTTCCCCGGAACCGGACAAGCAAGCCGCGAGCCCGGCGATCTCGCTGCGTGTTCAAACGGCGTCTGCCCCCGTCGCCTCCGGGCCGCACTTCCGGGAGTCATCGCACGTGCGCAGCGGTAAAGTCGTATAGTGACGCCACGCTCATGACGAGCGGATCGGCGGTGATAGCGCCGCCGGACACCGGGCGCGGGACATGCCAAGACAGCACGAGAGCAGACGACGCCGCGCGTACCCCGCGCTTGCCGCAGGCCTCGTCGTGCTCACGCTCGCGGCCTGTCCCGGCACGCAGCCCGGTTTGCTCGTGCCGAAACCGCTCGGATTGAACCCGTTCGACGGTAACCAGGGCGGCACGCAACGGCTCGCGCCACCCACCCCCGCGAGCTTTTCGATCTGCCATGGCCATACGTGCCGTTTTATCGCGCCGGCAGGTTTCTCGGTGACCGAATGGCAATCCATCGGCACGGCGTTCGCGGACGGTGCTGCAAGCGCCGAACGGGAACGCGACATCCTGCCTTTGATTATCGGCATGATGGAAACGATCGTCGGCGCGCAAACCGGCACCGGCGGTGATCTCGCCGGGAACCATGCACGGCATGGTGAATCCGGCCAGATGGATTGCATCGACGAATCGAGCAATACACTGACTTACCTGACGCTGCTCGATAACGCGAAGTTGCTGCGCTGGCACCGGGTGGGCGCGCGTCTGAACCGCGGCCCTTACACGCTCGTCATGCAGGCGCCGCATTCCGCCGGGGAAATGATCGAGCGCGCCACCGGCACGCGTTACGCTGTCGATTCCTGGTTCGGCGCGAACGGCGAACCGGCCATCGTGGTGTCGCGGGCAGCGTGGTCGCGTGGTTATCGGCCGCCGCGCAAGCGTTCGCCGGCCACCCCGGTGCAACCGGATGCGACGGACGGTCGCCCGCGCGGCTGGTAGCGCGACGCAAGCCGGGAACGGATGCAATTTTATCGGCGGATAACGGCCCCGTCGGCGCGCGCGGCTCGCAGTGACGTCGGGATTGACCTCAATCAACGCAACGCAGCGAAATTCAGTACCATACTGCGGCTATGAAACAGCAGCCCAGCCTTCGCAGCATGCGCTCGCGCTATCGTCGCGGCGATCCGTCGCGCGCGCAAGCATCGCCGGGGCCCGGTTACCGCGCGCGATCCTGGCCCGTTGTGTTCGCCGCGATGCTCGCGCTACGCGCGCTGGTGCCGGTCGGTTACATGCTGTCACTGCCGGGCGACGGGTCCATCGACTGGGCGCTGCATCTGTGTCCGGTCCAGAATCGAACGCTTGATGTCGGCGCGTTTCAATCGCTTGCCCCCGGTGACCATCACGGGCATGCGGACCCCGGTGATCCAGGCGCCGCCGGCGAACGCACCCACGTCGCCGTATCCGGCGATTGCACCGTGTGGCTCGACAGCGCGACCCCCGCGCTCGCCGCGAGCCTGGCACTAGCCGACCGCGCCCGGCTCACAACCGCACCGTTCGCTGATCCCAATCTTCCCGTTGCCGGCCGCCTGTGCCGGCACCCCGGCCAGGCACGCGCCCCGCCCGTCACCGTCTGATCCGTTCCCGCCGGTACGACGACCGGCGAGCGCGTCGGCGTGTCCGTCGCGCTGATTTCCGCAACCCCGGCCGCCAGTAAGGCGCTGTCCCGCGCAACGATTGCGTTCGTGCGCGGGGACTGCGCGCTGCTCCCGGGGGTGATGACCGTGCGCTCGCGTGTGAACAAGCCGCGGCGGCGCACAGATGAATTTTGGAGAATACGATGACTTTGTCCGATTGCGGCCCCGCGGCCGCGCAAGCCTTATCCCGTACCCGCCGCGCCGCACCATGCGCCCTTCGACGCAGCGCGATCGGCCTGGCGATAACGGTTGCCTGCACCGCCGCCCACGCCGGCCACCTCGAAGAAATCACCGTCACCGGGGTACCGCTGACCCCGTTCGCGGACAACACCGGTCTCGCGCCACTCGCCGAGACGAACACGGCGCTGCTGCTGCGTCGCGTCGCCGGCGCGAACGTGAACTTCAACGGCACGCTCGCGGGCATTCCGCAGTATCGCGGCATGTTCGGGTCGCGCGTCAACACGGACATCGATGGCATGGACATCGGTAACGCGTGCTCGAACAACATGGATTCGCCGCTGCACTACCTGCCGCGCACGTTTGTCGATCACCTCGAGGTGATCCGCGGGATCGCGCCGGTATCGGGCGGGCTGGAAACGATCGGCGGCACCGTCGTCGCGCGCAGCCGCGCGGCTGAATTCGGCGACAGCGAAACGTTCGACTATTCGGGCCGCCTCGCGGGCGGCGGGCAGAGCGTCGATAACGGCTACTCGGCCAGCGGCGACTTCACCGCCGCGAACGACCGCCTGCGTCTGCGCGGCGCCGCGAGCCGTGAAGCGGGCAGTCACCGGGATTTCGGCGATGGCACGATCCGGCCAACGCGCTACGAACGCACCGCGTTCGACGCCGGCGCGGCGCTGCGCGTGGGCGACGGCTCGCTCGGGGTCGATTACCGGCGCAACGATACGACGAAAGCCGGCACCCCGGCGCTGCCGATGGACGACATCTACTCCGACGCGGACTTCGTGCGCGGCGCCTACGACGCGATGTTCGGCAACGTCGCGCTCGACGCGAATATCTACTGGAACAATGTCGATCACCTGATGAACAACTACAGCCTGCGCCAGGCGCCGCCCGGACGCAGCCGCGCGAACCTCGCCGCGGCGGACACGCTCGGCTGGCGTCTCGGCGCGGCAGTGCCCTGGGCCGGCGCGGAATTGCGCTTCGGCACGGACGGGCACTTGTTCGACTATGAATCGAATATCAGTGATCCGAACAACGCCGCGTTCTTCGTGCGTAACTTCAACGATGTCGAACGACACCGGTACGGGATCTACGTCGAGTGGGAGCACGAGAATCTCGGCCCCTGGAACGTCGAAGTGGGCCTGCGCTGGACGCATGTCGCGATGGATGCCGGGCGCGTCGACGCTTCCGCCACGGCGACCGCGCCACCGCTGGCGATGTTGCGCGACCGGTTCAACAACGCGGATCGTTCACAAAATGACAACCACATCGACATGGCCGTCGTCGCGACATACGAGTTAAGCGATGCGCTTGCCCTCGAGGCCGGGGTGGCACGCAAGAACCGCTCGCCGTCGCACCAGGAGCGCTTTCTGTGGTTGCCGCTCGAGGCGACCGCCGGTCTCGCCGACGGCAACCTGTACATCGGTGATGTTCGTCTCGACCCGGAAACCGCGTGGCAATTCGAGCTCGGGTTTGACTGGCGCTCGGCGTTGTTCACGTTCGCGCCGCGCGCGTTCTATCACCAGGTGGACGACTACATCCAGGGCGTTGCGGCAAGCGATCCCGTCGTGATCATGATCGCGACGATGAACGGCGATCCAACCCCGCTGACGTACGCGAACGTCGACGCGCGCCTGTGGGGCATCGATGCCGAATGGGCGTACTCGCTGTCCGAGCGCTGGCACCTCGGCGGTATCGTCAGCTGGGTCCGCGGCGAACGACGCGATGTGAACGACAACCTGTTCCGGATCGCGCCGTTGAACACGCTCGTCGATCTGAGCTACGAGCGCGACGAGTGGTCACTAACCCTGGAAGGCGAGTTCTACGCGTCGCAAAATAAGGTATCGGCCACGAACGGCGAACAACGCAGCGCGGGTTACGGCCTGCTGAACCTGTACGGCCAGTACGCGTTTCGCAACGCCGGCATCAGCGTTTCCGCCGGGGTGGAAAACGTGCTGGACAAAACGTACCGGCCGCACCTGAACGGCATCAACCGGGTTGCACGCAGTGACGTCGCCGTTGGCGCGCGCATACCGGGTGACGGTATCAACGCGTTCATCCAGGCCGAGTGGGCGTTCTGATCCCGGAAAATGGGAAAATGCGGAAAATGGGGACATCCCACATTAGCGCCCCGTCCCGCGAACCCATTCGCACGACCGGCCGTGAACCGCAGCTTCGCCGCGTGTTCACGGCCGGCCCGCCTCGTGAAAAATGGGGACATCCCACATTAAATCCGCTTTGCGCCCGTGGCTCAGGCCGGAAACGCCCGCCCCGCCGTCTCCGCCAGCAGCGTGATGCGCTCCGGGATATGCGCGTTCGCGGGCAAATCCACGGTCACGCCGTCGATACCGTAGCCGGCAAGACGTTCGAGTGTTTCGCCAACGGTATCGGGATCGCCGAGCACGAAATCCGTGCGCGAGTTGATAATGTCCTCGAACCGCTGCGTCGACCAGCCTTTCGCTTCGGCCGTGGCTTTCAGATCGCGCTTCGCTTCGTCCATCGTCGAGGCAATGACGACGAGCAGCAGCTTCGTCACCTGAATCTCGCCGCGATCGCGACCGATTCGTTCACAGTGCTCGGCGAGAACCTCGAGTTTTCGCGGCACGTCTTCGACGGGTCCGATCAGGTTCGATTCATCCGCATACTGAGCCACCATGCGCAGCGTTTTTTTCTCACCGCCGCCGCCGATCATGATCGGCACGTGTGACAACGGCGCGGGGCTGTTGATTGCGTCGCTCACGGCATAATGCCTGCCGTTCAGACTCGGGCGTTCGCCGCGCAGCATCGGCTTGACGATCTGCAGCGCTTCTTCGAGCTTTTCGAAGCGCTCGGTCCACGTTCCGAACGGGAATCCGAGCGCATCGTGCTCCTGTTCGAACCAGCCCGCGCCGATGCCAAGCGTCGCGCGTCCGCCGGACGCATGATCGAGCGTCGTGATAATTTTCGCGAGCAGCGCGGGATTGCGGTAGGTATTGCCAGTGACGAGCGAGCCGATCCGCATCGTTTTCGTATGCTGCGCGAGCGCGGCGAGCAAGGTATAGCACTCGAACATGGCCTCGTCGGGCTCGCCGATCGTGGGTAGCTGATAGAAATGATCCATCACGAACAGTCGATCGAAGCCCGCCGCCTCGGCGGTTTGCGCCTGCGCGATGACGTTACGGAAGATATCGGCCCCGGTAATACCCGGATACGTGAAGTTCGGGATCTGATAGCCGAGTCGGTTCATGCGACACTCCAATGCTTGCATACGGTATAAAGCGCAGAGGACACTCGATTCCTCCGCGCGCAGGCAACAGAATAATCCCGATGACGCTTCGAACAACAGCACGAATCCGCTGCCGCCGTTTCGCGGCGCGCGCCCTCGCACTCATGCTCTGCGCCACGGCAACGGTCGCCGCAAAGGAGCAGACGGCGCATCTGAACACCCGGGTCGCAGCGGGCGAGAGCCAGATCACCCGGCTGCGGGATTTACCTGCAGGTGCGTTTGTGCGCGTAGTGGTCGAAATTGATGGCCAGACGAGCGTACTGTTGCTCGACGAGAAGAACGTGCAGTTACCGCGCGACGTACGGAAACCGCTCGTATCCGGCGAAACATCCGATCGCATGAGCCTCGCGGCGCGGATCCCGGAAGCCGGTAATTATTACTTGCTCGTCGATAACGAAAGCGGCACGACTGAACGGCAGTATTCGCTGGAGATTACCGCCGGGCTCGACGCGACGACGGACACCGACGACATCAAACAGAAAGTCTCGCGGATCAACGCGCAGTTCGAGCAGTTCGAACAGAACCTGCGGCGCTATTTCATGTTCGACGAACTAACGTTTCGACTTGCCCGCTGTGGCACCGCGAACGCGTATTCGAACGCCGACACGATCGTCGTGTGCGCGGAAATCGGCCCGAAACTGCGCGAGGTGATGGGTGACGATGCGAAGGCGCTCGACGCACTGCACTTCGCGATGATTCACGAAGTCGGTCATGTGCTGCTGCAACAATGGGGCTATCCGTTCCATGACAACGAAGAAGTCGCCGACGAATTCGCTACTGCCCTGCTCATGCTGTTCGAGCAGGGCGACCGCGCACGTTCGCAGGCTGAATACTTCAGCAAAATTCCGGCGGACAAGGAATTCGCGCTGAAACGCTCGCGCGACGACCGTCACCCGCTGTCGCAGCAACGGGCCCGCAACATCCTCGGCTGGCTCGGTGATCCGACGCTGTTGCAGCGCTGGCAGAAAATATTCATCCCGCACCTGCAAACCGAAGTGCTCGAAGCCATGACCCGCAGCGACAAACCCTGGATCGACCGCACGCTCGTCGCGCGGGAGTTGGCGTTCAGATCCGGTTAGGCCGGGATCCCGCGGGGAAGGAGATTTCGCCGCCCCGGCACCGTCCCGGACATGGACTGCGCCGCGCGGCAGGTTTCGCCACGGGGAAAGTTCGCGCGACCGACGTCAGGGCGGACGCCGCGATACCCGCGCATACCGCGTTGCTCACGACACCGGCGTTTCCGGCCCCGCCGCCTCGAGAAACCGCACCCGGCATTCAAGCCCGGCGGGCAGGGCGTAATCCTCGTTCGGCAGTTCGAGGCGCACGCCGAACGTCGCGCTCGCCGCATCGATCACCTGTTCGACGAGTTTGACCCGGGCCTTGTAGACGCCGCCAACCGGGTTCGCCGGTCGTACTTCGGCCAACGTTCCGGCCTCGATCGTGCCGTACACCGACACCGGCAACACGACTTCAACATGCAGCGGATCGAGTTGCGCGAGCGTCAGTATCGGTTGCGCCTGGGCAAACTCGCCGCCGGTGAGGAAGCGTTGCACGGTGAGACCCGAGATCGGACTTTTGATGAAGCGCATCGCGTATTGCGATTTCGCACGTTTCAGTTCGAGTCGCGACAGCTCGATTTTTTCCTGCTCCGCCTGCAGCTCATGCGCGGCCACGTCGACCGCGGTCTGCAGTTCGTCCATTTCGTCGGTGCTGATGAAGTTTTTCTCGCGCGTCAGTTCCGTCGCACGCTGGAAACGCGAGCGCGCGCGCTCGAGTTTGATCTTGCGCACGTCGAGCGCGGCTTTCAGACGCACGCGCGCCTGTGCTTCCGCAACGACGGCGGCCTCGACTTCCGATTCGAGTGTCGCGACTACCTGACCCGCTTTGACGAAATCGCCCTTGTCCACGTCCACGCTCTTGAGCAGACCCTCCACCGCGGTACTCACATTGACGACGACGTAAGGCTCGGTGACGCACGGGTAGTCGACGGGTTCCCGGGCCGTGACGGAATTCGCCAGCAGCACACAGGCCAGAAACGTAACGGGGCGCAGGTAAGGTGATTGCATGGGAACAGTCTATTCGCGGTGCCCGGAGAAGGACAGGCTGTCTTCGAGGCGCTCGTCGCTGTTGAGCAAATCGCGACGTATGCGCGAATGCAGCCGCTCGGCGCGGCGCTGCGTTCCGCGCAGGTAATGCCAGGCAGCCGCCGGGCCGCCCGGAAAGGCGCCGAGGCGAGCGAGCAGCCAGCGCACGGCCTGCGCACCGAACGTACGCACGAGTTCGTCTTCGAGCGAGAGGATCAGTTCGTAACTGCCGGGATCGCCCTGGCGGGCGCAACGACCAAACAACTGGCGGTCGATCCGGCGCGAGTCGTGAAGCTCCGTTGCGATCACATGGAGCCCCCCGAGCGGCTCGATTTCCGGGTCGAGCTTTATGTCAGTGCCACGCCCCGCCATGTTCGTCGCCACGGTCACCTGCGCCGCGCGCCCGGCTTCGGCGACGATCGCCGCCTCGGTTTCATCCTGCCGTGCATTCAGCACGCAATGCGCAATGCCGAGCCCGGTCAGTACTTCGGCAAGTGCTTCGGACGCCGCCACCGATCGCGTGCCCACGAGAACCGGCCGCCCCGCGGCGGTCTGTTCGCGCACGCGCTCGGCAACGCGCTGCCATTTCTGCGCGACCGTCGCCGTGACTTCGCGCCCCGTGAAGCGCCTCCGCACGGGTCGGTGCGTGGGCAGGCGCACGACTTCGAGCCCGTACACGGACCACAATTCCGCCGCGAGTTCGCGCGCCGTACCGGTCATCCCGGAAAGCCGCAGATAGCGCCGGAAGAATCGCTGGTAGGTCCCGCGCGCGAGCGGATCTTTCTGACCGGTGATCGTGACCCCCTCCTTCGCTTCAATCATCTGGTGCAGACCCTGCTCCCACGAACGATCGCCGAACACGCGGCCGGTGTACTCGTCGATGATCTGGACCTTGTCGTCACGTACGAGATAGTGCTCGTCGCGGCGGAACAAATTCAGCGCGGACAGCCCCTGCTTGACGAGTTCCTCACGTCGCCGCGGTCCCGTCCAGATACCGTCGTCCGGCGCGAGTTCCGCCGTGCGCTCACGCCCGGCGGGGGTCAGCTCGATGTCGCGCTCGCGTTCGACGATCGTGAAGTCACGACCTGCCGTCAACGCTGCCGCCACCTCGACCGCCTGCCGGTAGATCATCTCGCGACCGTCCGATCCGGACGGCCCGGAGATGATCAATGGCGTGCGTGCCTCATCAACCATGACGCTGTCGGCTTCGTCGACGATGGCATAAAACAGGCCACGCAACAGCAGCTGCCGGCTGTCGGCGCCCTTGCCGAGATTCGCGACACGCGCGCGCAGGCGGCTGCGCAATCCGCCGAGCGTGATGCGATCCTTCAGGTAATCGAACGCGACCTCCTTGTTCGTGCAGTACGTGATGTCGCTGCCGTAGGCGGCGCGGCGCGCATCCGGCTGCATGCCCTGCAGGACGCAACCCGTTGTCAGGCCGAGCATCGCGTACAGCGGCGCCATCGTTTCCGCATCGCGTTCGGCGAGGTAATCGTTCACCGTGATCACATGCACCGGCAGTCCGGCGAGTGCCGCCGTCGCCGCCGCGAGTGTCGCGGTCAGGGTCTTGCCTTCGCCGGTTTCCATTTCCGCGAGTTTGCCGCTGAGCAGGACCCAGCCGCCCATCAGTTGCACATCATAGTGGCGCAAACCGAGCGTCCGCTGTGCCGCTTCACGCACGAGCGCAAACGCCGCCGCGGCCGCATCGCGGCCAAGGCGTTCCGCACGCAAGCGACGGCCGACCTCGGCGGCGCGTGCGCCAAGGGCGGCATCGCTCAATGCCGCCGTCGCCGCCGCCGCGTCGTCGACGAGCGCCGGGAACTGCGCGAGCGATCGCCGGGTCGGCACGAGTGCGCGACCAAGGTGACCGCCGAGGGCGCGATACGAGCGTTCGTACCACGTCTCGCGCGGCATCGCGCGCTCGGGATAGGCAACCCCGGGATTCGCCGCAAGTGACAGCACGTGCTCAGACATCGAACGTGCTCAGGAACAGGCGCCGCAAATCGCGGTACCAGCGGCGCGCGAGCGGTTCGAGCCCGTGATCGAAACGTACGTAAACCCGACTCCCGAGCGTTTCCACGGGAACGTCCGCCGGCAGCGCAAGTTCAACCTGAAAAACCCTGACGAACGGCACGCGCCCGGAAGTGTCCTGCGGATCGACCGGGATCTGTCCCCCGCCGGCCGTACCGAGCGCGGCGCTCGGCAATTGTTCGATCGCCTGCGGTACGAATCGCCGCACCCGCGCCGGCCAGGTTCGCGCGGTGTCGTCGACGAGGCGCACCGCAACCGCGCGGGTCGCGCGTCGCACCCGGTCGACATCCTTTTCCCCGATCGCGGTCTGTACCGTGATCTGCGAGCGATCGACGACGAAACCGAGATGCTCGCCCTGCTGCACGTAACTGCCCGGCAGATCGTCGGCATAGGGCACGACGAGTTCGCCGCTGGCGCCGCTGCGCACGACGAGATCGGCGAGTTGCCCGCGCACGCGCTCGAGTTTCGCCCTGACCTGGGCTATTTCTTCCCCGGTGATTTCCGCCTGTACGAGATCGGTCTGGCGAAATGCCATGTAGCGGGCTTCGAGCGCGGCCAACTCGTGCTCGAGCACGCGTGCGCGCACCGGCAACAAGGGGTCCTCGAGCTGCATCAATGCTTGCTCGGCGGTGACGGTCTGCCCGGGTTCGGCAACGAGGTCGGCAACCACGCCCGCGGTGCCCGATCGGATCAATGCGTCGTCGGGAACCCACAATACGCCCTCCGCCATCGTCGCCAGCGGTAACGGCACGAAACCGATCAAGCCGATGACGGCTGCCGCAAAGCCGCCGCTGACGGCGAACGTACGCGCGCGATTGCGCCGTAAAGCGGGGCTCACGAACAGGTGCTTGATGCCCTTGAACAGCGGCAGCACGAGCATATTGATCGTCGCCCACAGCGCGAGGATCACGCCGATCAAAAAGAACTTCCCGGCGACGAACACGACGATCACCGTGTAGATGAACATGCGGTAGAAAAACGAGGCGATGGCGTAGAACAGAAACCATGGCCGCTCGCCCGGAGCCGACACCGGGGACTCGATCTTCTTCGCACCGAACCCGTAACGCTGCAGCAGGTAGAAAAAATACCGGTTCGCGCGCCCCGCGAGGTTCGGAATTTCGATCGCATCGGCGAGCATGTAATACGCGTCGAATCGCAGCAGCGGATTGCCATTGAACAGCACCGTCGAGACCCCGGCGATGATCATGACGTTGTAGGCGAGCGTACGCACGACCCCGGGTTCGGCCGCCGCCCACACGATCATCGCGAGCGCCGCGAGCGCGAGTTCCGTGAGCATGCCGGCGGCACCGACGATGAAACGCCGGTGTTTTTCCCTGAACGCGGTCGCGAACGACGCATCGACGTACGGGACCGGGGTCAACACGAGCAGCATGACACCGGTCTGGTGAACTTCGCCGCCCCACACTTTCACCGCGAATGCGTGACCGAATTCGTGAAACAGTTTGACCACCGGAAACACGATCCAGATCAACACGAGGTTCTGCGGGGTCAGTACGCGCTCGGTGACGTTTTCGCTGAGTTCCGGCCAGTGCAACAGCGCCAGCGTTGCGCCTGTCAGCATGAGCGCGAGCCACAGCAGCGCGCCGGCCCAGCCGAACAACGGCCGCACGTACGGCACGAGCGCCACGAGCAGCCGTTCGGGGTCGTACAGCGGGATCCGGATCGCGAGCGGGCTTTTGATGTTTTGCAGGATCTTGCCGCGCCGCGCCTTGTCGTGCCGGCGCAATAATTCCGCGACATCGGGTGGCACGTCGGTCTGCAGCACGTCGGCCGCGTGCAGCTGGTAGAGCAGATGCATCGCCTCGCGCTGGGTCGGCGCGTCGTCACCGAAGCGTTCGCACCCGGTATCCCAGATCTCCGTCATCGTGCGCGCGCCGTCCATCAGGCCGATCAACTGATAGGCGCCCGGCGAAAAACGGTGAAAGCGACCGCTGCCGGGATCCTGCAGCACGTACCACAACTCACCGCGATAGTGATGACGGTGGATCATCACGTGGGAACGCAGACGCGGACGCAGACCGGCGACCCGGTACCACGCCGGGTCGAACAACGGCCCGCTCACGGCCACCATACCCACAGTTTCAGACGCAGCCAGTCGACGAGGCGCCGCGTCCAGATCCAGGCGAGGTGCCGCTCGCCGACAAGGACCTTGCCGATCCCCTGCATCCCGGGCCGAAGCGAGTCCGGCGTTTCATCGAGCGCCGCCTCGAGGCGAAAGTAATTGCGGCCTTCCGACGGCGTCGACACCGGCGTAATCCGCACGACGCGAAACGGCAAGTTCACTTCGGGCATGGCGTTCAGGACGAGTTCACCGGACTGGTCCGGCATTGCATCGGTAATATCGCGTTCGTCCACCTGCAGGATCAGCCGGTAGGCGTCGAGCGGCGCGATTTCGAACAGCACTTCGCCCTGCTTCACCGGCGCCCCGAGTGACTGGCTCAAATCGCCCGACACGACGATCCCGCGAAACGGCGCGCGCAAACGCGTGCGTGCGAGCTGCTCGTCGAGCAGCGCGATCTGCGCCGCCGTCTGCTCCATTTGCGCACCGAGGACGGTGACCTGCGCGCGTTCCTTGTTCGCGGCCGCTTCGCGCTGCTCGCGCAGGAGCTGGTTGCGCTGCGTGGACAAGCGCAGACGCTCGAGTTTCAGATCCTCGTCCTCGAGCACACTGAGCAGTTGACCTGCTTCGACGAGATCGCCTGCGCGCACTTCCGCGGACTGGATAAAACCTTCGAACGGGGCGACGACGGAGCGCTGGACCGATCCTTCGAGCGCGGCATCCGCCGTTAATTCGTAATCGCCGCGCGCGAACGCGAGCAACAGGCCGACGAGGATCGCGCCGAACATGAAGGATTTGCGCACGAGATGCCCCGGTCCGACGAGACGGATGAACTGCTCGCGCAATGCCTGCCCCGCCTTGACGATAAGCCAGCGTTCGTCTTCACGTTTCAGGACCAGCACCGGGGCGACGACGGCGCCGGTGGTTTCACAGATTTCCACGTCCTCGTCCGTGAACGCGCGCCCCGCCGGTCGCTCCAGCGTCAACGCCATCTCGTACTCGCCGCTCACGGGCACCGGAATCGTCGCGATCTCGGCGCCACCGGTGTGCTGGCCGGCAAGCTCGGCATGCGCGCGCGTCGCGATCCGGCCGCTGCGATCGGCGGGGAACCGCACGCTGCTTTCCTGGTCGATGGCCTCGTCCATGGCCTCGCCGAGCAGACGCACGAGGTTCAATTCCTGTCCGAACGTCGCGCTGTGCGAAATGGCCTGCACACGGACCTGGCCATGGTGCACGAAGCCGATGCTCACCCGGCTGCAATCGAGGCGCTGGGCGAGTTCCGTTGCGAGCGCCGTACACGCGCCATGAAACCGTTCCTGATCGAGGGTCGCCGCCACGAGCTCGAGCACCATGAGGACCTCGTCGTGATGACCCTCGGTACCGCTGTCGTTCTGGCGCCGCACGAGCACTTCGAGCCAGGCGATACCCCAGTGCAGCCGGCGCAGGACGCGCTGAATGTGTTCGGGTTCACGCTCCGCGAGATCGAGCGCCGCCACCCCGTACAGGGCGCCTGATACGAGCACGGGATAGGCGATATGGATCGCGGTGGCGCGTCCCTGTTCGCCGGGGACGGGCACGACCATCGCCTTGCGTTCGCGCAGGGCTTTGTCCGCGACGTCCGCAAGATAGGCGAGGTCGTGATTCGCATCCGGCCACAAGCCCGCCGGGGTGTACGGTCCGGCGTCCGGATTTCCGAGCAGCACGATGGCGCCGCCGACATGGTCGATGTCCTGGCACAGGAGCCCCAACCAGGCATCGACGTAATCCTTCGCCGAGGAGGCCGTCGTGAAGCGGCTCCACAAGGCGTCCGCGTCGGCGGCGGCAGGCGCGGCGGTGAGTTCGGTCACGACCGCACTGTCGGCGCGGTGCCCGTCAGTTGGAATGCTCACGAAAACGTCGGGTCAGACTGTCTCCCCGGGTAGCACAGGGGACGCGGGGAAGCGTGCGACATGGCCGCGGGAACCGCGCGCCGCGCTGATGCACGGACGCGCCGTCGGCCCGCAATCAGTTGTCGGCGCCGGTGGAGAGCTTGCCGTAGCGGGATTCATACTCGACGAGCAGCTTGTTCAGGCCTTCGGCCATGCGCTTGGCCGCGTACGGGCTCAGGATGATCCGGTTCGTCAGTTGAATTTCCATTTCCGACTGGCCGCGTTCCCACGCCTGGTTGATGCCGAAATTCAGCACCACTTCCTCGCGCGTACTCGTTACGCTGCAGACGTTTGCATAAGCGCTTTGCAGCTTTGAGCTGTCCCAGCGCACTTTCGGGGCATTCGGCTCGGCTTCTTTCTTGTCGCTTGCTGCTCGAGCGGGTTTTTCGTTCGCCATGGTTTCCTCGTTTCGTCGTGTTTACGTCTAAAAGGGATCAGGGTCCGGCCGCTTTCACGTGTGTGAGAACGGGGAGCCGGGTCGCCTGACATGAGATTCTCGGACTCGGCTAGATAGCCCCCGTGTCGGGTTTCGCGTCGTCGTTCAACGAGATCGAAATATTCTGACCGACATCGGCACCATGGTCTAGCGCGGCGAAATCGGTCACGAGTGTCTCGACCCATGACGCTTCGGCGATCTTCGCGGTCTCTTCGTCGAGGCGTGTCTGCACGGAGTCGTGCCGCAGACGCTTGCGCAGCAGGTCCGATTTCAGCTCATAGCGCGCGCGCGTCTGGTCGGCCGCGCCTTTGAGGCGATCGATGCGGCGAGCCAGGGACGATTCCGCGCGCGTATCGACGTCGTGCTCGCGCACGGGTTCCGCGGCCGTCGGCGCCTGCAACTCGATGGTCAGGGCCTGTACGCCGCTGACCGGCGCCACCGGCACGGCGGATTGCGCTGTGCCGGCCCCCGCACCCGACGAGTTGATCACCGGCGCGGCGGCACGGTTCGGCGCCACCTCGATGTCCTCGTTGCCGGTGAACGCGGGCACGGCGGGTGCGCGCTGCCCGGCGTTCGCATCGGCGTCGGCCGCTGATTTATCGCGTTCCCCGGCGGCGTCGAGTTCCGCCTGTAGCGCCGGGCGGATCGGGGTGATCACGGTCACCGTCGAGGTGGCCGGCGACAGGGACCCGAGCAGGCCGCTGTCCATGACGAATGCACTTTGCTCGTCGCTCGCCGATGCGAGGCCCGACGTCTCATCGGCGATCACCGCGGGCATCGGCAGCGAGCCGGCCGTGACGTTCACGGACACCGTCGCCGGCGCCGACGAGGTGCTGCCGTCGTTGGCCTGGACCGCGAAACTGTCGGGGCCCGAATATCCGGCGGCCGGGGTATAGGTAAAGCGCCCGGGCAACAGCGTGTTCAACGTGACCGTGCCATGCATTGGCGCCACGGTGACGGTGAAGCTGAGCGCATCGCCGTCGCGATCGGCAGCGGCGAGCGTGCCGGTTTTCGGCATATCTGTCGTGACCGCGAGCGTCTGCGGCGACACCGTCGGGGCGTCATTGACGGGTGCGACGTTAATCGTGGCGGTGGCCAGCGACGAGGTGAAGTACGGATCGCTGACCCGGAACGTGAACGTGTCCGTGCCGTTGAAATCCAGGGTCGGCGTGTAGCGGTACGCACCGGTCGCCGGATTCAGGATCTCGACCGCGCCATGCGCCGGGGGGCTTACCACCGTAAACGTCAACGGACTGTTATCCGCATCCGTAGCGCTGAGTGCCGCGTTGAGCACGGTGTCCTCATTCACGCCAAAACCCTGTGAGTGCGCCAGCGGAACCATCGAGACCGGCGGTAATTCGATGCGATCGAATCCGAACGCCTCCTGCAGCAGGATACCGGTATCGAACGCATTGACGATGCCGTCCATGTTGACGTCGGCAAGGATCTCCGGCGCGACGTTCGGGATCAGGGCAAACCCTTTCGCGGGATTCTGCAGGAAGTTGAGGACCCCGGTCACATCGACGGTGGCGTAGCCGCCGTTCGCGGTAACGTCACCGGGATACATGGCCAGGTGGACCGCGTCGTTATCGATCGCGGCGATGCTGCCGCCGTTCAGTTCGATCGCGCTGACGTCGATGATCTGGTACTTGCCGATCGTTGCCGTCGTCGGGACGTAAGCATCGAGCGTGACGAGGTCGACGGCGCCTGCGCCGAGCGCGGCCGTCAGCGCGACCGTCACGCGCAGTTCGCCGCTCGCCGGAGTCTCCGTCGTCACCGTACTGCCGGCCGGCAAGCCGGACGCAGCGTTGACACCAATGATCCGCAACAGCGCGGGGTTGTAGCTGATCGTGAACGACGCCTGCTGGACCCCCTCGCCGTCCGACAGGCGGATCGGCAGGCCGGCGCTGCCGGCGGGCAGCCGCACGACCTGGCCGGCACCGCGCGAGAAGTCGCCGAGTCCGAGCGAGCGCGGCGTCGCGTCAACCTGGAACATAAACGTGTAATTGTCGCCGACGACACCGTCGGCGTTGCCGTCGAGCCGATTGCCCGCCGGATCGGCGAACCCGCCGCTGCCCGCGTGGAACGTTGCCGTGTACGTATCCGGTTTCAGCACCCCGCCGGTGGCGAGGAAGCGGACGGTCCCGGCCGCACCGTCGACGACGAGCGTACCCTTGACCGCGGCGCCCGTGCTGCCGACGAGCGTCACATCGGCCGGCGTGTTGCCGTAGAGGTTTACCTGGCTCGCCAGCAACGGGCGATTGAACTGCGCGGTAAAGCCGCCGGACGTTGGCGTGACGCTGCTGATCCGCAGTGTATCGGGGATGATCGTGACCCCGACCGTCGCCACGTTACCCTGCGACGTGCCGTCGCTCGCGCGGTAAGTGAAACTGTCGCTGCCGTTGTAGCCTGCGGCGGGCGTATACACGAAGCTGCCGTCGCCGTTCAGTACGACCGTACCGTGTGCCGGCCCGCCGACGAGCACGGCCGACAATCCGCTGCTGTCGATATCCGTGTCGTTGCCGAGCACGCCGTCCGCGGCGTTCACGCTCAGTGCAACGCCTTCGTCCGTCGCGTACGTTTCACCGGTCGCAACGGGAGCGTCGTTAACGGGCGCGATGTTCAGGGTCACCGTAGCCGTGGTCCCGATTGCGCCCGCGTCACGCACCGTGTAGGTGAACGTATCGACGCCGAAGTAGTTCAGTGCCGGTGTATACGTGAAGCCGCCGTTCGCGTTCAGCACCAGCGTGCCGTGTTCGGGGCCGGTTTCCAGGATGGCCTGCAACGCGTTGCGCTCGACGTCCGTATCGTTGAACAGGACCCCGTTCGCCGCGCTGACCACGATCGGCGTATCTTCCTGCACCGCGTAGGTATCGTCGAATGCGAGCGGTGCGTCGTTGACCGGGGTCACGGCAATCGTCACCGCAACCGGGTTCGACTGCGCGAGCCCGTCGCTGGCGCGATAAGTAAAGCCGTCGACGCCGTTGAAGTTCGCGTTCGGCGTGTACACGAAACTGCCGTCCGGATTCAGCACCAGCGTGCCGTTGCCCGGCCCGTTGACGAGAATCGCGCTCAGCGTGTCGCCGTCGATATCACCGTCGTTGGCGAGCACACCGTCCGCTGCGCCGACGGTGAGCGGCGTGTCTTCGAGCGTTCCGCGCGCTCCGCTGTAGGTGTCTTTGGCGGCCGTCGGCTTGTCGTTCACCGGCAGTACCGTGATCGTGACGGTCGCGGGTTCGCTTTCGTGCCGGCCATCGTTCACGACATAAGTGAACGTATCGGTACCGTGGAAGTTCAGGTTCGGCGTGTAAACAAAGCTGCCGTCGGCGACGAACGTGAGCGTGCCGTGGCTCGGACCCGTGATCAGCGTCGCCTTCAACGGGTCGTTTTCGGGATCCTGATCGCCGACACCCGTGAGTACTTCGCCGAACACTTCGGTCTGGTCCAGCACGCCCTGATCAGCCCCCACGGAAAGCACGGTGTCTTCGTTCACGCTGTAGCTTTCATCATCGGCCACGGGTGCATCGTTGACGGGTAAAGCCGTGATAAACAGGCTGTCGCTGTACGTGTTGCCCTTGTTGTTGTCCACAACCGTGAGCGTCGCGCGGTAATCCCCCGGCGCAATCGGCGTAAAGCCGAAGTTCGCACCGCTGCCGGTCGCGACTTCCGTCTCATCATTCATTACCGACCAGGCGAAATCGAAGTCGGAAATCGTCGCGAGCGCTTCAACGGTAATGTCGTCGAAGATGATCGACGGGTCTATCCAGGAAACCGAAACGAGGTCGCTGAATTCACCGCCGAACGTCAACGTCGGCGCAAACAGGGAATTGTCCGGCGTGCGATGCGTCACCTCCACCGTACTTCCGTCCGTGCGGGTGCCGGTAAAGACGATGGTCTGCGTGTCGTAGCTCCAGTTCCGCACCACGATCGACCGCAGCGTAAATGCCTGTCCGTCCGTTCGTTCGAGCGTGGTGACCTGGGTGCCGTAGGCGCCCGCCCAGACGTCGCCGAAATCAATCTTCTGCAGGCTGCCGGTACTGGAAAGACTGTAACTGCCGTCGATGTAATTGTTGCCGGCCGGCAAGGTCTCGAAATCCTGGAAGTCGATCACCTTGACGACACTGCCGGTAAGCACCGATGCGAGATCGGCGCGCAGGATCGTTTCCTCGCCTTCGTTGACTTCGCGATCGGCACCGGCATTAATCGCCCGGGCGCCGCCGAGGATCACGTTCGTCAGCACCGTGTCGGCTGAGCCGATCGATGTCGGAACGCTCGTCGTTGTCGCAACCTGGAAGTCCAGCGGCTGGATAGCGATATCGCCGCTACCGAACGGTACCCCGGTGATACGGAAATCACCGTTCGCGTCGGTATACGTGACAACGTCGCCGTCGTAAGTTACCGCAACACCATCGATCCCGGGTTCCGTCGCGTCCGCCTGACCGTCGGCATCGATATCGTCGAACACGTTCCCGTAGATAACGTTTTCATTCGTGCCGCCAACGATCACATCGAACGTCATGCTCGATGTGCGGCCGCTGGCGTCGTGCAGGAAGCGCGCGCCATCGGTTGCGAAGACCGTGATTTCGGCGATACCGCGGAACGTCGTTGCCGGATCGATGCTGTAGGTCAGCAGATCGCCGTTGAGCGTCACCGTCACTGCGTCGTTGTCGCTCTTCACATCGAGCGTCCACGCGTCGCCGTCGGCGTCGCTGACGTCGAGCAGCAGGGTTCGGTTGTAGGGCACGAGTTCGGAAATCACCTCCGGCCGGGTGCTCGCCGGAGCGGCGACCGCAAACCTGCCGGTGCCGTTCACCTGTGTCGCGTGGTTGTCGTTCGGCGAGCGATCCTCGATCAGACCGCTGACCACGTTCGACATGTTCCAGTAACCGGCAAGCCCGGTTTCGTCACCCTGCAGCGGCGCGTACAGCGTGGCGCGGATCTCGCCTTGCGACCGCGCGGTCTGCCATACGCGGACCTCGTCGATGTAGCCCTGGAAGTGCTGGTCGCTGGCCTGACGGCCACCGATGCGGAAGTCATCGCGTGCCGGATCGGCATCGAGGATGCCAGCGATCTTGACCACGATGTTGTCCACGACGACCGCGGTCATGTTCCAGCTGACGGACACGAGTTCGCTCCATTCGCTGTCGAACGTGACCGTTTGCGGGAGCGTCAGACTGAGTGACGGATTGACGGTGTATACCCGGGTCAGCGTTGATCCGTCCGATTTCGTGCCGGTGAATGTCACGACGTCCGCGACGCTCGTGTACTCGTAGAAAACCATCGAGTCGAGCTCGAATGGCGCGCCGTCAGGGCGCGTTAACGTCACGGTCTGACCAAACGCAGTGCCCGGGAACAGTCCCGGCGCCGGGTTGCCAAAAGAACCCGTACTGCCGAGATCGGTGCCGGCTTCGGGGGTCAGACGGTAGCCATCTTCGTCATAACTCGTGGCGTTATTGACGAGACTGTCGAAACCGATCGTCGCCGTCAGTTGCTGATTCGCGGAGTGCACGAGTATCCCGTTCACGTAGACACGGATCTGACCCGCATCGAACGTTAACGCAATATGGCTCCACTCGCTGAGCGGCAGGTTTGCGCCGGTATTGACCCATGACCACGTTGCGGTCGACGTCGCGATCGCGTAACGCAGTGAGCCGTCGGCATAACGCGCGATTTCGTATTCACCTTCCTTGTTGACGATGATGCCGCCGCCGGTGCCACCGGAGCCGGTGCCCGTCGGATACACCCACGCTTCGACCGTGAGCGCGTCACTGGCCTTAAGTTCCGCAGCCGGCCCCACCTGGAGGTAGTCGTTGACACCGTCGAACCCGACCAGCGTATTCAGGCGTCCGTCGTAGCTGTTCAGTCCGGTGTCGGCATGGTTGCCGTTGCCGGAAACGTCGCTGACCCGGTAAGTGCCCGTGAACGCGGGCACCCAGTGACCGACGAGGCCGGGCGCGTTCGCATCGGGACGGGTCTGCATCGTCCCGGCGATCGCCTCGCCACTGCGCGCGATATCCCAGATCCGCAGGTCCGCGATCTCGCCGACGAAATTAGCGTACCCCGTGCTCGTCTCATAGGTGCCACCGATCAGCAGTGGCGCATGGTTCAACGCGGCATCGTTTGTGTTCACCGTTCCCTGCGCAACGAGCTCACCGTCGAGGTAGATCTGCATCGTGCCGGCATCGCGATCGATGACTCCGGCGAAGTGATACCACTGGCCGGCGACAATCGCACCCGCCGCGGTATTCAGCGTGTTCTGGAAACTGCCGTCCGAGCTCGTCAGATGGAGATAACCGGACGAGTTCGCCCATAACGAATAACTGCGGCTGGCCGAACCGGTGCCGTCGGCCTTTTGCACGACCGGCATCCAGGAGTTCGCGAATGTGTCGACCTTGAACAACAGCTCGATCGTCACCTGGCGCGAGATCTCGAGCGTTTCGCTCGAGGCGACCGTAAGCACGTCATTACCGTCGAACTGCAACGAAGAAGTGAGCACGTTCTGCGGCGCGACCTGCGCCACGACCGGCGCGTCGTTTGGCGTCACCGAGACATCCAGTGAACTCTCCCGCGTTGATTGCGCGAACAGGCGATCCGGGGCTTGTGGCTGCGCGGCCGTCGTCAGGAACAGGATCTGCTCGTTCGCGAGCAGGTCCGCTTCCGCCTTCACCTTGCGCACGCCTTCACCGATCGACGCCTCGACGTGGAACACGGTCTCCGGAATCAGCGTGGCGTAGACGCCGTATGCTTCGAGACCGCTAAGCACCTCGTCTCCCGATGCGCCGTTCACGAAGCTCGCGTCGCGCGTGTATCCGCCCAGCATCAGCGCCTGGAGATAGTCCTCCGCACCGGCACCGAGCCAGGGGTTACTCAGCACGTCATCCGTCAGATTTACGAGCAGCAACATGTCGAAACCGTCGAAATCGGCGGCGTAACCGAGCGGGCCGGTATCGACCCGGATCACCGCCGCGCGGGCATCGGCCGGCGCGGACAGCAGGAGTTCCGGCGCCAGCATGTCGCGGGCATCGAGTCCGGTCAGGCCGAAGATTTCCGCGCCGCCTTCGAGGCCCGGAATGAACGGGGTCAGCGCCCCGTCCGCGAGGAAAGGATTGAATCCCTGCGGTCCGGAAAACGTTTCGAGTACCGCGTTGATGTTCGCGTCTTCGAGCAGGGCACCGGTATTGGCGCCGAGCAGGAAGCGACCGATGCCGCCGCTCGCGCCGCCGCCGCCGCCGCTGGCGTTGACGTCGATACCGGTCGCGTCGAGTACGGAACCGGACAATTTCACCGTGCCGCCGGCGCCGCCCGCACCGGTCGCACCCGGCACGGATGTGCCGCCGGAACCGCCGGTGCCGCCGGTGCCGCCAACACCACCGAAGCCGCCGTTACCGGCGTTCGCCGCAACCTGACCCGGGTTACCACCGAATCCCGCGCTGCCGGAATTGCCGGATGATCCATTCTGCGTCGGCGCCGTCCCGGGCGCGCCGTCACCGCCGCGCGCAGCGAGTGTCACTTCGCGGACGTCAAGCGAACCCAGCGCCACCAAGGCCGCCCAGCGAACCGGTGCCGCCGATGCCACCAATACCACCGACGCCGCCGGTACCGCCCCGGCCGCCCGAGTAGACATTGAAGCTCGGGAAACTGAACACGAACGCGCCGGCACCACCGCCGCCGCCGCCACCGCCGCCACCGCCGGCGCCACCACCACCGCCGCCGGCGCCACCCGCACCGCCGCCTGCGCCGCCGCCGCCGCCGCCGGAAATTTCCGGGCCGCTCACAAGGTTCCAGCCGCCCGTACCGGACGTTCCAGGCGTCCCCGATGCGCCGGCCAGGCCACCGCTACCCTGCGGGCCCGTCCCACCGGTGAAACCGTTTTGGCCGTTGAACACACCCGGCGAGCCCCCGGATCCGGGGACTCCGAACAGGCCTGCACCGCCCGGCGCACCGCCGCTGCCACCGCTGCCGCCGACACCACCGGCGCCGGAGTTGTTGAAGCCAGCCTCACCGGCACTGCCGCTACCGCCCGCGTCGCCGAAGCTGCCG
>MRWG01000407.1_pt1 | contig 54632 bp, 42 predicted proteins | sample 1013341 | NCBI WGS metagenome assembly MRWG01 (sample SAMN06117577, study PRJNA244670) | biofilm metagenome | biome: Water; feature: Cathode Biofilm; material: Biofilm; isolation source: microbial consortium enriched at the cathode of a solar microbial fuel cell | place: USA: District of Columbia ...
GCCGCCGAGGCCCCCGCCCAGGACGAACGCGTGCGCGTTGTCCAGGCGCCCCGCGACGAGTCGCCGACGCCGATGATCGCGGCCATGACCCGCGGCGAGGAACCGCCGTCCTTCTCGGAGGAGGGCACCGTGGTTCCCCGGCGCACCAGCATTGCCGCCGATCCCGAAGTGGAGCCCCGCAAGGAGGACTCCAGTCCGGGCGTCATCACCGACACCCGCACCAGCTTGCCCGCGCAGACCGCCATGGTCACGCCCGCGCCCACGCCCGACAGGGCCCCCGATACGCCGCAGCGGCGGCCGGCGGCAGTGACGCCGCAGCAGTCGCCGTCCTACAGCGAACGTCTGAGGGAAGCCGGCATCGAGCCGCGCAGCGAGGCGTCGGCAGGCGGTGGCCGGGTCGCGCCCGGACAGTTCCCGAACAGCGTCTCGCCGGTGGTCCAGCAGACCTATCACGAGTCCCTGAACGCGCCCCGCACCTATGAGGAAGCGATCGCTGGCACCCGCGGCGGCGGCGTGACGCGGGGGTCCGCCGCGCTCGGCGAACCCGTGGTGATTTCTGGGGACGGCGTCTACCAGCCCGCGGCCTACGGTCCCGCCGCGCGCGGTGGCCGGGCGCCGGACGAGGTGATCCTTTTCCGCCATGGTTCGGTCTCGCTTTCGTCCGATGACCACGCGACCATCCGCCGAATCGCGGAACAGGCGAAACGGACCAATGCGCGCATCCGGATCCAGGGACACGCTTCCAGCCGCACCGGCGAGATGGCGGTGGACAACCACCTGCTGGCCAATCTCAGGGTATCGGCCGCCCGCGCCGACGCCGTCGCCGACGCGCTGGCCCGGGAAGGCATCCCCTATGACCGCCTCTACATCGAGGCAAAGGGAGACAACGCCCCCATCTACAACGAAGCCATGCCCAGCGGCGAGGCTGGCAACCGCCGCGCCGAAATCTATCTCGAGTACTAACAGCCCTGGGTTTGCTCGCCGCGTCGCGGGCAACAACCCCGGCCCGCAAGAGTCCCGGTAGCACGTCATGCAAGTCGACTTTCATCTGATCAAGCGCCTGCCCCCCTATGTCTTCAACGAGGTCAACCGCCTGAAGGCGGAAGCGCGCGCCGCCGGCCGCGACATCATCGACTTCGGCATGGGCAATCCCGACCAGCCGACGCCCCGGCACATCGTCGACAAGCTGGTCGAGGCGTCCGCCAATCCGCGCACTCACCGCTACTCCGCCTCCAAGGGCATTCCCGGCCTACGGCGCGCGGTTTCCGCCTATTACGAACGCCGTTTCGGCGTCTCCGTCGATCCGGAGACCGAGACCATCGTGACCCTCGGCTCGAAGGAGGGGCTGGCCCATCTCGCCATGGCGATCACCACGCCCGGCGACACCATTCTGGCGCCGAACCCGTCCTATCCGATCCACCCCTACGGCTTCATCATCGCAGGGGCCGTGATCCGCCATTTCCCCGTGGGTCCGGAGTATGATTTCCTGGCCAGCCTGGAGCGCGCGATGAAGCACTGCGTGCCCACGCCCGAGGTGCTGGTACTCAACTTCCCGTCCAATCCGACCGCGATGGTGGTGGATCTCGATTTCTACCGGGAAGTGGTCGACTTCGCCCGGCGGCGCGGTCTCTACATCCTTTCCGATCTGGCCTATGCGGAGATCTACTTCGACGGCACGCCGCCGCCGTCCATCCTGCAGGTGCCCGGCGCGCGGGAGCGCGCCGTGGAGTTCACCTCCATGTCGAAGACCTACAGCATGCCCGGCTGGCGCGTTGGTTTCGCCACCGGCAACAAGGACCTGATCGCGGCGCTGACGCGCATCAAGTCCTATCTGGACTATGGCGCCTTCACGCCGGTCCAGGTCGCTGCGACGGCGGCGCTGAACGGTCCGCAGGACTGCGTCGACGAGATCCGCGATCTCTACCGCTCGCGCCGCGACGTGCTGATCAAAGGCTTTGCAGACGCCGGTTGGGACGTCCCCTCGCCGGCCGCAACCATGTTCGCCTGGGCGCCGATTCCGGAGCCTTATCGCAGCCTGGGCAGCCTGGAGTTCTCCAAGCTGCTGCTGGAGGAGGCCGAAGTCGCCGTCTCCCCCGGCGTCGGCTTCGGCGAGTATGGCGACGGTCATGTCCGCATCGCCCTGGTGGAGAACGAGCAGCGCATCAGACAGGCGGTCCGCAGCCTCAAGCGCTTCATGCAGTCAGGCGACGAGCCCCTGGAACGGCGTCAGCGCCAACTCGCCGCCGAATAGCCGCCAACAGACACAAGACCTGGAACCAGACGATTGACCAATGACTTGCGCATTGCCGTCGCCGGCGTCGGCACGGTCGGCAGCGGGCTGATCCGGCTGCTGGAGGAGAACGCGGACGTGATCGAGGGCCGCGCCGGACGGCCGCTCGTCGTCCGGGCCGTATCGGCGCGGAACCGCGGGCGCGACCGCGGCGTCGACATCGACCGCTTCGACTGGGAGGACAACCCCGCCGCCCTCGCCCGCCGCGACGATATCGACGTGGTCGTGGAGCTGATGGGCGGCTCGGACGGGCCAGCGCGGCATCTGGTCGAGACGGCGCTGCAGAACGGCAAGCCCGTGGTCACGGCCAACAAGGCCCTGATCGCCGAGCACGGCGCGGCGCTGGCGCGGCTGGCCGACGAGAAGGGCCTGCCCTTCGCCTACGAGGCCGCGGTGGCTGGCGGCATTCCCATCATCAAGGCGGTCCGCGAGGGTCTGTCGGCGAACCGGATCAGCCGCGTCTATGGCATTCTGAACGGCACCTGCAATTACATCCTGACGGAAATGCGCAATTCCGGCAGGGACTTCGACGATGTTCTGAAGGATGCGCAGGAACTCGGCTATGCCGAGGCCGACCCCACCTTCGACGTCGGCGGCGTGGACGCGGCCCACAAGCTGGCGATCCTGGCCTCGGTCTGCTTCGGCTCGGAGATCGACTTCGCTGCCGTCGGCATCGAAGGCATCCAGCGCATATCCTCGGTCGATATCGCCTATGCGGACGAGTTCGGCTACCGCATCAAGCTGCTGGGCGTCGCCGAGTGGATCGACGGACAGGTGGCGCAGCGGGTTCAGCCATGCCTTGTCCGGGCGGATACCCCGATCGCCAAGGTCGAGGGCGTCGACAACGCCATCGTGACGGAAGCGAATCACGTCGGCCGCACGATGTTCGAGGGCCCCGGCGCCGGGGCCGGGCCGACGGCCTCCGCCGTCGCCGCCGATCTGGTCGACATCGCCCGCCGGCGCAACACGCCGATGTTCGGCCTTCCGTCGCGCCGGTTGACCGCCGCGTCGGCCTATCCGCCAGAGAAGCGGCGCGGGCATTACTATATCCGCCTCAACGTGCTTGACCGGCCCGGCGTGATAGCGGATGTCTCGGCCGTGCTGCGGGACACGGAGATCTCGATCGAGCAGATGCTGCAGCGCGCCGATCACGACGATGGCGGCACCGCGCCCGTGGTCGTCATTACCCATGAGACGACGGAGGCGCGTATCATGGCGGCGCTGCAGCGAATCGAGGCGCTCGATTCCATCGTCGAGACGCCGCACCTGCTCAGGATCGAGAACTTCTGACCGCCGCGATCACGGTCTGAGGGAGCCGGAGGGAACCATGTCGAAGACCACCAAGCTGGACCGCAATCTGACGCTCGAGGCCGTCCGCGTGACCGAGGCGGGCGCCATTGCGTCCTTCGACTGGATCGGCATGGGCAACGAGAAGCAGGCCGACCAGGCGGCCGTCGACGCCATGCGCACGGCGCTCAACGGCATGGCGATCCGCGGCACCGTCGTCATCGGCGAAGGCGAGCGCGACGAGGCGCCGATGCTCTATATCGGCGAGGATGTCGGCAACGGCCACGCCGACGGCGTCGGACCGGAGATCGACATCGCCCTGGATCCGCTGGAAGGCACCACCATCACCGCCAAGGCCGCCCCGGGTTCGCTCTCGGTCATGGCGCTGTCGGAGAAGGGCATGCTGCTCAACTCGCCGGACGTCTACATGGACAAGATCGCCGTCGGCGGCGGCCTGCCCGACGGCGTCGTGGACCTGGACCGCAGCGTGACCGAGAACCTGACCAGCCTCGCCGCGGCCAAGGGCTGCGCCGTGGCCGACCTCATGATCTGCATTCTCGACCGGCCCCGGCATTCGGACATCATCAAGGAAACCCGCGCTGCAGGCGCGCGCATCCAGCTCATCCCCGACGGCGACATCGCCGGCGTGATCGCCACCACCGATCCGGAGACGCGGATCGACTTGTACATCGGAACCGGCGGCGCGCCCGAGGGCGTCCTGGCCGCGGCGGCGCTCCGCTGCGTCGGCGGCCAGATGCAGGGACGGCTGATCTTCCGCAACAACGACGAGAAGGAACGCGCGCGCCGCATCGGCATCACCGATCTCGACCGGAAGTACGAGATGGAGGAGATGGCGGCGGGCGACGTCATCTTCACCGCCACCGGGGTGACCGACGGCGGCATGCTGCGCGGCGTGCGCCGCCACAACGGCGTGATCGTGACGGATTCCGTCGTCATGCGCTCCAAGACGGGCACGGTCCGGCGCATCGAAGGCCGGCGCCGGATCGCCAGCTAGACCCGGGTGCCGGAGACGGACACCTTCCTTCAGGTCGAGCGCTCGCTGAGCGGCCTGCGCTGGCGGCGCGGCGCGGCGAGCGAACGCACCATCGAAGCCCTGCGCCAGCGCCATCAGCTCTCCGACATCCTGGCCAGCACCCTGGCCAACCGCGATGTGGGCATCGACGATGCGCCGGGATATCTGGAGCCACGGCTGAAGGATCTGCTGCCCGACCCCTCCAGCTTCGCCGACATGGATCGCGCCGCCGAACTCATCGCCCGGCACGTGGCCGAGAGCCGTCGCATCGCGATCTTCGGCGACTACGACGTCGACGGAGCGACGTCCTCGGCGCTGCTGATCCGCTATCTCCGTGCCGTCGGCGCCGACGCGGGCTGTCACATCCCCGACCGTATCGCCGAAGGCTACGGCCCCAATCTCCCGGCACTGGAGAAACTTGCCGGCGCGGGCCATGAACTGATCGTCACGGTCGACTGCGGCACCGCAGCCTTCGAGGTGCTCGACGCTGCCCACGACCAGGGCATCAACGTCATTGTCGTCGATCACCACCTGGCGGAAAGCCGCTTGCCCAAGGCGGCGGCGGTGGTCAATCCGAACCGGCTCGACTGCACCGGTGGCCATGGCAATCTCGCCGCCGTGGGCGTCGCCTTCCTGTTGCTGATCGCCGTCAGCCGCACCCTGCGTTCCATGGGCTGGTTCCGGGAACGGCCGGAGCCCAACCTGCTGCAGTTCCTCGATCTCGTCGCCGTCGGCACCGTCTGCGACGTGGTCCCGCTGACGGGACTCAACCGCGCCCTGGTGGCGCAGGGGCTGAAGGTTCTCGCCTCGCGGCGGCAGACGGGCCTGACGGCGCTTTCCGACATTGCGCGGATGAACGGGCCGCCCGGCGCCTACCACGCGGGCTTTCTGATCGGGCCTCGCATCAACGCCGGCGGGCGCGTCGGTCTCGCGGATCTCGGCGTCCGCCTTCTGACCACCGACGACCGCGAGGAGGCTGTCGGCATCGCCGTCGAGCTGGACCGGCTGAATGCCGAGCGCCGGCGGATCGAGCAGACGGTCCTCGACGAAGCCTTCGCCCTCACCGGCCGGCAGGACAACCGCGCCGTGGTGGTCCTTGATGGCGAGGGCTGGCATCCCGGCGTCATCGGCATCGTCGCCAGCCGGGTCAAGGACCGCGCCGGCCGACCCGCCTTCGTCATCGCCCGCGACGGCGAGACCGCCAAGGGCTCGGGCCGCTCGATCCGGGGCGTCGATCTCGGCGCGGCGGTTACCGCGGCGCGCCAGGCGGGCCTGCTGATCAATGGCGGCGGCCACAGCATGGCGGCCGGCATCACCGTCCGCGCCGACGGCATCGAGGCATTCGCCGAATTCATGCACGAACGGCTCGACGCTCAGGTCCAGAAGGCCCGCCAGGACCGCGCGCTCGTTCTCGACGGCGCCATCGCCGCCTCCGGCGTGACCCTGGAACTGGCTGAGGAACTGCAGCGGGCCGGACCCTACGGGTCGGGCAATCCGGAACCCCGCATCGCGATTCCGGAAGCGCAGCTGGTGAAGGCGGACATTGTCGGCGGCCAGCACGTGCGCGCCCAGATCGCCGGCCGCGGCAAGGGCTGGGTCGGCGCCATCGCCTTCCGTACTGCCGAGGAACCGCTGGGCCGCGCGCTTCTGGGCCGCGCCCGCGACAACCGTCCCGTTCACCTGGCCGGCCACCTGCGCATCGACCACTGGCAGGGCAGTCCGCGCGTGCAGTTCCAGATCGAGGACGCGGCGGACGTAGCGTAAGGCCCAACTGCGCGACCGTGCGGCGAAAAATCCGCTCATCGCAGTTGATTTCGGCGGTGGGGACCGGTAAATGCGGAGGCCGTTCAGCGGTCCCTTCGTCTAGTGGTTAGGACGCGAGATTTTCATTCTTGAAACAGGGGTTCGATTCCCCTAGGGACCGCCACCCCGCCCCCTGTTGCTCCATCTGGGAGGGCGTATTTCCATGAAGATATGCATCTACGGTGCCGGCGCGATCGGCGGCTATGTCGGCGCGATGCTGGCGCGTCAGGGCGTCGACGTCAGCCTGATCGCCCGCGGGCCGCATCTGGCCGCCATGAAGGCCAACGGCCTGAAGCTGATCAGCGCCGAAGACGCATTCGTCGTGCGGCCGACGGTGACCGACGATCCGTCGGAGCTCGGCCCGCAGGATTATGTCCTGCTGACCATGAAGGCCCATGGCGTCCGCGCTGTCGCCGACGCGATGCAGCCGCTGCTGGGGCCCGAGACGGCCGTGGTCACGGCGCAGAACGGCATGCCCTGGTGGTACTTCTTCGGCCATGAAGGGCCGTTCGAGAACCGGCGGCTGGAAAGCGCCGATCCGGGCGGCGAGATCTGGGAAAAGATCGGCCCCGAACGCGCCATCGGCTCCGTCGTCTGGCAGGCGGCGGAAGTGCCGGAGCCCGGCGTGGTGAAACTCGGCTATGGCGATCGCCTGGCGCTGGGAGAGCCCGACGGCAGCCGGTCGGAACGTATCCAGGCGCTGTCGAAGACACTGATCGCCGCCGGCGTGAAGGCGCCGGTGCGTCCCAATCTCCGTAACGAGATCTGGGCCAAGCTCTGGGGCAATCTCAGCTTCAACCCGGTTTCCGCGTTGACGGCGGCGACCCTGGAAGGCATGGCCGGGGACGCCGGCGTGCGCGAGGTCATCGCCGGGATGATGACCGAGGCCCAGGCCATCGGCGAGAAGCTGGGCGTGCGTTTTCCCATGACCGTGGACAAGCGGATCGAGGCCGCCTCGGCCGTCGGCGCGCACAAGACCTCGATGCTGCAGGATCTGGAAGGCGGGCGGACCATGGAGATCGAGCCGATCCTGGGCGCCGTGGCCGAACTGGGCCGCATGCTGGAACTGCCGACGCCGACCATCGACATCGTCTACAGTCTGGTGGTGCTGCGGGCGAAGAGCGCCGGCTGCTACGCCGCCTGAGGGGAGGATGCAATGACCTACTGGCAGGACTGGTCCGACGAGGAAATGGAGCGGAACTTCAATCCGCGCGTGGCCGCGCCCGACGCGGCGGACCTGCTCGCCGGCTTCGTGGAGAAGGCCGCCCAGGCGCGCCGCAACCTCGATATGCGCCGAAACATCGCCTATGGCGACCACCTGCGCGAGGTCTACGACGTCTTTCCCGGCATCGTCGGCGGTCCGATGCACATCTTCATTCACGGCGGCTACTGGCGGGCGCTGTCGAAGGACGAGCACAGCTTCGTCGCCCAGCCGTTCAACGGCGCCGGCGCGACCGTCGTGCTGATCAACTATCCGCTCTGCCCGGAAGTCACGCTGCAGAGCCTGGCGGATTCGGTGATGCGCGGGATTGCCCACGCCGCAAAGCGCGCCGCCGACTACGGCGCGGATCCGGCTCGGGTGCACCTGAGCGGCCACTCGGCGGGGGCGCATCTCTCGGCCCTCGCCGCCGCCCGCGACTGGACCGGTGACGGCCTGGAAGCCGACCTTATCAAATCGGCGACGCTGCTTTCCGGCGTCTTCGACCCGGCGGTCGCCATGCGCACCACCATCAACGCCGAGATCGGGCTGGACGACGCCCAGGCGCGCCGCATGAACGTGCTGCAGGCCGGCTTCCGTCCCCTGCCCCACGTGGACGTTCTTCTCGCCGCCGGCGGCGCCGAGCCCGATGGCTGGATCCGCCAGTCCACCGACTATCGCGACATGTTCGGCATCGAGCGCGAGGTGATGCTCCCCGAGGGCGCCAACCACTTCACGCTGCTCGATCACGTGACCGACCCGAAGGATCCCCTCGGCCGCTCGATGCTGGCCCTCATGGACCTCTGAGCACGAGGTCCAGCGCCCGTTCGCCCTCGATGCGCGGCCCGGCGGCCTCGAAATCGCCTTCGGCGGCCAGGGCTTCGTTCAGCCGCACCATGAAGGCGTGCCGCGGCACCGCCTCGACGCCGAACTGCTTCAGGTGATCGTTGACGAACTGGCTGTCGAGCAGCCGGTAGCCGCCGGCCCGCAGACGCGCGACCAGATGCACCAGCGCGACCTTGGAGGCATCGGTCTCGATCGAGAACATGCTCTCGCCGAAGAAGGCGGCGCGGATCGCCACGCCGTAGAGTCCGCCGACCAGCCGGCCCTCGCTCCAGCATTCCACCGAGTGCGCCAGACCCAGGCGGAACAGTTCGCCATAAGCGCGCACGATCTCCGAGTTGATCCAGCTGTCGAACCGCCCGCGGGTATAGTTGAGCTCGCCGCACTGGCGGATGACCTCGTCGAAGGCGACATCCGCCGTGACCTTGAAGCGGTCCTGCCGCACCGTCTTCCGCAACCGTTTCGGCACATGGAAACCTTCGAGCGGCAATACCCCGCGCTCGTCCGGATCGACCCAGAAGAGCTGGGAATCGTCCCGGGTTTCGGCCATGGGGAACAGGCCGCGCGAATAGGCCTGAACCAGCAGGTTCGGTGTCAGCCGGTCAGCCACCGACCAGTCTGTCGAGGTTCTGTTCCAGCCAGTGGATGTCATAGGCGCCGTCGATGAACGCCTGGTCGTCCACCAGGGCCATATGCAGCGGGATCGTCGTCGAGATGCCGCCGATGACGTACTCCTCCAGACAGCGGCGCAGCCGCATGAGGCATTCGTTCCGCGTCCGGCCGTGGACCACCAGCTTGGCGATGAGGCTGTCGTAGTAGGGCGGCACCGAATAGCCGTCATAGAGGCCGGAATCGACGCGCACGCCGAGGCCGCCCGGCGGATGGTAGTCCGTGACCCGGCCGGGCGTCGGCGAAAAGGTGCGGTGGTTCTCGGCGTTGATCCGGCATTCGACCGCATGGCCGGTGAACTCGACGTCGTCCTGGGCGAAGCTCAGCGGCGCACCGGAGGCGACGCGAATCTGCTCGCGGACCAGGTCGATGCCGGTGATCGCCTCGGTCACCGGATGCTCCACCTGCAGGCGCGTGTTCATCTCGATGAAGAAGAACTCGCCATCCTCGTAGAGGAATTCGATGGTCCCGGCGCCGCGGTAGTTGAGATCGCTGACCGCCTTGGCCGCCTTGGCGCCGATATCGGCCCGCTGCGCGGCGTTCAGCGCAGGCGACGGCGCTTCCTCGAGAACCTTCTGGTGACGGCGCTGGAGCGAGCAGTCCCGCTCGCCCAGATGGACCGCGTGGCCCTGACCGTCGCCGAAGACCTGCACTTCGATATGCCGGGGCTGACCGAGATACTTCTCCATGTACATCCGGTCGTCGCCGAAGGCGTGCATGGCTTCCGCCCTGGCCTGGGAGAGCAGCTCCGGCAGCCGCTCGGCGTCCGGGATCACCTGCATGCCGCGCCCACCGCCGCCGGCCGCGGCCTTGACCAGAACCGGATAGCCGATCTCGGCGGCGATGGCGCGCGCCTTGTCGATGTCCTCCAGCGCGCCGTCATAGCCCGGCACCACGGGCACGCCGAGTTCCTTCATCGAGGTCTTGGCCGCGATCTTGTCGCCCATCAGGCGAATATGCTCGGGCGTCGGGCCGATGAAGGCGATGTTGTGCGCCTCGACGATCTCGGCGAAGCGGGCGTTTTCCGAGAGGAAGCCATAGCCCGGATGGATGGCGTCGGCGTCGGTGATCTCGGCGGCCGAAATGATCGCGGGAATGTTCAGATAGCTCAGCTTCGGGCTGGGCGGACCGATGCAGACGGATTCGTCGGCCAGGCGCACATGCATGGCCTCGGCGTCCGCGGTGGAGTGGATCGCCACCGTCTTGATGCCCATCTCGTGGCAGGCGCGGTGGATGCGAAGCGCGATCTCGCCCCGATTCGCGATCAGAATCTTTTCGAACATGGCCCGGCCGTTCCTATTCGATCACGACCAGCGGCTGCTCGAACTCGACCGGCTGTTCATTCTCGACCAGAACCGCAACCACCTTGCCGGACAGCGGGGCGGGCACCGGGTTCATGGTCTTCATCGCCTCGACGATCATGACGGTCTGGCCCTTCTCGATCGTATCGCCGACCGTAACGAAGGGCCTGGCCCCCGGTTCGGGCGCCGTGTAGACGGTGCCGACCATCGGGGAGAGCACCTTCGTCCCCGCGGTCTCGGCCTCACGGCCGCCCTCCGTTCCGGGCTGCCCCGCCATCGCGGGCGCGGCCGCCGGAGCCTGGGATGCGGCGGCCATGACCGGCGCCGGCGACTTGCCGAGGCGGACCTTGACGTCGCCCTCTTCCCATTCGATCTCCGTCAGACCGCTCTCGTTCAACAGCGCCGCCAGTTTGGTCAGCGCTTCCATATCGACGTTCAGTTTGGTCATGAACCCGCCATCTGCTGTTGTTTGGCCGCCTTCAGTTCAGCGGTCAGCGCCTGAATCGCAAGTATATAGCCTAGCGAACCGAAGCCGCAGATCACCCCCTTCGCGGCCTTCGACACCCAGGAATGGTGTCTGAAGTCCTCCCGCTGGTGAATGTTGGAGAGATGGACCTCGATCGTCGGAATCTCAACCGCCAGCAACGCGTCCAGTATCGCGACCGACGTGTGGGAGTAGCCGGCCGGGTTGATGATGATTCCGTCCGCCCCCCCCTTGGCTTCGTGGATCCAGTCCACAAGTTCGCCTTCATGGTTGGATTGCCGGAAATCGATCTGCACGCCGAAGCCCTGGGCGATCTGCCGGCAGGAACCTTCGATATCGGCCAGTGTCTCGCGGCCGTAGACCTCCGGCTGGCGCGTGCCCAGCAGGTTCAGGTTCGGTCCGTTGAGTATCAGCAAGGTTTCGGACATGCGTGACGCGCACCCCTTTTTTCTTGATTGCCCGCGCGGTTATAGTGCCTTTACCGATCACGGGAAACCGTCGCCTGCGCGCCGGACGCGCCACGGACGGCCTCACCAGAAAAGACGCAGTGGAACGGCTGAGATGCGGATTACCGTCAATGGCAAGGAGCGCGATTTCGACGAGGGAATCACGATCCTCGACCTCCTGAGCCAGATGCGCCTCGATTCGCGCAAGATCGCGGTCGAACTCAACCTGGAGATCGTGCCCCGCTCCGCCTATCACCGCACGGCGCTGGAGTACGGCGACCAGATCGAGATCGTCCATTTCATCGGCGGCGGCGCAGATACCGCCAGCCGGCGCGGCGAAGACAGCTTCACCGTCGCCGGCCGCACCTTCACCTCGCGTCTGCTGGTCGGCACCGGCAAGTACAAGGACTACGAGCAGAACGCCCGCGCCCTGGAGGCGTCGGGCGCGGAGATCATCACCGTCGCGGTCCGCCGGGTGAACCTCACCGATCCCGACAAGCCCATGCTGGTGGATTTCATCGACCCGAAGAAATACACTTTCCTGCCCAACACCGCCGGGTGCTTCACGGCGGAGGATGCCGTGCGCACGCTCCGCCTGGCGCGCGAGGCCGGCGGCTGGGACCTGGTCAAGCTGGAGGTCCTGGGCGACCAGAAGACGCTCTACCCCGACATGCCGGAAACCGTCCGCGCGGCCGAGATGCTGCTCAAGGAAGGCTTCGAGGTCATGGTCTATTGCTCCGACGACCCGATCCAGGCGAAGCGGCTGGAGGACATGGGCTGCTGTGCGATCATGCCGCTGGGCGCGCCGATCGGCTCGGGCCTGGGCATCCAGAACCCGGTCAATATCCGCCTGATCATCGAACAGGCCAATGTGCCGGTGCTGGTCGACGCCGGCGTCGGCACGGCCTCCGACGCGGCCATCGCCATGGAGCTGGGCTGCGACGGCGTGCTGATGAACACCGCCATCGCCGAGGCCGGGGACCCGATCCTGATGGCCCGGGCCATGAAGGCCGCGGTCGAGGCCGGCCGCATGGCCTATCTCGCCGGCCGCATGCCGAAGAAGAAATACGCCGATCCGTCCTCGCCGCTGGGCGGGTTGATCTAGGCAATCATCTGACAAGAAACGCATCCAGAGGGAGGGGTTAGCGCATGATGTTCGACCTGCGCGGCAAGACCGCGATCGTCACCGGTTCGACCAAGGGTATCGGCAAGGCCATCGCGGAGGCCTTCGCGAAGCAGGGGGCCAACGTGGTCGTCTCCAGCCGCAAGGCGGATGCCGTCGAGGCGGTGACGCAGGATATCAACGACAATCACGCCGCCCATGGCGGCCGCGCCGTCGGCATTCCGTGCAACATCTCCTACAAGGAACAGCTCGAGATGCTGGTCGCGGAGACCCGCAACGCCTTCGACAAGGTCGACGTGCTGGTGTGCAACGCCGCGGTCAACCCGTTCTACGGCTCCTCGCTGGAAATTCCGGACACGGCCTTCGACAAGATCATGGACGTCAACATCAAGTCCAATCACTGGCTGGCCAACCTGGTGCTGCCGGAGATGATCGAGCGCAAGGACGGCACCATCATCATCGTCTCGTCGATCGGCGGCCTGCGCGGCTCCCGCGTGCTCGGCGCCTATGCCATCTCCAAGGCGGCGGACATGCAGATGGTGCGCAACATCGCCATGGAATACGGCAAGTCGAACATCCGCGCCAACGCCATCGCGCCGGGGCTGATCCAGACCGACTTCGCCCGCGCGCTCTGGGAGGATCCGGAGTTCCGCGCCCGCTCCGAGGCCCAGGCCCCGCTGAACCGCATCGGCCAGCCCGAGGAGATCGCCGGTCTCGCCGTCTACATGGCCTCGAAGGAAGGCAGCTTCCTCACGGGTCAGACCATCGCCGTCGACGGCGGTGTGACCATCTCCGGCGGCTGACGGCCGGCGCCAGCCACGCCCCGACGAACGAAGGGCGGCCGCTTCCGGGCGGCCGCCCTTTTTCTTCGCCGCATTCCCCTGACGGTCAGAAGATGAAGTCGTCGGTTTCGTCGAGTGTCGTGGAGACGACGCCCTGCAGGGTGATCGACTGCCCGTTAAAGGTGATCACCGTGTCGCCGCCGGTCTGCTGGATCGACAGATCGCCGAAGCCGATGCCCAGCGCCGACAGATCGATCACGTCCTCCGTGGCGGCGCCCGCGGTGAAGTCCTCGATCACGTCGTCGCCCCAGAGATCGTTGTCGAAGACGAACAGGTCGTCGCCGACCTCGCCGGCCAGGGTGTCATTGTCGCCGCCGCCGGAGCCGCCGTTCAGCGTGTCGTTGCCGTCATCGCCGAACATGCTGTCGTCGCCCGCGCCGCCGAAGAGCTGGTCGTTGCCGAGGCCGCCGTCGACCACGTCGTCGCCCGCATTGCCGAGGACCGTGTCGTCGCCTTCCTCGCCGCGCACGGTGTCGAGGCCGTCGCCGCCCTCGAGGCTGTCATTGTCCAGCCCGCCCAGCAGCGAGTCGTTGTCGTCCCCGCCGAACAGCACGTCCTGCCCGCCGGCGCCGTTCAGCTGATCGTCGCCGATGCCGCCGAAGATGGTGTCGAAGCCGACCAGCGTGTCGAGCGCCGGATCGTCGCCATTGATCGTGTCGTTGCCGGCCCCGCCGAAGAGAAGGTCCAGATTGCCGCCGCCCAGGATCAGGTCGTCGCCGTCACCGCCGTTGATCGTATCGTTGCCGAACTGGCCGCGCAGCGTGTCGTTGCCGAGGCCGCCGTCGATGGTGTCGTCTTCGGAACCCCCCAGCACGCGGTCGTCGCCGTCGCCGGCGTCGACGGTGTCGTTGCCGGCCCCGGCCGAGATCGTGTCGTTGCCGGCGCCGCCGAACAGCAGATCGTCATCGTCGCCGCCGTTCAGGCTGTCGGCGCCGTCACCGCCGTTCAGGATGTCGGCCCCGGCCGCGCCGATCAGCGTGTCGCTGCCGCCATTGCCATCGATGGAGTCCGCGCCCGCGCCGCCGTTCAGGCTGTCGGCGCCGAGATCCGCCCCGCCGTCCATGGTGTCGTCATCTGCGCCGCCGTTGATCGTGTCGTTGCCATCCCCGCCGCTCAGGCTGTCGAAGCCGGAACCGCCGTCGATCAGGTCGTCATCCGCGCCGCCGTCGACGGTGTCGTCGCCATCGCCAGCGTCGACCGTGTCGTTGCCCGCACCTGCGTCGAGCGTGTCGGCGCCTGCGCCGCCGGTGATGGTATCGGCGCCCGCGCCGCCGCGGATCGTATCGTTGTCGTCGCCGCCATCCAGCGTGTCGGCGCCGTCGCCGCCGACAATGCTGTCCGCGCCGGCCAGGCCGAAGAAGTGGTTGTCCAGCGTGTCGCCGGTCAGCGTGTCGGCGAAGGCCGAGCCGATCGCACCCTCGATCGCGGTGAGCGTGTCACCCGTGGCGTCGCCGCCATTGGCGATGCCGAGGCCGAGATCGATCTCCACCGCCTCGCCCGAGGTCGAGTAGTCGGCGCAATCCTCACCCGAATTGCCGTCCAGACTGTCGGCGCCCGCGCCGCCGCGGAGCGTATCGTTCAGCAGACCGCCGTCGACGGAGTCGTTGCCATCCCCGGCGACGATGAAGTCGTTGCCGTCGAGTCCCTGGATGATGTCGTTGCCGGCCGTCCCGTTCAGCGGGATGTCGTCGCCATTGGTCCCCTGGATGATGCTCGGGCCGCCGAATTCGAAGTCGTCGGCGTCGAGCTGGCCGACCAGCACGCCGGTCAGGACCAGGCTGTTGCCGCCGCCCAGGTCTATGGTCGTGTCGGTACCGTTATCGGTGGCGTTCGCCAGCACGTCCGCGAAGTCGTTCAGCGCCGAGACGCCCTGGACGTCGATCACGTCGATGGTCCCCGCGCCCGGCGTGAAGTTGCCGATGGTGTCGTTGCCGTCGCCGTCGGCGATGACGAAGCGGTCGTCGCCCGCGCCGCCGTCCATGAAGTCGTCGCCCAGGCCCCCGATCAGCGTATCGTCGCCCGTGCCCCCGCCCAGCGTGTCGGCGCCGTCGCCGCCGTCTAGCGTGTCCGCCCCGCCGTCACCGGCCAGGAAGTCGTCGCCGCCGCCCGCGGCAATGGTGTCCGCACCGTCGCCGCCGAAGAAGCGGTTGGCCTCTGCGCCGCCGGTGAGCGTGTCATTCGCCGCTGTGCCGATGGCGCCTTCGAAGTTCGAAACCGTATCATCGCCGACCAGCGTATCCGCGGTGTCGAAGTCGACCGGGCCCGCTTCGCCGGAGAAGTCCAGCAGATCCAGCCCCGCGCCGCCGTCGAGCACGTTCGCGCCCGCGCCGCCGGCGACCGTGTCGGCGCCGATACCGGCGTCGACCGTGTCATCGCCGTCGCCCGCCGCAATGCTGTCTGCGCCCGCGCCGCCGAACAGGGTGTCGCCCGCCGCGCTGCCGATCAGCGTGTCGGCGAAGGCCGAGCCGATCACCTGCTCGATGCCGGAAACCGTATCGTTGCCGCCGTTGGAGAGGTCGAAGCTGACGCCCGACGTCTCGCCGGAGAAGTCGACCGTATCCGAACCCGCGCCGCCGACCACCGAGTCCGCGCCCTGGCCCACGAACAGCAGGTCGTCGCCGTCGCCGCCGAACAGGCTGTCATTGCCCGCATTGCCGCCCAGCGTGTCGTTGCCGTCGCCGGCGGTGATGATATCGGCCCCGATGCCGCCCAGCAGGATGTTGCCGCCGGCCGTACCGGTCAGCGTATCGTTGAAGTTCGAGCCGGTGATGTTCTCGAAAGCCGCGATCTGGTCGCCCGCCGCGTGGCCGCCGGACGCCGTGTTGAGTGCGATGTTGACGGTCACCGCCGCCGAGGAGCCGGCATAGGAAATCGTGTCATTGCCCAGGCCGCCGTCCAGCGTGTCCGCGCCGGCGCGGCCCTCGATCAGGTCGTTGCCGAGCAGGCCCGAGAGCAGGTTGGCGAAGCCGTCGCCGCGCAGGACATCATCGAAGGCCGATCCGATGACATTCTCGATCCGGTCGAAGATGTCGCCCGTGGCTTCGCCGCCATTGGCGAAACCGGTATCCAGATCGACAACCACGCCGGCGGCGGAATTCTCGTAGGTCAGCGTGTCGTTGCCGAGGCCGCCGCGCATGGTATCGGCGCCGTTGCCGCCCTCGAACAGGTCGTCGCCGGTGCCGCCGACCATCGAATCATTGCCGCCCTGACCACGCAGCGTGTCGTTGTCGAAACCGCCGAGGATCGTGTCGTCCCCTGTGCCGCCGAGCAGGCTGTCCAGGCCCTCGCCGCCGTCGATCAGATCCGCGTCCGCGCCGCCGTCGATGAAATCATCGCCATGATCGCCGAGCAGGGTATCGGCGCCGTTGTTGCCCTCCAGCGTGTCGTTGTGACAGTCGCCGTTCAGCGAATCCGCGCCCTCGCCGCCCTGGACAAAGTCGTTGTCGTCGCCGGCATTCACCGTGTCGTCGCCGTCGCCGCCGATCACCGTGTCGGCGCCGGTGTCGGTCGTGATCAGGTCGGCGCCCAGCCCGCCATTGACGGAATCCGCGCCAGCCCCGCCGATGATCGTGTCCAGGCCGTCCTCGCCGATCAGCGTGTCGTCGCCGTCGCCGCCGACGATGCGATCGTCGCCCGCGCCGCCCAGGACACTGTCCGCGCCCGCGCCGGCCTCGATCGTGTCATTGCCCGCATCGCCGAAGGCCTGGTCATCATCGTCGCCGGTACGGATCAGGTCGTTGCCGTCGCCGCCGCGCACCGTGTCGAAGCCGCCATCGGCGTCCAGCACGTCATTGCCGATGCCGCCATCCAGGGAATCGTTGCCGGTCCCGCCGTCCAGGGTATCCGCGCCGTCATTGCCGATCAGCGTGTCGTCGCCATCCTCGCCGAACAGGCGGTCGATGCCGCCGCCGCCGGCGATGCTGTCATTGTCCAGCCCGCCACGCAGCGTGTCGTCGCCGGCGTCGCCCAGCATGGTGTCGGCCCCGGCCCCGCCCGTGACCGAGTCGGCGCCAACGCCGCCGTCCAGAACATCCGCGCCCGCGCCGCCGTCGATGCGGTCGTCGTCTTCCTCGCCGCGCAGCGTGTCATCGCCGTCGCCGCCGAACAGACTGTCATTGCCGGACCCGCCGAGGAGCGAGTCCACCCCCGCGCCGCCCAGCAGGGTGTCGAGGCCATCGCCGCCGTTCAATTGATCATCGTCGTCGCCGCCGTTCAGGCTGTCATCGCCGCCGTCGCCGGTGATCGTGTCGGCGCCCGCGCCGCCATTGGCGGTGTCGTTGTCCGCGCCGCCGACAATGAGATCCGCACCCTCGTCGCCCAGCAGCAGATCGGCGCCGATCTGGCCCTGCAGCGTGTCGTTGCCCAGTCCGCCGGTCAGCGTGTCCGCTCCGTCGCCGCCGAAGGTCTGGTCGTCGCCGTCGCCGCCGTCGATCTGGTCCGCGCCGGCCGCGCCGGAAAGCGTGTCGTTGTCGGCGCCGCCACCCAGCGTGTCGTTGCCGTCCGCGCCGCTCAGGTTGTCCGCCCCATCCAGGCCGAAGATCTGATTGTCGGAGGCATTGCCGGTCACGACGTCGTCGAAGTTCGACCCGATCAGGTTCTCGAACGCCACGACGGTATCGCCCTGGGCATCGCCGCCGGAACCGACGCCACCGGACATGTCCACTGTCACACCGGCCGCGGAACCCGAATAGTCGATCAGATCGATGCCGTCGCCGCCGTCCAGGTCGTCAGCGCCCGCCGCGGCGACAACCGTATCGTTGCCCTGGCCCGCGCGGACCGTGTCATCGCCGGCGCCGTCGCTCACGAAGTCGTTGCCCTCGCCGGCCTCAAGCGAATCGCCGCCGTCGCCGCCGATCAGCGTGTCATTGCCGTTGCCGGCCAGGATCGCATCCGCGCCCAGACCGCCGTCCAGGCTGTCGTCGCCGCCCGCGCCTTCCAGGGTGTCATCGCCGTCATTGCCGATCAGCACATCGTCGCCGCCCAGCCCTTCCAGCTTGTTGGCGCTGGCGTCGCCGGTCAGCGTATCGCCAAAACCGTTGGTGCCGACCGCGCTCTCGATGGAGATCAGCGTGTCGCCTGCGGCGTGGCCGCCGGTCGCGACGCCAAGCGCGATATCCACGTTCACCGCGGCGTTGGAGCCGCGGTAGTCGGCGGAATCATTGCCATCGCCGCCGTCCAGGATGTCGGCGCCGGCCCCACCCTCCAGGCTGTCGTCGCCCAGCCCGCCGCGGATCGTGTCGTCCCCGGCACCGGCCGAGATCAGGTCGTTGCCGCCGCCGCCCGACAGCGAGTTCTGCAGCGCATTGCCGGTGATGATGTCGTCGTCGAAGCCGCCGATGACATTCTCGATATTGGCGTAGAAGTCGCCCGTGGCATCCGAACGATCACCGATGCCGGTCGTCAGGTTGACCGTCAGCGCGCCGCCGGCGGCGGAGTAGTCGACCGTGTCGACGCCGTCATTACCGTTCATGACGTCCGCGCCGCCGTCGCCCAGCAGCACATCGTCGCCGGCGCCGCCGGACAGCGTGTCGTCGCCCAGGTCGCCGGTCAGCGTGTCGGACCCGGCCTCGCCCAGCACGATGTCATTGTCGGCGCCGCCGAACAGCAGGTCGCCGTCCGCGCCACCGAAGATCGTGTCGTCGCCCGCGTCGCCCAGCAGGGTGTCGACGCCATCCTCGCCCAGGATCTTGTCGGCCCCACCACCGCCGATGGCCGAATCGTCGCCTGTCCCGCCCTTCAGAAGATCGAGACCCAGATTGCCGTTCAGCGTGTCGTTGCCGGCGCCGCCGCTGACGGTGTCGTCGCCGTCACCGCCCTGCACCTGATCGTCCCCGTCCTCGCCGAGGACGGCGTCATTGCCGGCGCCGCCGAGCACCGTGTCGTTACCCAGGCCGCCCAGGGCCTGGTCGGACCCGTCGCCGCCATTGACCACGTCGTTGCCCGCGCCGCCGCGCAAAGTGTCGTTGTCGGCCAGGCCGGAGACGATGTCGTCGTCATCGCCGCCGTCCAGAACGTCATTGCCCTCGTCGCCGGTCAGGGTGTCGTTGCCGCTGTCACCGAACATGGTGTCGTTGCCCGCGTCGCCGTCGACCACGTCCGCGCCGGCGCCGCCGCGCACCACGTCATCGCCCAGTTCACCGCGGACGGTGTCGTCGCCCGCGTCGCCCAGAACGGAATCGTTGTCGTCGCCGCCGCGGATGGAATCGTTGCCTTCACCGCCGAAAATGAGGTCGTTGCCGGTCGAACCGAGCAGGTTGTCGACACCCGCGCCGCCCAGAATGACGTCGTCGCCCGCCTCGCCGTTCAGGCCGTCCGCGCCGGCGCCGCCGTCGAGGGTGTCGTTGTCCGCGCCGCCGAACGCCGTGTCGTCGCCGTCGCCGCCCTCCAGGCGGTCATCGCCGGCGTCGCCGTTCATGGTGTCGTTGCCCAGGCCGCCCTTCAGGATGTCACCGGCGTCGCCGCCGAACAGGCGGTCGTTGCCGGCATCGGCCAGAATCACGTCCGCGCCGGCATTGCCCGATAGCGTATCGTTGTCGTCGCCGCCGAAGATGCGGTCCGCGTCGCCCGCGCCGCTGATCGAATCCGCACCCGCCAGGCCGAACAGCTTGTTGGCCGCGTTGGAGCCGACGATCGTGTCGGCGAAGGCGGTGCCGACCACGTCCTCGATGTTGACGTAGGTGTCGCCCTGCGCGTCGCCGCCGGTCCCGACGCCGAGGCCCAGATCGACATTCACACCCGCTGCGGATCCCGAGAAATCCAGCCGGTCCACGCCGCCGCCGCCGTTGATGGCATCGGCGCCGGCGCCGCCGATGATGGTATCCTCGTTGGCGCCGCCGAAGATGGTGTCGTTGCCCGCGCCGTCGACAATCAGGTCGTCGCCATTACCCGCAGTCAGCGAATCCGCGCCGTCGCCACCTTCCAGCGTATCGTTGCCGTTGCCGCCGTCGATGGTGTCCGCGCCGCCGGCGCCGACGATGGAATCCTGTCCGATGCCGCCCTGGAAGAAGTTCGCGCCCGCATCGCCGATCAGCGTGTCGTCTGCGGTGGTGCCGATCGCGCCCTCGATGGCGGTCAGCGTGTCGCCGTCGGCATCGCCGCCGGTGGCGAGGCCGAGGCCGATGTCGACGCTGATGGGCCCGGCCGAGCCGGAATAGTCGGCGACATCGATCCCCGCGCCGCCGTCCAGGCTGTCGGCGCCGGCGCCGCCCTTCAGCGTGTCGTTGCCCAGGCCGCCCAGCAGCGTGTCGTCGCCGCCCAGGCCGCGCAGATTGTCCGCGCCCGCGCCGCCGTCGAGCACGTTGGCGTCGGCGTTGCCCTGCAGCGTGTCGACCTGCGAGGTGCCGATGACGTTCTCGATCTTGCGCAGCTCGTCGCCCTCGGCGTCGGAACGCGAACCCTTGCCGTTGTTCAGGTTGACGGTCACGCCTGCGGCCGAGCCGGAATAGTCGGCGACATCGATGCCCGCGCCGCCGGCCATACGGTCCGCGCCGGACGCGCCGATCAGCGTGTCGTCGCCCAGGCCGCCGCGCATGTCGTCATTGCCGGAGCCGCCGAACAGCAGATCGTTGCCGGCGTCACCGTTGACGATGTCGTTGCCGCCCTGGCCAAGCAGCGTGTCGGCGTCGTCGCCGCCGCGCAGGATGTCGTCGTCGGAGCCGCCGTCCAGGCTGTCGCTGCCTTCGCCGCCCTCCAGGATGTCGGACTCGGTGCCGCCGAACAGGCTGTCGCCGCCCTCTCGCCCGCGGATGATGTCATTGCCGGCATTGCCCGAAAGGCTGTCGTCGCCCAGACCGCCGTCGACCGTATCGCTGCCGGTATTGCCCAGGATGGTGTCGTTGCCCACGCCGCCGAACAGCTGGTCGATGCCGCCGCCGCCGTCGATCACGTCGTCGCCGTCGTCTCCCTTGACCGTGTCCTTGCCTTCATTGCCGAACAGCAGGTCGGCGTCATCCCCGCCGCGGATCAGATCGTTGTCGTCGAGGCCGCGGATGGTGTCGGCGCCGGCCTCGCCGAAGAGCTGGTCGCGTCCGGCCTCGCCGTGAATGGAATCGTTTCCAAGTCCGCCAAGGACCGTGTCGTCGCCGAGATCGCCGTTGAGCGAGTCATTGCCGTCCTGCCCCAGGATGCGGTCGGCCCCCAGACCGCCACGGATGGTGTCCGCGCCGATGCCGCCCTCGGCCGAATCGTCGCCATCGCCGCCGAGTACGGAATCCGCGCCGTCGCCGCCGAACAGGGTATCGTCGCCCTCATTGCCGGCCACGGTGTCGTCACCGAGGCCGCCGAAGACCCGGTCGTTGCCTTGTTCGCCCGAGACGAAATCGTTGCCCGCCTCGCCGTCGACGGAATCGCCGCCGAAGCCGCCGACGATGGTGTCGCCGTCGTCACCGCCAAGCAGCGTGTCGACGCCGGAGCCGCCGAACATCGAATCCGCGCCGGACCCGCCGACCAGCAGATCGTCGCCGGAATCGCCCAGCATGGTGTCGTTGCCGCCGTCGCCGGCGACGGTGTCGTTCTCGGAACCGCCTTCCAGCAGATCCGCGCCCGCGCCGCCGGAGATCGAGTCGTCGTCGGCACCGCCGCGCACCGTGTCGATGCCGTCGCCGCCGGTCAGCGTGTCCGCGCCCCGGCCGCCGGCCACCTCGTCATTGCCGAGGCCGCCCGCGGCGAGATCGTCGCCGTCGTCGCCGACCACACGATCGTCGCCTTCGCCACCATCGAGAATGTCGTTGGCCGCGCCGCCCACCAGCGTGTCGGCGTCGACGCCGCCCGACAGCGTGTCCGCGCCCTCCTGGCCGAACATCCGGTTTGCGCCGCCCGTGGCGCTGATCAGGTCGTTGCCGCGGCCGCCCTGGATATCGTCGTCGCCGTCGCCGCCCTCCAGCGTATCCGCGCCGCCGATTGTGTCGCTGCCCAGGTCGCCGCGCAGCGTATCGGCGCCATCGCCGCCAGCCAGACTGTCACCGCCCTGGCCACCAAAGACGATGTCGTTGCCCTGACCGGCGAACACGGTGTCGGAGCCCTCCCGGCTGCGCACCAGATCGTCGCCGTCGCCGGCGTCCAGCAGATCGTCGCCGCTGCCGCCGTCCAGAAGGTCGTTCTCCGAGCCGCCGAAAAGGACGTCCGCGCCGGTCTGGCCGAACAACCGGTCGAAACCGGCCTCGCCCAGCAGCGTGTCGTCGTCGCCGCCACCCACCAGGATGTCGTTGCCGGCCTGGCCGTTCAGCGTGTCCTGGCCCGCGCCGCCCGCGATCTCATCCGAATCCGCCCCGCCGTCGATCGAATCGTTGCCGATTTCGCCCGCCAGCGAATCCGCGCCGGGGCCGCCGTCGATCGTGTCGTCCCCGTCCTTGCCGAAAACCGTGTCCAGACCGTCGCCGCCAGAGACCAGATCACCGCCTTCGCCCGCATTGATCAGGTCGCCGCCCGTACCGCCATCGAGCGTGTCCGCACCCGCGCCACCGAACAGCGTATCCAGACCATCGCCGCCTGAGAGGGAGTCGTCGCCGTCGCGGCCATCGATGAAATTGCCCGAGGCGTTGCCGGCGATGGTGTCGCCGCCGGCCCCGCCGATCACGTTCTGGATGGCGTCGAGCGTATCCGACCCTATGCCGGCGCCGCTGGCGAGGCCGAGACCGAGATCCACCGTGACCGGGGCGATCTGGGCGGAATAATCCACCTGATTGACGCCCGCGCCGCCCAGATAGGTATCGTCGCCCAGGCCGCCGACGAAGGTGTCGTCGCCTGCGTTGCCGGTCACGAAGTCGTTGTCGGCCCCGCCGGTCAGCAGGTCATTGCCGTCATTGCCCTGGATGGTGTCATCGCCGCCCAGGCCGGACAGCGTGTCGTCCAGCGGACTGCCGATCAGGACATCTCCGCCCGACGTCCCCGATTCATTGACGAACGTCAAACGCGCACGGGGGTGAATCCGCAGCAACTCGCACAACAGCGACATGATCGCCCTCCTAACAGGCCATCAACAGAACGTACTTGCCGCGGCGGACCCTTGATTGTCTTGTTTTTCTTGTTCGCCAATTGGTTAAACCAGAAAGGTGCAGCGGGCGCAACTGAAATGCCCCGGGCCCGGGCCGTGCCGCAGCGTCCGACGAGCGCTGCCGAGGTACCCGGATCGTGCCGCGACGGCCCCGCGTCTTCGCAGGAAATCAGGCCCTACCCCCAAAGGACGAATGCCCCTAGGATTGCCCAGTTGATTGAATCGGTAGTCAAGGGTTCTACCCGGTCCAGTTGCAGGGAGCACCAGGATGAAGGCTGGCGCGCCATGGAGCGTCAAGGGAGTCGAAGTGGACGCCCGCGAAACCGCGAAGGCGAAAGCCAGGGCGGCAGGTATGACTCTCGGCCAATGGCTCAACCGGGCGATTGTCGAGGCCGACAAGCCTGCCCCGCCGGCGCCGGCGGGGCAGGGTGGCGGTTCGCTGGAGACCGCGCGGGTGATGCGGGCGATCGCCGAACTGGCGCGCCGCGTCGACCAGTTGCGCGACGCCGGCGGCTCGGCCATACCCGAAGCTGCCCGGCTGGAGGCCGCGCTGGACGATATCGGCGAACGCGTCGACCGTATGGCCCGGGCGCTACCAGCGCCGGAACAGCAGATCGACCAGCCCCGGCTGGAACGTGGCCTGCTTACGATCGTGCGCCGTCTCGACGAACTTGACCGCAAGACCTCCGAGCAGACCGACCTGACGCCATTGCGGGAGGGGCTGAGCCGGCTGGAACAACGGATCGGCAGCGCACCGGAAAACCGCGCCGGACTGGAAGATGTCCGCCGCGCCGTCACGGAACTCACCGAGCGACTGGACGCTCCGTCCGGCTCCGGCGGCGAGGCCGCCGAACTCAAGGCGATCGTCGAGCGGCAGGCGGAAGACATCCGCAAGCTGATGAACGGCATGGTCAACATCGCCGCCAAGATCGACGAGGTCGAGGCCGCGGTGAAAGACGGCAGCCGCGACCTGCCGGCCCCCGGCGACGAGGACGCACGCCCCGACCAGTTCGCCGAAGAACTCGCCGCGCTCCGCCGGGAACTCGCTGAACGCGACAGTCAGACCGGCCCGGCAGGCCGCGACGCCGCATTTGCGGCGATGCTCGCTCCGGTGACCGACGCCATCCGAGATCTCGAAGGCCGGCTCGGCGCGCGCGATCAGGCGCAGGCCGAATCCGATGCGCGGCCGCCCCTGGCCGACGCCGCGGAATCTGCAACCGGTGAAGCCGAGGCCGAGGCCGCCGATCCCGAGCCGCCCGCGCCCGAAGCCGAGGACGAGCCTGCGGACGCGCCGCTGACGGAAGCGAGTCCCGAACTGGCCGCGCTGCACGACCTGACCGCCCGTCAGGATGAACGGATCGCGCCCAAGCACGAGTCCGATGAAAACCGCGATCCTCTCTTCCATGACCTGCCCCCCTTCGACGACCCGGACGCGGCGCCCGACGAGGAGGAGGGGGAGGAGATCGCACCCGATGTCGAGCCGGAACCCGAAGCGACGGCCGCAATCGATCCGATCGAAACCGTTCCGCCGCGTTCCGATGGCGGACCCGCCATGGCGACGGAAATCCCCGATGACGCGACTCCCGACCGGCCACGGCGCCTGGTGCCGGTCGAATCGCTGCTCGGCGACACACTGACCGGGCGCACGCCACCGCCGGATGATCGCGACGAAGGCGGTCTTGGCGGTGTCGGCGCATTCGGTGACGACGGCGGCTTCCATAGCCGGGACCATGAAGAACCGGCAGCCCCTCGCCGCGAAGGCGCAATGCGGCTCGACCGGCCCATCGACATCGACAGACGGGAACCGCCGGCCCCTGCGCCCTACCCCCCACGCCGGCGCGGCAGGGGTTATCTCGTTGCAGCGGTGATCTTCCTCGCGCTGCTGCTGGGCGGCTACTGGTTCGTCGGCACGCCGGCCTTCCAGCAGGTCGCGGAGCGGGCCAAGGCGCTCTGGGATGACGGCGTGACCGCCATCGGCCGGTTCCAACTGCCTGGCGGCGGCGAGGGACCGGGCGCCGAGGCGCCAATGGCGGAGAGTGAAGCGACGGTGCCCGCAGCGACCGAGCGTGCGCCTGAGACCACTTCTCCGGAACCGGCATCCGGGGCCGCGCCGGCAGCGTCATCCGCCGCGACTGACGATCCGCCGCTGCAGATGGAGACCAGCGAGACCGACCTCGCCGCCGTGAAGCCGGAAGAGCCGGCGGCGCCGGCTTCCGCGCCGCCGCAGGAATCCGAGGTCGACCCCGTTCTTGCCGCCGCCCGCGACGGCGATGCCGAGGCCCAGTACGAAATGGCCATCCGCTATCGCGATGGCGTGGGCGTCGACGTCAGCTATGGCGAGGCGGCGGACTGGTTCGACCGCGCCGCCCAGCAGGGCCATGTCGACGCGCAGGCCAATCTGGGTGTGATGTACCGTCAGGGGGTGGGCGTGCCGCGCGACATTGATCTCGCCAAGCTCTGGCTGCACGCCGCCGCCCGGTCGGGGCATGCGGACGCGCAGAAGTATCTGGGCGAGGTCTACGCGCAGGACGATCTGGGGACGCCGGACTACTTCCAGGCCGCGCGCTGGTTCCGCGAGGCGGCCGAACAGGGCCTGGTCGATGCGCAGTACAACATGGGCGTGCTCTACGAAGGGGGCCTTGGGGTCCCGCGCGACTTCGAGCAGGCCTATTACTGGTTCCGCCTGGCCGCCAGGGCCGGCGACGAGACGGCCGAAGCCGACGTGCGCCGCGTCATCCCCCTGCTGACACAGGAGCAGCGCACGGAAGTCGATGCCCGTGTCGACGCCTTCACGCCGGCCAGCGGCGAGAACGCCGCAACGGCGCCGTCGGACAGCGGCCAGACCCTGACGCGGCGCGACCAGATCCGCGAACTGCAGCAATTGCTGGTCGACCGTGGCTACGACCCCGGCGAGCCAGACGGCCTGATCGGCGCCCGCACCCGCGACGCGATCCGGCAATGGCAGGAGACTCAGGGCCTGCCGGAGACCGGACAGGTCACGATGCAGGTGCTCGAAGGCCTGCGGTCGGGCGGATGACCGGCGGTGAAGACAATCGAGACGGCGACACCGGGAGCGTCTGGCGCATCCGCGGCGTCGAGAGCGAAATCCAGGAGGCCGCGCGTCTGGCCGCGCGACAATCCGGCCAGACCCTTGCCGAATGGCTGAGCCGCGCCGTTGGCGCAGCGGCGCTGGCGGAGCTGGACGGCACCACCGAGAACGCGACCGCGGCCGCCGCGGCGGACATGGCGGATTTCCGCGTCCTGCTGGACGAACGGACGCGCGAATTCCTTGACCGCAACGCCACGTCCGCCGGTTCGCCCGATCCGGACGTTTCCGGGGACGAGCCCATGACCGCCGTGGTGGAGCTCAATGATCCGGCGCCTTCGGGGGGTCTCTCCCCCGAGATGCAGGAAGAATTCGACCGGCTGCGGTTGCTGATCCACGAGTATCTCGGCGCCATGCTTCCAGCGCTGGAGTCGGTTGACGACACGTCCCGGACCTTGCGCGATCTGTCCGCTCTGGCGCAGGATGTGCGCCGCTCGGCAGAGGAGGCGCGCCGCGCGGCGGAGCTGATCGGCCCGCTGGAGCGAACACTCGCGCGCCTCGCCGACACCAGGGGACAGGATTTCACAGAGGAACGGAATGGACGTCGGGCAGCAGGTATCGGAAAACTGTTCCGAGGCTGACCGCCTGCGCCGGCGCGTTCCTCCAGGCCCGACGAGGCGCTGAACCCGACGTGCAGATCTATCTCCCCATCGCCGAAATCTCCGTCAGCATATTCCTGCTGCTCGGGCTTGGCGCGGGCGTGGGCTTTCTCTCGGGCATGTTCGGCGTCGGCGGCGGCTTCCTGATGACGCCGCTGCTGATGTTCCTCGGCATCCCGCCGGCCGTGGCCGTGGCCACCGAGGCGAACCAGATCGTGGCCGCCAGCGTCTCCGGCGCCCTGGCCCACTGGCGGCGCAGGAACGTCGACGTGAAGATGGGACTGGTGCTGCTGTGCGGCGGCCTGGTCGGCTCGGTCATCGGCACGGTGATCTTCACCTGGATGAAGACGCTCGGTCAGAGCGACCTGCTGATCAAGCTCTGCTACGTGGTCTTCCTGGGGATCATCGGCGCGCTGATGTTCATCGAGAGCGCAAGGGCGCTCTTCCGCCAGCGGCGCGGCGGCGCGCGCCGCAAGAAGCGTCAGCACTACTGGATCCACGGCCTGCCGCTGAAGATGCGTTTCAAGCGCTCCAAGCTCTACATCAGCGCCCTGCCGCCGCTGGTCATCGGCTGCCTGGTCGGCATTCTCGCCGCCATCATGGGCGTTGGCGGCGGCTTCATCATGGTGCCGGCGATGATCTACCTGCTGGGCATGCCCACGGCCGTGGTGGTCGGCACGTCGCTGTTCCAGATCACTTTCGTCACTGCCGCCGTGACTGTCCTGCATTCCGTCAACACCCAGACCGTGGACGTTGTCCTGGCGCTCCTTTTGCTGACGGGATCGGTCATCGGCGCACAGTTCGGCACGCGGGTCGGCCTCTATCTGAAGGGCGAACAGCTCCGCTTCCTCCTCGCCGCCATGGTGCTGCTGGTCTGCGGCAAGCTGGCCTATGACCTGATCGCGGTACCGTCGGAGCTGTTCAGCATCGCCATTGGCGCGGAGGCAGGACATTGATCGCCCGTCTGATCCTGCTCGCCGGACTGCTGACCGGTCTCGCCGCCGAAGCGCAGTCACCGCTGGTCTCCGACATCTCCTCCAGACGAATCGGCATCGATTCCAGCTTCACCGGGACCGAACTCTTGCTGTTCGGCTCGCTGGACCAGCCCGGCGACGTCGTCATCGTCATCAAGGGCCCGCCGCAATCACTGACCGTGCGGCGCAAGGAGCGCATCGCCGGCGTCTGGGTGAATGCCGATGCGGTCACCTACCGCAACGTGCCCGGCTTCTACGCGGTCGTTTCGAACCGGCCATTGACGGATATCGCCAGCGAGCGGGTGCTGCGCCGCCACGGCATCGGCATCGAGAACATCCGGGTCGAGTCCATCGAAGGCGGCGCCACCGAGGCCGGCTTCGACGCCGCCGTCAAGCGGCTACGCCAGCAGAACAACCTGTTCCACCAGGACACCAGCGGCGTCACCATCCTGTTCGACCGGCTGTATCGGTCCACCATCGCCTTTCCCGCCAACGTGCCGGTGGGCTCCTACACGACGGAAGTCTATCTGTTCCAGGACGGCAGCGTGGTCAGCGCCCAGACCAGTCCCATCCTGATCGACAAGTCGGGCATCGAGCGGGCGCTGTTCTCGTTCGCGCACCAGTGGCCGCTGTTCTATGGCCTGTTCGCGGTGGTCATCGCCGCCTTCGCCGGCTGGGGCGCGGCGCAGATCTTCCGCAAGTCCTGATCCCTCAGAGATCCGAAGCCAGGCTGGCGGCGATCGCCCACATCACCAGCCCGATCACGATATCGAAGACGCGCCACGCCGCCGCACGCGCGAACAGCGGCGCCAGAAGACGCGCGCCAAATCCCAGCCCGTAGAAGAAGACGGCGCTGGCGGCGGCCCCGCCCAGCCAGAACAACAGCCGTCCCTCCGCATCGTGGCGTGCCGCGATCCCGCCCAGCAGCACGACCGTGTCGAGATAGACATGCGGGTTCAGGAAGGTGAAGGCGAGCGTGGCGGCAGCGGCCGCGCGCCACGACGTCTCCCCGCCCCCGGCGGGCAGCAGCCGGCCCGGACGCAACGCCCGGCCCAGCGCCAGCGCGCCATAGACGAACAGGAACACGGCTCCGCCCAGCGTCACCCACCAGACGAGTTCCGGCGCCTGCCCGATCAGAGCGCCCAGTCCCATCACCCCCGCCCCGATCAGAAGGGCGTCGGACAGCGCGCAAATGGAGGCGATGAGCAGCACATGGCGGCACTTCAGCCCCTGACGCAGCACGTACGCATTCTGCGCCCCGATCGCGAGGATCAGGCCGAAGCCGAGCGCAAATCCCTCCAGTGCCGGCTCCAGCGTCCCCTCCTTCCGATGGCCATGGCAAACCGGCGGCGGATATAGCACGTCCGCGCCGGGGCGCCCGGGCGGAATGCCATGTCGCCGGCCTCGCACGTCCGCCGCATGGTCGGCATGCGCCGCACGGGCTGGACCGGCGCAGTCGCCCTACCTATTTTCCGCCGCTCACGAAGGTTTCCCCGTCAGATCAGGAGTATCCCGCATGGCGTTGAGCCAGCCTGTCAGGCGCAAGCATCGGCACACGAGAGGCATCGAGATCCGCGGCTATGAGCGCGAGGACGGCCTCTGGGACATCGAGGGCGTGATCTCCGACCACAAGCCCGAGGCCTATGGCCGGATGGAAGAGCGGCGGCCCGACGGTATGGTCCACAAGATGTGGGTGCGGCTGACCGTGGATACCGACTTCCTGATCCACGAGGCCGAGAGCTGGTCCGAGGTCACCCCCTACGGCATCTGCAAGGACGTCAACGCCAACTTCGACGCGCTGGCGGGCCTGAAGATCGGCCCCGGCTTCAACCGCAAGGCGCGCGAACGCATCGGCGGCACCCTGGGCTGCACCCATATCGTCGAACTGCTGCCGCAGATGGCGACGGCCGCGATGCAGACCATCTGGCCGATCAAGGACAGCATGGGCGGCGACGGCCGGCCCGGCGTCAAACCGCCGATCCTGAATACCTGCCACGCCTGGGCCGAGTACAGCCCGGCGGTCAAGGATCGCTTCCCGGCGTTCCACAACCCCGACAGCAAGCTGCCCCGCGCGGGCTGAGCCGTGTTGACAGGCGGCGGCGAGCGGCTATCGTCCGCGCGCTTCGACCGAGATGTCATCCGAGGGGAAGGGCCGCCGACCATGAGCCTGCACGCGCTGGAAAAGAAGATCGAACAGGCTTGGGAGAGCCGCGACAGGATCGGCCCGGCCACGACCGGCGAACTGCGCGAGGCGGTCAACCAGGCCCTCGACGCCCTGGATTCGGGCGAGACGCGCGTCGCCGAGAAGCGCTCGGGCGAGTGGGTCGTCAACCAGTGGCTGAAGAAGGCGGTGCTGCTCAGCTTCCGTCTCAACGACATGACGCCGATTTCCGGCGGACCAGGCGGCGATTCCACCTGGTTCGACAAGGTGCCCAGCAAGTTCGCCGGCTGGGGCGACGGCGAGTTTCGCAAGGCCGGCTTCCGCGCCGTGCCGAACTGCATCGTGCGCCGTTCCGCCTATATCGCGCCGGGCGTGGTGTTGATGCCGAGCTTCGTCAATCTGGGCGCCTATGTGGACGAAGGCACCATGGTCGACACCTGGGCCACGGTCGGCTCCTGTGCCCAGATCGGCAAGGAATGTCACATCTCGGGCGGCGCCGGCATCGGCGGCGTGCTGGAGCCGCTGCAGGCGAATCCGGTGATCATCGAGGACAACTGCTTCATCGGCGCCCGTTCCGAAGTCGCCGAAGGCGTCATCGTCGAACAGGGCTCGGTGCTCTCCATGGGCGTCTATATCGGCGCATCCACCAAGATCGTGAACCGGGAAACCGGCGAGGTCCATATCGGCCGCGTGCCGTCCTACTCCGTCGTGGTGCCCGGCGCCATGCCGGGCCCCGTGATCGACGGCCGGCCGACGCCGTCGCTCTATTGCGCCGTGATCGTCAAGCGCGTCGACGAGCGCACACGGGCGAAGACCTCGATCAACGAACTGCTCCGGACCTGATCACTCCAGCAGCCGTGGCCTGACGAAACGCTCCAGGCGGCCGCTGCCGGGCTGCACACCGCTCCAGCCGTCATCGAAGACGATCTCGGTCAGGGCGCCGGTCGGGTACGACCCGGCCAGCGCCGCCATGTCCGCCCGATCGCCGTCTCCGGCCAGGGAACGGGCGAGGATCTCGATCCCCGGACTGTGGCCCAGCATCAGCACACGGCCGACGCGGTCGGGCAGCACGTGGAGCAACTTCAGATAGTCGCGCGGCTCGCCGAGATAGAGCGATCGCTCGAAACGGGGCGCGTGATCCCAGGCCGCCGCCGCCGACAGGCGCCGCCAGGTTTCCCGCGTCCGCGCCGCGGTCGAGGAACAGACCAGATCGGGTGTGAGGCCCTCTTCCGCCATGTAGCGGCCCATGCGGTCCGCCGCCTTGCGGCCGCGTTCGTTCAGGGGCCGGTCGTGATCGCCGAGCGCGGGGTTGCTCCAGGCGGACTTGGCGTGGCGCAGCAGCATCAGCGTCTTCATGGAGACACTGTCATGCGACGGTCAAAATGATTCAAGAGAACTGCTATAAGCACTCAGCGAAGATACGGGGCCCCGACATGAACGATACCGCCATGACGACAGCGACGAAGCGGCCGCCCGAGCCGCCGAGTCCGGCGATCGAGGCGATCGACATGACGTCGCCCGGCCGCTTCATCAATCGCGAGCTGTCCTGGCTGCAGTTCAACGCCCGCGTGATGGAGGAATCCCAGAACCCGCGTCATCCCTTGCTGGAACGGGTCCGCTTCCTGTCGATCTCGGCGTCCAATCTCGACGAGTTCTTCATGGTCCGCGTCGCGGGCCTCTGGGACATGGTCCAGGCTGACGTGAAGACGGTGACGCCGGACGGGCTGACGCCGTCGCAGCAGCTGGAGAAGATCGACGACCTCGCCGGCCGGCTGATGCGCCAGCAGCAGAGCTACTGGAGCGCGCTGCAGAAGGAACTGCGCGAGAACGGCATAGCCATCGTCGAGGCCGACGAACTGTCGGCGACGGAACGCGAATGGCTGGACGGCCATTTCCTCGACCAGATCCTGCCGGTCCTCACGCCGCTGGCCATCGACCCCGCGCACCCCTTTCCCTTCATCCCCAATCTGGGCCTGGCGATGATCGCCCAGCTGAAGCGCACCGACGACGGACGCCTGCTGGATGCGATCGTGCCCATCCCCCAGCACGTCGCGCGCTTCGTCCGGCTGCCCAGCGATTCCATCCGCTTCGTCGCGGTCAGCCAGCTTATCGCCATGTACATGTCGCGGCTGTTCCCGGGCTACGAGATCGTCAGCCGCGGCCAGATCCGCGCCATCCGCGATTCGGACATCGAGCTGGAGGAGGAATCGGAGGACCTGGTCCGCACCTATGAATCCGCCCTCCGCCGCCGCCGCCGCGGCCACATCGTGCGTCTCCAGATCACCGGCGGACTGAACGATCATCTCAAGCGTCTGGTGGTCGAGGAGACCGACACCCGGCCGCAGGACATCGTCGTGGTCGAGGGCATGCTGGCGCTGGCCGACATCAGAAGGGTGATCGTCGACGAACGCCACGATCTGCTGTTCAAGCCCTATCACGCGCGCTTCCCCGAGCGCATACGCCAGTTCGGCGGCGACTGCTTCGCCGCCATCCGCTCCAAGGACATCGTCGTCCACCATCCTTTCGAGAGCTTCGACGTGGTGGTGCAGTTCCTCCGCCAGGCGGCCGAGGATCCCAACGTGCTGGCGATCAAGCAGACGCTCTACCGGACCTCCGACAATTCGCCGATCGTCCAGGCGCTGATCGCCGCCGCCGAGGCCGGCATCTCGGTGACCGCGATGGTCGAGCTCAAGGCGCGCTTCGACGAGGCCAGAAACATCAAGTGGGCCCGCGATCTGGAGCGCGCCGGCGTTCAGGTGGTCTACGGCTTCGTGGAGTTGAAGACCCACGCCAAGATCTCGCTGGTAGTGCGCCGGGAGAAGGACGGTCTCAGGACCTACTCCCATTTCGGCACCGGCAACTACCACCCGATTACGGCGAAGATCTACACCGACCTCTCCTACTTCACGGCGGACCCGCAACTCGGCAGGGAAGCGAGCGCCATCTTCAACTTCCTCACCGGCTATGCCCGACCCGAGGGGCTGAAGGAGATCGCCTATTCGCCGCATACCCTGGCGCCGAAGGTGCTGGCCGAGATCGAGGGCGAGATCGAGCACGCCAAGGCCGGCCGGCCGGGCTGCATCTGGGCCAAGCTGAACAGCCTGGTCGACCCCGACATCATCGATGCGCTCTACCGCGCCAGCCAGGCCGGGGTGGAGGTGGAACTGGTCATCCGCGGCATCTGCTGTCTCCGGCCGGGCGTTCCGGGCCTGTCGGAGAACATCCGCGTGCGCAGCATGATCGGCCGCTTCCTGGAGCATTCGCGCATCGTCGCCTTCGGAAATGGCGCCGAACTGCCCAGCCGCCAGGCCAAGGTCTACATCACCTCCGCCGACTGGATGCCGCGCAACCTCTACCGCCGGGTGGAGAGTTTCGTGCCGATCAAGAACGAGACCGTCCACGCCCAGGTGCTGGAACAGATCATGGTCGCCAATCTGAAGGACGACCTGCAGAGCTGGATGATGCTGCCGGATGGAGAATATCGTCGCATTCCGGTGGACGGCGAGGGATTCAGCGCGCATGAATACTTCATGACCAACCCCAGCCTGTCGGGCCGGGGCAAGGCCATGGACGGCGACCGCGCGCCGCTGGAACTCAAACTGGACGACCACGACGACTGACGGAGTCGCATGCCGGACTCGATAACCGCCAGATCAAAGTCGGACAGGATCGCCGTCGTCGACGTCGGCTCGAATTCCGTCCGGCTGGTGATATTCGGCGACTGCGAACGTGCGCCGCTCGCCATGCTGAACGAACGCGCCTTCTGCTCTCTGGGCAAGGGGCTGGGCAAGACCGGCCGCCTCAATCCGGAAGGCGTGGATCACGCGCTGAAGACGCTGCGCCGCTTCGACTGGATGAGCCGCGCCGCCGGCGCCTCGCGCGTCTTCGCCTTCGCCACCGCAGCCGTGCGCGACGCCCGCGACGGGGCCGAGTTCGTGGAGCGCGCCCGCCGAGAGACCGGAATCGACCTGCGCGTGCTGACCGGCCCCGAAGAAGCCAATCTCGCCGGTCTAGGCGTTCTGTTCGGACTGCCCGACGCCCAGGGCGTCGTCGGCGACCTTGGCGGCAGCAGCCTCGAACTCGCCCCGATCCGGGACCGGAAGGTACTGGAAGGCGCGACCCTGCCCGTCGGGCCGCTGCAGTTTCCCGCCGACAGTTTCCAGCCAGCGGCAATCCGGCGCGCCGTGCACCACCATCTCGACCGGCTCGACTGGCTGGAGGGCTGCGCCGGCCAGGATCTCTATCTGGTCGGCGGCACCTGGCGCGCTGTGGCCAAGCTCGATATCGGCATGCGCAATTACGGGCTGAACATCATCCACGGTTACGAAATGACCCCGGACAGGGCCATCGCCATCGCCCGACTGATTGCGCGGCAGAGCCCCGAATCCCTGGCCGGGGCCGAAGGCATTTCCAACCGCCGCCTGCAGGTGCTGCCCGCCGCCTCGCTCGTGCTGGAGGCGATCGTGGACCGCCTGGCGCCGCCGCGGCTGGTCTTCAGCGCCCACGGCGTCCGCGAAGGCGCCTATCTCGAATGCCTCAGCGAGGCAGCGCGCGACAACGACCCGCTGCTGGCGGGCGTGGAGGCGCTGGCGCGCCACGAAGCGCGGTTCAGCCCCGCGGTCGGCAAGGAGATCTTCGACTGGACCGGCAATCTGTTCGCCGGCGAGACCGCCCGGGAAGCACGGCTAAGGATGGCGGCCTGTCTGCTCTGCGATGTCGGCTGGCGAACGCATCCCGACTATCGCGCCACCCAGTCCTACCGCCGCGTGCTGCGCGCGCCGCTGCTGGCCGTCAGCCACGCCGACCGCGCCTTTCTGGCGGTGACGATGTTGCGGCGCTATTCCCACAAGGCCGGACGGGACGTGGTGGATGAAGCCCGCACGCTGCTCTCCGACGATCAGGTGATGCGGGCGGAACGGATCGGCGGCGCGATGCGGCTGGCGCAGACGCTGACCGGCGGCGCGCCCGGCCTGCTTCCGGCCTTCTCGCTGGAGCTGAAGGACCGCAGGATCACCCTGGCGGGCCCCGCCCCGCAGATCGCGGTGATCGGCGAATCCGTGCAATCGCGGCTGAAGCGCCTGGCCGGGCTGTTCGACGCCGACGAGGCGATCGTGGCGCTCTGACGGCGACTCAGCGCCAGACCGGCAGAACGAATATCGCCGCGACAGTGCAGAGCGTCAGCGCGAAGGCGCGAAACAGACGCTCGGACGCGAAGCCGAACAGGGCGCTGCCCGAATAGATCGCCACCGCGTAGGCCGGCGCGATGAGCGCGGCTAGCATGATCCGCTCCGGCGTGAACAGGCCGGCCACGAGGTGGGCGATACCGGCGAGCACCCCGGTCAGGCCGAAGAAGGCGAAGGTGTTCATGCGCACCTGGGCGGGCGCGGTCTCGCTGCCGACCCAGAAGACGATCACCGGGGGGCCCGTCAGGCCGGCGAGGCCGCCGCCGACGCCTGCGGCCGCGCCGACGGCGACGACGCCGGCCCGGTGGAGCGGCTTGCGGCGCCTGTAGCCGCTGGCGAGGCCGGCCACGGCGACCAGCACCAGCACCGCGATGGTCCAGCGCAGCGGATCCTCCGGCGCGTTGGCGAGCAGCCAGACGCCTGCCGGCGCGCCGAACACCGCGCCCAGGAACAGTGGCCGGATCTCGGCCCAGGCGCAGTGCCTGAATCCCTGCACCACCAGCGGCAGGGTGACCAGATTGTCCATGATCCAGAGTGCGATCACGGCCGTGGGCGGATCGACGATCACGCTGGCCAGCGGCACGAAGATCATCGCCGCCCCGAAACCGGAGAAGCCCCGAACGAAGCCCGCCGCCATCGCGGCCAGCGCCAGCATCAGCGTGTCGGCGGTGAGAAACCCGGCGGCCAGCGCCGCCAGTTCGTTCATCCCCAGCCGTCCGGGGCCGGCGTGATCTCGATGACCTCGCCGTCATGGACGGCCAGACCGATCCGGCCGTGTTTCAGGTCCAGCGCCGCATCGCCGAAGACGCCGCGCCGCCAGCCCTTCAGCGCCTGCACGTCGGCGTCGTCATCGGCGGCAATGCGCTCCAGTTCAGCCGAGGGACAGACCAGCTTCTGGGCCACGTTGTGCGTGGCGCAGCGCCGCTTCAGCAGGACCTTGAGCATCTCGATCACCGGCGCCAGCGCCGGATCGGGCGGCTCCGACCTGGGCAGCTGCGGCCATTGCTCCTTCGGCTGCTTCAGGACTTCCTGGATCGTCGCCAGGATGGCCTCGCCGAAGGGGCCGTGCGCGACCTTCGCGTTCAGGCCGCGCACATGGGCGAGCTTCTCGGCGTCCTTCGGCGGATCGGCCGCAATCTCCATGATCGATTCGTCGCGTACGACCCTGTTACGCGGTAGGTTGCGGCGCTGCGCCTCCCGCTCCCGCCAGGCGGCCAGGGCCTTCAGCATGGCGAGGAAGCGCGGCTTGTTGGAGCGCGCCTTGAGGCGCCGCCAGGCATCCTCCGGCTGGACGATATAGGTCTCTTTCGCCGCCAGTGTCGCCATCTCGTCGGCGACCCAGCTGGCCCGTCCGGAGCGGGCCAGCTCCTCCTGCATCTTGCGGTAGACGACGCGCAGATGGGTCACGTCGGAGAGCGCGTATTCAAGTTGCCGGTCACTCAGCGGGCGGCGCGCCCAGTCGGTGAAGCGGCTGGTCTTGTCGATCCGCTCGCCCGTCATGCGCTGGACCAGCGCGTCGTAGGCAATCGAGTCGCCGAAGCCCATGACCATCGCCGCCACCTGGGTGTCGAACAGCGGCGTCGGCGTCTCCCCGCCCTCGTGGACGAATATCTCGATGTCCTGACGCGCGGCGTGAAACACCTTCACGATCCGCTCGTCATAGAGCAGGTCATAGAGCGGCTTCAGGTCGATGCCCTTCGCCAGCGGGTCCACGATGACGCCTTCGTCCGCCGGCCCGGCAAGCTGCACCAGACAGAGATTCGGCCAGTAGGTGCTTTCGCGGATGAATTCGGTGTCGATGGCGACGAAGGGCTGTCCCTCCAGTTCCTCGACATAGGCGCGGAGCGCCTCGGTATCGGTGATGATCTTCATTTGGCCCAGCCTCTACCACATTCGGCGGCGGGCCATGTAGTGTTGATCTTGACAAGGCCCCCCGGCGGCTGTTCGTTCCCGTCCACATTGCCAGCCCACTCCCGATCATGGTCGAGAACATGCACGCCTATCGCAGCCACACTTGCGGCGAGCTCCGCCGCGCCAACGAGACCGAAACGGTCCGCCTGTCGGGATGGATCCACCGCAAGCGCGATCACGGCAACCTGCTGTTCGTGGACCTGCGCGACCATTATGGCCGCACCCAGTGCGTGATCGAGAGCGGCGAGCCGGGCTTCGAGACCGTTGACAACGCGCGCTCGGAGAGCGTCATCACGATCACCGGCAAGGTGGTGCTGCGCTCCGACGACACGCGGAATCCCGACCTGCCGACCGGCGACATCGAGGTCCGTATCCAGGACGTCGAGGTGCAGAGCGCGACCGGCGATCTGCCCATGCCGGTCTTCGGCGACCAGGAATATCCGGAGGACATCCGCCTCCGCTACCGCTTCCTGGACCTGCGCCGCGACCGCATGCACCGCAACGTGACCATGCGCGCCAAGATCATCGCCGACATCCGCCGACGGATGACGGAAGGCGGCTTCTTCGAGTTCCAGACGCCGATTCTCACGGCCTCCAGCCCCGAGGGCGCACGCGACTTCCTGGTGCCGAGCCGGCTGCATCCGGGCAAGTTCTACGCCCTGCCCCAGGCGCCGCAGCAGTTCAAGCAGCTGCTGATGATCTCCGGCTTCGACCGCTATTTCCAGATCGCGCCCTGCTTCCGCGACGAGGACGCCCGCGCCGACCGGTCCCCCGGCGAGTTCTACCAGCTCGACGTGGAAATGAGCTTCGTCGAGCAGGAGGACGTCTTCCAGGCCATCGAGCCGGTGCTGACAGGCACCTTTGAGGCCTTCTCGGAATGGCCGGTGACCACCAAGCCCTTTCCGCGCATCCCCTATGCCGAGGCAATGCTGAAATACGGCTCCGACAAGCCGGACCTGCGCCTGCCGGAGAGCATGGACATCCGCGACGTCACCGAGGCCTTCCGCGGCTCGGGCTTCGGGCTGTTCGCCAAGGCGGTCGACAAGGGCTCGGTCGTGCGCGCCATCCCCGCGCCCGGCGCGGCGGTGAAGCCCCGCTCCTTCTTCGACCAGATGAACGACTGGGCGCGATCGGAAGGCGCCGGGGGTCTGGGCTACATCATCTATGGCGAGGACGGCCCACGCGGCCCCATCGCCAAGAACCTGGACGAGGAACGCGTCGAGCGGATCAGGACCGAATGCGGCCTGTCCGCCGGCGACGCGGTGTTCTTCGCCGCCGACAGGGCTGACGGCGCGGCGAATCTGGCCGGCAAGGCGCGCGTCCGGCTCGGCGACCAGCTCGAGTTGCTGGAGCGTGAGCAGTTCAGGTTCTGCTGGATCGTCGACTTCCCGATGTTCGAATGGGACGAGGACGAGAAGAAGGTCGAGTTCTCCCACAATCCCTTCTCCATGCCCCAGGGCGGCATGGAGGCGCTGGAGAGCATGGACCCGCTCGAGATCAAGGCGTTCCAGTACGACGTGGTCTGCAATGGCGTGGAACTCTCCTCGGGCGCGATCCGGAACCACCGCCCCGACATCATGCTGAAGGCCTTCGAAATCGCCGGCTACCAGGCCGAGCAGGTGGAGAAGGATTTCTCGGGGATGCTCAACGCACTGCGCTATGGCGCCCCGCCCCATGGCGGCATCGCGCCGGGCGTCGACCGCATCGTCATGCTGATCCTGGACGAGCCGAACCTGCGCGAGATCGTGGCCTTCCCCATGAACCAGCAGGCCGAGGACCTGATGATGGGGGCGCCGGCCGAGGTCTCGCCGAAGCAGCTCCGCGAACTGCACATCCGCTCGGTATTGCCGGAGCCGGAGAAGAAGTGACCGGTCGGCGCGCGTGGGATGGCTCGGCCGGCACGCGCGCCTTCTGCCGATGAGCCGGGCAATGAATGGCGAAACGGTGGCGGTAACGGCATGCCCCCCATGCCGGACACACGCGCAAGTGGTCGGGCGACGGGAAACGCGATATATGGTCAGACCATGAGCGAGATCGCGGCAGCACCGGCATCGGGCGCGTCCGAGAAGACGCGGGACAGGATCGGGTTCTTCTTCCTGAACCTGGGCCATCTCTACGACCACATGTTCATGCTGATCTTCGCCACCGTCGTGGTGGCCCTCGTCGGCATGGACGGCATGAGCTATGGCGAGTTGCTGAAGCTGGCGACGCCTGCCTTCGTGCTGTTCGGCCTGGGATCGCTGCCCGCCGGCTGGCTGGCCGACCGCTGGTCGCGCCAGGGCATGATCACGGTTTTCTTCATCGGCATCGGCGCCGCCTCGATCCTCACCGGCTTCGCGGAGTCGAGCTGGCAGATCGCCCTCGGCCTCGGCGCCATCGGCCTGTTCGCCTCGATCTACCATCCCGTCGGCATCGCCATGGTCGTCGACGGCCGCGAGAAGGTCGGCAAGGCGCTGGGCATCAACGGCGTCTGGGGCAACATGGGCGTGGCCGCTGCGCCGCTGGTCGCCGGCTATCTGGTGCAGACCGCGGACTGGCGCACGGCGTTCATCGTCCCCGGCATCGTCGCCGTGCTGACTGGCCTCGCCTACATCGTCTTCTGCCGCGACAGCGCGCGCCGGCCGAAGACGGCGAAGCCGCAGGTCGCCGACCCTCACGACAGCGACCTGACGAAGGCCGTGCTGCTGCGCGTCGCCTTCGCGCTGACGCTGACGATCCTGTTCGGCGGCATCGTCTTCCATTCGGTCGCCATCGCCCTGCCCAAGCTCTACGCCGAGCGGCTGGCCAGCCTGACCACCGACCTGGCCAATATCGGCGTCATCGTCGCCCTGATCGTCGGCATCGCCAGCTTCGCGCAGATCGTCGTCGGCCATCTGGTCGACCGCTTCCCCGCGCGGCGCATCCTGTTCCTGATCGCACTGCTGCAGGTGCCGGCGCTGGCCGGCGTCGCGGTACTGTTCGACCTGCCGGCGATCTTCGTCGGCTTCGCCGCGCTGCTGCTGATTCTGGGCGAGGTGCCGATCCACGACACGATCGTGACCCGCCACACCAGGGCCGCCTGGCGCGGCCGCGTCTTCGCGGTGAAGTTCGTCATCGCGCTGCTGGTGGCGGCGGCGGTGCCGTCGCTGGTCGGCGGCGTGCACGAGGCCTTCGGCTTCGACGCCCTGTTCTACATCCTCGCCGCGGCCGCGGGCGGCGTCGCGTTGTCGGCGCTGATCCTGCCGAAGGCCCGCAAGATCGCCCGTTGAACACCTCCATCCCGGAGCGCCCGTCATGACCCAGCACACCATCAACTCCGTCGAGGAACTCCGCACCGTCTACGGCAAGGTCAGCCCGCGCGCCGCGCAGAAGGCGATCCCGAAGCTGGAGAAGCACGCGCGTAACTTCATCGCGCACTCGCCCTTTCTGGTGCTGTCCAGCGCCGCGGGCGACGGCACCGCCGACGTCAGCCCGAAGGGCGACGCGCCGGGTTTCGTGCATGTCATCGACGACAACACCATCGCCATCCCCGACCGGCCCGGGAACAACCGCATCGACACGCTGCAGAACATCCTGGAGAACCCGAACGTCGCGGCGATCTTCATGATCCCCGGCGTCCGCGAGACGCTCCGCGTCAACGGCAAGGCCGAGATCTCCACCGACCCGGAGCTGCTGGCGGCCATGGCGGTGAACGGCAAGACGCCGATCACGGCCATCGTCATCCACGTCGAGCAGACCTTCCTGCACTGCGCCAAGTGCATCATCCGCTCGAAGCTGTGGGACGACGACCACCGCCCGGAGAAGGGCGCCATCCCCACCCTGTCGCGCATGATCGCCGACCAGGTGGGCATGGAGATCGACGAGGCGGAATCCGAGAAGCTGCTTGAGCAGGCCTACCGCGATCGGCTTTATTGAGCCCCGCAAGGTTCAGGCGTTTCAGGGGAGGAAGCGATCATGGCGAAGATCGGATTTGTCGGCGTCGGCAACATGGGCGGCCCGATGGCCATCAATCTCATCAAGGCCGGCCATGAGGTGACCTGCTACGATCTCTCCAGCGCCGCCGTGGACAAGGTGGTGGGCGCCGGCGGCAAGGCCGCCAGTTCGGCGACGGACGCCGTCGACCGGAAGGAAATCGTCATCACCATGCTGCCCAAGGGCGAACATGTCCGGGCGGTCTATCTGGGCGAGGACGGCCTGATCCAGGCGGCCGAGGAAGGCACGCTGTTCATCGATTCGTCGACCATCGACGTCGCCACCGCGCGCGACGTGGCGAAGGTCGCCCAGGACGCCGGCATGATGATGATCGACGCGCCGGTCTCCGGCGGCGTCGGCGGCGCCGAGGGCGGCACCCTGACCTTCATGTGCGGCGGTTCGGATGCGGCCTTCGAGAAGGCGAAACCGATCCTCGACGTGATGGGCGGCAAGATCGTTCACGCCGGGGGCGCCGGCAACGGCCAGGTCGCCAAGATCTGCAACAACATGGTGCTGGGTATCTCCATGCTGGCCGCGGGCGAGGCCTTCACCCTGGCCGAGAAGCTGGGCCTCGACGCCCAGACCTTCTTCGACATCGTCTCGACCTCGTCGGGCTATTGCTGGTCGATCAACGTCTACTGCCCGGTCCCCGGCCCGGTGCCGACCAGCCCCGCCAACCGGGACTACCAGCCCGGCTTCTCGGCGGAGAACATGCTGAAGGATCTGCGGCTCTCCCAGCAGGCGGCGGAACAGTCCGGCGTCGACACCCACATGGGCCACGAGGCGATGGCGCTCTACGAGCGCTTCGCCGAAGCCATGAACCAGGGCGGCAAGGATTTCTCCGGCATCATCAGGATGATCCAGGAAAAGAGCGGCGGCTGATGAACTACTGGCTGTTGAAGTCGGAACCCGGGACCTGGGGCTGGGACGACCAGGTCGCTCGCGGCGACAAGGGCGAGCACTGGGACGGCGTGCGGAACTACCAGGCCTCCAACAACATGAAGGCCATGAAGGTCGGCGACCGGGGCTTCTTCTACCACTCGGTGAACGAGAAGCGAATCGTCGGCATTGTCGAGGTGATCCGGGAGTACTACCCGGACCATACCGACCCGAAAGGCCGCTTCGGCATGGTCGACGTCAAGGCCGTGAAGCCCTTCGAGACACCGGTGACGCTGGCCGACATCAGGAGCGACGAACGGCTCGCCGACCTGCCGCTGATCAAGCAGTCGCGGCTCTCGGTCATGCCGATCCCCGAGGACGCCTGGAAGATGATCTGCGCCATGGGCGGGGTGGAACCGTAGAGCGTTCCAGTGTTGATTGAACCGCTCGACATTGTCGCCCTCGGGCCGCGGATCCTGTCCGAGGCAAGCTTTGATCCGAGGTCCTGTGCGCCTGTAGCTCCAATGTTTGATAGAGCCACTCAAACCTGTCGCCCTTGGACTCGATCCAAGGGCCCAGTGAACCAAAGAACTGGGTCCTGGGGTCAAGCCCCAGGACGCCCAGTAATTATATCAACTAGCGTAACGCTCTAAACCGCCTCTTTCGCCTGCTTGACGAACTTGTAGAGCTGGCGGTCGACGGCTTCGACGTCTTCCTGGAACTTCAGCAGCACGTTGATCGTCCGGCGCACGGTCTCGACGTCGAGTTCGCTGACGTTGAGCAGCAGCAGCGTCCGCGCCCAGTCGATGGTCTCGCTGATCGCCGGCACCTTCTTCAGTTCCTCGGCCCGAAGGGCGTGCACGAAGGCCACGAGCTGCTTGCGGAGCGATTCGGCGGCCGCCGGGACGCGGGCGGCGACGATGCGGCGCTCCATCTTCTCGTCGGGGAACGGGATGTAGAGGTGCAGGCAGCGGCGCTTCAGCGCGTCGCCCATCTCCCGGGTGTTGTTGGACGTCAGGAAGACGATCGGCGGGATCTTCGCCTTGATCACGCCGATCTCGGGCACGCTGATCTGGTAGGCGGACAGGATCTCCAGCAGATAGGCCTCGAACTCGTAGTCCGACTTGTCGATCTCGTCGATCAGCAGGACTGCGCCGTTCTCCGCCTCCAGCGCCTTCAGCAGCGGCCTGGGCTCGAGGAAGTCGTGGCTGAAGAAGACGTCGGAGAAGCTGTGGAGCTGGCCCATCGCCTCGGGCAGCGATTTCGCGCCCTGCATGACGTCGCCCAGCTTCTCCTTCAGCACCTGGGTGTAGAGGAGCTGCTTGCCGTATTTCCACTCGTAGAGCGCCTTGGCCTCGTCCAGCCCCTCATAGCACTGCAGGCGGATCAGCGGGATGTCGAGCATCTCCGAGGTCGCGATCGCCAGCTCGGTCTTGCCGACGCCGGGCGGACCCTCGACCAGGATCGGCTTGGTAAGCTGCTGCGCCAGGAACACGGCGGTCGCGATCCGGTCGTTGGAGATGTATCCCAGCTGGTCGAACGCCTTGTCGATCTTCGACGGGTCCGACAGCTTTTCCTGCCACTCTGCGCTCACGAACACTCCCCTTCCGCCATCGTGTCATCTGCGGGGCCCGTCATAGCCCGCCCGGGCGGACGGCGAAAGCCGCCTTCGCGCATGGCTGCGTCATTCGGCGGCAAGGGACTTCAGACGCCACCCCATCAGCGCCGCACCGAGAATCATCGGCACCGCCGCAACGGGCACCCAGAACGCGGCCCGCGCGGTGGCGGCCAGCGTATCCCCGTCCGCCAGGCCGGCGGCGTTGGCGACCAGCCCCGCCCATGCAGCGCCCAGCGCCAGTCCGGTCTGCTGCACCGTGGGCACGGAGGAGGCCGCGATATCCTCCTCGCCGGGACGCGCGTTGGCCATGACGGTCTGGGCGATGAAGGCCCAGCAGGTTCCCATGCCCAGCCCCATCAGCATGATCGCGGGCAGGACGAGGAGCAGCGGACCGCGCGGCATCGCCAGCGCCAGCGCGCACAGGCCGACCAGCATGATCACGGGGCCGATGCGGATCAGGCGCAGCGGCCAGCGTCCGGAAAGCCCCGAGACCACGATCGCGGCCGTGGTCCAGCACAGCGAGGCGGAGGCCACGAAATAGCCCGCAGTCAGGGGATCCGCGCCATGGATGCGCTGGATGAAGAGCGGCACGAAGCTCGGCATCTGGGTGAAGACCACCGAGACCAGCAGCGCGATCCAGAGCCCCGTCCCCGTGACCGTGGCGAGACTGAAGGCGTCCGACGGCAGCAACGGATCGGCCGCGCGCCGATCGCGCCGCAGCATGAGAACGAAGGCCGCGCCCGCCAGCGCGATCATGGCGCCCTTGGCTGGCGGCGCTTCGAAGACGCTGGCGAACGACATGGCCGCGATGGCCAGAACCAGCAGCAGCAGCCGCAACGCCGGCAGGCGCGGACAGTCCATTTCGCCGGCGGCGAGCCTCGGCAGGGCGAAGAATGTCAGGCAGGCAAGCGCGGCAGAGATACCAGCCACCGTCAGGAACGCCCCGCGCCAGTGCCCCAGATTGGCGAAGACGCCGCCCAGCAGCGGTCCGATCAGGACGGAGATGCTCCAGACGCTGGCGAGCATGGCGAAGACCCGGGGCCACAGCCGCTGCGGGAAGGTCTTGCGCACCAGCACATAGGCGGTCGCCGCGACCATGCCCCCGCCGAAGCCCTGCACGATGCGCCCCATGATCACGTCGATCATCGACGGCGCCATCGCGCAGGCCAGCGAACCCAGGGCGAAGATCGCCGCCCCGATCAGGTAGCCGCCGCGCGGGCCGACGGCGCGGTTGATCAGGCCGCTCGACGTGGCGGCGACGATGGAGGCCGCCATGAAGGCGGTCATTGCCCAGGCGATCAGGTGCGCGCCGCCGATATCGGCGACGATGCTCGGCAGCACGGTCGCCACCAGCATGACGTTCATGGAGTGCAGCAGGATCCCGGCCAGCATGACGGCCAGCGCCGGAAGCCATTCGGGCTGCAGGACCTCGCGCCAGCCGACACGGCCGGCGTCGGCGCTCACCCCGCGGCCCCGGTCATCGCCGCGCCGCGCTTCGCCAGTTTCGCAGCATCGACGCGGGCCGCGATCTTGCCCATTTCGGTCATGTCGCGGGCCAGCAGGTCGAGAAATCCGTCCCCGCCGCGAACCGGTTCAAGCAGGGCATTGAACTCCTCCTGAAACCGCCGCCCCAGCCGGCGCAGCGCGAGCAGCCGCGCCTCGTGCTCGGGCGACGCCGGGTCGCCGCCGCAGTCCGCCATGAGCTGACGCGCCGCCGCGTGATAGAGGTCACGGTCGGCCGCCAGTCCGCCAAGCGCCGCCGCCTGTTCCTTCTCCAGCAGCGGCGCCAGACGCCGCAGCTCGACCGCCATGCCGCCGGTCTTGATGGCGAGGCCCATGCAGTCCTCGACCCGGCGGAAACGCTTCAGCACGGTTTCCACCGCGTCGCCGGCCTCCGCCAGCAGCGCCTCGCCGGGCAGTTCGACATTATCCAGCTTCAATCCGCAATGACCGGAGGGCTTCAGGAAGTCGACCCTGACCCCTTCTGTACGGGTGACCCCTTCCGCATCCTCCGGCACAAGAAACGCGCCGAAGCTCTTGCGGCCATTCACTGCTCCGGTGATCGCGACGACGACGAAGACGCCGGCGATCGGCCCGTTTGTCAGCCAGGCCTTCTCGCCATTCAGGCGCCATCCTTCGGCGCTCCGCTCGGCCCGGGTCTTCAGATGCTTCGGATGCGCCCCCGCGCCGGGCTCGGAGATGGCGATGCACGGAGAGATGCGCCCCTGCGCCAGGTCGGGCAGCCACTCTTCCTTCTGCGCCTCGCTGCCGAACTCGGCAATGACGCGGCCGGCGATCATGTGATGGCCCATCCAGGAGGAGCAGAGGCCCACCACTTCCGCCGCCTCGGCGAAGGCGGCCGCGGTATCGAACATTTCCACCGGCGTGGCATCGATCCCGCCCCAGTCCCCCAGGCCGAAACCGAGCCAGCCGGCCTCGCCCAGTTCCTGCCAGATCTGCCAGGGGAAGTCCTCGGAACGGATGAGCGCACCGGCCTGCGGCGCGATGACATCGCGGGCGTAGTCCGCCAGCTCGGCCGCGGCGTTCACGCCTACCGGCCCTTCCAGTTCGGTTTGCGCTTCTCGGCGAAGGCCTTCGGCCCCTCGATGAAGTCCTCGGAATTCCGCAGCGCCTCGACAGCCGGATAGTCGTCCAGCATGGCGTCGGCGACGTCGGCGTGCTCCAGGCCCTGCCGCACCACTTCCAGCGTGGTCCGGAGCGACACCGGCGAGCATTCCAGCATCATCTCCGCCCAGCGCTTCGCGCCGGCCAGGGCTTCGCCCTGGGGCACGACCTCGGTGACGAAGCCAAGTTCCTTGCCTTCCGCCGCCGGGACGTGGCGGCCGGTCAGCATCATGCCCATGGCCTGCTTGAGCGGAATTTGCCGCGGCAGCCGATGTACGCCGCCGGCCAGCGCGGCGAGCCCCACCTTCGGCTCCGGCAGCGCAAAGCGGGCATTCTCCGAGGCGACGATGATGTCGCAGGCCAGCGCGATCTCGAAGCCGCCGCCCATGGCGACGCCGTTGACCGCGGCGATCACCGGCTTCCTGCGGTCGTGGCGGCTGGTCAGTCCACCGAAGCCCATCGGCGCGTACCATTTCGGATTGCCTTCGGCCTGGTAGACCAGGTCGTTGCCGGCGGAGAAGGCGCGCTCGCCGGCGCCGGTGACGATCGCGATCCAGAGGTCGTCATTGGCCTCGAACATGTCGAAGATCGCGCCCATCTCGGCATTCGCCGGCGGATGCAGCGCGTTCATGCGCTCGGGCCGGTTGATGGTGACGGTCAGGACATGACCGTCCTGTTCGGTGGTGGTGAATTCGCCCATGGTTTCCTCCCCCGGCGGCTGACGCGCGGCTAGTGCTTCGTGATCTGTTCGATGTGTTCGACGATCTCCTCCGGATCGGCGGGCTCGGTGCCGGGCAGCACGTAATCGCCGCCCAGCCAGCGGTTGAGATCGACATTGGCGCAACGCGTCGAACAGAACGGCCGCGCCGCCTCGCTCGCCGGCTTGCCGCAGATCGGGCAGTCTTTCGTTGGTACGCGTGACATGAGGTTATCTTTCGCGGCTGAGGCGGAACTCGTCAACGGCCAGCGCGTCATAGCCGAGCCGCACCGGGCGGCCGAGGAGTCCGTCGAGCCCGCCGGCAAGGCGCGAGCCCACGACAGGCCGTAGTTCGGCCGACAGCGTCAGCGCCACCGGCACCGGGCCGACGCCGGCCAGCTCCGCCTCGATCCGGCGAAGCACCCGCGCCAGCGCGGCCTCGGGCCGCAGATGCTGCCGCGCCGGCGCCGTTTCGCAGAGTTGCGTCAGAAGCGCCGCGGCGTCCCGGCTGCGCGTCAGCGTCAGGATGGAAAACCGGTCGATTCCGCCGATCTCCACCTGCGCCGGGTCGCGCTGGAACGCCTGGCGCAACGCCTTCTCGACCTTCTTGCGTTCCGGCGCACCGCGCAGCGAGATGAAGTCCACGGCGACCACGCCGCCGATGCGCCGCAGACGAAGCTGCCGCGCCAGTTCCCGGGCGGCGGCGAGGTTGGCCTTCACCGGATCGCCCGGCGCGTCGACATCGACCGTGGTCATGGCCCGTGTCGTCTCGATGGTCAGCCGTCCGCCGCCCGGCAAGACGACTTCCGGCGCAAGCGCGGCGTCGATTTCGTCATCAAGTTCCAGCGAACGCGAGGCCTCGCAGAGCTCGATCCGGTCGGCGAGGTCCGGCGCAAGCGCCTTGGCGCGCTGCCGCAACTCCGCCAGCAGGCCGCGGTCCGGCGTCAGGATCGCCTCCGGCGACGGGCCGGCAAGGCGAATGAAGGCCTGCTCGATCAGGTCTGGCGCGGGAAGCACCAGCGCCGGTCCCTTCGTCCGCGCCGCCTCGATCTGCACCCACTCGGCCCGGAGGCGGCGCAACTCGGCCAGCACCACGTCAATTTCGACCTGCGACGCCGCCGGGTGCACCAGTATCCGGCCCGCACCGCCCGCATCGGTCAGCGCCGCACCGAGCGTCTCGCGCAGGTCGAGACCGGCGACGGCCTTGGGGAAGTCGAGGCCCTCGCGCAACGGATGGAAACTGAGATAGCGGCCGTGCAGGGCGATGTCGGCGCTGGCCCGGCCCTGCTTGCCGTCGAGTCCCTCACGGCCGGTCTGGACCAGAAGATCCTGGCCGCGCCGCACCAGTTTCGCGATGGACAGCTTCCTGGCGCCGGCGTCGTCGGCCGCCAGCACCCGCGCATCCGCCGCACGCACGAAAAGGCTCAGCCCCTCGCCCGCGTCTACCGTCGCCGCCTGCAGCTCACCGGAGACATGCGTGACGCGGCCCTTCCGAATCTCTCCCGGCCGGCCCGGCCCGGGCTCCGCGCTTTCGATGTGAATCTCGGCGATGCGGGACTGTTCGATCAGCGCGACCCGGGTCTCCAGCGGTCCCCGGTCGATGAAGAGGCCTCTATCCATCGCGCCGGCTCCAGACGGGATAGCCGGCGCCCGCGAGCAGCGCCGCGCAGTCATGCAGCGGCAGGCCGACCACATTCGACCATGAACCGTTGATCTGTCGGACGAAGACGTCGGCCATGCCCTGAATGGCGTAGCCGCCGGCCTTCCCCTCCCACTCGCCGGAGGCGATATAGGCTTCCCGTTCGGCCCGGGTCAGTCGCTTGAACGTCACGATCGTGGTGACCCGACGGCTGGACATCTCGCCCGACGGCCGGACCAGAGCCAGCCCCGTGGTCACACGGTGACGGCGGCCCGAGAGCAGGTCGAGACAACCCCGCGCCTCGGCTTCCGAAGCCGGCTTGGGCAGGATGCGCCGCCCGCAGCCGACGACGGTATCCGCCGCCAGCACGAAATCACCGGCATGGGCCGGCGCGACCGCGCGCGCCTTCTCCTCGGCCAGCCTGAGCGCCAGCCGATGGGGAGGCTCGTCGCGATGAGGGGATTCGTCGATGTCGGCGGGAACGATGCCGTCGGGCACGATGCCGATCTGGCGAAGCAGGTCACGCCGCCTCGGCGAGGCGGAGGCCAGGATCAGGCGCGGCACGCCGGTCCCGCTCCCGCCGCGCTATTTGAAGCGATAGGTGATGCGGCCCTTGCTCAGGTCATATGGCGTCATCTCGACCATCACGCGGTCGCCGGCCAGCACACGGATGCGGTTCTTGCGCATCTTGCCGGACGTGTGCGCCAGCACCTCGTGTTCGTTTTCGAGCTGCACCCGGAACATCGCGTTGGGCAGCAGTTCCACCACGTGACCCTCGAACTCCAGAAGTTCCTCTTTCGCCATTCCGCACCAAGTTCCCTATTCGATCGTTGGCGCGCAACATGATCAATCGGACACGCTTAATCAAGCCTCCCGCGGCGCATCAGCCCCTTGCGCGCCGCCACGGCCTCCGTTATACGCAGCCTCCGTGACCGGCGGTGCGACACGGCTCCGGCGGTACCGGCCCAGGTAGCTCAGTTGGTAGAGCAGTGGACTGAAAATCCGCGTGTCGGTGGTTCGAATCCGCCCCTGGGCACCATTTTTTTCAATAGCTTAATGAGATTGATCGCTCACTCAATTTTTTAATAGGTAACATCTCAGGTAACAGAACCGCCAGCTTGGCCAACCTTGCCGCATTTTCCGCGCGGCGGAGAAACTGCACCATCGGGTGCGCCGCATACCGTTCATCAAGCTCGAAAAACCCAGGATGTCTCGCCATCGCAACCTCCCTCCTCGCCATCACCGCTGTGAATCAAATCCGCCCGAGGAGAGTGAGGTTTTTCGAGACGTCAAGCGCGCCACAAAAAAAGCCCCAGTTAAACCGGGGCCAGTTTTCTATTCGCGCAACTGCCGCAAAAATATCGCGGTCATTTTCGAAAGTGTCTCTTCAACTTCCAAGCCCACTTTCGACACCCGCCTATCCGGGTCCGCCTGAACACGAGGCGCATATTTCAAGTCCATGGCTATTTCATCCACAAGCTTTTGACGCTCACGATCAGTCATAGATGCCTCCATTCTCTATTCTACTTCATATTTTACAATACTTCGGTCCAAAGAAGAAGTAGACCGCCAGTAGTTTGGCTCTCCGCTATCCCAAAAAGCATGGCGATTTCCCGCACGAATTTCATTTCTCAATCTAATACCGCTATTCATGCAATGACGCCTCAGCTCAAGATCCAGCCACTCAAAGGTTTGATGAAAAGGAATAGTTCGGCCATTGCGGGCCCTACGCGGAATCGCAATCGAAATACTCCCATTATTTGTTATACTTCCAATCAATGTAGGAAGTAAGTTTCTAAAAAACTCAGCCATTTTCTCAGCGCCGCCTTCCTGAATATTATATCCGTAAGGCGGATCGCAAACAATATGGTCTACAGATCTTTCAAGGTTGCGCATTAAATCGAGCGAATCATCAACCTTGCACAAGAAAACCCCTGGCCTCTTACTTTCCACGATATGTTTCACGTCACCCGGCTTCACATTTTGAATCTTTTTCAATATTTCATAAAATTTTTGACTCTGAACTTTTAAGATTGCCGAATAACTCCCCCCTTTACTCACTGAAAATGCCCCCTTTACGACCCCTTGCCACCGAACATCTTCCACAAGACTTGTCTTTTCGTAATGATCTTCAAGTTCTAATATTGTTCTATTGATTTCCTCCTTAATGACATGGTCTAAATTTTCTTGGCTGATTTGAATACTAATCCATTTTTGAGCAATGGCGCGCCATACTATGTAAAAAATGCACCTTGTTCTTAAATCACACTTGTCATCATCATTTAAAAATTGCATGATATCGTTGCCAAACCCTTCATCCATCATTCTTTTTATTGCAGATGCGACTTTTCTCTGACTGTTTTCACAACTTTTGACGTCAACGTAATTCATGATACCGCTATAGATATAGATCACTATTTGCAAAAACTTCTCTGTTGCACTTTTGCCCTTGAGCCCTGCCAACTTGGTTTTTTGCGCATTCAATAAGTCGTCGTAGGGCACCAGAAAAGAGGGGCTATAATTCTCCAACTTTGCAACTATTGCTCGAAGATCCGTTTCCAAATTAGATATTTCCGACGGTGTGTAGGAAAAAAAATGCGCGTTATCTTGAACAAGACGGGGGAATAGCGGGTTTCTGTCGAACCCTAATATACATGCGTCTGGATATCTAATTGCCGCATCTAATATTGTTGTTCCGGTTCCACAAAATGGATCGATAAAAACAAACTGCTCATTCTGATGTTGATCCAAGCCCGCCAGATTAATTAGTGCGCCTGAAAGGGTATGCGGAATTGTTATAGGCGCACACCACCCTAATTTTCGTTCCTTAAAGGTATGCAATGGGTTGGCGTTTCGAAAATACTGCGCATATAGTATGAGATACTTATCTCGTGTATTTATTTCGTATATTCCAGCTTGACTGTCTGCAATACCACCATCGGTGATCATCCAAATTGTGCAATCGTCGACAGTTTTACTCTCAATTTTTTCTGTTTTATAATTTTTTATCCCCTGGGGGACGAAAATCTTGTTTTGAAATCTATTTTGTATAAAAGCAACGTAGTCTAACAATGGCGTTCCTTCAATATAATGTTTTCGTAGATGAAGTCGTATGCCATCAAGGCCATTCCTAACAGATGCCGGGGACATTACCTTTTCATCATCGGAGAAAAGCTCTTCAGCATAGGCGGTAAAGAATATTTTTTTTCCTTCTTCCAAATTTGCTAAAAACTCATCTAAACGCTTAGTTATAACGTGCTGCTCGGCTTTCTCTGCATTGCGTATATAAAGAGGCAAACCGGCCGAATGCGCATAACCGGACATTGCGACGACAGAAATCATGTCGCACTTCAGAACATTCGGAATATGTATCAAAACCGATGTAAAATACGGCTCTATAATGATAGAGTTCTTGAATAGATCGGCGTATATTGCGCGAAAATGTTCGATAAAATCCAATGAATTGTCGGAAAATTTGGATTCAATGTGCGTTCTGTTAAAAAAATCGATCTCATTTATTGCATTTCTTAGCAGAGTGGTTATATAATAGTCGGTTCCTATACAAATAGACTTCTGTCTTTTAGGTGGTATTTTAAGATTAGCGCGAACGAGAGCTTCTATTTCATTATAAAATAGATCGGTAACTGATGCATTTTTTTGTGAAAGAATAAAAAATGAGCCCGCAAAGTCAGCGAAATCTGGCTCACTTCCATAGGATGACATTCCACTTCTGTAATACCAATCCGCCTTAAACGCGCGGATAAAAATGTTCGCGTCAAGTTCGTAGAGCCGCTCCTCGGCGTTAGGGTCTATTGCCTCCCTAACCGCTAAACTTAGGGCGCGGCGAATGGCGCCGGTTAAATCGTCCATGCTTGCCCCCTCTGATTCGGATTATTCTACGACAGGCTGTGATGGTCAATGAGTTGCTCAATTCTTGGTGCGTTTGGCTTCGCTCAATGCCGTCCGGGTATTAGTCACCCTCGTCCACAAGGTGAGTGAACCCGCCGCAAGACACAGTTTGAATTGATCCGCGTTGTGTGTGGATTCCCTCTAGGAAGCAAGCGGAATCCAGACGGGTGAGGTGCGGCCATGTATCTGGCCTGTTGATGCCACCGTCATGCGGCGCTGGCCTGTGTAGAGATATGCGGATCGCGTCCCTTGAGGTGGTCCTAGAAAATCGGACGGGGAATTAAGGTGTATTCCGCCGGGTACGGAGGAATGCGAGATGGCGAAGCCACGGAAGTTCACGCCTGAGTTCAAGGCGAAGGTGGCGCTGGAAGCGCTGCGGGGCGACAAGGCGATCCAGGAGATCGCGGCGCGCCACAAGGTCCACCCCAATCAGGTCGGCACGTGGAAGCGCCAGGCGATGAACGGCCTGGGCAAGGTATTCTCGAACGGCGCTGACCAGGCTCGGCGGGACGTTGAGGCCGAGGTCCACGAGCTGCATGCGAAGATCGGCCAGTTGACGGTGGAGCGGGATCCCCGATCAGGTCGGGGACAAGCTTTTTGGCCATAGGGCTCAAGCGATGAGCCGGGTGGAACGCAAGGCGATGGTCCGCCGCGACGTTCCCGGCCTGAGCTTGAGCCGGCAATGCGAGATCCTGTCGATCAGCCGCTCGTCGTTCTATTACACGCCGAAGGGCGAGAGCCCTTCGAGTCTGGCGCTGATGCGGCGGATCGACGAGCTGTTCCTGAAGCACCCCGGACCAATCGTCGGGGACTGATCGGCGGCGGATCGCGAAATGCGAGCTATGATGTTCGCACCTGCAGCTTCATACCGATCTTCGAGAGCCGTTCGCACAGGTGCTGGGATGCACCCTCCCCGGTTCGAGAAGTACCCCGGACTGGGTCACCAAAAGGGGTGGAGGCTAGATTCTCGACCTCGGCTACCCAATCCGAGGGCTCTATCTCGACCTCTTTCCCGCGGACCGATCGGTTCGAGGTCGCTGTTTCGAGGATCTGCCGCTTACCGGCGCCATCGGCCCTTTCGTAGGTTGCAGGAAGGCTCTTCGCCAGTTCGAGTATCTGGGCCAGTTGATCCGGGTTCGGGAGCGCGGAGGTCCGGTTGTCGCGTTGTTCCGTGAGCCGGCGCCGATCGAACATCAGGCGTTCCCTGCGGCGCTGGAAGGTGTCCTGGTCGATCATGCCGTCGACATAGGCATCGGTGAGCCGATCCATCCGTTGATCGATTTGGGCAAGCTGCGCCTCCAGAGTGCCAACAACCTCCTCGGAGCGAAGACCGGCGATATAGCTCTCGAACCAGGCCACGACCTTCTCAATGTCCTGGTCCGTCAACCTGATCGAGGAGAGCCTGTCTTGCACCGCCTTTTCAATCGCTTCTTCGCGAACGCATTTCGTGGGGCAGGCGCGCGCGTGGCACCGGTAGTAGACATGGCCTTTCTGCAGTTCGGGGATCATCGCGCCGCCGCAATGGCCGCATCGGAATAACCCACGGAAGAGATGGTCACGCCGGGTGAGCTTCTTGCCGCACTTGTTGTCCTTGATCGCTTGCACGTGCTCGAAGAGCTCGACGGAGATCAGCGGCTCGTGGATTCCCTGATAGGTGGCACCAGTACCCTTTATCCGGACGATCCCGCAATAGAACGGATTGGAGAGCATCGTCTCGAAGACATGCTTCTTGATGGGCCGGCCGGTTTCGCTCTGGAAGCCGCGCCGCTGCATCTCCGCGAGCAGGGACATCAGCGAGTACTGCCCCGTCGCATAGAGGCGGAAGGCGTCCTGGACGTGGTGCGCACGTCCCGGGTCGGGTGTCTTGGGCTTGCCGCCACCGTTGTTGAGATAGCCGATCGGCGCCTTGAAGGGGTACAGGCCCTGTTTCAGGCGGCCCTCGATGCCCTTGATCGTCTCGTCGCGGAGGTTGCGGATGTAGTCGGCGGCGATGACGGCCTGGATATCGGCCGTGAGCCGCCCGCCGCGCGAGCGGAAGTCGAGGCTCTCGGTGGCGAAGTGGATGTCGAT
>MRWG01000408.1_pt1 | contig 54628 bp, 45 predicted proteins | sample 1013341 | NCBI WGS metagenome assembly MRWG01 (sample SAMN06117577, study PRJNA244670) | biofilm metagenome | biome: Water; feature: Cathode Biofilm; material: Biofilm; isolation source: microbial consortium enriched at the cathode of a solar microbial fuel cell | place: USA: District of Columbia ...
GGGCCGCAGAGCCGGGACCGGCCGCGGGTCGCCTTCACCGATGAGTCTCACGTAGGTCCCGGACAGCGCTGTCGTGCTTCCGGGAAAAATGGATGGGGGAGAAGGGAGTTTCCGTTGCCTCTGTGTGGGGCATCCACAGAACAGGCCTTGGATATCATGCCGGGAAAAGGCCTCAGTGTATTCGTCCGGTCAAGGGGCGTGCCCGCGATGCGGCGCCGGAGGCGCCCTTGACCGGACGAATACACTGAGGCGGACTGCCTGCAAGAAATTCAAGGCGGGAAGGGAGGGTAGGTTTTTGAGACTTTTCGGGAACTGGGACTGTCCTCCGATTTCTGCGCATGCTTTCGCCGGGCTGATTGCTGCAGTGTTTCCGCTCCTGGCCGGCATGGACACGGCCACAACGCTCCCGGCTGTTGTCGAGGTCACCATCCTGCAGGACGGCGCCGACGGGGAACCGGCCTATCAGGTCGAGATGAGCATTCCGGTCGAGGACGATCTTCCTCTCCTGGTGCTTCGCGACATGTCATATTCGGAGCCGAACTGTCCTGAACTCCACTTTTCGTTCGGCAGGGTCGAGAATGCCCGTGTGCTGGATTCCGACCTGGCGGACGACCGGCGCGTCCGGCTTGAACCTGCGGGCGATGGCCCGGTTTCCATCTCGTACCGGATCCAGACAGATTTGCGGGCCGCCGATCTGACTGTCGCAGGGGTTCACGGATGCAACATCCTGCTCGCGCGGCCGGACGGGGTTTTTCTGGACGGAGGAGCCCTGCTTCTGGCGCCGCGCTCGGCGCCCGGTGTTTGGCCGCCCTATCGTGTCGGCCGCACAGTTTTGCGGATAGAGGGATTGCCGGAAGGTGCGCCGGTATCGGGGTCACTTGCCAGACAGCAAGGTTCCCGTGAATGGGATGTCGAACGGTTTGACGATCTCAGGTTTGCCTTTTTCGCTACCGGGGCGTTCGCACGCGACCCGGCTGACGAGGCGGGGACTTTCCGCATCCACGCACCGGATCTCGATCAGGAACGCCGCCAGCGTCTCCGCTCAGCCGGAGACCGGCTTGTCTCCCACTTCAGCCAGCATTGGCGCGAAGCGCGTTTCACGGACTATACCGCCTATATGATCGAGACGACCGGCCGGGGCACCGATCTGGGCGAAAGTGTCGGGATGGCGCGGGGCAATGCCCATGTCCTGTTCCACGGCCCAGCGACGGACTATGAGAGCCTGCTGGTGATGTTCGCTCACGAGCTGGCGCATAGCTGGATCCCGTCGCGTCTGGGTCAGCTTGCCCCTGACCACGACTGGTCCTGGCTCCGGGAGGGGCTGACCGATTACCTCGCGCGCAAGGCACTCATCGAGCTTGACCTGGCCGAAGCCGGCAGTCTGGTCGACCGGCTCAATCTGGCTCTGCAGAACACGGTGCTCCGGCATACGCCCCAGCTGGAAGACTATGATGAGGGCCTTCTCATCTGGGCGGCGATGGACGCTTATGCCGGGTCGCGCGGTGAAGCGGCGAGCGTCGATGATCTGGCGCGTACGCTCATGCTGCGGGAAAACGTCCCGCTGACCCCCGCCGAGGTCTGGCAGGTCGCACAGGCACTCGGTCTGTGGCCGGCGGACCAGCCGGACTTTGTCCTCGACCGCGACCTCCCCTGCATGCTCGCCATGGACGGACAGAGCTTCACGCTCGTGGAAGGGCGTTGGCCCCTGTACGCAACGGGTTGGCAGCTTTCCGAAGAGAGTGCCGGCGTGGTCGAACGGGTCGAAGCCGGTACGCCCGCACAGAGGGCAGGACTGGCGGTCAATGACAGGATCACGTCCGTTCGATCCGGTGGCTTCGGCAATGTGCACCGGCCGGTCGAACTCGCGCTGGAGCGCGCAGGTGAGCCGGCAACACTGTCGTTCATGCCGCGTGGCGCCACAGGCGATACGGTCTATCGTCAATATGTCGCTGACGTGGACGTGGTCCGGTCCTGGGCCGACGTCGAGCCGAGCAGGCGATGCCGGGGCGCTTCCCAAACAAGCGTGGCGAACCGCGGCTGACACCGCGGCCCACTTCCCCATGAAGTGGGGAAGAAAGAGGCGCGTGGGCGGGGATAAGCGCGAATTTCTCCCGGCCGGATGGCCCGTGAAGACGGGCCGCAGAGCCGGGACCGGCCGCGGGTCGCCTTCACCGATGAGTCTCACGTAGGTCCCGGACAGCGCTGTCGCGCTTCCGGGAAAAACGGGAGAGGAAAACGACATCCGCCGCTTCTCAACCGTCATGCTGACGAAAGTCAGGATCCATCGCGCGAGGTGCAATCGCGGCAGGACGGGGAAAACCTGTTTCCGCGAGCTGGGCCCTGACTTTCGTCAGGGTGACGGTGGTTGGTATTTCCGCTTGTCTGTCATCTCGGCCGGAAGCAGGCCCGGTATCGGCGATATCTGGACGAACACCGCGATAAAAAGGGCAACAAAAAAGCCCCGGCGCAGCGCACCGGGGCTTCTTCATTCCAGCTATGCTCTTGGACCCTAGTCCTTGAACATGTCGCCATAGCGGTGGCGCGGGCGCTTTTCCCAGGCCTTGCGGTGGTAGACGTCGGAGACGATGACCGGGGCCACTGTGGAGGCTTCCGCGTAGACCATCTGTTCCAGGGCCACGTCCACCTTGCCCCAGGAACAGGCCTCCTTGAGGGTGGAGGAGGAGCAGGCGCCGTCGCGCACGTCGGCGACGGTGATCTGGACGGCGTAGGCGTGCATGGGCACTTCCTCGCCGAGGATTTCCGCGCACACGACCGTGTCCTGGGCGAAATTCTTCGGCACGCCGCCGCCGACCATGAACAGGCCCGTCGTGCCGGCCTTGATCTTGATCTCGGTCAGCTCGCGGAAGTCGGCCACGCTGTCGATCGACAGGTAGGGCTTGTTCGCCTTCATGCGCTCCACCTGGTGCTTCACCAGGCCGAAACCGGCAGAGCAGTCGGAGAAGGCCGGGCAGAAGATCGGCACGCCGTGCTCATAGCATTCCTGCACGAGCGAGCCCTGCTTCTTGGCATTGCCCTCGGACAGCCACTTGCCCATCGCCTTGATGTAGGAGCGCGAGGAGCGCGGGCCCGGCTCGAGCATGTCGGCAATTTCCTGCGTGACGTGATCGCACGCCTGCAGTTCTTCCTCGTCGATATAGGTGTCGTAGATGCGGTCGATATAGAGATCGCGCAGCTCGCGGTCGTCCGGGATCTCGCGGGCCTGGTAGTGCTTGAAGCCCAGGGCCTCGAAGAAATCCATGTCGACGATGGAGGCGCCGGTCGACACGATGGCGTCGACCATGTTGTGACGCACCATGTCACGCCAGACGTGCATGCACCCGCCTGCGGACGTGGAACCGGCCAGGGTGAGGATCACCGAACAGTCCGGATCGGCCACGGCAGCCTGCAGGATGCGGGCGGCACGCGCAGCATCGCGCGAGGTGAAGGACATCTTCTCCCAGCTGTCGATCAGCTCGCGGCCGTCGAACTCCGTGATGTCGATATGATGGATCGGGTTGGCGAGAAGTTCCGCCTTCCGGTTCGACATATCGGTCATGCGCGTCTCCTGAGTTTGGGCCGGCGCCGGCGGGCGCGGGCGAAGGAAATGACCGTCGCTTCGCTGTCGTCGGCCTTGTCGGGTTGAACTTCGAACATAGACGGCCAGGGCATGTCCTCAACCGTTACGTATTCGATGGCACCGAACCCGTTGAAATTCGTCGCCAGCGCGGTGCCGTAGGCGCCGAGCATGCCGATCTCGATGATGTCGCCCTCGGCGATGTCGGCCGGCAGGTCGAAGGGGCCGGGAATGGCGTCCATCGAATCGCAGGTCGGGCCGTAGAGGCGGAAGGATGCGGTCTCGCCGTCGGCATCGCCGGCGGTGCTGCCCTTGCGGCGGTGCACGCGGACCGGGAAGGGCCATTTGGCGTGCGCCGCGTCGAACAGGCGGCCATAGGCGCCGTCATTGAGATAGAGGGCGTCGCCCTTGACCAGTTCGACCCGGGTGAGAACGCTTTCCGCCTCGGCGACCAGGGCCCGGCCCGGCTCGCACCAGAGGTCGGCATTCTCGAGCACCATCATCTCCTCGAACGCGTCCTCGATGGACGAGATGTACTCGTCCATCGGCGGCGGGGTCATGCCCGGATAGATCGAGGGGAAGCCGCCGCCGACATCGACGATGTCGACCGTCACGCCGGCCTGGGCGATGAGGCGCGAAGCCTCCATCATGGCCGAGCGATAGGCGGAGGGCTGCATGCACTGGCTGCCGACATGGAAGCTCACACCGAGCTCCCACGCGTGGGAGCGCGCCTTTCGGATCAGGTCGGACGCCTCATAGGCGGGCGCACCGAATTTGCCGGCCAGCGAGAACATCGCACCGTCATTCGACACGGCCAGGCGCACGATCAGGATGAGATCGTCGGCGTGGTTCGTCTCCTCGAGTATCTTGACCATCTCCGCCTCGCAATCGAGGGCGAAGATGCGCACGCCGAATTCATAATAGGCGCGCCGGATCGACTCGCGGCTCTTCACCGGGTGCAGGAAGGCCATGCGGGCCTCGGGGCACCGTTCGCGGACGAGCTGGATTTCCGGAATCGAAGCGACGTCGAAGAAGCGCGTGCCGTTGGCATACAGCACGTCGAGAATCCACGGGCTGGGATTCGCCTTCACCGCGTAGAGGACTTCGCCCGGAAAGTTTTCCTGGAACCAGTGGCTCGCTTGTGCAACGCGATCCGGACGTGCGCAGACGACCGGGCTTTCTACGTGCCGTGAGCGGACCAGGTCCAGGGGAGTATGGTACGTGTGCAATTCACGTGACCCCCTGTTGGCAGTTAACCCAATCCGGCATCGTCGCCTCCGCCGGGAGAAGCGCGGATAAAGTCAAATACGGGCTGTGTAAAGCACGAATTTTAGCTCGGACGCACTTTGTCGTGTCGGGGGTCATTTTGCGGCCCCTTCGGTTGCTGAACGAGACCTTAGTGTTGCGGCTCGGCGCGCAAAGTGCAACCTCCGGCCCAGGTGGTCCGTATAGAGATCAATAAATACTGCTATTCGACTTGTCTGATTCCAGTCTTCAAAGACGTGAATTCCGTCAAACAAGTGTCATGCTGCGGATTGTCGCAAAAATTTCAATTTCGAGTTCTTCCGATGTTGCCGAATTGCCACCGGCGCGAAATCCCTTGCATGGCCAGTATCTAGTGGGTGTCCGCGTGATGAATCCCCACCCTTGGTGATGCGGCCCCCCCGATCCGCGGACTGTCAGCCCGGTCTTTGTCATTCAGCCGTTACAAAGCTGATGTTTATCCCCGGCCCAAGCGGCTGGGCCGGAATACGCCGGTGCCACCGTGGTCGAGATTCATTCCTCTTGGGGGTCTTCCATGTCGGTGAAGCACAATTTCCGCAAGCTCCTGCTTGTGACCACGTCCTGCGCGTTCTTTGCAGCGTGCGCGGATACGTCCATCTCCTCTCCGGGTGCCGAAAACCCGGGCACGCCTCCGGGCGGTGGCGGCAACCCGCCGCCTGCCGGTCAGACGATCGATCTGATCCCGGCCGGTGGTTGCGGCACGGGTTCGATCCGCGAAACCTCCGTCACCAATGGCGACATCACCATCAATGCCTGTGAAATCACCGGCAACATCACGACCAACACGACGGTCGCCCCGAATGCCGGCGTGATCATCACGGGCCCGACCTTCGTGGGTACCGATGACGGCGCCACCGGCGGCAGCGGCGCTCGCGCCACCCTGTCCATCGGCGCTGGTGCCACGCTGTTCGGCGCGGCCGGTTCCGACTACATCGTCGTCACCCGCGGCTCGCGTATCGAAGCGCAGGGCACGGCCGACGCGCCGGTGATCTTCACCTCGCGTCAGGACGTTGAAGGTTCGGTCGGCGAGAACGACAAGGGCCTGTGGGGCGGCCTGGTCATCAATGGCCGTGCGCCGATCAATGCCTGTACCGACGCCACGGCGGTCGGCGGTTCGGCCGATTGCGAAAAATCCGGCGAAGGCTCTTCGGGCCTGTTCGGCGGCGCCGATGCAGCCGACGACTCCGGCATCCTGAATTACGTCCAGGTCCGCTTCGCCGGCTTCAAGGTGAACAATGAGGACGAGCTGAACGGTATCGCCTTCCAGGGCGTCGGTTCCGGCACCCAGGTCGACTACGTCCAGGTCCACAACAACTCGGACGACGGTGTCGAGATGTTCGGCGGTACGGTCGATCTGCGTCACCTGGTGCTGACCGGCAATGACGACGACTCCATGGACTACACCGATGGCTGGCGCGGCCGCGCCCAGTTCGTGCTGGTCCGCCAGGGTCCGTCCGGCGACCAGGGCTTCGAGTTCGACAACCGCGGCGGCAACGACACGGCGAACAATCTCGAGCCGCGTTCCAACCCGATGATCTCGAACTTCACCCTGATCGGTAACCGCAACGGTTCCGGTTCCAACGACAGTGACCAGGGCATGCTGATCCGTGAAGGTACGGCCGGCCGTCTCTATAACGGTATCGTGGCCGACTTCGGCGACGACTGTATCGACGTCGACCAGGACGCCACCTTCGCCCGCATCGGTGCGGCGACCGATCCGCTGGACATCCAGTCGGTCGTTCTGGACTGCGTGAACAATTTCGACGAGAGCACCGGCGATCCGGTGGACCTGTCGGACTGGTTCCTGTCCCGTCCGAACAATGCCGTGATCAACAACACGCTGAACGGCGTGTTCTCCGGCCCGGCCGAGCAGGCCGTGACGGCGTTCGACGTGAATGGTGCCGACAGCTGGTTTGAAGATGTCGATTACATCGGCGCTTTCGCCGATGACGAGATCGCCGCTTCCAACTGGGCTTCGGGCTGGACCTTCGATCTGTTCGAAGACGCCGGCTGCCCGACGGGCACCACGGAATCCGCTGAAACCATCGACGGTGCCCGCATCTGCCAGATCACCGGCAACATCACCTCCGACCTGCGCCTGACCCGCGGCAACATGTACGAGCTGATCGGTCCGGTCTTCGTCGGCGTCGACCGCGGCCCCGATCCGGCCAGCCCGCTGCCGTCCGGCATCGAAGCCACGCTGACGGTCGATCCGGGTGTGACGGTCTTCGGTTCGGCTGGTTCCGACTACATCGTCGTGACCCGCGGTTCGCAGCTGCGCTCGAACGGTACGGCATCTTCGCCGGTCATCTTCACCGCCCGTACGGACATTGAAGGCACGGCCGGTGTGAACACCAAGGGTCAGTGGGGCGGTCTGGTGCTGAACGGCCGCGCGCCGATCAATGCCTGTACCGACGCCACCGCCACCGGCGGCACGGTCGATTGTGAAAAGTCCGGCGAGGGCTCTTCGGGCCTGTTCGGCGGCGCCACGGCCGACGACACCTCCGGTTCCATCACCTACACGCAAGTCCGCTTCGCCGGCTTCAAGGTGAACAATGAGGACGAGCTGAACGGCATCGCCTTCCAGGGCGTCGGTTCCGGCACCTTCGTCGACTACGTCCAGGTCCACAACAACTCGGACGATGGCGTGGAAATGTTCGGTGGTGCGGTCGATCTGCGTCACCTGGTGCTGACCGGCAATGACGACGACTCCATGGACTACACCGATGGCTGGCGCGGCCGCGCCCAGTACGTCATCGTCGTCCAGGGTGCCTCGGGCGACCAGGGCTTCGAGTTCGACAACCGCGGCGGCAACGACACGGCGAACAATCTGACGCCGCGTTCCAACCCGATGATCGCGAACTTCACCCTGATCGGTAACCGCAACGGTTCCGGTTCCAACGACAGCGACCAGGGCATGCTGATCCGTGAAGGTACGGCCGGCCAGCTCTACAACGGTCTCGTCGTGAACTTCGGTGATGACTGCATCGACGTCGACCAGGACGCCACCTTCGCCCGCATCGGTGCCGGCACCGACTCGCTGGAAATCCAGTCGGTCGCGCTGGACTGCGTGAACAATTTCGACGAGAGCTCGGGCGATCCGCTCGACCTGTCGGACTGGTTCCTCGCGCAGCCGAACAACGCCGAATACACCAACTCGCTGACGGGCTTTGCCTTCTTCAGCGGTGGTACGGGTGTGGTTCCGGGTTCGGCCGAGACGGGCCTGACCTCCACCGACGTCAACGCCCTCGACAACTGGTTCGAGCCGGCCGGCTATGTCGGTGCCGTCGAGAACGCCAGCGACACCTGGTACCAGGGCTGGACCTTCGTTCCGGCGCAGCAGTAACGCAGACGCGGCAGGTCCCGGGTGTGAGAGCACCCGGGACCTGCAGCATCGTTTAATCGCAGTCTCATGGTGATGAAGATGCAAACTACACGATATGCGCTCTCGGCTGCGTTGCTGGCGTCAACCACGCTGGTTCCGGTCGCCGCTTTTGCGCAGGACGCTCCGTCCTCCGAACCTGAAGACGTCATCGAAGTCCGCTTCCAGTACATTCCGGATGACCGCCGCGTCACCTCGGAAGTGTCGGCGGCCCTGTCGATCGACGACCTTGAAACCACCGGCGATAGCGACCTGGCTGCGGCCCTGGTCCGCGTCACCGGCCTGTCGACCACGGGCGGCAAGTTTGTCGTCGTCCGCGGCCTCAACGAACGCTACTCCAACACGCTCCTGAACGGCTCTCCGATGCCGTCTCCGGAGCCTTTCCGTCGCGCGGCGCCGCTCGACATCTTCCCGACCAATGTTCTTTCGAACGTGCTGGTCCAGAAGACCTTCTCCCCGGAATTCCCGGGCGAGTTCGGCGGCGGCGTGATCGGTGTCGAAACGGCGAACCTGCCGGATGACCGCTTCCTCACCATCGGTGTGGGCGGCAGCTTCGACACGGTGACGACGGGCAATAACGGCCTGACCTATGACGGTTCCGATACGGACTGGCTGGGTTATGATGACGGCCTGCGCGATCTGCCGGCCGAACTGGCCGAGATCTTCAATACGACCCGCGTCGGCAACAATCTGCCGGCCGCGCAGCAGCAGGCCATCGGCCGCGCGCTGGTCAATTCGGAACTCTGGGTGCTGCAGACGGTCGATACGGACGCCAATGGCTCCATCGACATCAGCGCCGGCGAGCGTTTCGACTTTGACGGTTTCTCGCTCGGCGTCATCGCTGCGGGTTCCTACTCGAATGAGTGGGTGACGCGGGAAGGTATCCGCGGCTACGCGGGTGTTGATGGCGACTCGGCCCGTTATATCAACGGTCCGCCCAACGCCGACTTCACCGATGTGGTCGCCGACCCGGCCGATGCCAGCAACAACTATATGGGCACGGAAAACATCATCGATGTCTCCGGCATGCTGTCGGTCGGCATCGACTGGTACAATGACCACGAGATCAACTTCCTGACAATGGCCCTGCGTTCGACCTCGAAAGAGGCGCGGACCATTTCCGAGTTCAGCGCGGGCAGCTCCGGCGTGTTCCGTACCGACAGCACGGAATGGTTCGAACGCGAAGTCCTGTTCAACCAGCTGTCCGGTGAGCACGTCTTCTCCTTCCTGGGCGATCTCGCCCTGGACTGGCGTCTGTCCGACGCCACGGCGACGCGGAATGCGCCTTACCAGCGCTCCTACCGGTATGAGTACACGCCGCTGGGTCTGCAGTATGGCGGTAACGTCTCCGACAACCGCACCACCTTCTCGGAAATCGAGGACAACACGCAGGATGCCGGTTTCGACCTCGCCCTGCCGGTTACCGTTGGTGGTGTCGACGTCGAGCTGAAGGGCGGTATGTCCGTCACGAGCCGCGAGCGTGACGCCTATACCCGGACCTTCTCCTTCGAACAGGGTGGTGTCGGCTTGCCGCAGGATCTGCGTTTCAGCCGGATCGACTACATCCTGTCGCAGCAGAACATCGTCGACGAGCGTCTGCGTCTTGTTGAGACCGGTGGTCTGTCCTTCCCGGAAGCCTATGAAGGCCGGATGAACATCCGCGCCTACTATGCCGGTGCCGACGTGGCCCTGAACGATTTCGTTCGTGCCGCTGTGGGTGCCCGCTTCGAAGACGGCGTCCAGAAGGTGGATACCTTCCCGTTCCCGGCGAACGCACTCGACAGCGGTCTGCTTGAGACCCGTATCGAGGAAGACTATGTCCTGCCGGCCGTAACGCTGACCTGGACCTTCGCCGACAATCTGCAGCTGCGCACCGGCTATTCCCAGTCGATTGCCCGGCCGCAGTTCCGCGAACTGGCCTTCGCCGAGTTCTTCAACACCGATACCGACCAGCGTTTCCAGGGTAACCCGTATCTCGTGAATACCGAGATCGAGTCCTACGATGCACGCTTGGAATACTATTTCGGCCGCGAGGAATTCGTGACCGTCGGCGTGTTCCACAAGGTGCTCGAGAACCCGATCGAGGAATTCATCCTGCCGACGGGCGACACACTGGGTACGTCCTTCATCAACGCGCCTGAAGCGACCCTCACGGGTGCGGAATTCGAGTACGAGAAAGTCTTCGATTTCTCCGACCGCTTCGATCGTCCGTTCTTCAATGACCGCGAATGGTTCATCAAGACGAACTACACCTACATCCAGTCGGAAGTGTCGGCTGACGGTACGGTGACGATCGCACAGGGTGCCTTCGGCCAGCCGCGTGCCAATGTTCTGGACGCTGCCGGCTTCATCGAAGATGGCCGGGCCCTGCAGGGTCAGTCTGAACACCTGTTCAACGTCCAGGTCGGTTTCGAGACCTTTGACGGACGGGCCCGCGGTGCGCTGCTGTACAACTACACCGGCGAACGTTCCCGTGCTGTGGCCAACCTGAACACGGCCAGCCCGGAGATCATGGAAGAAGTGCCGAGCTCGCTCGACCTCGTCTACAGCCGTACGGTTGAAGTGGCGAACGCCGACTGGGACTTCGGTTTCTCGATCCGGAACATCCTGGGCGACAACTATGAAGCCAACCAGTCGGGTGGCGGTGTCGATGTGATCGTCGACTCCTACGACATCGGGACGGAATTCTCCTTCTCGATCAGCCGCAGCTGGTAATACGCATTCGGGCGGGCGGACCTTCGGGTCCGCCCGTCTGCATTCATCCGACGATTAATCCCGAAACGTCGTAAAACTGACGTACGCCACGTGTATCGGGGAGCGGATATCCGAAGCTTCGATACGGCGCGCCCCGGGCGGGCGCCGGACGCCGGTTCGAAGCGGATGGCGACCGAAGGGACAGGCGATCATCGTGACGCATCAGTCGCAATCAATGCCGGCCGGACGGGGAGGGCGAACGCGCCTTCCGCGCAGTCTCGCGACCGTGCTCGCCCTGGCCGAACTCCTCCTGCTCGCCGGCCTGACCTATATCGCCGCGCGCCTGATCTGGCTCATCGCCTTCGGCGCCAGCGCGACCGATTTCCAGCAGGATGCGGCCGATGCCGGTCCGCGCTTCGGCGGCGCGCCGGCCTACCAGGCCGACCTCACCCAACTGGCTGAAACCGACCTGTTCGCCGACCGGCGGGCCGGGCCTGTCGATGCGGCGCCCGTTGCGGCGACGATCCAGGAAACCAGCCTCGATCTGACCCTGCGCGGCATCCGCCGCGGCGCGACACCCGAGACCGGCGGCGCCATCATCCAGATCCCCGGCGGCCGCCAGAGCTTCTTTGCCGTCGGTGCCGAAATTCTCGATGGCGTGACGCTGGAGGAGGTGCATGTCGACCATGTGCTGATCCGCCGCCGCGGCATCGCCGAATCGCTCTTCCTGCGCGACGAGGACACGCCGCGCGCGGCTGCGGCGCCCGCCGCCGCTGGCGGCCAGTCCGTCGCGGGCCTGTTCCGCGCCGAGCCGGTGCGCGAGGGCAATCGTCTGACCGGTTATCGCGTCAGCGAGGCCAGCCCGGCGCTCCTGTCGACGACCGGTCTGCGCAATGGCGATGTGATCACGGCCGTCGATGGCCGCTCCGCCGCCGATATTTCCGATCTTCCCGCTCTCTTCCGCCGTCTGCGCGAAGAGGACGGTTTCACCCTGTCGATCAATCGGGGCGGCCTGCCCCTGACCCTTCAAGTGGACCTGCCGTGATGACCGATTTCGTGAACCGACTGATTGCGGGCCTCCTCGCGCTTGCCCTGTCTGTGATGGCGCCGGCTGCCGCCTTGGCCCAGTCCGGCGGCCAGGGCAGCGTGGTCAATTTCAACCAGGCCGAAATCCAGGCCGTGATCGACGATGTGTCGTCGGTGACCGGCTATACCTTCATCGTCGATCCCAATGTGCGCGGCCGGGTGACCATCACCTCGCAGGCGCCGCTGACACCGGACCAGTATTTCCAGGTCTTCCTGTCGACCATGCGGGTGCACGGTTTTGCCGTCGTGCCGACCGCGTCGGGTGCCTACCAGATCATTCCCGAACAGGCCGGTGCACGCACCTCCAGCCCGGTCAATTCCAACCTGCGCGGCGACCAGTATGTCACCGCCGTGGTGCGCCTGACCCATGCCGGCACGCGCGACGCGCTGACGGTCGTGCGGCCGATGGTGAGCCCGAACGGTTTCGTCAACGCGGCCGAGGGCGGCAATGCGCTGGTCATCGTCGACTATGCGGAAAACGTGTCACGGATCCGCCAGGTCCTGCGCGACCTGGATCGCGATACCTCGGTGGTCGAGATGGTCGAGCTGTCCAACGTGTCGGCCGGCGAGATGGCGCGCATCATCGAGACGATCCGCACCCGCAACACGTCCGGCGAGGACGATATGGCGTTCGGCGTCACCGTGGCGCCGATCCCGGCGTCCAACACGATCGTGCTGCGCGGCAATCGCGAGGCGGTGGCCGAGATGATCTCGCTGATCCGGCGGGTGGATGGCGTCAGCCGCTCCAATCAGGGCTTCCGCGTGATCTATCTCAGCCACGCCGATGGCGAGGATCTTCTGCCGATCCTGCAGCAGGTGGTGGAGACCATGGCCGATGACGAGACCATGGCCCGTCGTCCGTCCGTCTCCTATCACGCGCCGACCAATGCCGTGGTCGTCAACGCCGATCCGGATATCCAGCGCGAGCTGGAATTGGTGATCCGCCAGCTCGATATCCGCCGTCCGCAAGTGCTGGTCGAGGGTATCGTGGTGGAGATGTCCGACACGGTCGCCGACGAGCTGGGCGTGCAGATGCTGCTGGCCGGCGGCGAGGGCGATGCGCCGCTCGCGATGACCCGCTTCGGCTCGAACACGCCGGATCTTCTGGCCCTGACCGGGGCGATTACCTCGCCCGGCGATGATGACAGCGACTTCAATGACGATCTGCGCCAGGCGGCGCTCAACTCGCTGCTCGGCGCGGCCGGCGGCACGATCGGCTTCGGCGGCCAGAACGGCGACGGCACGCTGTTCGGCCTGGTGCTGAACGCGGTGGAGAGCGACCGCAATTCCAACGTCCTGGCGACGCCGTCCATCCTGGCGATGGACAATGAGGAAGCCTCCTTCCTGTCCGGCCAGGAAATCCCCGTCACGACCGGCGAAGTGCTGGGCGACGACAATTCCAACCCCTTCCGCACGGTGCAGCGCCAGGAAGTGGGCGTGCGCCTGCATGTGCGTCCGCAGATCACCGAGGGCAATACGATCCGCCTGCTGATCGAGCAGGAGGTTTCCTCCGTTGCCGGCACGGTAAACGACGACACGACCGACCTGATCACCAACAAGCGCGAGATCCAGACGACGGTGCTGGCCGATAATGGCGAGATCATCGTGCTGGGCGGGCTGATCCAGCAGGAAGACGAGGATTCGGTGACCGGCGTGCCGGGCCTGTCCCGCGTGCCGGGCGTCGGCCGTCTCTTCCGGTCCGAGGGCACCGAGCGCCGCCGCACCAATCTCATGATCTTCATCCGCCCGACCATTATCCGCGACGAGGCGGACATGCGTGCGGTGACCGACAATCGCTACGGCTATATCCGCAGCCAGCAGATCGCCAATGATCCGCAGGGCGCGAGTTCGCTGGAATCCATCGTCGAGATGATGATGGTCGACATGCCGCGGGGCAGCGCCGACGATGGCGAGTGAGACGGATACCAGCCCGGCCCGCGAGGCCAGCCCGGTCACCTATGCCTTCGCCCGCCAGAAGGGCGTCGCCTACCGGCCCGGTGCCGAGCCGGCCTTCCTTTTGCGCCAGGGCGGTGACCGCCGGGCCTTGCTGGAAGTGCGGCGCGTGGTCGGCGCCACGCATCCGGTCGTCGAGTGCGATGCCGGCCGGTTCGACCAGGCGCTGTCGGATATCTACGCCTATGCCGGTCTGGGGGCAGACAGCGCGGATGCCGATGCGGCGGACGGCGAGAGCCTGTCCCAGCTGATCGACGAGATCCCCAAGACCGAGGACCTGCTGGACAGTGCCTCGGACGCACCGATCATCCGCCTGATCAACGGCATGATTGCCGAGGCCGTCCGCACGGCCGCGTCGGACATCCATGTCGAGCCCTTCGAGGACCGTGTTTCCATCCGCTACCGCGTCGATGGCGTGCTGCACGAGACGGTCTCCGTTTCGCCGCGCCTGGCGCCACCGCTGGTCAGCCGGATCAAGGTGATGGCGCGGCTGGATATTGCCGAAAAGCGCGTGCCGCAGGATGGCCGCCTGACGATTGCCCTGGGCGGCAAGTCGATCGATGTGCGCGTTTCCACCCTGCCGTCGCGCCATGGCGAACGCGTCGTGCTGCGTCTGCTGGACAATTCCCAGGCCCGCTTCCGCCTGGATGATCTGGGCATGCCCCAGGCCATGCTGGTGGACATGAAGAAGGCGCTGGCCCAGCCCAATGGCATCATCCTCGTGACCGGTCCGACCGGCGCGGGCAAGACGACCACGCTCTATGCGGGGCTCAACCTCCTGAACGAGGAGACCCGCAACATTCTCACCGTCGAGGATCCGGTGGAATACGCCATCGACGGGATCGGCCAGACCCAGGTCAATGCCAAGGTCGGCATGACCTTCGCCGCCGGCCTGCGCGCCATCCTGCGCCAGGACCCGGACATCGTCATGGTCGGCGAGATCCGCGATGTGGAGACAGCGCAGATCGCGGTCCAGGCCAGCCTGACCGGTCACCTCGTCCTGTCCACCGTGCACACCAATTCTGCCGTCGCTGCGATTGCCCGCCTGCGCGATATGGGTGTGGAGAGCTATCTCCTGGCCTCGACCCTGTCGGCAATCATCGCCCAGCGCCTTGTGCGCCGCCTGTGCACGCATTGCCGCGAGGCCTACACGCCGGACGCGGCCGAGCTTGAGCTGCTGGGCCTGACAGGCCGCAGCGATGTGACGCTGCACCGCCCGGCGGGATGCTCGCACTGCAAGCAGACCGGCTATGAGGGCCGGACCGGGGTCTACGAGATCGTCATTGTCGACGACACGCTGCGCAAGCAGATCCATGACGATGCCCGCGAGAGCGAGATGGCGACCCACGCCTTCACCCGCCGCAAGACCCTGTTCCAGAACGGTGTCGATCTGGTCCTGGCCGGTACGACCAGCCTGTCCGAAGTCCTGCGCGTCAGCCGCGAGGAAGGGGAGCGACATGCCGGCGTTTGAGTATGAAGCGCTGGATGCTCGCGGGAAAAAGTCGAAAGGCCTGATCACCGCGGACAGCGAGCTGGCGGCCCGTCGCGAACTGCGCGGCCGCTCGATGGCGCCGCTCTCCGTGCGCTCGGCCGATGGCCGGCGTGCGGCTGCGGCGGCGGGCGACCGGACATCCGTGATGGACCGGTTGCGCCGCCAGGACATCTCCAGCCGCGAGCTCATGCTGGTCACGCGCCAGCTGGCCAGCCTGATCGGTGCCGGCATGCCGATCGCCGAATCGCTGGGCCTGCTGGCCCGCCAGGGTGGCCGTCACAACATGCAGCGCGTGCTGATGGCGGTGCGCGCCCGCGTTTCCGAAGGTGACCGGCTCTCGGTCGCGATGGACGGCTTTCCCAAATCCTTCCCCGCCGTCTATCGCGCCATGATCGCGGCGGGCGAGGGGGCGGGCGGCCTGGGCCATGTGCTCGAACGGCTGGCCGATTATCTGGAAAAGGAACAGGCGGTGCGCAACCGGATCACCGGCGCACTGGTCTATCCGGCGGTGCTCACCGTGGTCGCCATGGGCGTGGTGACAATGCTGATGACCTTCGTCGTACCGCGCATCGCCGAACAATTCACCGGCATGGGAATGGCGCTGCCTCTCTTGACCCGGATCATGATCGGCCTGTCGGGTGCGCTGCAGGCGGGCTGGCCGTTTATCGTCGCGGCCCTCGTCGTGCTTATCGTGGGCGGGGCGCTGGCGCTGCGTCAGGCGCCGGTGCGCACTGCGTTCGACGGGCTCATGGTGCGGCTGCCCCTGCTCGGCGGCTTCCTGCGCAAGGCCGAGGCGGCGCGGTTTGCCCGCACGATGGGCATCCTGATCGAAAGCGGCGCCGTACTGCCGGATGCGCTGCGGGCTGCGGCGCGGGCGACCGGAAATCTCGCCATCCGCAAGCGGATCGGCCAGGTCGTCACCGATGTGGAAAGCGGGCGCGGCCTGTCGGACGCGCTGTCCTCCCGCGGCCGCTTCCCCGCCCTGATGCTGTTCATGGTCGCGGCCGGCGAACGCTCCGGCGCGCTGGGGGAAATGTTCCGCCGGTCCGCCGACCAGATGGATCAGGAGATCGACGGTGCCATCACTGTCGGCCTCAACCTTCTGGAACCCGGCATCATTCTCGTCCTGGGTGTGGTGGTGGTGATGATCGTGCTGTCGATCCTGCTGCCCATCCTGCAACTCAACACTTTGGCTCTAGGCTAGGGAGACCTCGATGCAGACCCGTTCGGCCCCTCAGACGACTGACGACACGCAGGAAGACCGCGAGGCCGGTTTCTCCCTGCTGGAGATCATGATCTCGATCACCATTCTGGGCCTCCTGGCCACGATTGTGGTGATCAATGTCCTGCCCGCGCAGGACCAGGCGATGGTGCAGAAAGCCCGCACCGATATCGCCACGCTGGAACAGGCGCTCGATGCCTACCGGCTCGACATGCGCGAATACCCCTCGACCGAGGACGGGCTGCAGGCGCTGGTCGAGGCGCCGCGCGGGGCGGAGAATTATCGCGAGGGCGGCTATGTACGCCGCCTGCCGGACGACCCGTGGGGCAATCCTTACCAGTACGCCTATCCGGGCCAGCACGGCATGCTGGACATCTGGTCGCTGGGCCGGGACGGCCGCGAGGGCGGCGAGGAGCTCGACGCCGATATCGGTAACTGGCAGGGCTGATGACGGCCGGGCCCGCCCATACGCCCAGCCGCGAAGCCGGCGTGTCGCTGATCGAGATCCTGGTGGGAATCTCGATCCTGGCGATTGTCGCCTTTGCGGTGACGCTGTCGATCAGGCCGGGCGGGCCGGCGATCGAGCGCGAGGCCGACCGTCTCGCTGCACGGCTCAACCAGGCCGAGGCCGAAGCGATTGCGTCCGGCGCGCCGGTGGGGCTGGCGGTCGAGGAAGCGGGCGACGGTTATGCCTTCTACCGCCTGGTCGACGGGCGCTGGTGGCCGGTGCGCGACCACCCCACACTGACGGAATACCGCTTTGACGGCGCGCTGCGCCTGCGGGTCGAGGAGACACGGCCGGTCGCGCCCGAAGCCGCGGCCCGGGCCGCGCTCTATCCGGCGATCTGGTTCGACCCGGCCGGCATGACCGAACCCTTCCGCCTGCGCCTGTCGGCCGATGATGGCGCCGAGATCGAACTGGACTGGCAGGCTGCCGGCCGGATCGAGCGCACGGCGCGGGGCTGATCCATGCGCGCGCCGGTTTCCAGTCCTGAAAGCGGGTTCACGCTGATCGAGATGATGATGGCGCTCGCCGTTCTCTCGGTGGCGGGGCTCGCCCTGATGAACATGACCCAGGCGACGACGCGCAATACCGCCGCGGTGCAGGAGCGGGCGCTCGCAATGGTGGCGGCCGAGAACATTCTCAACGGCCAGATCCTGCGCCCCGGCCCGCCGCAATCCGGTTCGGGCGAGTATGCCATTGCCGGGGTGGACTATGACTGGTCGCTGGCGGTCAGCCCGACCGACGATGCCGGTCTCGTCCGTCTGCACCTGGAAGTGCGCGAGGGGCAGAGCGGGCATCTCGGCGCCGAGCTCGACACGTTCCGGAGGTCGCAATGAGTACGGCCGCACCGGCGCGCGAGGCCGGCTTCTCCCTCGTCGAGATCCTCGTCTCTGTCTTCGTCTTCGCGGTGATCGGCACGATCTCGGTCGCCCTGATGGCGTCGAGCGTGGGCGCGCGGGAGATCAATTCGGATGTGCTCGAGCGGACCGCGATGATCGACCGCGCCCGCACCCTCCTGCGCGAGGATCTGGGCCAGATCGCCCGGCGCGCCGTGCGCGATGAAGCCGGTTATCGCGACCCCTGGATCCTGGCCGGCGCGGCGACGGGGCTGGCCGATTACGAGACCGATGCGGACGAGCGGGTGCTGATGGTGTTCACGCGGCATGGCCGGGCCAATCCGGGCCTGATCCGGCCGCGCAGCTCGCTGGTCCATGTCACCTATCTGATACACGGCGGCGATCTGGTCCGCCGGGTACGCGACTATCCCGATCCCGGTGAAGCGACCCGGATCACCGATCAGGTGCTGATCGCGGGCGGTGAGGACTTCACCCTCGAATTCCTCGTCGGTGCGGTCTGGCAGAACCGGGTCTTCCTGTCCGAGACCGGCCAGGGCGTGATGCCGTCGGCCGTGCGCCTGCGCTACGACCTGCCGCCGCTGGGGGCGATGGAGCATGTACTTCTGACACCGGAGGCGCAGCCATGAACCGGCCGGTTCTCGACAGCCATAGTGAGCGCGGCGCCTCGCTCGTCTCGGCCCTCCTGCTGGTGGCTGTGATGGCGAGCCTTGCCATGGCGCTGGCGGGCGATCTGCGCTTCGCCATGCGGCGCTCTGCCAATATGGATGTGCGCGACCAGGCCTACTGGTATGCGATCGGCGCGCGCGAGTTCACCGAAGGCCTGATCGCCCGGTCGATGGACGATCCCCGCCGGGCCCTGCGGCCGGATGCCGACTGGCTCAACGGACCGCGCACCTTCCCGATCGAGCAGGGCGCCCTGACAGGCCGGGTGCGCGACGGAAACAACTGCTTCAACCTGAACAGCCTGGCTCCGGCCGGCGCGTCGGGCGAGCGGCAGGCCGATACCGCCCGGATCCAGCGTTTCGAGCAGCTGATGCGCGCCGTCGAGATCCCGGCCGCCCGCGCCGTGCGGATCGCCGCGCAGGCCGCCGACTGGATCGACAGCGATACGCGCCCGGTCGCCTCGGGTGGCGAGGACGAGCTTTATCCGGGCTACCGCACCGCCAATGCGCCCATGGCCGAGCGGGCCGAACTGCTGGCGCTGGAGGCGATGACGCCGGACATCTATGAACGTCTGCGGCCGCTGGTCTGCGTGCGGCCGACTGGCGAGGCGCTGGCGCTGAACATCAACACGCTGACCGCCGCGCAGTGGCCGCTGCTTGCGGTGGCCTTTGACGGCGGGCTGTCGCGTTCGGCCATCGAGGGCCTGCTTTTGAACCGGCCGGCCTCGGGGTTCGAGAGTGAAGAGGCGTTCTGGGCGCTCGACGCGGTGCGCGAGCTCGATCCGGACGCCACGGTACGCGAACGCGTCGGCATCGAGACCCGCTATTTCGAGATCGAGATCCATGTCGCGCATGCCGGCCAGCGCTTCGCGCTGAACGGTCTGGTGCAGAGTCTGGGAGGCGGACAGGTGCGCCGTCTCTCGCAGAACTACGGAAGCGTTTCATGAGCCAGGACCTGATCCTCAGGCTGGACGGGCAGGACAGGCTGCACTGGTCCATCATCGACCGCGCCGGCCAGGTGCGCCGCGCGTCCGGTGTCGCTGAACCCGGCGCGCCGCTGGACCTGCCGGACACGCACGGCGTCAGCCGGACCCTGGTCCTCGTGCCGTCGGAAGATGTCTTTCTCGGTCTGATCGATCTACCCGCGCGCGGTGAGCGCGAGGCCCGCCAGGCAGCGCCATACATGATCGAGGAGGCGCTGGCCTCGTCTCTCGCTTCGACCGAGATTGTGCCCGGCGCCCGCGCCGAGGACGGACGCCGCTGGGTGATGGCCGCAGATCGCGACCGCGTCGCGCAATGGGCCGAGCGGATCGGCGAAGCGGTCGTGCGGCCGGCCTGGGTGATGCCCGACTGTGTCGCCGCCGCCGAGCGCGATGTGGCGCTGACCCTGTTCGATCGCGGCGACAGCATTCTCTGGCTCTATGGTGCCGACACCCGCAAGCCCGGCGAGGCGGCCGGCGGTGCCATGGATCCCAAACTCTTCGGTCCGGTGATCGGTCCGCTGGTCGAGGGCGCGGGTGGCGGTACGGTCGCCGTCTCGGCATCGCTCGGCCTGGCCGGCGAGAATTTCCGTCAGGTGCCGCGCAGCGATCTCGATCTCAAGGCCAGCGCCCTGCCGGCCGAATTTGTTGCGGCGCTGCCGCCGCTGCTGGGCGACCGGCTGAAGACGACGCTCGACTGGCGCGGCCTGCTGGGGCCGATCCGCAGACCGGTGGCGTTGGCGGCGGGTCTGCTGGTGGCTTTCTGCGCGCTGATGGCGGGCGAGGGCGTCTATTACCGCCTGCAGGCTGAGCGTTTCGATGCGGCGAGTGTCGCCGAGTTCCGCGCCGCTGTGCCTGACGTGACCCGGCGGGTCATTCCGGCCGAAGCCGAGCGCCTGCTCGCGGCGCGCCTGTCCGGTCTCGGCGGCGGGGAGGCCTCGTCGTATCTGCAGCTGATGGCGGCGCTGGGCGAGCTGACGTCGGGCAATGAGCGGGTGCGGATCGATCATGTCCGGTTCGACCAGGCCCGCTCCGAACTGTCCGTCTCGGCGATCTATACCGATTTTGCCGATTTCGATGCGCTCAATACCCGGGCCGGCACGCTGGGCATTGCGCTGGAAGATGGCGGTGCACGCGAGAGCGGCCAGGCCATCCAGGGCGAGTTTACGGTGAGGCTGCGATGAATGCTGTGACCCGCATGTTCGAACAGGTCTGGGGCGGCCGAAGCCTGCGCGAGCAGATCCTGCTCGGCGTCGCCGGCGGACTGGTCCTGGTGCTGGCGGTCAGCGTGCTGGTCGTGCAGCCGCTGATCGGCTTCAACGATCGCGCCCGCGACGACTATGCTGCGGCGATGCGGCTCTACCGTTCGATCCAGGACGATGCCCGCACATATCGCCAGCTGGCAGCGCAAACGCGTGAAGAGGCCGATACCGGCCGCTCGCTGCGGGCTGTGGCCGGGGCGACGGCCCTGCGTCACGAGATTTCACTGGCGCGCATGGTTCCCGCGGACGACGGCTCGCTGACCGTGAATATCGACCGCGCCGACAGCCGCGCCGTGATGGCCTGGCTGGTCGAGCTGGAGACCGGCTTCGGCATCCAGGTGGCGTCCTCCACGATGGACCGGGCGGGCGAAGGCATTGTCGAGGCGTCCTTCGTGCTGCGCCGTCAGGGAGGCGGCCGATGATCGGGCGCATTCTTCTCGTGCTGGCCATGCTCGCGGTCTGGCTGGTCGTGCTCATGCCGCTGAAGGCCGTGGCGATTGCCACCGGCGGTGCCGCACAGCTGGGTTATGACGATGTGTTCGGCACGGTCTGGAACGGGCGCGTCTATGGACTGCGTATCGGCGGCGAGCGCGTTCGCGAAACGGCCGTGTCCGTGTCGCCGCTGGCGCTGCTGACCGGACGTGTGGCGGTGGACTGGCGCGTGGCGGACAGTGGTCTGTCCGGCGATGGCCACGCGATTATCGCGCCAGGCCGGGTGCAACTGGAAAACGTGTCGCTGACGGTTCCGCTGGGCCGTCTGGCGGAGACGGGCCGCACAGGGCTCGACCCCCGTGCGCCGGTCTTTGTGCGCATCACCCAGCTCGACCTGGCGGAGGGGCGCTGCGAAAGCGCCACCGGTTCGGCGCGGTCGGATGCACTGGCGGCCCTGGCGGCGCCCTACAATATCGACGCGCCGGCGCTGGACGGCATTCTGGCCTGCGATGGCGATGATCTGGAACTCGTCTTTTCCGGCGAAAGTGCCGACATGACGGTTGAGGGGAGCGCCCGGCTTCGCCCCGAGGGCTATGACTGGCAGGTCTCGGTCGATACGGTACGTCCGGAGCTGGCCGAAGCGCTGGCGCTGGGCGGTTTCGAGGCCGAGGCCGAGGGTGAGCGCTGGCAGGCGCAGGGACGGGGAGTTTATGGTGCGAACCGCTGACGGACTGCTTCTTCTCGCGGCCGGGCTGGCCCTGTCCGCCTGCACGGCGACGGCCGGTAGCGCTTCCACGCAATTGCAGAGGCCGCCGGCGCTGAGCCAGGCGCGGCCCGACCCGGCTCCGGCGGCGGCCGTTGAAACGGCCGGCGCGCTGCCGCCGCAGACGCTGGAAGCCGGTGCCTGCGCCACCTTCTTCTGGACCGCCGATCCGGCGCATCGCTTTGTCGCTTTCGAAAACGAGACCGAGGGCTTTGCCCGCGTCTACGCCAATGGCGCCGAGCACGGCTTCTATACGCCGCCGCGCGAGGCGCCTTATGTGGCGGGCGAGAGCTATCGGCGCGACTATGTCGATCCGGCCCGCGGACTCGATATCCGCCTCACCGGCCGGGTCGGTGAGCCTCTGCCGACAGGCCAGCGTATCGAGCGTGTGGTGATGCGGGTGCTGCAGCCGAACGGCCAGACCCGCGTCGTGCCGCTGATCGGGCATTATGCCTGCCGGACGGTGGCAGACCGCTAGTATCGCCTAGAGCACTGGATAGAGGCCGGGCCCGTAGGCGCGGTAGATCCAGCCTGCGGCAATCCCGACTGCCAGCCAGGGGCCGAAGGCAAAGGCCTCGTCGCGTCGCGGCAGGCGGCGCTGCACGACGGCCTTGCCAAGCACGAACAGGAGCGCGCTGCCCGTGCCCACGAGCACCATCGACGGCAGCAGCCAGCCACCGCACCATGCCCCGCCGGCCGCGATCAGCTTGGCATCGCCGCGACCGAGCCCGTTGCGGCCGGTGATACGGCGGAAGAGAATCTCGACCGCAACGAAGGCCAGATAGCCGGCCGCGGCGCCGATCAGTGACGCCCAGGGCGTCGAGAACACGAAGGCGTTGAGTGCCAGGCCGGCTGCAATCAGCGGCAATGTCATTGCGTCGGGCAGGCGGTATGTACGAAAGTCGATCCAGAACAGGGCGCTAAGCGCAATGATGAGAATCAGGGTTGCGGCGTGGGTGAGAAACATGCTGCTCCTGTCACAAAAGTGTCATGCGACTGCGCCACAAGGGCGGGGCGTACAAGGGGTGTTTTCAAGATGACAGACGCCGTGCCGGCGCTCAAAGCCGAAAATGTCCGTATGACATTCGGCGAGACCCGAGCGCTCGACGATGTCAGCCTTGCGGTTGAACCAGGTGAGATGGTGGCCCTGATCGGGCCGTCCGGATCGGGCAAATCCACCCTCCTGCGCGTGGCTGCCGCGCTGCAGCCGGCGGACAACACGTCCGGGCCGGTCGCTGTGCTGGGTCACACAATGCAGTCGCGCGGCAGGATCGCCTCGCGGGTGCGGAAGAACCGTGCGCGGCTGGGCTTCATCTTCCAGCAGTTCAATCTCGTGGGGCGTCTGTCGCTGTTCGGCAATGTCATGCTGGGCGCGCTGGGGCGTCTGCCGGTCTGGCGCGGCGCACTGGGAATGTTCCCCAATTCGGTGAAGCAGGCCGCCATGGACGCGCTGGAACGCGTCGGCATGGAAGAGTTTGCGGCCCGGCGGGCCTCCAACCTGTCCGGTGGCCAGCAGCAGCGCGGCGCGATTGCCCGCGCACTGGTACAGGGTGCCGAGGTGCTGTTTGCCGACGAGCCGATTGCTTCGCTCGACCCGGTCTCCGCGCGCAAGGTGATGGAATTGCTGCGCGAGCTGAACCAGAGCGACGGCCTGACGGTCGTCGTGACGCTCCACCAGGTCGACTATGCCCAGCGTTATTGCGACCGCACAGTTGCGCTCAACAAGGGCCGGATTGTCTATGACGGTCCGTCCAATGGCCTCGATCGGGAAAAGCTGATCGAGATCTACGGTCCCGAGTTTGAAACCGCCTTCTATGGAGGCGAGGAATGATCCGCGCGCTCTGTCAGATCCTCGTCCGGATCACGCTTGTCAGCCTTGTTCTGGGCCTGTCGGCCTGTTCCGCTCCGCAGGCCGGACCGGATGCAGCGTCCGGTGCCGACCCGGAAAGCGGCGAACGGCGCACGCTGAATTTCGGCATCATCGCCACGGAAAGCTCGTCCAACCTGGAATCCAACTGGCGCCCCTTCATCGCCGCGATGGAGGAGTGGACCGGCTATGATGTCGAGCCCTTCTACGCGTCCGACTATGCCGGGATGATCCAGGCCATGCGTTATGGCTCGATCCAGGTGGCGTGGTTCTCCAACTTCTCCGGCCTGCAAGCCGTGCGCCTGGGCGGCGGCCAGGTGTTTGCCAAGGCGACCTATCCGGACGGATCGGAAGGCTATAACTCGGTGCTCATCGTGCCGGTCGACAGTCCGATCCAGTCCGTCGAGGACGTGCTGGCCTGTGACAGATCGATCGATTTCGGCATGGGCGACCCGAACTCCACTTCGGGCTATCTCGTCCCGTCGGCCTTCATCTTCGCGCCGCGCGGCATTGATCCGGGCGAGTGCTTCAACTCGGTGCGCAACGCCAATCACGAAGCCAATGCGCTCGCCGTGGCGAACGGTCTGGTCGATGTGGCGACCAACAATACGACCAATATGACGCTGCTGGCGCGGACGCGTCCGGATATCGCCAGCCGTATCCGCGTCGTGTGGACCTCGCCGGCGATCCAGACCGACCCGATCATCTGGCGGGCGGACCTGGACGAGGAAGCCAAGCAGCGCCTGCAATACTTCTTCATGAATTACGGCCGCATGGGCACGCCGGAAGAAATCGCCGCGGCGCGCGATGTGCTGAACCCGCTGTATTTCGGTCTCTTCCTGCCGTCCTCGAATGCCCATCTCGATCCCATCGTCCAGCTGGAGATCGTGCGCGACCTGACCGAAGCACGGAACGATCCGGACCTGACCGAGGCGGAACGCGAAGTACGGGTGGCCGAGCTTGAACAGCGCCTTGCCGAAGTCGAGGCCGGCAATACCGGTCTGATCAGCCAGGCGAGCGCTGTGGAAGGTCTCGCGGCGGCCGGCCCGGCCGAGGCGGCTGCCGGCTCGCAGATCAACTGGATGGCTTCCGGCGTGATACTGGTGCTCGTAGTGGTGTTGCTGACCCTCCTTCTGTGGGCCTCGGCACCGCGCGGCCCCGGCCCGCGCGTGCCGCTGACCGAACGGGTTGCCAATGCCGTAATCGCGGCCGGTGTGGTGATCATCCTCGTCTGGAGCTTCGACAGCGCCGACATGGACCGGTCCTACCTGCTGGTCGAGAACGCCGGCGATATGGGCGAGTTCATTGCCGGCTTCTTCCCGGAAGACCTTTCGCCGGCCTCCCGCGCCAGCTACTGGCAGAACCTGACCCATGGTTTCGGCGAAGCCGTGCCGCAGATGATCATCACCGTCCAGATTGCGATCTGGGGCACGTTCATTGCCGTGCTGGCTGCGATTCCGTTCGGCCTGCTCTCGGCCCGCAATGTCGCGCCGGCCTGGATTGTCCAGCCTGTGCGCCGCCTGATGGACGTGTTCCGATCGATCAACGAGCTGATCATCGCATTGGTCTTCATCGCCGCGGTGGGCCTGGGGCCGCTTGCGGGTGTGATGGCGCTTGCCGTGCACACCACGGGCGTGCTCGCAAAACTGTTCTCGGAGGCCGTCGAGGCGGTGGACGACGGTCCGGTCGAGGGCGTGCGCGCCACCGGTGCCGTGCCGCTGCACGAGGTGATCTGGGCGGTCATTCCCCAGGTCGCGCCGCTCTGGACCTCGTTCGGCCTCTACCGGTTCGAGTCCAATGCGCGGTCGGCGACCGTGCTGGGCCTGATCGGCGCCGGCGGTATCGGCCAGATCCTGTTCGAAGCCGTCCGTGCCTTCGACTATCAGCGCACCGCCGCCATCGTCATTGTCATTGTCATCGCCGTCAGCGCCATCGACCTCTTGTCGCAATTGCTGCGCAAGCGCCTGGTCTAGCCGGACGGTGCCTGCTCATCGGATAGGACTTGGTTTCGTCCCAATTCGGCGCTAGGTGTGAGTTCTCATAAGGTTGTTCACCCGGGCTGAAGCCTTGAAGGTGGTGGTTGCGACACTGCCATCAGCAAGGAGAGCCCGGATGAACGCCCACAGGAATGCCAGAACCACGCCGTATTCGCGAGCCCTGATTGTGGAACGTTACGCTGCCGGTGAGCCGGCAGGGGCCATCGCGGCGGCCTTCGGGATCTCGGTGCGGACCGTCTACAAGTGGCTGGCGCGCTATCGCAGCGGTGGCGTGGCCGCGCTGGAGACCCGGCCGAGCACGCCCCGCTGTCAGGCCGGGATGATCGACCGGCGCTGGCAGGATGTCGCGGTCCGCCTGCGCCGCACCTGCCGCATGACCGCGGCCGGGATCGCCGACCGGCTGCACCTGGCCCGCTCCACCGTGGCGCGCTGGCTCAAGCGCATGGGGCTGGGGCGGCTCAAGGCGCTGGAACCCAAGCCACCGGTCATCCGCTATCAGCGCGAGCGACCCGGCGAGCTCATCCATCTGGACATCAAGTCTCTGGGCCGCTTCGACAGACCCGGCCATCGCGTCACCCGCCAGCGCAAGGGTCACCGCAATCGCGGCGCTGGCTGGGACTGCGTCCATGTCGCCATCGATGACGCCACCCGCCTGGCCTATGTCGAGGTCCTGCCCGACCAGAAGCGCGGCACCACGACCGGCTTCCTGGTGCGTGCCCTGCGCTGGTTCAAAGCCCGAGGCATCCTTGTCGAGCGTGTCATGACCGACAATGGCAGCCCCTACGTCTCGCGCCTCTTCGCCAAGGCCCTGCGCTGGCTGAACATCCGCCATATCCGCACCCGGCCATACACCCCACGCACCAACGGCAAGGCCGAACGCTTCATCCAGACGCTCATGCGCGAATGGGCCTACGCCATCCCCTACCGCTCGTCCGACAGCCGAAACCGCGACCTCGCCCGATATCTGGACTTCTACAACACAGCCCGGCCGCACTATGCTCTCAGCAAGCAGCCGCCAGCCCAAAGGCTCAACGCTCTGCTGAACAACGTCTTGAGAAACGACAGCTAGGCGAAACCGCGAAAAGCCAACCACGGGGGAACCCCACCCATGTCAGCGTTCAACAAACTCACCGCGGCGCTCCTGGCGGCCGCTGTCGGCACCGCCGGCGCCTATGCCATCCAGCAGCGCGAGCAGATCCGCATTGTCGGTTCCTCGACGGTCTTTCCATTCTCCACGGCGGTGGCCGAGAGCTTCGGCGCCAAGACCCAGTTCTCGACGCCGGTCGTTGAATCGACCGGTTCGGGTGGTGGTTTCCGCCTGTTCTGCGCCGGTGTCGGCGCCGAGCATCCGGACATCGTGAATTCGTCGCGCCGCATGCATGCCTCCGAATTCGAGCGCTGCCAGAACAATGGCGTACGCGAGATCACCGAGGTGCGGATCGGCTATGACGGTATCGTCATGGGGTCTGCCAGCGAAGCGGCGGAAGAACTCGACCTGACGCTGACCCAGCTCTGGCTGGCGCTGGCGGCTGAAGTGCCGGCTGACGACACGTGCTCGTCCTTTGTCGCCAATCCGAACGAGCGCTGGTCGGACATCGATCCGTCCCTGCCGCGTCAGCGGATCGAGGTGTTCGGTCCGCCGCCGACCTCGGGTACGCGCGACGCCTTCGTCGAACTGGCCATGCAGGCCGGCGCCGCCGGCATCGACTGCATGTCGGACCTCGCCGATGCCGATCACGACCGCTTTGAAACCATTGCCGGCCGTATCCGCGAAGACGGCCGCTGGATCGATGCGGGCGAGAATGACAACGCCATCGTCCAGACGCTGGTCAACACGCCCGACGCGTTCGGCGTGTTCGGCTATTCCTTCCTCGACCAGAATTACGACCGTCTCTACGGTGTGACGATTGACGGCGTGGCGCCGGAATTCGACGCGATCTCCGACGGCAGCTATCCGGTTTCCCGCTCGCTCTTCTTCTATGTGAAGAACCAGCACGCGGCGATCGTGCCGGGCCTGGCCGACTATGTCGCCGAGTTCACCTCGGATGCGGCCTGGGGCGAGTTCGGCTATCTGACCGATCGCGGCCTGATCCCGCTCGCGGATGCTGACCGTGATGCGATCGCCAACCAGGCGCAGTCGCTGGAAGCGATGACGCAGGCGCCGGACTGACCGGCCGCTACATCGATCAAGAGACTAAAAAAGCGCCGGTCTTCACCGGCGCTTTTTCTTTCCCGGATCGCGAGTACTGCCTCAGTACAGCGATTTCTGACGGCGCAGGCGGCGCCAGAAGCGGCGGCGTTCCGGCTTGGGGTGCGGCGTGAGGTTCTCGACGAAGTCGATGGCGCACTGTTTCCAGGAATGCTTTTCGGCGTGGGCCCGGGGCGCCGCGCGGTCGATCTCCAGACAGTCCAGGCAGGCCTGGCGCAGATCGTCATTGATGAAGCCGCCACCGGAGCCGGGGATGATGTCCTTGGGACCGTGGGCGGGGAAGGCTGCAACCGGTGTGCCGCAGGCCATCGCTTCCAGATTCACCAGGCCGAACGTGTCGGTCCAGGACGGGAAGACGAAGACGTCGGCATCGGCGAAATAGCGCGCCAGCTCGTCACCGAATTTCGAGCCCGGGAAGACCGCACCGGGGAATTTCTGCTTCAGCTCCTCGCGCTGCGGGCCGTCGCCGACCACGACCTTGGTGCCCGGCAGGTCGAGTTTGAGGAAAGTCTCGATATTCTTCTCGACCGCGATCCGGCCGACATTCACCCAGATCGGGCGCTCCAGGCCCTCATAGACATCCTCGCCATTCACGCGGCGCTTGTCCGGATTGAACAGCTCGATATCGACGCCGCGCGCCCAGGCGGTGAGGTTCTTGAAGCCGCGGGCCGCGAGGTCGTCGCGCATCGACGGCGTCGTCACCATGATGCGGCCTGATGCGTTGTGGAACCAGCGCATGAAGGCATAGCCCGCCGAAAGCGGGATGAAGGGGAAACGGGCGTTGACGTATTCCGGGAATTTCGTGTGGTAGCTCGTCGTGAAGGGCAGGCCCCACTTCTTGCAGATGCCGCGTGCCGCCTGACCCAGCGGGCCTTCGGTCGCGATATGGATCGCTTCCGGCTCGAACTCCTTGAAGCGCCGGGCGATGTCGCCGCGCGCATTGATGGCGAGCTGGATCTCCGGATAGGTGGGAAGCGGGAAGGTCTTGTAGCCGAGGCCCGGATGGATCACCTCGATCTGGTGTCCCATGGCACGGCATTCATCGACCGTGCGCGACAGGGTGCGTACGACCCCGTTCATCTGCGGTTCCCAGGCATCGGTCACCAGCATGATCCGCTGGGGACGTTCTTCCGTATCGTCCGCCGTGGTTTGCAGCTGCGTGCCGGTCTGGGCGGTTTCGTCTTCGAGGGGCTGGTTGTTGTCGGTCATCTCGATCCGTTTTCCGGGCCGCTTTCGGGCCGATAGTGTGGCCGGTTCAACCGGGGTCCCGCCGCGTTTAGCGGAACCGTTCCGGCATGTCAGCCATTAGCATACTGGCGAAAGCGCTGGCTTGAAGGAAAGAAAGCGGTTATCCGCCGCGCGGACTGCGTCCGGTGGACGCTCTGCTGCGCAAAATACCCTGCCGCTGCCGATGGGAATGCGGACAGGAAGTTGTCCGCTGGCGGGTCGCGAACCAAGATCACGCAATGTTTGGGCGAAGTTACGGGGTCTCCGGTGTTTCGCGGTTATAAATTAGCCGCATGTGAACACAAATGACCCGCACACTTGTCTTGCCCCGACGAAAAGACCGGACCATTGTCCGGGCCGTTCACTTGCTGGAGTGGGAGTTTCAGTCATGAATGTCCAGACCCGTGAAGCCCTGCGTTGGGATGATTTGGATTCGGTGAAGTTCGCCGACGAGAGCGCTGCCGTGAAGCGTCTCGCGGATGAGACGGGCCTGGATGCAGACGCTCGCAAGCGCGTTCATGACGGTGCCATCGAGCTGGTGAAGACGGCGCGTGAGACCACGCGCTCGCGCGGCTTGATGGACAGTTTCCTGCAGGAATTCGGCCTGTCCAACAAGGAAGGCCTGGCGCTGATGTGCCTGGCCGAGGCGCTGTTGCGTGTCCCGGATGCGCCGACTGCCGACCGCTTGATCGCGGAAAAGATTTCCGGTGGCGCCTGGGCCGAGCATATGGGCCGGTCCGAGAACTGGCTGGTCAATGCGTCCACGCTGGGCCTGATGCTGACCGGTTCGATCATCGATGTCGATCCGGATGCGCGCCAGAACCCCGGCGACTACTGGCGCAAGATGACGGCGCGCCTGGGTGAGCCAGTGATCCGGGCGGCGGTGTTCCGCGCCATGGGGATCATGGGTGAGCAATTCGTCCTGGGCCGCAGCATTTCCGAAGGCATCAAGCGGGCGAAGAAGGGCGAGGGTGCGCTGTGCTCCTTCGACATGCTGGGCGAGGGCGCCCGCACTGCGGCCGATGCCGAGCGCTATCACAAGCGCTATGTCGAGGCGATCGATGCGGTTGGCAAGGTGCGTGGCGACAAGCCGGTCGAGCTGGAACACGGCGTCTCCGTGAAGCTCTCGGCGCTGCATCCGAAATATCTGGCGGTGAAGGAAGAGCGGGTGATGGCCGAGCTCTATCCGAAACTGCTCGAGCAGGCCAAGCTGGCAAAATCCTACGATATCGGCTTCTGCCTCGACGCCGAGGAAGCGGATCGTCTGGTCGTCTCGCTGAAACTGCTCGAGCGGCTGGCGCGTGAGCCGGATCTCGACGGCTGGCAGGGGCTGGGACTGGCGGTCCAAGCCTACCAGAAGCGCGCGCGCTTCGTGATCGAGCGCCTGATCGAGCTGGGCCGCGAAACCGAGCGCCGCTTCCTGGTGCGCCTGGTGAAGGGCGCCTACTGGGATACCGAGATCAAGTTTTCCCACCAGATGGGCTGGCCGGACTTCCCGGTATGGACCACCAAGCCGGCGACCGATCTGAACTATCTCGCCTGCGCGCGGGTCATGCTGACCGCGCCGGACCAGATCTATTCCCAGTTCGCCACCCACAACGCCCACTCGCTGTGCGCTGTCCGTGAGATGGCGCAGCAGGCTGGTGTGGAGCATTACGAGTTCCAGCGTCTGCACGGCATGGGCGATGCGCTCTATGCCGCTGCTGCCAAGCTTCACGAGGCGCGTCCGGTGCGTATCTACGCGCCGGTCGGCAGCCATGAGGACCTGCTGCCCTATCTCGTGCGCCGCCTGCTGGAGAACGGGGCGAACACGTCCTTCGTGCATTCCTTCCTCGATCCGGAGGTGCCGGTCGAAGACGTGGCGCGCGGTCCGTTCCGTGATGCCGAGACGATCGACCGTCATGCCCGCATCCCGCTGCCTGTCGATCTCTACGGCGAGGAGCGTCCGAACTCGAAGGGTCTGGACCTGGCCCAGGCGCGTGTGCGCGCTAGCCTGGCGAAGGCCTTCCGCGATTTTGAGAACTCCGAGCCGATCACGGCCGCGCCGCTGGTCAATGGCAAGCTGCTCGACGGCGCCGCCCACCAGATCATGTCGCCGGTCGATTCGGGCGAGTATGTCGGCACGGCGGTGGACGCTTCGGTCGATGATGTGAATGCCGCCTTCGAAATCGCCATCGCGGCCCAGCCGGCCTGGGATGCGCGCGGGGGCAAGGCGCGCGGCGCGATCCTGCGGGCCATGGGCGACGCGCTGGAAGCGGACATGGAACGCCTGATCGTTCTGATGGCCCGTGAGGCTGGCAAGACGCTCAATGACGGTATTGCCGAAGTCCGCGAGGCGGTCGATTTCTGCCGCTACTACGCGGCCCAGGCCGAGCGCGAGTTCGATTCGGATGTCCGCCTGCCCGGGCCGGCCGGCGAGACGAACCATCTGGGCTTGAAGGGCCGGGGTGTCTTTGTCTGCATCAGCCCGTGGAACTTCCCGCTGGCGATCTTTGTCGGCCAGGTCGCTGCGGCACTGGCGGCGGGCAACACCGTTATCGCCAAGCCGGCCGAACAGACCCCGCTGGTGGCGTTCGAGGCGGTCCGCATGTTCCAGAAGGCTGGTCTGCCGGCCAGTGTGCTGCACTTCCTGCCGGGCACGGGTGAGATCATCGGTGCGGCGCTGACCAATGACCCACGCACACAGGGCGTCGCCTTCACGGGTTCGACGGAAGTCGCACGGGCGATCAACCGGTCGCTGGCGGCGCGGGAAACCGCGATTGCACCGCTGATCGCCGAGACCGGTGGCCTCAACGGCATGTTCGTGGATACCACCGCACTGCGCGAACAGGTGGTCGACGATGCCATCATGTCAGCCTTTGGATCAGCCGGTCAGCGCTGCTCGGCGTTGCGCGTCATCTTCGTGCCGGAAGACACGGCAGACGAGCTGATCGAGTCGCTGGCCGGTGCCATGGACGAGCTGCAGCTGGGCGACCCCATGGATCCGGCGACCGATGTCGGCCCGGTGATCGACAATGAGCAGCGCGAACTGCTGCTGCGCCACATGGAGCGCATGGAAGCTGCCGCGAAGGTGATCAAGAAGATCGACGATGTGGAGCTTTCCGAGCGCGGCTTCTTCTTCGGGCCCGCCCTGGTCGAACTGCCCTCGCTCGACATGCTGGACCGCGAAGTGTTCGGCCCGATTCTGCACGTGGTGCGCTACAAGCGCCGCGATGTCGGTGCCATCGCACGCGAGCTGGCGGCGAAGGGTTACGGTCTCACCCTGGGCATCCATTCGCGCCTGGCATCTTTCCACAGGCAAATTCAGTCCATCGTTCCGGCGGGCAATGTCTATGTGAACCGGAACATGGTCGGCGCCGTTGTGGGCGTGCAGCCTTTCGGCGGGGAAGGCCTGTCAGGCACGGGTCCCAAGGCCGGCGGTCCGCACTATCTGCACCGGTTTGCCGGCGAGCGGACGGTCACGATCAACATCGCTGCCCAGGGTGGCGACCCGGAACTGCTGAACCTGTCTTGATCGCCTGTATTAACGGGATTTAACCCTGTTGCGGGGCCCTCTCATCCGGTTTAATCGGGTGTGACGGGCCCCGCTGCGCATTCAGGATTTGTTAACCAAAAAATCCGCCCGCGGACCATTCTGGGCGTTGACCGGCCCTTCTCGTTGATCCACTATATGTTGGGTCGGCTGGTCACAGCGACACACTATACAGAGTTTCTTTCGACCTTTCGGGTTCGTTCGCTGCGCGGCGCTGTCTACCGCGCGACAGGACTTTTTTGCCTCGGGCTTGGGGAGTAATGCCATCATGTCGCCACTGGATACGGCCACAAATCGCCAGATGGAAACCGATGTTGCCAAGACGCGTCCTGCGCGCCGCGGCAAGCCCAAATCCTCGGCTGGTGCACATCTGCGTCTGGTTGAAAGCGTCAAGATCGACCGGTCGCGCGATGCGCTGCTGACCGAGTTCGGCAAGAAGACGCTGGAAGACCGTTACCTCCTGCCGGGTGAGTCCTATCAGGACATGTTTGCGCGCGTCGCGACGGCCTATGCCGATGATGGCGAGCACGCCCAGCGTCTTTATGACTATATTTCACGCCTGTGGTTCATGCCGGCGACGCCGGTCCTGTCCAATGGTGGCGCCGATCGCGGTCTGCCGATCTCCTGCTTCCTGAATTCCGTCGGCGACAGCCTCGACGAGATCGTCGGTACCTGGACGGAGAATGTCTGGCTCGCTTCCAATGGCGGCGGCATCGGCACCTACTGGGGCAGCGTGCGCTCGATCGGCGAGAAGATCGGCAAGAACGGCCAGACCTCGGGCATTATTCCCTTCATCCGCGTGATGGACAGCCTGACCCTGGCGATTTCTCAAGGCTCGCTGCGCCGTGGCTCTGCCGCCGTCTATCTCGACGTCCACCATCCGGAAATCGAGGAATTCCTCGAGATCCGCAAACCGTCGGGCGACTTCAACCGCAAGTCCCTGAACCTGCACCACGGCCTCAACATTTCCGACGCCTTCATGAACGCCGTCGCCAATGACGAGGAGTTCGAGCTGAAGTCGCCGAAGTCGGGCGAGGTGGTGAAGACGGTCAATGCCCGCAAGCTGTGGCAGAAGATCATCGAGCTGCGTCTGCAGACCGGCGAGCCGTACATCATCTTCTCCGACACGGTGAACAACGCCTTGCCGGCGCACCAGCGCAAGCTGGGCCTGAAAGTGCGCCAGTCGAACCTGTGCGCCGAAATCATGCTGCCCACCGGTTTCGACCACAAGGGCCAGGAGCGCACGGCGGTATGCTGCCTCTCCTCGCTCAATGCGGCGAAATATCTGGAGTGGAAGGACGATCCGGACTTCATCGAGGACATCTACCGCTTCCTCGACAATGTCCTGCAGGACTTCATCGACCGCGCGCCGGCCGAGATGGACCGCGCTGTCTATTCCGCAATCCAGGAGCGTTCGGTCGGTCTGGGCCTGATGGGCTTCCACACCTTCCTGCAGCAGATGAATGCGCCGTTCGAATCCGCGATGGCCAAGTCGTGGAACATGAAACTGTTCAAGCATATCCGTACGGCGGCCGATGCAGCCTCGGTGAAGCTGGCCGAAGAGCGCGGCGCCTGCCCGGATGCCGAGGCCTCCGGCGTGAAGGCCCGCTTCTCGCACAAGCTGGCGATCGCCCCGACCGCGTCGATCTCGATCATCTGTGGCGGTGTCTCTGCCGGCATCGAGCCGATCCCGGCCAATGTCTACACCCACAAGACCCTGTCCGGCTCGACCACGGTAAAGAACCCGAAGCTGGAAGAGGCGCTGGAGGCCAAAGGGCTCAACACGCCGGCTGTCTGGGCTTCGATTCTCGAGCACGAAGGCTCGGTCCAGCATCTCGACGGGCTGGACGAGCACGAGAAGGCGCTGTTCCGCACGGCGTTCGAGATCGACCAGCGCTGGGTGATCGAGCATGCGGCCGACCGTACGCCCTTCGTGTGCCAGTCGCAGTCGCTCAACATCTTCCTGCCGGGCGATATCGATAAGTGGGACCTGCACATGCTGCACTGGTCGGCTTGGGAGAAGGGCGTGAAGTCGCTCTACTACTGCCGCTCCAAATCGGTGCAGCGGGCGGCCTATGCCGGCTCCGAGAAGAAGTCGGAAACGGAAAAATCGATGGAAGCTGCCGCGCCGACGGATTACGAAGAGTGTCTCGCCTGCCAGTAGGCGAGCGCGGAATACCGGCCGGTCCTTCGAGGGGGAGAGACCGGCCCCGGAAAGGGGATGGCGCTTCGCTGTCCCCTTTCTCATTCCATCCCTGCCGGTGTGTGCCCCCATTGACCTCGTCAATGAACGCGCCCGCGATATTGCGCTGTGTCATGGTCTTGTGATGGACCGTCTGACGCGCGCGGGTTAACCTCTCCTCGCGTCTGGAGTGAATCAGCATGCGCTTCGCGCGCCGATTGCTAATCTCGGCGCAGAGGGGATGATTGATGAGACTGGGGCGGACAGCAGAGCTTGTGACAGCTGGCGTGATTGCGCTGGGCGGCGTTGCTTATGTGCTCATCGAGCCGGGCGATGCGGCCAGTGAATGGGCGTCGTCCTCCCGCATGATCCAGGAACAGTTTCGCGCCGAGGGTGAGGTCCGGCCGCTGTCGCCGGCAGCTGCCCGTGTCGCCCTGTCGGCGCTCTCCATGAATGACGACCCTTTCGGCGGCGCACCGCTTGCCTCGCTGACATCGCAGCAAGGCGCCCGCGTCGATCTCGGCGAGGCGGGCACGCTGGAAGTGGCGATTGTCGACGCGGCCGGCAGCGACAGGACGCAGCGTCTCTTCTCGCCGCGCGGAGACGGGTATTCGCCGGTCGTGATAGACCGCGGCGAGCGCGAAGCCACGGTGGCGGTCAATTATGAACGCCGCTTCGAAACCGCCGGCCATGGCGAGGAGCTCGATGTCTCCTTCACGCCGAGAGCCGGCCTGAGTGTCGGTCCGGAAGGGTCCGCGGCCGGGGCCGGTGCGGAAGTGCGGGTCGGCCAGTATCTGCGTGGCGGCGAAGGCGAGCGGCCACGCTGGTATGTCTTCGCCGGGGCGGACCGGCGCGCCCTGATGTACGACCCGTCCAAAGGGGTCGATTTCTCCAACGCCATGCAGCTGGCCCAGCGGCAGGTCGTGGGCGATGCCCAGGCCGGGGTCGCGGTGCGGGTAGGCGAGGTGGACTTGTCGCTGGCCTATGTGCGCCGCGAGTACAAGCACGTCGCCGGCGTCACCAGTTTCGACGAGACCGAGGAGTTCGGCGCCGTTACGGTGAACTGGACCTGGTAGGGCGCCTCGGGGCCGGACACAGCGCCGCACCCGGGTGAGCCAGGCATGGCGAATTGCAGGCGAATCGCGCACTCTCCACAGCCGCCTGTCGTCCGGAGCGCATCAAGCTGTAGACGTTTTGGAAAGGATAGGCACAATATCTTGTGTTCGATCCGATTCCGTTCCGCCCCGTGGGAGCTGCGACCATGACCCTGTCTGCCGAGAAAGCGCCGACTCTTCTGAGCCCGAGCCTGACCTACAAGCCGTTCCGCTATCCGTGGGCCTATGATTTCTGGCAGCGTCAGCAGCAGGTTCACTGGATGCCGGAAGAAGTTCCGCTCGGCGAGGACTGCAAGGACTGGGCGACCAAGCTGACCGACAAGGAGCGCAATCTGCTCACGCAGATCTTCCGCTTCTTCACACAGTCGGATGTCGAGGTCGGCGCCAACTACATGGAAAACTACATGCCGCTCTTCAAACCGGTTGAAGTGCGCATGATGCTGGCCGCCTTTTCCAACATGGAGACGATCCACATCGCGGCCTATGCGCTGCTGCTGGAAACCATCGGCATGCCGGACAGTGAGTTCTCCGCCTTCATGGAATACCAGGAGATGGCGGCGAAGCATGACTATCTCGGCCAGTTCGGCTGCGACACCGAGAAGGACATCCTGACCTCGATGGCCGTGTTCGGCGGCTTCACCGAGGGGCTGCAGCTGTTCGCTTCCTTCGCCATGCTGATGAATTTCCCGCGCTTCAACAAGATGAAGGGCATGGGGCAGATCGTCTCCTGGTCGGTGCGCGATGAATCGCTGCACTGCGAAGGCATGATGCGCCTGTTCCACACCTTCGCGGCCGAGACTGGCGCCCTGACCCAGGGCGTGAAGGACGACATTGCCGATTGCTGCAAGACGGTGGTGAAGCTGGAAGACAAGTTCATCGAGCTCGCCTTCGAGGCCGGCGAGGTGGAAGGCATGACGCCCGAGGACATCAAGCAGTACATCCGCTACATCGCCGACTGGCGCATGAAGCAGCTCAAGCTGCCGACGATCTACGGCGTAAAGGAACACCCGATCCCGTGGCTGACGGAAATCCTCAATGGCGTCGAGCACGCCAACTTCTTCGAGGCCCGCGCCACCGAATACTCCAAGGGTGCCACCAAGGGCGCCTGGCACGGCGATAACGGCGTGTGGGAGATGTTCGACAAGATGAAGAAAAAGGAAGGCGGTGTTCTGGCGGAGTAGGGCGCGACCGTTTTCGCGGTTCGGGGTTCCCCGGCTCGGGATTTCGACGTAAAGTTGCGCGCATAGCGCTTCTTGCGGAGGGATCCATGGGCACTCAAAGGCAGGCGATTATCGCCGTTGCAGCCGCTCTCGCGGTCTCGCTCGTGGCGGGTGCGAGCCGGCGCGCACCTGCCGGTGAGCCAGGTCATGCGCTGATCAAGATCGACATGAGCGCCGCAGACTGCGGGACTCACAACGCCGTTGGACTGAGCATCGAGCGGCTCGTCGAGCTTCCGGCATCCGGGCCGCTCATTCTGGACGCCGGTCTCGTCCCGGAAGGTTTCAACGTGCCGGCCGGGGGAGAGTTGCTCAATCCGCTCCTCGACGAGCTCAGGATTCCGATCCTGGCTGATTTTGTCACCATCGTAAGCGGCGAAGTTCCCGTTGCACCTGCCATGCTCAGTCTGGTTCCGGGCGAGGGCGGCGTATGGCATGGCGAGATATCGGCACAGCTGGGGGCGTCCGAAGAGAAATGGAGCCTCTCCACTGCCGGAAAAGCGGATGATCTGGTGGTGAATCCTGAAAACTACTGGCAGTTCGACGTCTGGCTGGACCGGCGGCCCTTCTGGCAGCGCTGGCTCGGGCTTGGCGAGGTCGGTCATAGCTCCACCGCCAATGCCGGGGGCGACGCGTGCCCGGAAATGAATAGCTGACCCAATCAGTCCGCTTGCCAAGCCCGACGGTGGGGACTAGCTAGCGGACATGCCGAAGTTCCGCACCCGTCGAAATTCCGACATCCCCTTTGTCATGGGCGTGCTCAATGTCACGCCCGACAGTTTTTCCGATGGCGGGCAGTGGATCGACCAGGATGCCGCGGTGCGCCGTGCCCTGGAGATGCTGAAGAACGGTGCCGATGTGATCGATATCGGCGGTGAGTCGACGCGGCCGGGCGCCGATCCGGTGCCCGAGGCCGAAGAGCTGCGGCGCGTCGTTCCCGTCATCAAGGCGCTGCGCGACGAGACGGCGGCGCGGATATCCATCGACACCTTCAAACCCGCCGTCGCGCGTGCCGCGATCGAGGCCGGTGCGGATATCTGGAACGATGTCATGGCGCTGCGCTATGAGGGCGCGGTGGAAACGGCGGCCGAACTGGGCGTGCCGGTGATCGTGATGCACATGTCCGGCACGCCTCAGGACATGCAGAAAAATCCGCAGTATGACGATGTCGTCTCCGAGGTCTGCGACTTCCTGACCGAGCGCGCCGATATCGCCATGGCGGCCGGCGTGAGTGCCGACAGCATCTGGCTCGATCCGGGCATCGGCTTCGGCAAGTCGCTGGATCACAATCTGGCACTCATGCACGATCTCGATGAGGTGATCGGCTTGGGCTATCCGGTGCTGTTCGGCGCCTCGCGCAAACGCTTCATCGCGGCGATTGACGAGGGCGCTGCCGAAATGGAGCGACTGGGCGGCTCGCTGGCCGCGGCCTTGCGCGCGGCACAGGCCGGTGCGGCGATGGTGCGCGTGCACGATGTGCGCATGACGGTGCAGGCACTCAAGGTCCAGGCCGCCATTCGCAAGGGGCGTTCTTGATGACGGCGCTGTTCGGTCCCTGGACCCTGCTCGTACTCGGCGGAATCCTGGAAATGGTCTGGGCGCTGGGCTTCAAATATGTCGGCCGCGACGCGCCCTGGTGGCAGCAGGGCGGAGTCGTGCTGGCGCTGATCGGATCGATGACGCTGCTCTTCCTGGCGATGAAGCAATTGCCGGCCGGCACGGCCTATGCCGTGTGGACGGGGATCGGCGCGCTGGGCGTTGCAACGCTTGGCATCCTCGTTTTCAAGGAACCGGCCACCATCGCCCGGATCGTCTTCCTGGCGTTGATCCTGATCGGCATTATCGGGCTGAAGGCGACCAGCGGCTCCAGCGCCGGCTGAGCGGTCTCAGCCGAAGGGATCGTCGATCGATTTCGAGGGCTCGGTGAACCAGCACGGGCCGTCCTCGGTCATGTAGAAATGGTCTTCCAGCCGGATGCCGAATTCGCCGGGCACGCAGATCATCGGTTCGTTGGAAAAACACATGCCCGGCGCCAGCGGCGTCGTGTCGCCACCGACGAGATAGGGTCCTTCGTGGATATCCAGCCCGATGCCGTGGCCGGTGCGGTGCGGGATGCCGGGCAGGGCATAGCCTGGACCCAGGCCGCGGCGTTCAGCTTCCGCGCGTGCGGCCGCATCGACGTCGGCACAGGGCGTGCCGATCCGTGCGGCTTCGAAAGCGGCCAGCTGGCAGGCCTTCTCGGCGTCCCAGATTTTGCGCTGCCGGTCCGTCGGCGTGCCGAAGACATAGGAGCGGGTGATGTCGGACTGGTAGCCATGCATGGCGCAGCCGGTGTCGATCAGCACCATGTCGCCCTCATCCAGCGCTTTCGGCCGCGCCACCCCGTGCGGGAAGGCGGTGTCCGGTCCGAACAGCACGATGCAGAAGGTCGAGCCGCCGGACGCACCGATCTTCTTGTGCGCGGCATGGATGAACTCGGTCACTTCGGCAGTCGAAATGCCTCGACGCAGGATACGCGCGGCGGCCTTGTGCACTTCGATCGTTGCCGTCTTCGTGGCCTGCATCAGCGCCAGCTCGTCGGCATCCTTGCGGGCACGGGCACCCAGGACGATCCCGGCCGCATCTTGCGCCGGGCCATTCCAGGCGTTGTTGAGGGCATTGGCGGTGATCAGCGGTGTGTCGGGTGACAGGGCGAGTGTTGCGCCCGCCCGGCCGAGCGACGCGACAAGCGCATAAGGGTCTTCATGCTCTTCCCAGACGGCCAGCGGCGCATCGAGACGCAGATAGCTTTCCAGCGTGCCGGTCTCGAAAGCCGGGCCGACATAGGAGAGACCGCCGTCCGCGCCGACGAGGGCGCCGACAAGACGCTCGGTCGCCGGCCAGCGCAGGCCAGTGTAGTAGGTGAGGTTGGAACCGGCATTCAGCCAGATCGCGTCGATCCCGGCATCGCGCATCCGCTCGCGCAGCCCGTCCAGCCGCCGGCGGAATGTCGCTTCGGGGATCGGCTTGCAATGCCCCAGCATGTCGCTCAGGCGCGAGAGTTCGGTCGCAGCGTCGGATCCACCCACTCCGCGCGTCATCAACTTTTCGGCCATCATTTCCTCCTGAACTGGGCTGCGGTCAGAGCCGCTCGAGAAACTTCTCCAGCCGTTCCATGTCCTTCGGCAGCTCGCTTTCAAACCGCATGTCTTCGCCGGTCACCGGGTGTTCGAAACCCAGAATGGCAGCGTGCAGGGCCTGGCGGCGGAAATCCTTCAGCTCGCGACCATTGTCCGAGATCGCCAGGATATTGCCACGCTTGTTGCCATAGACCGGATCGCCCAGCAGCGGGCAACCGATATGGGCCATATGGACGCGGATCTGGTGCGTACGGCCGGTTTCCAAGCGGCATTCCACCTTGGCGGCCAGTCCGGTGCCGATCGCCGCTCCGGGCGCCTGGCCGTAGCGGGTGAGGGTGGCGTAATTGGTGATCGCGTGCTTGCCGGCTTCGCTGTGCGGGTCCCGGGGCACCACGAATTTCTTGCGGTCCTGTGGCGCGCGCGCGATGCGTGTCTCGATCCGGCCGGCCTTGGGCGAGGGGGCGTTGCGCGTGAAGGCGATATAGGCGCGCTCGACCGTGTGGGCGGCGAACTGCGCGGCGAGGCCCTGATGGGCTGCATCGGACTTGGCGACGACCATCACGCCGGATGTGTCCTTGTCCAGCCGGTGCACAATGCCCGGACGTTCCACCCCGCCAATGCCGGACAACGATCCGGCGCAGTGATGCAGGAGGCCGTGAACCAGCGTGCCGGTCCAGTTTCCTGCGGCCGGATGGACGGCCAGACCGGCTGGCTTGAGCAGGACGATCAGGTCGTCATCCTCGTGCAGCACGTCGAGATCCATCTTCTCGGGCACGGGATCGGCCGCGCGCGGCGCCGGGATTTCCAGGGCATAGACCGAGCCGGCGAGGATTTTGGCGGACGGATCGGTCAGGACCGTACCGTCAACCCGAAGCTGACCCTGCTCGATCAGCGCTTTCAGGCGCGAGCGCGACAGGGCGTCGATCTGGCCGGCCAGCCAGCGGTCGAGGCGTTCGCCGGCGGCTTCGGCATCGGCGGTGAGTTCGGTGAGCTGGTCAGTTCCGGTCATGGGCGGATCGTCCTCCAGGCGATGCAGGAATGCAACGCGCGGCTGAATGCTGCAGCGCGTCATCTACCTGTCACGGCTTCGTCGGCAAAGCGTCACGGCCACTTCATAGACAGGCGCATCGGATCGCGGCCGAGGGGGCCGCGTAACTGCAAGGACTTAGCCATGATGTTGAAAGCGCGCCTGATGGCGGCCGCGGCGATTGCTGCGCCCCTGTTTTTCGCACCTGCAGCGATTGCCCAGGACGACAACACGGTGGATGTGATCACGGTCACCACCCAGTTCCGCGAACAGTCTGTCGCCGACGTGCCGATCAATGTCAGCGCCTTCGACGAGGCCCTGCTCGAGGATCTCGCCATTGCCGACTTCGAGGACCTGGCCGCCTTCACGCCGGGCCTGATCGTGCAGGAACAGTCGCCGAACAATACCGGCTACTCGATCCGCGGTATCACGACAGATAGCGGCGAAGCGACCTCGGAGACCCGCGTTGCCGTGTTCCGCGACGGTGTGTCGATCACGCGTTCGCGCGGTTCCTATATCGAACTGTTCGACATCGAGCGCATCGAGGTGGCCAAGGGCCCGCAGCCGACCCTGTTCGGCCGTGGCGCGCTGATCGGCGGCATCAACATCATCCAGAACAAGGCCGAGGACGAAAACTCCGGCGCGTTCGAGATGGGCTTCGGCAATGAGGGCCAGATCGAGGCGCGCGGTCACTACAATTTCCGTCTCGCCGATGGTTATGGTCTGCGCATCTCCGGCGTGTCGCGTGAACGTGACGGCTACATCCAGAATACCGAGGGTGGCGATCTGCAGGGCCGCGACACCCAGGCCGTGCGTCTGGTGCTGTCCGGCACGCCGAATGATGTCTTCTCCTTCGACCTGATCGCCAACTATCAGCAGGACACGCCTCCGGGCACCTCCTTCAAGTCCGGCACGCTGCCGGCTGTGGGCGGTGATACCAATCCGTTCACCGCGGCCTCGCTGAACACGTTCGGCGGTTTCGAAGGCGGTGCCGAGCTGGGGCTGGACCGTGAAGTGCGCGAGCTGACCTTCCTGGCCGATTTCCAGCTGTCCGACGCCTGGACGCTGAATGCGATCACCGGCTGGCGCGATTTCGACTCGGTCGAGATCTTCGATCCGGACGGCATGGCGCTGCCCTTCCTCGTCATCGCCGAAGACGCGACCGGCGAGCAGTTCAGCCAGGAATTCCGCCTGTCCTACGACGCCGGTGGCGCCTGGACGGGGTCGCTCGGTGCGCTCTACTTCCACGAGGAAGGCGAGCAGCGCATCCCGATCGGCATGAATGAGGCCGTCGCCCAGGCTATCCTCGCACCGACCCTGGCGGCCGGCTTCGGCGCCACGGTGGCGCAGCTCGAAGGCCTCCTGGCGCTCAACGGTTTCCCGGGTGTCGATCTGGACAATCCACTCAATCCCTTCCCCTATTCGGTGGCTGCCCTGCTGCAGCAGCAACAGCTGGTGCCGCTGCGCGACTTCTACCTGGAAGAAGGCTCCAATTCCGGCGAGACGACCTCGTTCGACATCTTCGCCGACACCTCCTACGCCGTCACCGACCGTCTCACCCTGACTGCCGGCCTGCGCTGGACCTATGAGGACAAGACCTCGTCGGGCTATGGCCGCAATATCAACGGTCCCAACTTCGTGACCTTCGCCAACACGCTGGTGACGCCCTACACGCCGAATGGCGAAACCGTCAGCCAGTCCGGCGAGTTCGACGACTTCACCTGGCGCTTCGCGGCCTCCTACGCCGTCAACGACATGCTGAACACCTGGATCAGCTATGCCCGCGGCCGCCGCCCGGACGTGATCTCGGTCGATACCGACAGCCCGACCTTCTTCTCGGAAGCTCCGGCAGAAATCGTCGACTCGGTGGAAGCCGGCGCCTTCTGGACGTTTGCACGCGGCACGCTGTCCGGCTCGGTCTTCTATTCGGAATACGAGAACTTCCAGACCACCCGTTTCGACCCGGGCACGGTCAGCTTTGTCACCGACAATGCGGGCAATGCCACGCAGTACGGCGCCGAGCTGCAGGGCCAGTTCGATGTCACGGACCAGGCCGAGCTGTTCGTCAGCTATGCCTACAACTCGGCAACCTTCGACGACACCGACTCGAACGGCAATGCGCTGGAGCTGGCGGGCAACACGTTCCGCTATGCCCCGGAGCACACCCTCGCGCTGGGTCTGAACTGGGAAGTGGCGGCCGGAAACTGGGGTTCGCTGCGCTTCCTGCCGACCTATAGCTGGCAGTCGAAAATCTACTTCGACAACAATAATGACCGGTTCGGCGGCATCCTGCATCAGGACGCTTACGGCCTGCTCAATGCGCGCCTGCGCTACGAGAATGCCGACGAACGCTTCCACGTCGAGCTCTACGGCACCAACCTGACCGACGAGGAATACCTGATCGATGCCGGCAATACCGGCGGCAGCTTCGGCATGCCGACCTTCATCGCCGGCTCGCCGCTGCTCTACGGCATCCGCGGCGGCGTCGAGTTCTAGTTTACCCAGGGGGCTGGGGCGGGTGGCGCGCCGGGCGGGGAGCCCGGTGCGCCGCCTTCGTTTATGAGCGTAGTGAACCCGTCGCGAAATTGCGCTAGTGATCGGTGTTAACCGCCGGTCTGCGCGCGGAAGTCTGGGGGGAGACCCATGAGCAAGATTAAGCTGACACGCCGTACCGCCCTGATCGGTGCCGCCGGTGCGGGCCTGGCCGTAAGCGCCTGCTCGAGCGGACCGGAACGGTTCGAACCGCGTGCGGAGGGACATTTCCGGCATGGCGTGGCGTCGGGAGATCCCGACACGAACAGCATCATGCTCTGGACCGCATTGAGCGATGATGCCGGCGGCTGGCGCGGGGTCGAGGTCGCGCGCGACGAGGCCTTTGAAGACGTGGTGTTCCGGCAGGGCGAGGAGATCACCTATATCCAGCCGCAGGCACTGGGCACGCTGAAAATCCTGGCGACGGGCCTGCAGCCGGGCGAGCGGTATTTCTACCGCTTCCGCCTCAACGACACCTATTCTCCCGTTGGCGTCACCCGGACCCTGCCCGAAGGCACGGTCGAGCAATTCCGGATCGGTGTCTTCTCCTGCTCAAACTTTCCGGCCGGGCATTTCAACGTCTATCGCGAGGCGGCGGAGAATGGCGAGCTGGATCTCGTCCTGCACCTTGGCGACTACATCTACGAATATGCGATGGGCGAGTATGCGACCGGCGATGCCGAGGCGCTGAATCGTGTGCCCGATCCGGTACACGAGATCGTGTCGCATGCCGACTATGTCGCGCGGCACGCCCAGTACAAGTCCGACCCGGACCTGCAGGCGCTGCACGCGGCGGCGCCCTGGATCATGAGCTGGGACGATCACGAGACGGCGAACAATTCCTGGGCCGGCGGCGCGCAGAACCACAATGACGGCGAGGGCAGCTGGCAAGACCGGCGCGATGCCGCGCTGCGGGCCTGGTATGACTGGACGCCCTCGCGCGAACCGGAAGATCTGCGCAATCGCTATGGCGTCTACGAAATCGGCAATCTGGCGACGCTGTGCCTGATCGAGAGCCGTCTGTCGGCACGCGACCAGGAGGTCCTGAGCGACACTTTCCCGGTCGCCTCGGATGCCGATATCGGGGATCCCGAAGTGATCGCCGCGGTCGAGGCGTGGAAGCGCGATGTCGTCGGCGCCGAGGATCGCGAGCTGATCGGCGCGGCGCAGATCGCCGGCATCCGCGAAGCCTGTGCAGCCTCTGTCGCCGCGGGCAAGCCCTGGCGCATCCTGGCCAACCAGGTGATCATGAGCCGGGTGAACTTCCCCAATTTCGCCGAGGAAATGCCCGGCTGGCTGCGCTGGTGGGCGACGCGCGACAGCGAGTTTGCCCGCAATTTCATCATGCGCACGCGGTTTGAAATCCCGTTCAATCTGGACATGTGGGACGGCTATCCGGCCGAGCGCGAGCGCCTGTTTGCTGCCCTTCGCGAGGTTGATGCCGACGTCATCACGCTGACCGGCGATGTACATTCCTTCTGGGCCAACGAGCTGACAGATGCGCAGGGCAACCGGATCGGGACAGAATTTGTCGGGTCGTCGGTGACCTCGCCGTCGCCCTTCTCGGGCTTTGCTGCACCGGGTGTGGATTACGGACAGATGATGATCGACGCCAATCCGGACGTCACCCACTGCAACATGGTCGATCATGGCTATATCCGCCTGACCCTGACGCCCGGCGAGGCACAGGCCGACTATGTCACCGTGTCGACCATCCTTCAGCGCGACTACCGGGCCGGACTGGACAGTCAGTGGCGTATCGGCCGTCCGTCCAATGGCAGCGTTCCGCGTGTCGAGCGGCTGGGCTAGAGCATTTTCAGCGAAAGTGGGCACCGGTTTCGCGGTTCGAAAATGCGGCCGCGGGAGCACTAACTCGTAGAGCAGGCGTTGGCGGACCGTTTGAGGCGCGTCCCCACGTCGACGATGGCCTCGATCACGGGCAGGAGTTCGCGGCCAAGCTCGGTCAGCGCGTATTCGACGCTGGGCGGTGAGGTCGGCTGCACGGTGCGCATGACCACGCCCTTCCTGCCGAGCTCTTTCAGGCGCGCCGACAGCACCTTGGCCGAGATGGGCGGGATGTCGGCTTCCAGTTCGGAGAAACGGCGCGGACCGCCGGCGAGATGCCAGATCACATAGGGCGTCCAGGCCCCGCCGAGCAGTTGCATGCACTCGTTCACGGGGCAGTGGGTGCCGTCATCGAGTGGCCGGGACATGTTGCGGCGGCGTTTCAGCATGCTGGGGCTCCGGAAAGCTGCTTACCGCCGGGATAGTACAAAACGCCGCTTACGCCTACTCACAAGGTTACATTCTGTAATCGCGCTCCCATCTGTCTCCCGACCGCAGCGGACAGGAGGCAAGCGATGGCGGAGCGAAGCGAGGTTCAATCACGGATCGGGATCGAGCATCCGGTTGTACAGGGACCGTTTGGCGGCGGACTATCGACCGTCGAGCTGACGGCAACTGTGTCGAATGCCGGCGGGCTCGGCTCGTTCGGCGCCCATATTCTCGAGCCGGACGGGATCGAGACCCTGGCGCGCGATCTGCGGGCGGCAACAGACGCGCCCTTCGCGCTCAATCTGTGGGTCAGCGATCACGATCCGGGCGGGGATCCGTTTCCGCAGGCAGCGTTCGACGCTGTCTGGCCGGTTTTCGAACCCTATTTCCGCGAATACGGGCTGGACCGGCCCGAGCCGCCGGCGCGCTACCATCCCCGCTTCGAAGACCAGGTCGAGGCCATCCTGGCCGTCAAGCCGCGGGTCTTCTCCTTCGTCTTCGGCGTGCCCGAACGGGCCATCCTGGAGGCCTGCCGCAGCCGGGACATCCTGACGCTGGGCGCCGCGACGACGCTGGCCGAAGCCGAGGCGCTCGCGGATGCCGGTGTCGATATCGTGCTCGCGACGGGCTTCGAGGCCGGCGGCCACCGGCCGGCCTTTCTCGAGCCGCCCGAAGCCAATCTGGTCGGCACCCTGCCACTGACCCGCCAGATCGCAGCGCATCTTCGCGTGCCGGTGATCGCGGCCGGCGGGATTGCTGACCGGGCCGGCATCGACGCCGCCCTCACGCTGGGTGCCGGTGCAGCGCAACTGGGCACGGCCTTCCTGGCCTGCGCCGAGTCCGGCACCAATGACGCCCACCGCGATGTGCTGTTCTCGCCGCGGGCCCGGCACACCGTCCTGACCCGCGCCTATACCGGCCGTCTGGCCCGCGGCATTCCCAATCGCGTCATCGCCGAAATGGAAGCACGCGCTGACCGCCTGCCGCCCTTTCCGGCGCAGGCCTGGTTCCTGGGTCATCTCAAGCGCGCGGCGATTGCCGCCGGCGACGAGGATTTTGCCTCGCTCTATGCCGGACAGGGCGCGCCCCTGCTTCGCCACCGCAAGGCGGCCGATCTGATGGCGGATCTTAGCCGTCCAGCCGAGGTCCGGGCTGTCGCCTGATCTCTCCCTCAACATCTTGCCAACCCCAGAAAGGATACCTTCCGATGAAACTCTATTTTGCTCCGGGCGCCTGTTCGCTTTCGCCCCATATTGTCCTGCGCGAAGCCGGCCTGCCGGTCGAGCTGGAGCGTGTCGACCTGGCCGAAGGCCGGATCGTCTCGACCGGCGAAGCCTTCCGCTCGGTCAATCCGAAGGGCTATGTGCCGGCCCTGGAAGTGGCGCCCGGCGATATCGTCACCGAAGGCGCTGCGATCGTGCAGCACATCGCCGACTCCAATCCCCAGGCCGGACTGGCGCCGGCTGCCGGCACGCTGGAGCGGGCCCGGGTGAACGAGTGGCTCACCTTCCTCTCCTCCGAACTGCACAAGGCCTTCTCGCCCCTGTTCCGTCCCGACAGCAGCGAGGACATGAAGTCTGCCGCGATCGAACGCGTCACCAATCGTCTCGACCATATCGAGAGCGTGCTGGCGGATGGGCGCAGCTATCTGACCGGCGATCAATTCACCATCGCCGATGCCTATCTCTTCACCCTGACGAACTGGACCGGCCCCACGGGTGTCGGCCTGGGCGGGCGATCGAAGCTGATTGCCTATATGGACCGCGTGCGCCAGCGGCCGGCCGTTCTGGCGGCGCTGGAGGCGGAAGGCCTTTTGCAGCCGGCGGCCTGATCCGGATACGAAAACGGGCGGCCGAAGGGCCGCCCGTTCATTCCCGCTGTCAGGCGTGTTTGCCGTCTAGTTGCCGGCCTGTGCCTGGGCTTCGGCCTGGATGCGGGCCGCAACGCTCTGGTCGGTGCGGGCCGCATTGGCGATGGAGTTGTATTCGACGACGGTCAGGCCGGCGTCCTGGACAATGGTTTCCATCTCGGCCTGGGCCTCCTGCTGGATCTGCGCCTGGGCTTCCTGGTCTTCAGCGGCCTGCATGCGCGGCTGGACGTCCTGGACAAGGGCATTGATGCCGTTGGCGGCTTCCACGAAAGCGGTGACCTGCGCATCGGTGAGGGTGAAGGTCTCGGCCGCTTCGGCCTCGGCGCCGGCCTGGGCCGGGTCCTGGGCGAATACGGGTGCGGCGGCGGCGCCTGCCAGCGCGGTTGCGGACAGGGCGGCGGTGAAAATCTTGTGCATCATGAGTGTATCTTCCCGGTTGCTGAACAGTATCTGGGTTCAAGGGCCCAATAGCGTGGGAACGAAACCGGTCTAACAATGTTCCATTACAATTTCACCACATGTATACAGCTCGTGGTTTCGACAGAACATCTGAAGCGGTTTCGGCAAATACTGTGGTTGTATTTTGACGGGCGTCAACGGGGCGGGGTGTCCAGAAATGATCCCGCAAAATGACGCCCGGACGTCCGGGTGATTTCAAGGCCGGTCTGTCGATGGACGTGCGGGTTAAACCTGCCGGGCTTCTCTCCTATATTGCCGGGATTCCTGGTGTGGCGCGTGACGCGGGCCCTGCCGGTCCCCGATGCCAACCCATTTGAGAGAGCTGACATGAAAACGATTGGCTATGCCGCCCACAGCGCTGACACACCCCTGGTGCCGTATACATTCGAGCGCCGCGGCCTGCGTGCCGACGATGTGGCGATCGATATCCTCTATTGCGGTGTCTGCCATTCGGACCTGCACACAGCGCGTGGCGACTGGGCCGGTACAGTCTACCCCAACATCCCCGGTCACGAGATTGTCGGCCGTGTGACGGCGGTCGGTCCGGATGTCAGCAAGTTTGCCGTTGGCGATACCGTCGCCGTGGGCTGCATGGTCGACAGCTGCCAGGATTGCGATCGCTGCCACGACGACGAAGAGCAATACTGCCGCAACGGGTTCACCGCGACCTATAACAGCCCGGACCGGATCACCGGCGACAACACGCTGGGCGGCTATTCCAAACATGTCATCGTGCGTGAGGCCTTTGTCCTGCGTGTGCCGGAGACGCTCGACGTGTCGCGGGTGGCGCCGCTCCTGTGTGCCGGCATCACCACTTATTCACCGCTGCGCACCTGGAATGTCGGCGAGGGCAGCCGGGTCGGCGTGGTCGGCATGGGCGGTCTGGGGCATATGGCGATCAAGCTGGCCGTCGGCCTCGGCGCCCATGTCACGGTGATCAGCCGCAGCCCGTCCAAGGAGGCCGATGCGCGCGAACTCGGTGCCGATGCCTTCCTGATCTCGTCGGACAGGGCGGCGATGAAGGCGGCGCGCAACAGTTTCGACCTGATCGTGGACACCGTGCCGGTCAAGCACGACCTCAACCCCTACATGCCTCTGCTCGACGTCGATGGCACGCTGTGCCTGGTCGGACAGGTCGGCCCGCTGGAGGAGCTGGTGTCCGTGCCGCTGATCATGGGCCGCCGCCGGGTCGCAGGTTCGCTCATCGGGGGTATCGCCGAGACCCAGGAGGTCCTCGATTTCTGTGGCCGGATGAACATCCTGCCGGAATGCGAGATGATCCGGATGGACGAGATCAACACGGCTTTCGAGCGCATGGAAAACGCTGATGTGCGTTATCGCTTCGTGATCGACATGTCGTCGCTCGAAATGCCGGCCGCTGCCTAGGCGCTCCGGCCCGTCCGAAAAAATAAAAGCCCCGTCCGGCCGGACGGGGCTTTCTCGTGAAATGCGTGTTGGCGTCAGGCGCGTTCGATCATGCGCAGGAAGCGGTCCTTCAGGGCCGGGTCGGTCTTGAACTCGCCAGTGAAGGTGGTGGTGATGGTCGACACGTTCGGGTGATGCACGCCGCGCGTGGTCATGCACTGGTGCTTGGCATCCACGAACACGGCAACCCCGCGGGGCTGCATCGCTTCGGTCAGCGCGTCGGCAATCTGGGCCGTCATGGTTTCCTGCGTCTGCATGCGCTTGGAGAAGATCTCCACCACGCGGGCAATCTTGGAAATGCCGACCACGGCCTTGCGGGGCAGGTAAGCGACATGGGCCACGCCCAGGATCGGTGCGAGGTGGTGTTCGCAATGGCTCTCGACATCGATATTGGTCAGCATGACCATGTCGTCATAGCCCTGCACGTCCTCGAACGTCTTGCCGAGGGCGGCCATCGGATCGGCTTCATAGCCGGAGAACCATTCCGACCAGGCTTTCACCACGCGCTTGGGCGTGTCGATCAGGCCTTCGCGGGCCGGGTCGTCGCCTGCCCAGGCGATCAGCGTGCGGACGGCCTCCTCGGCCTCCTCGCGTGTCGGTTTGGAGTTTGTCACGCCAGCCAGGCGCGCAGCTTCAGGTGTCACGGCGTCCATCCCCATGGATCCTTTCGTTGTCGGGTCGGTCCTGCGCGTATACGACAGGGCCGTAGTGCCGGTTTCCGGATCGAGGATGCAGAGCCGGATTTTTTTCACCCGGAGCCTGAAATCCTCTGTTTTCGCGCCTCGGCGCTTGACGGTATTTAGGCCTTCCCTGTGTGAAATCCAATGATATGACCGCAGGGAAGATGTGAATTTTTCACGCCCTTGACACAAACGGAACAGACAAGAACATGAAATCGCTCACCCTTTACGATACGATGGCGCGGCGAAAGCGCGCATTCGAACCGATCGATCAGGACCGGGTGACCATGTATGTCTGTGGTCCGACGGTCTACAGCTACGCCCATATCGGCAATGCGCGCCCGCCGGTCGTGTTCGATGTGCTGCGCCGGGTGCTCGGACATCTCTACGGTGCCGAGAGCGTCGTGCTGGCCGCCAACATCACCGATATCGACGACAAGATCATGGCTGCCGCCCGCGAGAGTGGCGAGGGGATCGAGGCGGTCGCGACGAAATTCGCCCGCATCTATCGCCAGGATCTCGACGCGCTGGGCATCGTGCCGCCGACGCTGGAGCCCAAGGCGACCGATCACATCCAGCCGATGATCGCCATGATGCAGCGCCTGGTCGATGGCGGTCATGCCTATGCGGCGCAAGGCCATGTCCTCTTCTCGGTGAAGTCCTACGAGGCCTATGGCGCGCTGTCCAAGCGTTCGCTCGACGACATGATCGCGGGTGCCCGGGTCGAGGTGGCGCCCTACAAGAAGGATCCGTGCGACTTCGTACTGTGGAAGCCGTCCGCGGATGACGAGCCGGGCTGGGACAGCCCCTGGGGTCGCGGCCGTCCGGGCTGGCACCTGGAGTGTTCGGCCATGTGCGAGACGCATCTGGGCGAAACGATCGACATTCATGGCGGTGGCATCGACCTCGTCTTCCCGCACCATGAGAACGAGATCGCCCAGTCGACCTGCGCCCATGGCGGCAAGTCGATGGCCAATTACTGGCTGCACAACGGCTTTCTCAACATGGGCTCGGACAAGATGTCCAAGTCGCTGGGCAATGTCGCGCTGATCCACGATCTCCTGAAATCCTGGCCGGGCGAAGTGCTGCGCTGCGCGCTGCTGACGGCGCACTATCGGGCCCCGCTGACCTGGAATTCGGATCTCCTGGCCAAGACCCGCCGTTCGCTCGACCGGATCTATGGCGTGCTGCGCCGCCTGGGTCATCTGGAAGCCGTGCCCAGCGATGTGCCCGAGGCCTTCCTCGACGCCCTGCTGGATGACATCAATACGCCCAAGGCGATGTCGGAGCTTTTCGCGCTCGCCGGCGAGGCCAACAAGGCGGAGACGCCGCAGGAGAAGGCCGAGGCCAAGGGACGTCTTCTGGCGGCCGGTGCCCTGATGGGGCTGGGCCAGGCCGATCCGGATGCCTGGTTCGGTCTGACCGATATCGATGTTGAGGAACGGGCCGCGATCGACGCCCTCATCCTCAAGCGCCAGGAGGCGCGCGAGGCCAAGGACTGGGCGCTCGCCGACGAGGTGCGTGACGAGCTCAATGCACGGCAAATCCAGGTCGATGACGGGCCGGAAGGCTCGACCTGGCGGAAGATGGGATAACGCCATGGCCCTCAAGGGCTTCAACGTGATGCTGCAGGCCGAGGACGCGGTCGGCCCGTGCTTTGTCGCCTATGGCGTGGTGGCGGAAACCGGGGAGCAGGCCGCGCGCCTTGCCGAAGGCGCGGCCCAGGCCGAAGGCTTCTGGTCGGTCGAGACCGACGAGGTCTGGCAACCCGAGCCCGACGGTGACGAGGACTTCGGAGACATCCCCGAAGTCCTCGGCCGCAACGATCCCACCTATCTCGACGAAGACGAGGAAGACTGGGACTAGAGTTTCAGCTCGCTTCGCAACCGCCTGACCGGCTGCGCAACTAGGCCGCAGCCTTCCACACACCGGTTGCGGCTGTGGCCCGGACATAGTCCGAGAAGTCACGTGGTGCGCGGCCCAGCGCGCGCTGGACACCATCGGCCAGGTAGGCGTTCCGACCGTCGAGGACTTCCCGGGTCAGGAGGCCGAGCAGTTCGACGATATCGGCCGGCATCTGCTGCCGGGACATCTCATCCATGAAAGCCTCAACCGGCGGCGAGACATAGCGGATATTGCGCCCGCTGGCCGCGGCGATTTCCGAAATGGCGTCCCTGAAGGTCAAAAGACGCGGTCCGGTCACCTCGTAGATCTCGCCAGCATGTCCGTCCTGGGTCAGCGCAGCCGTGACGACATCGGCGATGTCCTCGACATCGATGAAGGGCTCGGGAATGTCGCCGCGCGGAAACACCACCTCGCCGGCCTGCAGGCCCTCGATGAAAAAATTCTCCGAGAAGTTCTGGGCGAACCAGGAGGCGCGGACCACGGTCCAGTCGGCGCCGGACTGTGCCAGCACCTGCTCGGCGCGCTGGGCTTCCGGTTCGCCGCGCCCGGTGAGCAGGACAAGGCGTTTGACGCCGTGGGCTAGTGCCTTGGTGATGAAGGCGTCGATCTGCTCCACGGCGCCCGGCAGGGCAATGTCCGGATAGTAGGTGATATAGGCCGCGCGGACGCCGTCGAGGCTGGCATCCCAGCTTTCCGGGCGCTGCCAGTCAAAGGCGGGGCTCGCTGAGCGCGAGCCGATGCGGACGGGCAGGCCTTTCTCAGCCAGGCGGTTTGCAACGCGGCGTCCGGTCTTGCCGGTGCCGCCGATAACGAGAATGGGGGCGGAGGGGGAGGTCATGTCGGTTTCCTTGTTCAAAAACATGAGGGATGCTCATGTTGCGAAACCTGATAAATCCTCATATTATGCGAGTCAACAAAAATATGAGGAATGCTCACAATGTCATCCGGGCCTGCAACGACCGCGCGGATCGTGCCGACTCAGCAGCGCAGCCGCGACCGAATGGAGAAAATCCTGCTGGCGGCGACCGACCTGATCGGGGAGGCCGGCAGCGATGCGATGAAGATGAGCGAGCTGGCAAAGCGAAGCGGGATCTCGATCGGCTCGCTCTACCAGTACTTCCCGGACAAGCGCTCCATCATCGCGGCGCTGGCCGAGAAATGTCATGCGGAGGGGAGCCACTGCATCGCGGAGGCCCTCGCCGGCGTGACCAGTATGGAAGCGTTCCGTGCGGCCTTCGATGCGCTGATCGATGAATATTACGCGCTCTTCCTCGCCGAGCCGGTGATGCGCGATGTCTGGTCGGGAACCCAGGCCGACAAGTCCCTGATCGACATCGATATCCGCAATAACCGCGAGAATGCCGCTATCGTGACCGATGCGCTTCTGCGTGTTCAGACCGGCCTGTCCCGGGATGAAATCCTGCCGCGGGCCTTTCTGGTGATGTCGCTGGGCGATGCCACGATGCGCCTCGCCATTGCCGTGCCAGCGGATGAGGGCCGGGTCATGGTCGATACCTACAAGCGCATGGCCCTTCAGGAACTGACGGGCGCCTGAGCACACGCCCCCAATTCTCCCTCCATTTCCCCGGTTTTCCGTTTCCCCCGGCCTTGTGCCGGGGCCCGGTTGAGCCTGCATCTGAAACGCCGCCAGACCCCGGAACACGTCCGGGGAAAGCGGCACTCTGTGGTCCTCACTCAGCACGAAACCCTCCACGGGCTTGCGCCCTGGAGATATGAGAGGGGTGCGGGATGCACGGCGGACATCGTGTCCGGATTTGAAGCTTTGGTGGTGATGCCCGAGGCATCCCGCACGCGGAGATTTACCCGGATCCCTTGCGGGACC